>JAABUZ0100000923.1_pt1 | contig 61680 bp, 61 predicted proteins | sample 5562091 | NCBI WGS metagenome assembly JAABUZ01 (sample SAMN12813069, study PRJNA571459) | rock metagenome | isolation source: Antarctica rocks | place: Antarctica: Victoria Land, Linnaeus Terrace sud | collected 2015-12-21 | reverse complement strand
GCGCCCGTTCCATAATGCGCAATTCGGCATTGCCCGATAGGGTGGTCTCGAACGCGTAGCTTTGTCCCGCGTCAAGGTAAACGTGTCGTAACCGCAGAGCCTCACGCGCGGCCTCGACCGCCGCCCGTTCCACCGCGTCCGGTCGAAGCCGACGAGCAATGGCGTCTGGATCGACGATGGGCACGTCAAGGCTGGCGCGCAAAGCCTTCGTTAGCGTGCTCTTGCCGGCTCCGTTAGGCCCCCCGATAACGGTAAGGGCGGGAGTGTGATCCGCCATTCATTCGAACACTTCGCGCACGATCTCGCGTGTGCGGTCCTCTCGGACACGATATTCAAAGCGCCGGCCGTCCGGCATATGTACGAATAGTTTGCTTGCGTCCGCCCCGACTCCACCATAATAGACCGGCCGTCCGGCGGCCAAATGCTCCGCGACATCGCGCTGAACCTGCTCACGGAACAGTCGCTCGATGACCTTGCCGCTCCTCGCGAAGTCTGCTCCGAACAAGTCTAACTGTTCTGTCTCGATCGTCTCGCTGCTAGCCATACGAACCTCCGCTACGTTACTCGTTTTGATACAAGTATACACCGTACCAAGGGGTGTGGCGTTAGCCGAGCGGTCCCCCACCGCTTCTTTGCCCGCACTACGCCGTCTCCGGGTCGGCGATCTGGCCCATGAACAGGATGGCGCCGCTGGTGTGCTCGCGGATGGCGCAGAAGAAGGGGCGGTCGACGACCATGCTGAACTCTTGCCTGACCGCTAACAGCTGGGAAATACCGACGGACGTGACGGCGGCGGCCGTCGTGCCCTCTTCGTCCACATGCATGACCGCTTTGTGCGCGACCTCGCTGATGTGCAGGTGCGCGGGCGGCGGCGACGCGAACATGGCGCTGAAATCGGCCGCGTCCCGTATGAACGCCCGGGCCATGCCCAGGCGTGAGAGCGGGCCGTTCAGGTTGGGCGTGGCGCTGTAGCTGACCGAGAATCTCGGCAGGGAGATGGCGCCTTGCGACGGGGCCAGCCGAGAGACCAGGTCGTCGAAGCCGGCCGCGATCAGTCGTCCCTGCACTCGTGCCAGGCTCGCGCTCGCGCTCGGCAGGACGATGACCATGCCCGTCTTACCGGCGCCGTAGGAGAGCTCGATGGCCTGATAGTCGGCGCCCTGGTAGTACGGGAAACTGCCGTGCCGCGTCATCATCGGCACGCTCTTCGTGGATCCACCGGCGCCGGTGAAGGGTTGGGCCGTGGTCAGCCGCTTCTCGAAGGGCGCGGTCCATTGACCCTTGAAATACACGGCGTTGAGCAGGTAGAGCAGCGCGTAGCGATCCAGGTGATCGGGCACGATGCCGTCGATCATGCCGTTGGTGTGCGCGCTGACCCAGGCGTTGATCGTGGCACCGGCGTGGGGCGCCCCGAAGTCGAGGTTGGTGAGCTGCGCCCCGTACGCTGCGCCGACGCGCCGCAGGAACTCCTGGTCGAAGGCGATGCCGTTTCGCGCCCACAGCGAGTTGGCGATGTCCACGCTCACCGCCGGGTCGGCGCCGGTCAGCAGCGGCAGCAGCGTGGCGTACCCCGCGTTGATCTCATCCAGGCTCAACCCGTTGAGCTTCAAGGCCGCAGCCATCCCCGCCGCGGTCGCGCCGCGCGCGCCGTTGTAGGCCATGCTCAGCGCCGTGGCAATGCTGAAGGGCGAGATGAAGACGTTGGTGCTTGCCGCGTCGGGTTGGGCAACCAACTGGCCGAAGAGGTCGAAGCCGAAGTCATGTGTCCCGCTCAGTAGGCGCCGCAGGACCGCCCGCGAGATGGCCGGCCGTGCTGGCCGCGGTGGCGTGCCGGCAGCACTGGCCATCAGATGGAGCTCAAGGTTTGCTCCAAGGCCAGCCAGGCCCAGGCCGACGAGCCCGGCCTGGAGGGCCACGCGACGGCTGTATGTCCGGTCTTTGGCGAGCGCACCAGTGGCCGCGGCTTGCATCGGATATCCGAGTGTCCTGGGCGCGTTTTGTTGGTCTGCCATGTCGGGTTCCTCAATCGTTATCGTTCGCACGGTTTGGTTTGCGGTCAGATCTTTTTATGGAACAGTAGTGGTACTTGAGACGCCAAGCGCATGATCACGGCCCTATGCCTTCATGCCTGGTATAACGAGCCGCGTCATCGCAAGGTAACAAAGATAACAAACGAACCACCCATACTCCCGATTGCCTCAAGCTTTGACATAAATTCATTCGCTCATGAGGTCGACAAGGTTGTGTGGCGTCAAGAAATTGGTAGGGTGTGGCTCTGCTAACGTGTGGCCATGCTGAATTCGAACCGTCCCGCGCCGAGGTCGGCGACGTCCAGCGCGGCCCCGCCCTGGATCAAGACCAGTCGCCCGTCCAGCTTCGCGACCCGCATCAGCCGTCCTCCCACGTGCGTTCGGCAGGCTTGGTCGCCTCGGCGAGCGCGGCAGCGGTGATGGCAAGATGGGCCACAAGCGCGGCGGCGGCCGCCTCACCCTGTCGGCTCAGCGCCAGCTGCTCGAGCCAGCGGTGCTCGAGCCAGCGGTGCTCGGTCAGGTAGTCGCGAGCCGGGGCGCTGGCCGCTGACCAGCGGCGCGACAGCTCGCTGGCGGTCCACAGCCGCTCGAACGTGTCCATCAGGACGTCGTTGCCACAGGCGTCGAGCAACGCGTGGTGGAACGCGTGGTGAGCAGCAGCCCACGCATCCGAGAAATGGACGTCGTCGCCGTGCTCGTACGGTGGCGTGCCGGCGAGCCGGTGGTGTGCGGCGCGCACCCGGGTCTCCCACTCCAGGTCGCCGCGACTGATCGACATGCGCAGCATCGTCGGCTCGACCGCTGCCCGCGCCTCCGCGATCACCTGCCACCGCACGTCGCCCGCCTCGGGAACCACGAACCCCCGGTTCGGCAGCCGCTCGGCCAACTCCTCCCCGACCAAGAGCTACGCCGTCACCATGTACGACCCCGACGCGCCTACCATGTCCGGCTTCTGGCACTGGGCCGTCGCCAACATCCCGGCAACCGTGACCTCCCTGCCGGAAGGAGCCGGCGACGACACCGGCTCAGGACTTCCCGGCCCGGCCATTCAGCTGCCCAACGACGCCCGCGACACCCGGTTCGTTGGAGGCGCGCCGCCGGCCGGACACGGCCCGCACCGCTACGTCATCACCGTCCACGCACTCGACGTCGAAGACATCGGCTTTCAGGCCGACAGCACGCCGGCATTCCTCGGCTTCGCTATGGCCTCGCACATCCTCGCGCGGGCCACGCTCACCGGAACGGCCGAAACCCCAGCAGGCTAGTGGAGGTCACTCGTCGGCAGTGGTGATGGGGTAGCGTTCGTTCGAAAGCGCCTCGGGTACCCCGTCTTCGTCGCCGACGTGCCCGAACCCATCGTGGAACACATCGCGCGCAGCGTCGAACAAGAGCGAGTCGTTCAACTTTACACGAATCGTTGTAGTGGGCCACGTAAGGCGGACGATGCCTGGGAGCCGCTACCATGTAGATAGGCTGCAAGGAACGAGGGTGAAGCAGAGGAAGGACGGATAGCGTGACCGCAACGACAGCAGGGACAGCAGGGGCGACGGAGACGGGGATATTTGTGCGGGCGCATGGGGTGCAAGACCGGCCAGAGGGCGAGGCGCTGTGGTTCGTGATGCGCGGGGCCTCGGTATTGCTGCGCCAGGAGGGATCAGACCACAAGCCGATCCTTCCGACCGCGTCGTCGCCCCAGGACCTTGGTCTGACGGTAGCGCGGAGCCTCTATATCGGGACGCTCGACGGCATGCCGTGCATCGTGGCGCGGTTCGACGGAGAATCCGTGCCCGAGGCCTACGCGGCCCACGACCTGCGGTCCCTCTACGGGCTGGTCCCCGAGAGTACCTGGCTCGTGGCGGGGCTGGCGGCGCAACTCCTGTATTGGGCCGAGACGACCCGCTACTGTCCGCGCACCGGCCACGAGACGCGGCCCAAGCCGGGCGAGTGGGCTACCGAATGCCCGTCCTGCGGCCTGACGCAGTACCCGCGCGTCAGCCCCTGCATCATCGTCTTGATCCATGATGACGACCGCCTGCTGCTGACCCGCCAGCCCAGTTGGCCCCCTAACCGGTACAGCCTCGTGGCGGGGTTTGTCGAGCCGGGGGAGACGCTGGAGGAGTGCGTGGCGCGCGAGATCGCCGAGGAGACCGGCGTGCGCGTCCACGCCCCGCGCTACGTGGGCAGCCAGCCGTGGCCCTTTCCCCACCAACTGATGATCGGCTTTACCGCTCAGTATGCTGGCGGCGACATCGTGGTCGACCACAGCGAACTGGAGGACGCCCGCTGGTTCCCCCTCACCGAGTTGCCGCTCCGCCCGCCGCCCATGTCGATCGCCGGCCGCATCATCGAGGGCTACCTGAATAGCCATTAGCCGTTAGCCACCCGTGCACCGTGACAGAAAAGCTGCCAAATAGCTAATGACTAACGACTAACGACTAACGACTATTGCGGCAGCCACGGCAGCGGGCCGTCGCCGACGAGGGTGTCGAGGCGGTCGACCAGGCCTTCCAGCACGCCAAAGGCGCGCTCGATGGGCTCACGCGTGGTCATATCGATCCCCGCGAGCCGGAGCGCGTCGATGGGATAGAGCGAGCCGCCCGCTTTGAGGCAGTCGAGATAGCGCGCCGCGGCGGGGGCGCCTTCCTCCAGCACGGCCGCGGCTAGCGCGTTGGCCGCCGAGATGCCCGTGGCGTACTGCCACACGTAGAAGTCCATGTACAGGTGCCCGAACTGCGCCCAGGTGACGCCGACGCGGGCCTCGTCCATGGCCACGCGGCCGCCGTAGCCCTCGCCGATCAGCTCGACTATGCGCGCCGACATGCCGTCCGCGGTCAGGCCCTGGCCGCGCTCGACCTGCTCGTGCATTGTCTGCTCGAACTGAGCCAGGATGGGCATGACGAAGAAATAGCGGTAGAAGTTGGCCATGCCTTCCTCGATCACCGCTACCTGGAAGCGGCGGTCGTCCGTCTTGCGCAGCAGATGCCCGCGCAGCAGGGCCTGATTGAAGTTGGAGGCCGTCTCGGCCACGAACATGGAATACCACCCGTAGATCGGCGGCTGGTTGCGCCAGGTGTACCACGAGTGCATGGAGTGGCCCAACTCATGAGCTAGGGTGCTCACGTCGAGCAGGCTGTCCTGGTAGTTCTGCATCAGGAAGGGATGGCTACCGTAGACGCCGGTGCTGTGCGCTCCACTAGACTTGCCGATGTTGGGATAGCGGTCGCACCAGCGTTCCTCGGTCAGGCCGCGGCAGGCCACCGTCACATACTCGTCGCCCAGCGGGGCTAGCCCCTCCAGCAGCAGTTCGACGCCCTGGTCGAACGGAATGGGGTCCTCGGTCACGGCCAGGGGCACGCGCAGGTCGTAGGGGTGCAGCTCGGCCACGCCGAGGGCGCGGCGGCGGATGTCCCAATAGCGGCGCCACAGCGGCAGGTGGTCGCGCACCGTGGCGATGAGGGTGTCAAAGACGGCGGGAGGCAGGTTGTAGGGGTACAGGCTGGCCTCGCGCGCCGAGGCATAGCCATGGGCGCGGGCGTCGAACACGTCACGCTTGACCGCGCCGGCCAGGGTGGCGGCCAGGGTGTTCTTGACGCTCAGATAGCCATCGGCGTAGGCCTCCCACGCCGCCCGGCGCACCGGACGATGCGCGCTCTCGATCAGTCGGTCGCTGTTGCCCTGGGCCAACTCGACGGCCGAGCCGTCCTCGTCGGTAATCGTGGCGAACCGCAGGTCGGCGTTTTCAAGCGCCTCGTGGGTGTGCCATGAGGACGCCAGCGCGTCGCCCGCCTGCGCCAGCAGGCTCTCGACCTCGGCCGAGCGCACGTGGTCGCGCATGCGAACCACCCCGTCGAGGTAGTGGCGAAAGGGGGCCAGGCGCGGCTCCTCGGACAGGAATCGCTCGAGCGTGTCTGTCGGGATAGCGAGGATCTCGGGCTCGACGTAGGCAACGGCCGCCTCGAAGCGCGTGGTCAGGGCGCCCGCTCGTTCGCGGCGCGCCCCGTTGGCTCCGTTGGTCTCGTCGCCGCTGCTCTGCATCATGGCGTAGAGCCGGATGCGGCTGACCTCGACCTCGACCGCCTGGCGCGCCTCCAGCGCGGCAAGGAGCCAGCCACCGGATCCGCCGAGCGTCCCGGACAGGTCGGCTAGCGGCGCGATGCGGGCCTCGGCCTGGGCGTAGACATCTTCGAATACCTCCTCGCTCGGGAAGACGGTCTCGACGGCCCAGCGATCCGCCTGCGGCACGTCATTGCGCCGCGGCAACGTCTTTTCCATGCTGCTCTTTATACTCCTTACTATCTACTTTCAGGACCAGCCTGCCACTAATACTACAACGTTAAGACCAGCCTGCGACTAAAGTCGCATGGCACACGACGGACACTGAAGTGTCTCAACAGACCGTCCGACACGACTTTAGTCGTCGTTCCTTGCCATGCGACTTTAGTCGCAGGTCCACGTCACGTTGTAATACTACGCTACCGATCAAAACAGGCTCAGCTGCTCACCTTCTCCGTCGTGCCCAGCGTCGTTCTCGCGCGGCGGCAGGACCTGGTAGCCATGGTCCGCCGCCCAGGCTGTGTCGGGGCCGGCCCAGCGGAATTGCGCCATGGGGATGCGCCCGTGCGCGTCGAACGTCACGCCTTCCTCTTGCAGGATCTCGCGCTGCCGCACCCCCCGCGTGCTGATGCCGCCCTCCCGATTAACGATGCGCTGCCAGGGGACCGCGGCCTCGTCGCGCTTGGGCAGCGCGTTAAGGGCATAGCCCACCGTGCGCGCGTCGCAGCCGGGTCCCACGACCGCGGCAACGTCGCCGTAGCTGGCAACCCGGCCAGAGGGCACCTGGCGCACCACTTCGTAGACCCGCGCGAACAGCGCCTCGTCCTCTTGCATCGGCATACCTACTCATTCACTACCGAATAACAGCCAGGGCGTATGCGATACGCCCCTACGGCCAGGGCGTATGCGATACGCCCCTACGGCCAGGGCGTATGCGATACGCCCCTACTGTCCACCGTCCACTGCCTACTTGTCATGCACCAGGGCCAGGAACTCTGCGCGGCGGTTAGGTTTTGCGTCGAGTTCCCCTAGTAGGCAGCTGGTCACGGTGCGACTGCCCGGCTTCCGCACCCCACGCATGGCCATGCAGAGGTGCTCGGCCTCCAGCACCACGCCCACGCCGCGCGGGCGCGTCACCGTTTGCACCGCTTCGGCGATCTCGCGCGTCAGGCGCTCCTGCAGCTGCAAGCGCCGGGCGTAGAGATCCACGATGCGCGGCAGCTTGGAGAGCCCCAGCACCCGCCCGGCGGGGAGGTAGGCCACGTGGGCACGCCCGAAGAACGGCAGCATGTGGTGCTCACAGAGCGAGTAGAACTCGATGTCCCGCACCAGCAGCAGCCCGTCGTAATCCTCGGCGTACAGAGCATTGCCGACCACCTCGACCAGACTCTGACGGTAGCCCGAGATGAGGTAGGAGAGCGAACGCGCCGCGCGCCGCGGCGTGTCCATCAGGCCCTGGCGGGCCGGGTCCTCGCCGATCTCCTCCAGCAGCGTGTGCGTCAGCTGGGCCAGCCGTGCCTCGTCCGGCGCACCAAGCGGATGGCGGCCGTCCCGCCCGACACGCCCGACATCCGGCTCCTCGTCTCTCCCGGAGGCGACGGCCCAGTCGTCGGTATCGTGGCCTTCTCGATCTATCGTCTCTCTATCTCCCCCAGGCTCGTCACGCATCCCTGAACGTCACCATACCTTACAGCATACTCGCTCACCCCGATCTAGAGGCGCCAGTCAAGATGAATGATGAATCGCACTCCTCACGCGCGCATCCGGCCGGCATATCCCGCACCAGATCCAAGCACAGCGTGTCGTGTCGGAAGGCGTTACGCGTTGCGGTTCAGATGCACGAGGCCGCACAACTCGGCCAGGAACTTGGCCGCGGCCACGGCGGTGATGCCGCTGGGGTCGTAGTGCGGGCACAACTCCACGATATCGAATCCGCGGATGGGCACGCCGCGCAGCAGGTAGAGCAGGTCCAGCGCCTGGCGCGTGGAGAGTCCGCCCGCCTCGGGATTGGCCACGCCGGGCGCATAGGCCGGATCGAGGCCGTCCAGGTCGATGGAGACGTACACCGACGCGGCCCCGGCCAGGGCAGCGGCGACCGTCTCGCGCGCCCGCCGCTCCTCGGCGGGACCCGCCAGCACGGTGTCGGCCGTGACCAGGGTCACGTCGTTGGCCGCGGCAAAGTCCCACTCGGCGCGTGTGGCCGCGCGCGTCCCCACGTGGACCACGCGCAGCCCCGGCCGCTGCTCGATGAGGCGGCGCAGGTAGGTGGCATGCATCAGCGTCAGGTCGTCGTACTCGTCGCGCAGGTCGAGGTGCGCGTCGAGGACCAGCAGAGCGGTGTTGGCCGGCATGGCCGAAACCGAGGCGAAGCTCAGCGAGTGCTCGCCGCCCAGCATGGCCGGGACATAGCCCGCCGCGACGCTGGCCGCGGCCGTCGCTCCCACGGCCTCCTGGACGCGGTCGACGCGCGCGGTATGCCGCAGGTTGCCGAGGTCCTCGATCGACAGCTCCTCCAGATCGAGGTCCAGCGCGCGCGAGTAGACCTCGATGTTCCAGAAGGCGCCGCGGATAGCGTCGGGGCCGAAGCGCGACCCCGTGCGGTAGGTCGATGTGGCGTCGAACGGCGCCCCGAAAACCTGCACGTCGGCGCGACGGCCCTCGGCGTTCAGCGTGATCAGCGGCGCCGTACTCAGATGCGTTCGCGTGCTCTCCATTGCTCTGCTCCTGAATTGTCGTTCATCGTCGTTTTGGTCTACCAGTGTCCGCATGCGTTCGCCGAGGAACGGGGAGACGTGCCCGTCGTAACAGTGCTGCAATTTGCCCCATTTTGCGCCGTAAGGTTTGGGAGGGCGCCCGCATCTTAGTAGTGTCGAGGAACGGCGATGGGGGCTTGGGCTGCACTCCATCGTCGTCCCTGACCCAAGCGGGATGGCCGCGCCGGTGTATGGGCTGCACGGCGCGGCCATTTCGTATTATATAGCCTCTGCTGACTCCGTCGTCTCCAAAATCCCCTTTCGTCGATGGTTAGCAGGCACGTCCGTTCGCGACGACTTCGCCAGGCATACTCATAGCGACAGACAGGGGCGCCTTTAGCGACGTGTCCCTCCAACCCATGGCCTCTGCCTGACCTGTCACGCTCCCGGCCTCACCCAGTACCATCGAGCGACTTTAGTCGCCGTGGTTTGCCCTGCGACTTTAGTCGCAGGCCCACTTTGCAATCTCGAAGTGCGCCATCTATCTCGATCATGGGTTGGGGAGTGAGGGCCGCCCCTGCTATGCTTCTACCATGGTGCGCGAGAGGAGAAATAGCACAGCATATGCCGACGCTCGGTGAGACGTTCCGCTCAACACGCGAAGCCAAACGTATCAAGCTCACACAGGTTGCGGAGCGGACTGCTATCCCCCTGGAGCGCCTGCAGGCGCTGGAGTCCGACCGCTACATGGACCTGCCGGACGATGTCTATCTGAAAGGGCAGATCCGCAACTACGCGCTATTCCTTGAACTCAACCCGAATGAGGCGGTGACGCGCTATCGCGAGGTGCGCCCCGAGCAGGAACGCATCGCGCCGCTCAGCGGCGCCAGGACCACGACGCGCATCGCCGCGCTGCCGGTCACCATCCTGATCGTCGTCATCCTCATTCTGCTGTTGGTTGCCCTCTTCGCGCTGCACGTGATCTAATAACGGAGGCATAGACGATGACTTCAGATTCATCATTCGACGTCGTATCGGAATACGACCGCCAGGAACTGGTCAATGCCGTCGATCAGGCCGAGCGCGAGTTGCGCACCCGCTACGACCTGAAAGACAGCAAGAGCGAGATCCGACTGGAGAAGACGACGATCGTCCTCTCCGCGCCAGCGGAGATGACGCTGACCAGCCTGCGCGACCTGCTCGAATCTAAGATGGTGCGCCGCAATCTCTCGCTCAAGATCCTCAAGCCCGGTGAGGTTGAGCCGGCGACGGGTGGGACGGTGCGCCAGACGGTGACGCTCCAGCAAGGTATCGCGCAAGACCTGGCCAAAGATATCACCAAGCTCATCCGCGACAGTCATCCCAAGGCCAAGGCACAGATCCAGGGTGAGGCGGTGCGCGTGACGGCCAAGAGCAAGGACGAGTTGCAAAGCATCATCGCCACGCTCAAAGCCAGGGATTTCCCTGTGCCATTGCAGTTCACAAACTACCGCTAAAGCCCGTGTCTAAATCCTCCCGCTCGATCCGTCCAACCGGCTCGACCGGCGGCAACGCCTCCGCGCGCGCCGGCGGATCGAAGCCTCCCGCCGCGCGTCCCCCCCTGCAACGGTCGGGCGGCGGGCAGCGCCACGCGCGTCTGGACGCGCCGCGTTCGACCTCGACCCTGCAGGAGCGCCTGCCCAACGGGCTGAGCCTGGCTCGCCTGATCGCGACGCCGCTGATCGTGCTCTTGCTGCTGGCCGCACCGACGCAGAGCATCCCTGCCGCCGTGCTGTTCTCGCTGGCCTCGATCACCGACTACCTGGACGGCTATCTGGCGCGGCGCTGGAAGGTCGTCTCGCAGTTCGGCGTGTTCTGCGACCTCGTCGCCGACAAGCTGCTCGTCTCCGCCACGTTGATCGCCCTAATCGGTATCGGCCGCGTAGCCTCGTGGGTGGTCATCATCATCGTCGGGCGCGAGTTGCTCGTCTCGGGGTTGCGCGCGTGGGCGGCGGCGCAAGGAGTGGTGATCCCTGCGGGTATCTGGGGCAAGGGCAAGACCCTGGTGACGTTGATCGCGACGGTGGTCGTGATGCTCGATCCGGCCTCGCCCGCCCCCCCGGTGGCAATATCGGTCTCGCCCGTGTCCACGGCGTTGATCCTCCTCGCCGCACTGCTGACCTTGCTCTCGGCAATCGACTACGTCTACCAAGCATGGCGCATCGCCCGACGATGACGCATCTCGCCAACCTCCGGCACATCTTTAGCGCCATTCCGCTATTGTCACGGCAGACCTGGAAAATTGGATTGCGCGTAGTATACTGGTTGTGGTGTGGCGTGCCGGCCGTTGCGGGACCATCGCGCGATGGACGTCGGAGTCTCCGGTTGTGTCCGGTAGAGCGGGGCATGGCATATGCATTGGCTATGGCAAGGAAGACATAGGCGCGCCGCACGTGGCGTGGCCATCATTAATCGATTTTTGAGCCGATATGGTGTATAAGGTCTCGGAGCTAGCGAGTCCGAGCGTCGGAGATGCGCTCGGCATGGGAGAGAATGAACATGGTAGCAGGGTGGCTACGGCGCGACGCGCGCGAAGATAGGAAGAGCGAGAAGGACAAAACGGCGGCTAACCTGCTGGTGGCCGTGGCGGGTAACGACATGGACGAGGATCTGGTGCGTATGGCCTGCCGGTTGGCGCGCAAAGGGAAGAGCCATGTCGTCGTGATCAACGTGGTGGAGGTCCCGCGCACCCTTCCGCTGGACGCGGTTGTGCGAGGCGATGATTCGGATCGGCTGCTCGACCGGGCGGTCAACGTGGCGCAGAGCATGGACGTGGAGATCGAGGTCGAGGTGGTCCACGCCCGTGAAGCCGGGCCGGCGATTGTCGACGAAGCCAACGACCGGCAGTGCCAGTTGATCCTGTTGGGCCTGGTACCGCGCTCACGGTTTGGGCAGTTCGACCTGGGTAAGACCGTGCCCTACGTCCTGGAGCACGCGCACGGCCGCGTGTGGATCGTGCGCGACGACTGCGACGTGTGCTAGATAGCCGTCAGCCATTAGTAATTAGCCATTAGCCTTTTTTATCGCCTGCAAAGGCAAGCTAATGGCTAATTACTTCTTGAAGTAGTCCGTGTTGATCTGGATGAATTGTTGATATTGGCTTGGGACCTCGTCTTCGGAGAAGATTGCATTGACGGGACACTCGGGCTCGCAGGCGCCGCAGTCGATGCACTCATCCGGGTTGATGAAGTACTGCTGGTCATCGTCGGTGGTATAGATGCAGTCGACGGGGCACACGGCGACGCAGCTGGCGTCTTTCACGTTGATGCAAGGCTCGGTGATGACGTAGGTCACGAACTATCTTTCCCTTTCACAGCGTAGCGGCAAGTGCCGGTACCTCGACGCTTATACCTACAGGCTACTGAACGGACGCCAGCGGCGCAAGTGGTTTCGTCATACGAATAAGAGTTGCTAAGCCGTGCAAGAATAAGGAGATGTCTTGTCCAGGCTAGCCCGACAAGACATCTCCTCTCTTTTCTTTACCCAGCAACTAGTGCAGGGCGATGGAAAGATTAGCTATTCTCACCACCGCTGACATTGCCGGTCGTTTCGGCGTTGGGGGCAGTCGTACCGTTGCCCGTCGATGGCGTGGTAGAAGGCGTCGTCCCAGTGGTAGGAGCGGACGACGCACCGGAAGCGGAGGGCGCGATCGTCGTCTTGGTGGTGGGCGTGGGGGTCGTGTCCGTGCTGGGCGTGGGGGTCGTGTCCGTGCTGGGCGTCGTGGTAGCGGACGTGCCCGTGCTGGGCGTCGTGGTAGCGGACGCGCCGGAGTCCGCGGACTCCGGCGGCGGGCTAGGCCAGTACTGGCTATCGTCCCCTTGATCTCCGCCGAGTCCGAGGTCGCGCCGCAGGTTGCGCACGCGTTCGCCCAGCGGGCCGCTGAGCGGCGAGGAGATGAAAGCCACGACTCCACCGATTACCAAGCCAAAAAACAGGAAGCGGAACGACCCGCCGCTCTTCTCTGGTTGAGGCAGCGCGTCCTTGGCCTGGCCGGCCACTTGTTCCGTAGCCTTGGTCAGGTTCTCCTCGGTGTCGTCGAGCACCTGCTGCAACGAACTCTCGGCCGTTTCGATGCCCGATTGCAGGGCGTCGGAGAGCGACGAGAGGGCATCTTTGGTCAGGTCCACGATATTCTTGATGCGCTGTTGCGTGGCGTCCGATGCGTTGTCGATGCCTTTGCGCGCTTGGACGGAGAGTTCGTCCGCGTTTGCGCCGTGCGGGCGGCTGGCGTCGAGCGGGCTACCGGGCGCAAACAGCGTCCCGACCCCGGTTGCCAGCAGGGTTACACCGCGCAGCAAGCGCGGCAGGTCGCTCGCGTCGAGGTTGATGTTCAAGCCGCTGCCGGACACATTTTTCTGCATGCTTTGCGCTACCTCACCGGTGCGATTACCCAGCGCCTGAAGGAGACCGGCCGCCGTGCCCCCAGCGTCCGCGGCCTGGTCGGAACTGTCGGACGTCTGGGCGTTCTTCCGGCCCTCTTTGGCGGCCTTTTGCGCGTTCTTCTGAGCCTCTTTGGCGGCCTTTTGCACGTCCTTGGCCTCTTGCTTCTGGGCCTTGCGAGTGTTCTTCGCCCGATCGCCGTTACTATCGGCGCCGTTGCTATTGGCGATGCTTGCGACCTTGGAACCCAGCGTGCTGAGCGTCTCGGACGCGGCGCCCTTGACAGCGCCGACGGTCGCGGCAACCTTGACGTCGCCGAGCGTATCACCAACCGTTTGGGCCGCCTGTTCGATTGGACTGCGACCACGTTTCGCCATGCATTCTCCTCCTGTCCCTACTGTCATTGTCCCGTACCATTGCCTTGTCTGGTGTCGCTACGAGGTCGGCAAGATACATGCCAGTGTACGGCATCATCACATGCCGCGTCCAGTGTAGCACTATACCGTCTCGTTCCTCTCTTGATCGGTAGACCACCGCCACATCATACCGACCAGGGAGCCCAAGGGCAAGCGGGACGGAGGGACGAAGTGACTAGTGGCTAGTGGCTAGTGGCTAGTGGCTAGCTTTTCTAGTCACTAGCCACTAGTCACTAACCCCTAGCTACCGGTATGGTACGATGCGTAGGGTACGACCGGCGTGCTCCGGGGTCCTGGCCTGTTTCATGCACCTAAGAGGCACATCCGCGACGTTTTGGCGATACGATCGACGCGAGACGTTTTAGAGACAAAGAGGAGAGCAACAATGGACGAAGAGACGCGCGAGGCGATCGGGCAGCGGGCGATGAGCGGCGCGGTCAGCGCCTTGTCGGGGAGCGGCTTTAGCAGCGAGCAGGAGTCCGCCGTGGCGCAGGCGATCGCCCAAGCCGTGATCGAGGCGCTCGACGAGTGGATGAATACCTACTACGAGATCGAGGACGTCGACGACGAGGAAGAACTCGAGCAGTAGACGCGCGCCGGCGCTTTGTCTGTCGGCGATGACCGCGCAAGGTTTAAGGTTTGGGGACGGCCGCGCCACGATGGCTTGACGGGCACGTCTCATCGCGTCGGGGCGAGCCACAGGGGCCAATGCTAATCAGGCTATTGGCGTATAGCCGCCGTGCGGATAGGCTATGGGTATGTCCACTACAACGCATGTCGATGCCGCGCTCGAAGCCCCCACGGCGGCGCATCCTTCTCCACAGGCGGGAGAATCCGCTACCCAAGACCCTACGCAGGACCCGCCGCACCAACGACAAAGAGAAGAGGACGTGTCGCCCCCGGAGAGCGACGCCCTCGACGCCCTAATCAACGCCGTCCCGGTTCATCGCACGCGGCTCGCCAGGCGGGTCTACCACGGTATGATTGATAGTGCGCCGGCCCAGGCCGGCGTGGCCCTGCTCAAGCGCGTGCTGCCCCCGCCGCACGTCGAGCTGACGCACCACGAGGTGGCTGTGCCTGGTCTCCCGAGGAGGCTGGATGGTCTGCGGGTGCTCCACATCAGCGACCTGCATTTGCGCCCCGGCTCCGAGTTGGCCAACGAGTTGCCTGACGTTGTCGCCGGTGTCCCGCACGACCTGCTGTTGTACACGGGAGACTTCATCGACGATGACGACGGCATCGAGCCGGTCCGTCGCGTGCTTCGGCGCATGCCGCGCACGGCCCCTGCCTATGCCGTCCTTGGCAACCATGATTACTGGCCGTTGGGCCGGGCGCGCGGCCGTAACGATGTGAAGCGGTTGTGCCGGATGCTGACCGACTGCGGCCTCGAGGTGCTCCGCAACACGTCGCGGCCGGTGTGCGGTGGCGATCTGTACCTTGTCGGCGTCGACGACCCGCCCACGAAGCACGACGACGTCGATCAGGCCATGGCGGCGGTCCCCGCGGGGGCCTGCACGATCATGCTTGTCCATACGCCCGACATGGTGACCCGTCTGGGGGCGCATCGCCCCAACCTGATGCTGGCCGGGCATACGCACGGCGGCCAGATACGTCTACCCCTGGTTGGACCGCTCATCACCATGAGTAGCCTGCCGCGACGGAAGGTGATGGGCCTGTGGAGGAACGACGGTCGACCGGTCTTTGTGACGCGTGGCCTCGGCTATAGCGGCCTCAATATTCGCCTTGGCTGCCCCGCCGAGGCCGCGATCCTGACGCTGAGAACAAGCCGTTAGCCATTAGTAGTTAGCTATCAGTTGAATGACATCGATGATTGTGAGAGGATCGTATATCCTCGGCTAATGGCTAATGGCTAACGACTACGTAGGAGCCGACGATGCCCGAGACAGCCACCGCGCCGTGCGACGGGTGCCCCCTGCAGGTTGAGCGGGCGGTGGCCTCGCATGGACCCGTACCGGCCCGCGTGTTGTTCCTCTCCGGAGCGCCGCGGTACCACGAGGAGCACGAGGGCGTCGCTTTCGCCTCGCCGGCCTTTTCCTGGTTGGAGCAGACGCTGGCTGAGGCTGGTCTCGATCCCGCCACCGTCCACTATGCGACGCTGACCGGCTGTCGCCCTCCCTACCAGCGCCCGTTGCGCCCGGCCGAGATCGATGCCTGCGCTCCCCGGCTTGACTTGATGATCAAGGCGTTGGAGGGCGCTGTGGTAGTGCTGTGCGGCCCCGATGTCGTCGCCGCCGTGCTGCCCGGTGTGGCCCTGGCGACAGGGCACGGCGCGCTGGTGCGGCGTGGCCATCACCGCTACTATCCTATCAGGCACCCCTATGCCGCGTTGCACAGCGACCGCTACGTGGACGAGGTCAAAGCCGACCTGCGGACCCTCGCCGCGCTCCTCGCCGAGGGACTGCCCGACCTCGCCGCGCTGCCCGATCTGTCAGATACCGCCGCGCACGCCTCCGACGAACCGATGGGCGGCGATGAGGATGGCGTCCCGACCCTTTCCTCCGCCTTACGCGCCACCACAGAGCCCGGCCTGGTATCGGCGAACGGGGCGGGCCAGGCGGAGTTGTCGATTATGGTCGGGACATTCACACCTCCCGAGTTGCCCGCCGCGCTTGTCCCGACGACCGTCGACACGATCGACGCGCCCGCGCACGACGGACTCAGTGTCGTGGATGATGGCAGCGCGGATGCGCCCACTGCGACGGCGGAGGTTGCGCCAACCGTGACGGATAAGGACACGAACGCGGACGAGCCAACCCAACTCTCGTTGTTTTAGGCTGACCGACGCTGGCCCTGGCCCGGCATGTCTTTCGATGCATGCGCATGCCCCTTCGTGAACATCGGTAACTCTGGTGTCACGCGTGACAGAGGCCGGTCCTACCTGCCGCAGGTAGACGCTTTTAGCGTGCCGCACCCTCCAGAGATGTCACTCATTCGTTGCGTAGCTACGAGTTGCTGGTGTATCCTGGATGTGGAACATACACATGAGTGAGCGAGGTACGCTGATGACACACATGCGGACAAGAATGGGCCGTCCCAGCAAACGCGAAGCGGTCTCTGGCTTGGTGCGTCGGAACCTACTGGTCGATGCGGAGCAGCTAGCCCGCTTGCGCGACCTCTATGAGACGAAGAGCGAGTCGGAAGCGGTACGGCGCGCCGTTGAATTGGCCCTGCTTGCCGATGAGGCCGCGACGTTGCGTGAGCGCATTGCCGCTCATGGAGGGCCGCTGGACGTGTATGAGCGAACGACGGGACAACCGCGGCTGCCTATCACCGTGCGGGATGTAGAGGGTCTCGTCGCCGAGGAAGACGATGCGCCTGCTTCCTGACACCTCCGTGTTGATCCCCTATTTCACGCGCAACGCCTATGCATCGGACGTTGATCGCGCATTGCGCGCCGGCCGTTTCGTGATCTGCTCGGTCGTCGCGGAAGAAGTGCTCGCCGGTGCGCGTGACCAAGGTGAACGGCAGGATTACGATCGGTTTTTCGCGCTTGCGCGCCGCTCCGGTGGCAGCGTGACCCCAAGCGATGAGGACTGGCGGCGTTGCGGTCATCTGCTCTCCCGCTATCGACAGCGGTTTGGATCGCTGGCGTCGCGCGATCACCAGAACGATGTGCTCATCGTCTTGACGGCCCTTGCCCTGGCGCGGACGACCCAGACGGTCCTGATGACCGAGAACGACGCGGACGTCAACGTGTGGCTCGCGATGGCAGGGAACAAAGAGGGGTTGCGCATCGATGCCGTTCGTCGCTAAGCTCGGTCCACACGGGAGGCGCGACTAATAGACACGTCCACCCAGGGGAACGTCGCGTTCCGGCGTGAGCAGAACGACGCGGCCTTCTTCGTCGGGCACGCCGAGCACCAGCACCTCGGAGACGAAGCCGGCGATGCGGCGCGGCGGCAGGTTGCACACGGCGATGACCAGGCGGCCCGGCAACTCGTCGGGCGCGTACAGCGCGGTCAGCTGCGCGCTGGAGCGACGCGTCCCCAGCGGACCGACGTCGATGGTCAGCCGATAGGCCGGCTTGCGCGCCTCGGGGAAGGGCTCCGCCGCGGTGATCCGCCCCACGCGCAGGTCCAGGTCCTCGAACTCCTCCATCGTGGCCATGAGCTATCCCTCCGCGGCTATGGCGCGCATCGCCGCGGCACGAGGCCGGTGGCAAGCTTGGGGTAAAAGTAGGCGCTCTTTTAATCACTGGTCAGGTACGTGCGCAGCAGGTCGTGGGCGCGCTCGTTCCACGTCTGGTCGCCGGTGAGGAGGGTTAGGGCCTCCGCGAAGGCCTGGACACGCCCCGCCGCCAGCGATAACTCGTGCAGCTTACCGGTAAAGTCCACGGCGTCGGCCGCGTCGTCGGAATCGCTCAGCGCGCGCAGGAACTCGTCGCAGCCGCTCTCAAAGCGGCGCTGCACGGCGCTGATGCCAAGGACCAGGGGCTCTGGTTGGGATGACACGGGTAGGAGCCTTTCACCATGACGGAAGTGTTAAAGGCAACACAACGCTACTCTTAAAAGTAGCATAATTGGCAAGCGCGGTGCGCCGACATTAACTGGCAACGTAGGCCGAGAGGCAGGAGGACATCAACGGTTGCTACTGACCATTAGGCCTTGGCGCGGGCGCAGCCGCGACACTTTACATAACCGTTATCGCTGGTCAGGCGTCGACGATGGCGCTGCCGTAGGTGATGTGGGCTAACTCGGCCTCGATGGTGCGTGCGACGGTCGCGGCCTCGGCGTCGTTTTCCTCCAGCAGCGGTTGAAGCGCCTCCAGGAACTCGCGCAACCGGACGGCGTAGGCGCGCTGGGTGCGCACGGCGCGGTCGCGCACCGAGCGAACGGTCGCGGCATTGGCGCGCGCGGCCGTGCGGGACCTCCCTGCCTGTGACATGTGCTGCCCCCTTACTTTCTTCAAGAGATGACGTACGTCGTGATGGAGCGCGCCGGGGCGGCGGCGAGCAGGGTCGAGCCCGAGAGCGCGCTGTCGGGCAGCCGGGCCAGGCCTTCCCGCGCCGAGGTGCGGTAGACGGCGGCGGACGTGACGCCGTCGATACCCCGCACGTTCAGTCCGACCGTGGTGTCGGCCGCGGAGTCGTTGTCGTGGACGATCACCAGGGTGTGGGACGAGGGGTCGTAGGCCGCCAGGGCGTTGGCGTTGTCCGTGCCCACCAGGACCGAGCCGGGGCGGATGAAGCGGCTGTAGTGGCCCAGGGCATAGTAGCTCCTGGTGATGGTGTGATCGATACCGTCGCCGTTGAAGGGCACGTGGATCAGGCCCCAGTTATGGCCGGCCTCGTCCTCCACGGCCTGCCAATAGACCCAGGCCGCGGGACGCAGGCCGGTCATGTCGCGGCGAATCTGCGCCGAGAGCGCCAGCGGCGTGTCCATGGCGTCGTGGTCGTGCGGGCCGACGCTGCAGCCGTACTCGGACATCCACAATCGCTTGCCGTTGGTCTCCGCGACCTCGCGCACGTCGGCGCGACGGTTGCCGCTGTAGGAGTGCGTGTTGAGTTGCGCCACCAGGGACCGCGCCTCCCCATCGTAGGAGGCGAACGTGTCGACGAGGTCGTCCATCCTGAACTCGTCGTCGCTGCTGATGCCCGTGCCATCCAGTCCCCTGGCCGCCAGCGCCGCCGCGAGGCGCTTGACCACGGTGTTCTGCTGCGCGCGGCCGACGTGGCAGCCCTCCTGCCGGTTGGGCGTCTTCCAGTGCGTGGCCAGCGGCTCGTTGAACGGCGCCAGCGTGCGGAACTCCACGCCCCACTCCTCTCGAAAGTGCAGCGCGACCTCGGCCAGATAGTCGGCGAAGCGGTCGACCATGTCGTCGCGCAGGTTATCGTCGCCGTCGACGGAGCCCGCCGTGCAGTTGCTGTGCGTCATCCAGTAGGGCGCGGAGTTGGCGAAGGCCTCGACGATATTGGCGCCGCGGGCCTGCGCGGCGGCCAGCATCCAGCGCTGGTTGGGGTCGGCGCCCCAGTCCCATTGATCCGGCCGCGGCTGGTAGCCGGGGACCGCGCCGCCGGCGCGCATATGGTCGTGGGCGGGGTTCTCGCCGCCGCCGATGTTGTAGCGCGCCACGTTGAGCCCCAGTCCCTGCGCGGGGTCAAAGATCAGGTCGGCCAGGCGGGTGCGCGCGGGGTCGGGCCAGCCGCCCGCCACCACGGCCCACCAGCACAGCGAGGTACCCCAACCCTCGACCGTCTGGTAGCGCGCCGTCAGATCGACGTTGACCGTCGTCCCCGTCGCTCCCGCCGTGGCGCGCGGTTCCTGTCCCGGCTGGTTGCCGCCGCCGAACCCTAGCCTCCGCAGTATGCTCTCGAACACCTATCCCTACCTCTGCCCCTTCATTGCTCGGTTCCGTGTCCGCGTGGGGCCCGTGCGCCTCCGCGCCCCCTCGCCGTTCAAGAATGGCATGGCCTGTGCCGCCCAACCGGAATGTGGGCCGCACGCATCCAAAAACACACTCGACGTGCGTTTACTATGATGATTCGCCCACGAATCACGGATAGGGATAGATGGAGTACGGACACGGGAGCAACAGGGAGGAACAAATGATACAATTGCACGCCAACAAGCGCCGCCGGGCGGCCATCGGAGTACTCGCACTGGCGTTGGCCGGCCCAGTCCTGGCCGCGCCCGGGCACACCCTGGCCGGCGGGCCGGTCAACGGCCCGCTCGTGGTGCATGGGGCCTACCCGGCCGACGACCCGGAGATACCCGGGGATCTCCTGACGGTACAAAGCGGCGGACACACGACGGCGTTGGTGAAAAACGTGTTCGGGGCGGGAGGTCTCGCGGCGTCCCCGCACGGAGACGCTCTGGCCATCGCCCAGGAGACGCATGGCCTCTGGACGGTGAAGTCCACGGGTAGGGGCCTGCACCGGCTCGTGGCCACGCCCCGCTCGCAGGGGCGCAACACCCTGGAGGTCGACGCCGTGGCCTGGAGCCCTGACGGCCTCACCGTCGCCTTTGCCGTGGACGCGGCGGTCCCGCCGGCGATGGGCGGACCATCCGTGGTGGCGCATCGCGACCCTGCCGCCGGCGTCTACTTCACCACCGCCGATGGCCGCGCCCCGGTCTTCCTGGCCACTAGCGCCCAACTCGGCGCGGTTGACGGCGCGGGCGCGCCGCTGCCGATCACGCGCCTGTCCTTCTCCTCGGACGGTGGGACGGTCGCGGTCAGCACCAGCCGTGTGCGGAACGGTGTGCGGACACCGGTCGTGCTCCTGGTCGACAGCGGCAGTGGTAAGACGGTCTACGTCGTGTCGGGGGGGCGCGATGGGGTGTTCGACCCCAGCCCCGGCTCCCCGCTGCTGGCCTACGTGTCGGGACGCCAGGGCGCGGCGCCGGGCGTCGACCCGGGCACGGCCTTGCACACGCTCGACAAGAGTGGCGACCGCGTGCTGCTGCGCACGCACGACACGCTGCGCGGCCCCGTGTGGGCGCCGAACGGAACGAGTATCGCCTACAGCCGCTTCTCGTACGCGCCGCGCGGCGACTCCCCGATCGTGAACGACCTCCGCGCCGTCGACGTCTCCAGCCGGCGCGTTCGCACGATCCTGGGCCCCGGCGCGCCGCGCTACGGCCTCTGGACCGCGCTGGCCTGGCTGCCAGCGCCCGGAATCTAAGACGAGCAGACCTATTCACCCACGACGCTATCCGCGCCAACGCATCGTAGCCAAGAGGTAAAGAGAGCCGAGAGGAGCAGGCACGTCTTCGTCACTAACGGCGGCAGCCACACCGTCACGGCGCTCGACGGCCGTGGGGCGCTGAGCGCCGGCGCCCCACGGCCGTCGAGCCATGTATGTCTCCTTCGACATCCGGTTGCAGGCGCTGGCCATCGTCCGCGGGGGCGAGCGGTTACGCGCGCTCCCTGGCCGATACCTACCACATTCCGTACCGGTACGACGACCGATACGACCATCAAATGGTGAGTACGATAGCACGTGAGCACGTGAGCACGTGAGCACGTGAGCACGTGAGCACGTGAGCACGTGAGCGCGGGCGCGCCAAGAGCGCAACGGCTACACGGCTACACGGCTACACGGCTACGGGGTGCGCACGACAGGGTACGGCCCGGCGGCAGGGCGTCCGATCGCGCCCGCGTGGAACCGCAGCGCTTCCTGGATGCGCTGATCCCAGTAGTCCCAGGTGTGGCCACCCGCGTATTCCGCGTACTCGTGCGGGATATCAAGGGTCTCCAGATGTCTGTGAAACCGGCGGTTGCCGGCGAGCAAAGCGTCCTCGGTCCCGCAGTCAATGCACAGGGCCGGGAGCAGTGGGCGGTCGATCCGCTCGGCCAGGGCGAACAGATCGTTGGGGCCGCCGCTCGGATCGAATCCGAAGACGCGGGTGAATTTAGGCTCTGGCGGAGCCGGCTCGTGCGCCCACGTCAACGCGCGCGAACAGGAGTGGCTGACGGCGCTACAGAACAGGTCGGGGTGTCGGAGCGCGAACCTGAGCGCCCCGTACCCGCCCATCGATAGGCCGCCAACGACGCGCGCCTCCCGTCGCGCGTCAGTCTGGAACGTCCGGTCGATGTAGGGGATCAGGTCGCGTATGATCGCCGTTTCGTACGCCTCTCCCTGGGGGGCATTCGTGTAGTAGCTCCGGCCGCCCTCGGGCATGACGATGATGAAGGGATAGTCCTCCGCGTAGCGTTCAATGCTTGTCTGGCGCGTCCAGGCCGTGTGGTCGTCGGACAGGCCATGGAGCAGGTAGAAGACGGGGAAGGGGCCAGGGATCGTGTCGGGCACAATGAGCGTGGCCGCGGTCATCCTGTCGAGCGCGCGGCTGAACCAGTGTAACGCGCATAATGTCATCGGCCTGTTCCTCCACCGGCGCGGTACTCCACCCGCGGCGCGTCCGTCGCGCCGGAGATCGGGACCACGTCGACCGTGTCCATGGTAGGGCAGGGCGCGATGACGTCCCGATGCACTAACGTTCCTCTTTGGGCGCGTGACGCGCCAGGGCCAGGATTCGCCGCGCGGCCTCGACGACGGCGCGGTCGACGAAGCGGCCGTCCTCCAGGGCAAAGGCGCCCATGCCGGCCGCGGCCGCCGTCTCCAGTCGGCCCACGAGGTCGCGCGCCCGCCGCACTTCGTCCTCGGTCGGCGTGAACACCTCGTTGACCACCGCGACCTGAGTCGGGTGGATGACCGAGCGCCCGCTGAAGCCCATGCCCTTGCCTTCCTCGGTCGAGCGGCGCAGCCCGTCGAGGTCGCGTATGTCGCTGTACACGCTCTGGGTCGGGCCAGGCAATCCGGCGGCGCGCGCCGCGACGACGACGCGCGAGCGGGCATAGAAGATCCCGGTGTCCCGCGACACGCCGAGGTCGGCCCGTAGGTCAGCTTCCCCCAGCCCCAGGCCGATGACCCGCTCATGGGCGCGCGCGATGTCGAAGGCGCGCTCGACGCCCAGCGCTGATTCAAGCAGGCAGTGTATCCCCGCGTCGCAGCCGAGGCGCGCCAGCCCGTCCGCGACGCGGCGCACGTCCTCGGGTGACTCGGTCTTGGGCAGCCGCAGGCCAGCGAGCCAGGGGCCGGCGACCGCCGCGATGTCCTCGTCGACCAGCCCCGAGTCGACCCCGTTGATCCGCACGACGACCGGCTTGGGCGACCGCGACCGCAGCGCCAGGGCTACCTGCTCACGCGCCATGTCCTTGCGGTTCGGCGCCACGGCGTCTTCGAGGTCGAAGACGAGCGCGTCGGCGTCCGTGGCGAACGCTTTCTCCATCATGCGCGCGTCGCTACCGGGCACATAGAGGTAGCTGCGCGGCGGCGGGACGAGCAGACTCATATCGCGCCCTCCCGCGCCAGCGCCGCGCGCCCGTCCGCGTCGATGCCCAGCCGGCCGAACACCTCCGCGTTGTGCTCACCCAGGCGGGGGCCGGTACTCGTGACGGCGCCCGGAGTCTCGGAGAGCCGGAAGAGGACGTTCTGCATCATGAGCGGGCCCAGGTCGGGATCGGGGACCGAGACGAGCGAGCCCAAAGCGCGGTATTGCGGGTCGGCCATCACGTCGGCCACGTCGTAAATTGGGGCCATGGCGGCCTCCGCCGCCTCGAACGCCGCGATGACCTCCGCCGCTGAGCGTTGCGCGATCCAGCCGCCCACCGCGTCGTCCAGGATGTCGGCGTGGGCGGCGCGGCCGCCGCCGGAGGCGAACCAGGGCTCGTCGATCAACTCCGGGCGCCCGACCAAGCGCATCACGCGCTCGGCCACGCTCTGGGCGCTGGTCGAGACCGCGAGCCACGTGCCCTCGGCGGTGCGGTAGGTGTTGCGGGGCGCGTTGTTGCTCGAGCGGTTCCCGGTGCGCCCCTGGATCACGCCGAGCTGGTCGTACACCGTCGGCTGGGCGCCGAGGACGGTCAGGATCGGCTCGATGATGGCCAGATCGACGACTTGCCCGCGCCCCGTGGCCTCGCGGGCGCGCAGCGCCACCATGATCGCGTAGGCCGTCGCGAGCGCCGCGATGCCGTCGGCCAGCCCGAACGGCGGGAGCGTGGGCGGCCCGTCGGGCTGGCCGGTGATGTGGGCGAACCCGCTCATGGCCTCGGCCAGCGTGCCGAAGCCAGGCCGGCGCGCGTAGGGGCCGAACTGGCCGAAGCCTGTCACGCGCGCCAGCACCAGACCGGGATTGATGCTGGCCAGTTGGTCGTAGCCGAGCCCCCAGCGCTCCAGCGTGCCGGGGCGGAAGTTTTCCACCACGACGTCGGCGTCCTTGACAAGGCGCCGAAAGATGTCCTGGCCGGCGGGTGAGCCCAGGTAGAGCGTGACGGCCTTCTTGTTGCGCGCCAGCATCTTCCACCACAGGCCGATCCCGTCCTTGCTGTGCCCGTGCAGGCGGGCTGGGTCGCCGCGCGGGTGCTCGACTTTGAGCACGTCGGCGCCGAAGTCGGCCAGGAACGTCGCGGCGAGAGGCCCGGCGAACAGCGTTGCCGCATCGATGACGCGGATGCCGTCGAGCGCCTGCCTCGCGGTCGTAGCGGTCGCGTCGGTCATGAGAATCCCTCCGCGCGTTGGGTCGGCGTCGCCCCTTTCGGGTCGTCGTCGCCGGCGGCGTCTCCCGGCCCGCCCAGGTAGACGAAGGCGCGCGCGCGCTGCGTGGCCTCCACGAGTTGACGCTGCTGGAGGCGCCGCGTGACCCCGACGAGGCCGGCGGCTAGGGCGCCGAGATCGGCGCGGTTGGCCTCGTCGATGCGCGCGATCCACGTTGGCCGGATTGCTCCGTCGCCATGCAGGGCGCCGGCGATGGCCCCGGCCATGCTGGCGATCGAGTCGCAATCGCGGCCGTAATTGGCGCCGCCGCACACCGCCGATTCGAAATCGCCGCCCGCGATGATCAGGAACGCCAGGGCAAGCGGCAGCTCTTCGATGGCGCGCTCGCGGCTGGGCTGCCAGTCGTCCGTACCGTTCCCGCGGTCCCGGAAGACGTCGGCCGCGCCGTCGTGGGGCCGCATAGCGTCGCGCAGCGGGCCGATCGCCGCGCGCCAATCGCGGTAGTCGCGCGCTTGCGTGACCACGGCCTCGATGGCCGTGCGGGTACCGTCCTTAGCCAGTTCGAGGGCCGTCGCCACGATCGAGTCCACGCTGGCCCGCGGTTGGAACGCCTCGGCCACGCAGGCCGCCAACACGCCGGCCGCCTCCAGCCCGTAGCTGGTCTGATGGGCGCTGAAAATGTCGATCGCCTCGCGGTAGGCGGTGCGGGGATCACAGGCGTTGACGATGCCAACGGGCGCGGCGTACATGGCGGCGCCGCAGTTGACCATGTTGCCGACGCCGCCCAGACGCGGGTTGGCGTTGGCCAGGCGCAGGCGCATCAGCAGCCACTTCTCGGGATAGAAGAGGCGCTCGATGAGCGCCGCCTCCCGGCCGTACTCGGGTATCCAGCGCGGTTCATCCGCGATCAGGGGCACGATCCTGCGCGCGAAGCGGTAGGCGTCCAGGTGGTCGTCCTCTTCGACATAAATGCGGCCAAGCACCTGGACCATGTGAGTGTCGTCGGTATAGCGCCCGTCGCCTTTAATCGTCGTCGACGGACCTGCCCACGGCTCGACGAAATCGGTGATTTCCCCGTAGCGGGCGCGTATCTCGTCGGGCCGATGGCCCTCGGCCGGTGCGCCTAGCGCGTCGCCCACGGCTCCGCCATACAAACACCCACGCGCTTTGCCGGCCAGTATATTGGTCTCACCACCGCTCACTACGCTCACCGCCATTCTATATATGCACGTTTCTCCGCTACCCGCGCGCCGCGGCGAGTTCGCTCGCCAGCGCGTGGAGATCGACGCCGGCCAACTCGGGAATACACACCCCGCGCAGGGTACGCAACGCCTGTTCCCATCCGCCGGGCACGGCGCCGGCTCCGCGCATGGTTCCGGCCAGCGCGCCGACCATGGCCGGCAGGGAATCGGCGGCCCGCGCGCACGTGTTGGCCACGAGGACCCCCTGCCATGGGTCACCATTCGTCGCCCGCGCGAGGGCGAACGCGGCCGGGACCGTTTCGGCGGCGGCATTGGCGTAGCTGTACGTCCGCGTCACCACGTCCTGGCTCAGCGCCAGGGCCAGATCGGCCGGGGCAGCATGCCTCTTCGCAAGCGCGGTGACCCGCCCGTCGACCCACGCGAGCCACGACGCGGGCGGAAACTGGGCGCGCCCCGCGTCCAGGGCCGCGTCGAGCTCGGCGCCGTCCGCGAGCAGGGAGATAGCGGCGGCCATGGCCCGCGCCGCCCATAGCCCCTCGTCGGCGTGAGTTACACCGGCGTCGAGCGCGGCCACGCGCGCCGCCTGCTCGGGCTGTCCTGCCCAGACCAGTCCGGCGGGCACGGCGCGCGCCACGGCGCTATCATCGTACCACTGCGGATTGTCGCCCCCCGTCGCGGGCGGCTCGAGCCCATGGCGCAGGTTGTCCAGTGCGGCCCGCTCGCTGAAGCCTGTCCACAACTGATCAGCCTGTTGGCCCAGCCGTCGCCAGGCCTCGGCGAAATCCGCGGCGGTTGGGTCCCCATGCCGCGCGACGAGGACCCGCGCGGACAGCGCCGCCATCTCGGTATCGTCGGTGGGGCCGGGCAGCAGGGCATCGTCGGCGCGGCCGAAGCCGAACGGGAGCGTCAGGCGCAGGACGCGATGCTCTAGCATCTCCAGGTCGGTACGCCGCTGGAAGGCGCGCTGCCAGGGGGCGAGCCGCAAGCCGCGGTGCAGCGCGGCGGGGTACCCGATGGCGTCGCCCAGCGCCAGGCCAAGCAGACCGCCGTAGACGCGGTCGAACCGGTCCATCATTGTCCGGCCTCCTGGCCTTCGCCGTCCAGGAAGCGCGCGACCAGCCGCCGCGCCAGGTCGGGCAAGGACACGCCGGCGACGACGCGGAAGTTATGCCCGGGGACGGGCCCGATGCGCTCCTGCCATTCGACCGGGACCGCCGCGATGCCCCCGTGCGCCCCGGCCAGCGTCCCGGCGATGGCCCCGATGGTGTCGGCGTCGCGCCCCAGGTTGACGCCCCCGGTCACGGCCGTGCGATAGTCGCCCCGCGCGGCCAGGAAGGCCCCAAAGGCGAGGGCGACCGCCTCCGGCGCGATGTCGGCCCAGGGGAAGAATGTGACCGCCAGGGCGCCGTGCAGCGTGTCCTGAGCCGACCAGACATCGGCGTGGGCGGACGCGATGTCCGCCGCGCGGGTCAGCAAACGGTGGGTCCAGGAGTCACCGGGCACGTGCGCCAGCGCGGCGGCCAGGATGGCGTCCACCGTAGCGCCCGCCATCGCCACCGCCGTCGCGGCGGCCACGGCCTGACCGGCGTGGATGCCGTCGCGTCCGTTCGTCACCGACCCCAGGCGTTGCGCGACGAACGCGGCGCGGTCGGGCTCGCCGGCGCAGGCCACGCCGATCGGTCCCACGGCCATGGCCAGCCCGTCGCTCCAGCCCTGCTGGTTGAACCGCCCGCTCTCCGGCGGGCGCAGCCCGCGCCGCAGGTTCGCCATCGCGATGACGTCGCTGAAGCCGCCGCCGCTGAAGCCGCTGTCCGGCGCCATCAGCCAGCGCTGCCAGATAGCGAGGAGCGCGGCGTCGGTGGGGTCGAGTCCGCACTCGAGCAAGATGAGCGCGTTGAGCACGGCGTACTCGGTGTCGTCGGTGCCCACGGGATGATCTTGCAGGAAGTCGTCGATCCGCCCATAGCGCTGCCGGATCGACGCCGGCTTATAGCCCTCGACCGGCGCGCCGAGCGCGTCGCCGATGGCCTGCCCGACGAGACAGCCCCGCGCCCGGTCCAATAGGGTTACGGCGCCGTCGTCCATACGTCCTCCAAATCTACATCTACCCTACCGCGCTTGACATCCGCCGCGCTTACGTATAAGTTTAGCGTATCACTTATGCGCATAAGTGATACGCGTTGTGGGAGGCCTTGCCGGTCATGGACTATTCGGGACAAAGAGGGTGACGCCACAACCTGCGCGGCCGACGCAGGCCGATGTCGCGCGCGTGGCCCACGTGTCGCAGGCCATGGTGTCGTACGTGCTGAATGACAAGGTGGTCATCGCCGTGCCGCTAGAAACGCGCCGGCGCATCCTGGATGCGATCGAGACGCTCGGCTACGTGCCCGATCGCAGCGCGCAGAGCCTGCGCACCCGCAAGACCTATACGATCGCCTGCGTGATCCCCGACATCACGAACCCCTTCTATCCCGCCTTTGAGCGCGGCATTCAGGACGTGGCCGAGGCCCAGGGGTACGACTTCATCACCTATAATACCGATGGCAAGGAGGAGAAGGAACTGAAATGTCTTCACTCGCTGCAGCGGGGGCATGTCGACGGCGTCATCGCCACGCTCTTCCACCTCAAGCCGGAGCAGATGCGGCCGCTGTGGGAGCGCGCTATGGCGGTGGTGCGCTTCGAGCCCAGGCCGCCGCGGCCGGTGCAGGCGCCGCTCGATTATCTCTATCTGGACAACCACGCGGCGGCGCGCGCCATGGTGTCCTACCTCGTCGAGCGGGGCCACACTCGCATTGGCATGATCGCTGGCCAACAGGGCCCGCGTAGCGCGCGCGTGCGCGGGTACCGCGACGCCCTGGCCAACAGGGAGATTCCCGTTGATGAGACATTGATCCGCAACAGCGGTTTCACCGAACAGGGCGGCTACCAGGGGATGCGCGAGTTGCTGGCCCTGATCCCGCGTCCCACGGCGGTGTTCGCCGCCAACGATCTGATCGCCCTCGGCGCTCTGATGGCCGTGCGCGACGCCGGTCTACGTGTCCCAGGGGATGTCGCCCTCGCCGGCTTCGACGACATTCCGGCCGCGCGATTGGTCAGCCCGGCCTTGACCACCGTGGCGCAATTCGAACAGTCCATTGGCCGCCGCGCCGCCGAGATGGTGCTGGAGCGCCTGAACGGCGCGGCCGGCGACGTGGGGCGTTGCGAAGAGATGCCCTACAAGCTTGTCGTGCGCGAGTCGGCCTAACAACCCATCGTTATTCTCCTTTACGTCTCGCTGTGACAACCCGCCGTTGAAAGGGAGGTGAGCCAGGATCGTGAGCGTGGTCGGGTCCAGCCAGCTTTAACGTCACCTATTCGACGAGCCTATTCACCTGAGTGGAGAGATAATCCATGAAAAAGTCGCACGTACTTGCGAGCGCGGCGATCAGCGCTGCCCTCGTCACCACCGCCGCCGCGCCGACCACGTGGGCCCGCACGGTGACGCCGCGCTATCCCGGCGGTATCGCGCCCACCACTCTTACCGTGTGGATGGATGCCCCGACCGGGGGGTACCCCGATCAAGCGGCCCAGATCGCCGCATTCGAGAAGCTGTACCCGCAGATTCACGTCAACATGGTCGACGTGCCCGACGCGGGCTACGGCCAGAAGGTCCAGACGGCCTTGGCGGGCAACAGCGCGCCCGATGTGTGGCTATATTTCCAGCCCGTGGACACCTTCGGCCGCGGCAACATCCAGGACCTGACGCCCTTCATCACGCGCGACCACCTGGACACGAGCCAGTGGTTCCAGCCGATCACGCACCTGCGCTTCACCTATAAGGGCGACTACTATGCCGTCCCGGTCAGCAGTGGCGGGGCCGGCATCGACTTCTCCGGCATCCTCTACAACAAGACGCTGTTCAAGCAAGCCGGCATCACGGCGCCCACTGGCGCGTACACGATCGATCAGTTCGTCGCGATGGCCAGGAAACTGAGCAACCCGAAGAAGATCATCTACGGGACCGACCAGGGCGCGAATAGCGGGTTCGCTATCTATGCCCCGTTCGCGTGGAATTTTGGGGCCGACGTCACGAGCCTCGACGGGCATAAGTTCCTTGGCTACATGAACTCGGCAAACATGAAGCGCGCGCTCAACTGGGGCCTCAGCCTTGAAAGGTCCGGCGCCGTCATCCCACCCTCGATCAGCAGCGCGGTCGGCGGCGCCTTCGGGCCGTTCTACACCGGCCATGTGGCCATGAGCTTCGACGCGCTCTGGGACCTGCAGCAGATGCGCAAGGCCACGTTTGGGGTCGGCGTGATGCGCTTCCCCACGGTCCCCGGGCACACGACGTACTCCTGGGCCGATACCGTGGGCGACGCGATGTGGGCCAAGTCGACGCACAAGGACGCCGCGTGGGCCTGGATGAAGTTCCTGAGCGGCCCCCAGTGGAGCGCGGTCGCGGCCACCCAGTATAGCGTGTCGCCCGTGGTCAAGGCGACCTGGTCGCAGGCCGGCCTCGCCACGGATCCGCTGCTCAGCCAATTCTACGCAACGCGCACGCAGAACTTCCTCCTGCCCAGCTACGAGCGCAGCCAGTTCTTCGGTGAGTGCTCGGCCGACTTTAGTACCGCTTACAGCAAGGCCCTGCGTACGGGGCAGGACATCGGCCCGTTAGTCGACGCCGCGGCCAGGTCGGGCCAAAGCTGCCTCGATCGCGACTACAGCCAGATCAAGTAGCAGCCAGGAGCCAGGAGTCAATGGCGACGTCACGACCATGGAGGCTATCGCCCCACGACGAGTGACGGACGGGCGGCGCGCCTATCTGTTGGCTACCGGCTCCGTATTTAGAGGGAGGAGGTCGTATGGCAACCGCGGCGCCAGCGGCGGCGCGTCGTCGTCATGGTCGAGCGTCTCGAAAAGAGGCGCTCGAGGGCTACCTGGCTATCGCGCCGTGGCTCATCGGCTTCCTCATCTTTACGGCCGGGCCCATCGTCTACTCGCTGTACATCAGCTTCAACTATTGGGACGCGACCGACAACCCGCGCTGGGCCGGCGTGCAGAACTACGCCGACTTGCTGGCCGACCCGCGCTTCTGGCAGTCGCTCAAGGTGACGTTCGTCTACTCGGCGCTGGCCCTGCCCCTCGCGCTCGTGGCCGGGCTCGGGCTCTCCTTGCTGCTCAACCTCAAGCTGCGCGGCATGAATGTCTTCCGCACCCTGTTCTACATCCCGTCCGTGATCACCGGCGTCGCCGTGGCCACCTTATGGCTCTGGATGCTGAACGGCCAGTTCGGGCTGGTCAACAGCGCGCTGAGCGCCGTCGGCGTGCAGGGGCCCGACTGGCTCAACGACCCCAACGTGGCCCTCTACGCCCTCGTCCTGATCAGCTTGTGGGGGGTGGGCGGCGGGGCGGTCATCTACCTGGCGGGGTTGCAGAACATCCCCGCGCAGCTCTACGACGCCGCCCAGATCGATGGCGCCGGCCCCGTCGCCCGCTTCCGCGCCATCACGCTGCCGCTCCTCTCGCCGACCATCTTCTTCCTCCTGGTCACGGGCATCATCGGCTCGTTCCAGACCTTCACGACCGTCTACATCCTCTCTGGGGTGAACCGCGGCGCGCAGATCGGCGCGCCCGAGGACAGCACCCTGTTCTACCTGCTCTACCTCTACCAGCAAGCCTTCGGCAGTTTCAAGTTCGGCTACGCCGCGGCCATGGCCTGGGTGGGCGCCATCATCTCGCTCCTGCTGGCCCTGCTGGTGTTCTGGAGCCAGAACAAGTGGGTCTACTACGAGGCCCAGCGCGACAACAAAGACAACAAGGAGGCGTGAGGTGGCACAGCGCTTGTCCGCCGCTCCCCGACTCGCCACCGCGCTCCGACACCCCGCGGGCGGCCGACGCCGCGCGCGCCTGTTAGGCCCCGTCGTCGCCTACACGGTGCTCGTCGCCCTGGCGCTGCTCGTCCTCGTCCCGTTCCTGTGGATGATCAGCACCTCGCTGCAGGCCAACGACGCGCTGTTCCAGACCCCCCCGCAGATTGTCCCGGCGCAGCCCTTGTGGCACAACTACGTCGACGCCCTGACGGCGGTGCCGTTCCTGACCTGGGTGCAGAACACGCTGATCATCTGCGGGCTGAACGTCGTCGGTCAGCTCCTCTGTTGCACGCTGGTGGCCTACGGCTTCGCGCGCCTGCGCTTTCCCGGCCGCGGCCCCCTGTTCATTCTGGTGCTCGGGACGCTCCTGCTGCCGTCGCAGATCACCCTGGTGCCGCAGTTCATCCTGTTCAGTAAGCTCCACTGGGTCAACACGTTTTTGCCGCTGACGGTCCCGGCGTTCTTCGGCGTGGGAGCTGGCGCCTTCTACATCTTTCTGATCCGGCAGTACCTGCAGACGATCCCTTACGAACTGGACGAGGCGGCGCGCATGGACGGGGCCAATACGTGGCAGATCCTCTACCGCATCCTGCTGCCTCTGATCAAGGCGCCGCTCACGATCGTCGCGGTGTTCACCTTCACTGACAACTACAACGACTTCCTCGGCCCCCTGATCTACCTCTCCGACAACAGCAAGTACACGCTCGCGCTCGGCCTGGCCTCCTACATTGGCCAGTTCTCCGCCAACTGGAACTGGCTCATGTGCGCCTCCGTGGTCATCCTGCTGCCGCTGCTCCTTATCTACTACTTCGCCCAGCGCCTGCTCATCGGTGGCATCGCCTCGGTAGGATTGAAGGGCTAAGCTTGGCTGGCGCCGGAGGCCAGCGGAAAGGATGTGCACCATGGCACTGCCTTACGATTATGCGGAGCGCGTCTACGCCGGCGTGCTCGGCAAGATTATCGGCGTCTACCTGGGCCGACCGTTCGAGGGCTGGACCTACGAGCGCATCATGGCCGAGCTCGGCGAGGTCAACTACTACGTGCATGAGCGCCTCGCCAAATCCCTGATCGTGACCGACGACGACATCTCGGGAACCTTCACCTTCCTACGCGCCCTGCCCGACCATGGCAATGCCCGCGACCTGACCTCCGCGCAGATCGGGCAGGCCTGGCTCAACTACATCATCGAGCGGCGCACGATCCTGTGGTGGGGCGGCTTGGGCAACTCCACCGAGCACACCGCCTACCTGCGCCTCGCGAGCGGCGTCCCCGCTCCCCGCAGCGGCTCTAGCGAACTCAACGGCAAGGTGGTGTCCGAGCAGATCGGCGCGCAGATCTTTGTCGACGGCTGGGCCATGGTCGCGCCCGGCGACCCCGAACTGGCTGCCGACCTCGCCCAGCGCGCCGCCCGCGTGAGCCACGACGGCGAGGCCGTCTACGGCGCGCAGGTCCTCGCGGCTATGGAGGCGCAGGCGTTCGTCGAGCCCGACCTGAACCGGCTCATCGACACCGCCGTGCGCTTCATCCCCGCCGGCTCGGTCATCGCCCGCCTGATCCACGACATTCGCGCCTGGCACGCGGCCGACCCGGACGACTGGCGCGCGACGCGCGCGAAGATCGCCGCCGTCTACGGCTACGACACGTACGGCGGCGGGGTGCATATCGTGCCCAACCACGCCCTGATCCACCTGGGGCTGCTCTACGGCGGCGATGACGTTCAGAGGGCCTTGATGATTACCAACACGTCCGGTTGGGACACCGATTGCAATGCCGGCAACGTGGGCTGCCTGCTGGGGATCAAGAATGGGCTGGCCGGCCTCGAGGCCGGGCCCGACTGGCGCGGCCCGGTGGCCGACCGCCTGTACCTCGCCACCGCGGACGGGGGACGCGCCATCACCGATGCCGTGATCGAGACGTACCACATCGTCAACAGCGGTCGGGCGCTGGCCGCCGAGGCGCCGCTAGCGCCCAAAGGGGGCGCGCGCTTCCACTTCGAGCTGCTGGGCTCGACGCAGGGCTTCCAGGCCGAGGATAGCCCCGAGGCGCGGGGCGCCGTCGCGCTCGACAATGTGGCGGGGCACAGTTGCCTGGGACAGCGCGTCCTGGCTCTGCGGTACAGCCATCTGGCGGCGGGGCGGGTTGGCCGTGTCTCCACCCCTACCTTCATCCCGCCCGACGCTATCACGATGTCCGGCTACACGCTGTTGGCCTCGCCGACGTTGTACTCGGGGCAAACCGTGCGCGCCGCCGTCGCGGCCGACGCCGGCAATGACGCCCCCGTGACGGCGCGCCTCTACATCGGGGTCTATGGCGCGGACGACGCGCTGGTCGCGTCGCGCGGCCCGGAGGCGGCCCTGGAGCCGGGCGCGGAGCATGAATTCACCTGGCGCGTCCCGGACACCGGCGGCGCTCCCATCGCCTCGATCGGCCTCGAGTTGGTGTCCGAGCGAGGCGTCACGGGGACCCTCTACCTGGACTATCTGGGGTGGGACGGCGCGCCCGACGTGACCCTCACGCGACCGGCGCACGGCGGCGCGCTGTGGCGGCGGGCCTGGGTGGACGGCATCGACCAGGCCGAGCGCGGGTACCCCGAGACCTATCGCCTGATGCAGAATCACGGCCGCGGGCTCTTGATGCAGGGGACGCGCGAGTGGACGGATTACAGGGTGACCGCCGACGTGTCGCCGCACCTCGTGAAGGCTGCCGGCCTTGCCGCGCGCGTGCAGGGCATGCGGCGCTACTACGCCCTGCTCCTCTGTGACAACGGCACGGCCAGGCTGGTTAAAGCGATGGGTGGCGATAGGGTGCTCGGCGAAACCGACTTCCCGTGGGAGCTGGATCGCGCGTATACCTTGAGCGTCGAAACGGTGGGCGCCCGGCTGCGCGCCTGGATCGACGAGCGGTTGCTCTTCGACATCGCGGACGACGACCAGCCACTGAGGGGCGGCGGCGTGGCCCTGGTTTGCGAGGAGGGACGCGCCTCCACGGACGCGGTCACCGTCCAGCCGGCTGTGATGGGATAAGACGTATGGCTAATTACCAATTACTAATGGCTGATAGCTCATCTACGCTGTAGTCTTTTGGCCTCGTCGCTCGTTATACTGATGGAGGCAGGAGAGTGTGGAGAGTTTGCTAGTGCGTGAGAGGGCCTTTGGCCGGGTGCTAGACAGTATGCCAGCATCCACCACGGCCGAATCCACGGCCACCGCGAAGCCGTCGTTCGATGAGTTGTTCGCGCGCTATCAAGGTCCTATCTACGGCTATATCCTGGGGATGGTCGGCAACGTCGAGCAAGCCCAGGATCTGACGCAAGATACGTTCATCAAAGCCTTCAAGGCATTGCCGGACACCCGTGAGCTTGTGCTCCCGGCGTGGCTCTATCGCATCGCTACCAACACGGCCCTGGATGCCCTGCGCCACCGCCGTCGCCTGACCTGGCTGCCCTTCGCTCCCGGCGACGACGAGCGACTGCCGGCCCCGGAGATCGACCTGCCCTCCCATTTTGCGGAGAGCGAGGCCGTCCGCTCGGCCCTGGGCCGCCTCACCCCCCCGCAGCGCGCCTGCCTGCTGTTGCGTGCCCACGACGGCTTCTCCATCGACGAGATCGCTCAGGTGCTGCGCATGTCCAAAGGTAACGTTAAGATCACGCTGTACCGCGCCAAAGAGCGTTTCCGCAGCGCGTATGATGACGCGGAGAAGTTAAGCTACCCATGACAGCCCACCTGACCTGTGACCGTATCCGGCCCCTGCTCTCAGCGTACCACGACGGCGCGCTCTCCCACGCGGAGCGCGCGCGGGTCCGTGAGCATGTCGCCGCCTGCGCCGGCTGCCGCTCGACCCTGGAGACGTACGACCGGGTCTACGCCGCCTTGCGCGCCGTCCCCGCGCCGGCGGTCCCCGTCGAGCTGCGCCACAACGTCTACGCCCGTATTGCCGCGATCGAGGCCGGCCGCCGCCGCTGGGGCGCCCCTTTCGGGCTCGCTGTCGGCCGCACAATGCGCGCGACCGGGAGCACGGCCGGTGTGCTGGCCGTGCTGGGGGCGCTGGTCCTGGCCGCGCTCCGCCTCGGCTCCGATACCAATCACTCCACGACCCCCGTGATGGTGGCGGCCCCGTTCAATGTAGCCGGGACGGCCGTGAGCGTGCTGTGGACGCGGCGCGCTCGGGGGTCTACACTGCCCCCCGCCGAGCAGACGGCGGTCGTGCCGATGCGCGCCGCCGCCGCGCTGGCAGGCGTGGGCGCCATGGTCATCACAGGATTGGAGAGGCAATCCAGGGGCGCCCATCCCACGACGATGGTGCGGGGCATCGTCATTCAGGGCACATCCGGCAGTTCCCCCAAGGGCACGATCCCCTTCCATGCCGCGGTCGCGCTGGTGAACGGGACGCCCGTCATGCAAAGTTTCGTCCCCGGAACGCCGTCCCCGGTCCCCACAATCTCAAGCGACGAGGGGCTCGTCTACCTCGGGTTCGGCAGGCCCGACGTCTTGCGCCAAAATGGGCGCAACACGCCGGCTGACCTGGAGTACCACCCTGCCGTCTCCTCGGGCCGGTCGGTCGTGCTGGCCACGCCGGTCGCGGACTTGGACGTGCCGCGAGGGCAGCTCTTCACCGGTCTGATGAGCGACCCAACCGATGGGTCGATCTATTTCTCCGCCAGGGGGCAGGAGAACGGCGGCATCTTCCGTCTCGATCCCCTAACCTTGCGTGCGACGCGCGTCGTCTCGCTGGCGGACTACGCGCCGTCCGACCATGCAGCGGGCTATGAGTACCGCTTTGTGCAACAAGTCTACCACCAAACCGAACCGGGCCGGTTGGCCTTCGCCCTGATCGACAAGCAGTACGGCGCGATCCACGTCAGCATCGAGGGTATCGACTCCGATGCGTCGTCTCCCCAAAGCACGGTTCGTACTCTCCGTCCGGCGGCCGATCCCTGGTTCGACTATGTGCTGTCGCCGGACCAGCGACGCATGGCCTGGGTCGATAAACCGGCGCATGGGTCGGGCTACGGCCTGCTGAAAGTGTCGTCGTTCGGCGCCGCGACAGCCCCGACCACGGTCACGATCGGCCCCGGCGCGCATCCCGAGTGGTCGCCCGACAGTCAACACGTGGTGTACCATGACGCCGGGCAGACGGCGCTGTACCTGTGGTCTCCGGGCGCCGTAGCGCCACGGCAGGTCGCGACCGTCGCCCCCTCTTTGCTCCGCGGGGGGGCCTACATCAGTTCGTTTGCCTGGGCGCCGGACAACCGCTCTATCGCCTACGTTGTCAGCACGACCGATGACCGCGGCGCGACCAGTCAGGTCTACCTCGCCGACGTGGCCACCGGCTACTCATGGCCCGTCTTCCGGCAGGCATGGATTGGGGCTATCGCCTGGGCACGCGAGCCACGAGGTCTGCGCGCCCGGGCGGCGATACCCCCGGTCGTGGCCACGGCGACACCGGCCGCGGTGGCCGTCGCCGTGGCCACGGGAACCACGGGCGTCGCCACGGCCAACCCCGTGGGCGCGGCAGGCGTCGACGCTGTACCCACACATACAACGGCATCTGTCTCTCCCCACGTCGTTGATAACGGCGATAGTGGTCCAACGGGGACATTGGTCAGCTACTATCGGGCGCTCAACCGTCAAGCGTTCGCCCGCGCGTTCGGCCTGATCGCCACGGCGGATCAGCGCAACTTCGCCGGCTTCAAGATTGGCTTCAAAGACACAGCCCGCGACACGATCCTGGTCCTAGTCCAGGCGCCGTATCTCAATGTGTCCAACAACCACGCCACCGCCTGCGTCGCTTTCCAGCTGGAGGCGCGGCATACCGATGGCAAAGTTGTCGAGTTCGGCGGTTGGTACGCCTTACAGAGCACGACGGGGCAGAACCCGAGCTTCGGCGGCTGGCGCATCTCCTTATCGCGGTCGCACATCCATCAGGGTTTGCCGCCTAAGCTGCCCATCCAGAAACAGTGCGGATAGCGGACGGGGCATAGGCCCGCGCCGCACCCGGGGCCCGCGACGAAAGTCGCAGGCCCCTGGTACTGGTATACTGTGCCTGTCGGCGTTAGCAGGAGGATAGGGGTGGTAGACTAGCCGGGGTAGAGTACGGCGGCGTGGAGGCCGGGGAAGGCCAGCCGCGTCCGTGCATCGCGCTACCATGCGATGCAGGGCGCGTCATGTCTTTCCCTGTGATCTATCGTCGCTGTTCCCGGCTTGCCGCCTCGTCCCTGCTCTTTCGCGCGGAGCGTCCGGTCTAGCCTTTCTCACGGCAGCGCAGTTATGGCGTCCGCGCCAACTCCTGTACTCTACCCACTCCACAGGCCATGAGCCACCACGGCTCATGGCCTTTTTGCATGCTCCCCTCACTCCCGACCCCTCTCCCACGCAACGGTAGAGAGGCCGGCCGAGAGCGCCGCTCTGCTCCCCTCTCCCGCGCACGGGAGAGGGGTTGGGGGTGAGGGTTAGCGAGGAGAGGAGCGAACTATATGCTGCACGTGAGTAACCTGAGCACATCCTACGCCGGCCGGGTCATCCTGCGGGACGTGTCATTCACCGTCCCCGCCGGCAAGCACGTCGGGCTGGTTGGCCCTAACGGCGGCGGCAAGAGCACGCTGCTGCGCATCATAGCCGGGCTAGAGCGGCCGGACGAGGGCTCGGTGGCGATCGCTTCCCGTGTGCGCGTCGGCTACCTGCGCCAGGGCTTCCTGGGCGACGAGACGCGACCCGTCGTCACCGTGCTGGAGCCCGACGGAGCCGTGTGGGCGGCATCCCAGACCCTCCAGCAAGCGACGGAGGGGCTGGCCGTGGCGGACGAGGGGCGGGCGGCCGCGGGCGCCTACAACGCCTACGAGCAGGCGGCCACGCGCTTCGAGGACCTGGGGGGCTATGCGCGCCTGGCCGAGGTCGAGGATGTGCTGCGCGGCCTTGGGCTCGACGGGCTCGATCCGGGGCGCGCCCTGGCTACCCTGAGCGGTGGTCAGCGCACGCGGCTGGCCCTGGCGCCGCTGCTGCTGGGCGCGCCGGGACTGCTCTTGCTCGACGAACCGACCAACCACCTCGACGTCGACGCGCTGGCCTTCCTGGAGGACTACATCGCGCGCTACCGCGGCGCCGTGCTGATGGCCTCGCACGACCGCGCGTTCCTCGACGCCACCGTGGACACCATCCTCGAGCTCGACGCCGAGACGCACGGCGTGACCGCCTACAGCGGCGGCTACAGCCTCTTCGTCGCGGCTAAAGAGGCGGCCCTGGAGGCGCAGTGGCAGTCCTTCAGGGCACAACAACGCGAGCAGGCCCGCGTGGAGGAGGACATCCGCAACGTGCGCGCCCACGCCATGCATACCGAGCGCGCCACCAAAGACTCCTCGGCGCGCCGCCTATCTAACAAGGTGATGCGCACGGCCATCGTGCGCGAGCGCAAGCTGGAGAAGAGTCTCGACGCCAACCACGTGGACAAACCAACGGCAGGCTGGACGCTCAAGCTCGACTTCGCGGCGCCGCCCGGCGGGGCGCGCGAGGCGCTGCGCGCGGAGGGTCTGGTCAAACGCTACGGGGAGCGCACCGTGCTCCATGGGGTGGACCTGACCCTGCGTCACGGCGAGCGCGTGGTGGTCACGGGTCCCAACGGTGGCGGCAAGAGCACGCTGCTGCGCATCATTGCTGGCGAACTCACGCCCGACGCGGGGTACGTTCGGCCGGGGGCGGGCGTCGTCGCCGGCCTCTACAGTCAGGACCAGGAGGGTCTCGACCCGACACAGACGCCGCTCGATGTGGTGCGCGGCGCCGCCAGCATGACCGAGACGGAGGCGCGCACGTTCCTGCACGGCTACCTGTTCGCCGGCGACGCCGTGTTCATCCCGGTGGCGCGGCTCAGCTACGGGGAGCGCGCCCGGCTGGCCCTGGCCCAGCTGGTGCTCTCCGGGGCCACCCTGATCCTGCTCGACGAGCCGACCAACCACCTGGACATCCCCTCGCGCGAGAGCTTCGAGGCCGCGCTCTCCACCTTCGGCGGCACGGTGCTGGCCGTGCTGCACGACCGCTACGCCATCGCCCGCCTGGCCACGCGCGTGCTGGAACTGCGCGACGGAGTGATCGGTAGACAGTAGTCAGTTGTCAGAAAGACGGAGGATTGTGGTCAATGTCTGCCTGGCGCCTGGCAACTGCTTACTCGTCTAGCCGCCCACGCTGACGATGCGCATGCGCATGGCGCCGCCGGGGGTGTCGAAGGACACTTCGTCGCCGGCGGAGTGGCCAATCAGGGCACGGCCGACGGGGGACTCGTTGGAGATGCGGCCCTCTTTCGGAGCGGCCTCGACCGCGCCGACGACCTGGTACGTCATCTCGCCGTCCTCATCCTCGACGGTCACCTTGCTGCCCAGGGCGACCTTGTCGTTGGTCTGCCGTTCGTCGATCAAGACGGCCCGGCGCAGACTGGCCTGGAGCTGTCCGATGCGCCCTTCCAGGTGCGCCTGATCCTCTTTCGCCGCCGTATACGCGGCGTTCTCCGAGAGGTCGCCGTCCTTGATCGCGCTATGCAGACGGGCGGCAATGGCATTGCGCTCCACCGTCTTCAAGTGCTCGAGTTCCTCTTCAAGCCGGCGCTGCCCGTCGGCGGTCAAATAGACAGGCTCACCGTGCAAATTGTTGGCCATAATCCCTACTCGTCCTGTTCATAAAAAACACAACCATGCATCCCGCATGTATCGCCAGTCCGCGATCCACGACATGGGATGCCGATGTATGTATGATAAGCGGGGTAACGATGCATATCCGATGCCACGCACAGCCCCGCTATTCCCGACATGATACCGCATTGCAGGTGCCAGGCGCCGGTTGCCAGTTGTCAGTTGCCAGGCGCCGGTTGCCAGTAGGGGCGTATTGCATACGCCCACCGCCCACCGCCCACCGCCCCCTGCCCCCTGCCCCCTCGTCACTCGCCACTCGTCACTCGTCACTCGTCACTCGTCACTCGCCACTCGTCACTCGTCACTCGTCACTCGTCACTCGTCACTCGTCACTCGTCACTCGTCACTCGTCACTCGTCACTCGTCACTGCCCGCTAAACGGACGCGCTCGTCGCCGCTCAGGTCCCAGCTCTCGGGACGCAGCACTGTTACCTGCCCGGCGTCCTGCAGGGAGGCGAGGGCCCGGCCGATCAACGAGCGCGCTTCGTCGCGGTCCATCGTCGCGTAGCGCCCCCTCAACTCGTCGGCCAGTTCGTAGCGCGAGCTGGCGCCGACGGGACTCTGACGCAGAAACTCGAGGACCGTCGCGCGCGCGGCCTCCATATCCGGCTGCTTGCTCATGCCACGACTTCTCCTTCCACGTGTGATCGTGCAGAGGCGAGACTTTGGCGCCCTGCGCATCGCATCGCACCCGCTGCCCCATGCAATGCTACCACCGCGCGCCTCTCCATGGCAGTAGGCAGGCGCGGAGATAACGGTCCGCTGTCGCCACAGAGGTATCAGACGTGCGCGTGCGCCACCCGAACCGCTACGTCGTCACAAATCATGCCGTGTATGACAACAGTGTCAAACGCGGCGGATGTTACCCCCGCTCTGGCCGCCGGGAGACGCGGCGACGACCGCAGCCAGTCTGCCGCGCCGGGACCACCATTACTCCAGCCGGTAGTCGGTCGTCACCCTGTCCCGCGCCAGCGGCCGGAACTCCTGCTCGGCGAAGCGGATGTGCGCCGGGTCCTGGCGGTAGGAGTCGATCACCGACTCGTCCTCGAACCCGATGTCGAAATAGTAGCGATAGGGCGCCGCGTCCGCGACGGCAACCCCGAAGCGCACGTCCGTGACCCCGCGGATCGCGCCCAGGATCTGCTTGCCGCGCTCCGCCATGGCGCGCACCCGCTCGGCCGGCTCGTCCGCGTTGAAGACGATCACGTGGCGAATCACTCGCATCTCCCCCTGGCACGCATGGTACAGGCTGTGACTCCTTTGCGCAAATCCGTGACCGCGCCCGATCCTCGCCGATAGGGCGCGCGCATCCGACTATTGACCTGCCCCATGGTCCGTGCTATAACGTGGCTACAGGGTGTCGCGAACGGTGACATGTGACACGTGCGGGAGACGAGGGGGGCGCGCGACGGACGGGTCGCGTTATCATGAGCAACGAAGAGCAACACGCGCGCCAGCCCCCCGCTCCATCGTGGCGCGGCGACGGGGCCAAGCCGGAACGCTTGCCCGTCGATCGACGCCTCTATATCCTGGACCGCATCGCGACCACCGGGTCGGTGCGCCTGCAGGAGCTTGCCGACGAGTTGGGCGCCTCGGTGATGACCGTGCGCCGCGACCTCAAGCGCCTGGAGGAGGACGGCTTCCTGCGCCGCAGCCACGGCGGCGCCACGACGCACGTGATGCTCGATGTCGAGTTGGGCCCCAACGGGCTGGCCTTGCAGCATATGGCCGAGAAGCGGTCGGTCGCCCAGCAGGCCGCGACCCTCATCGCGCCGCGCGACGTGCTCTTCCTGGGCGCCGGCACCACCGTGGCCCAGTTTGCGCGCCACATCCCCACCAACCGCGGCGTCACCGTGGTCACCTACTCGCTCGCCATCGCCAGCTTGCTGGGGGCCAAGCCGGGCGTGACCGTGATCAGCACCGGCGGCACGGTCGATCCCGGCGACCTGTCGCAGGTCGGCCCCCTGGCCGAGGCGGTCCTCGGCCGCTACTTCGCGACCAAGGCCTTTATCGGCGCGGGAGGCGTCCACCCCGACACCGGCGTCACCGACTACGGCGCCGCGCTGGCCGACCTCAACCGTCTGATCGTGGAGCGCGCCGAGCGGGCGTACGTCTTGGCCGACAGTTCCAAGCTCGGCCTGCGCACCTTCGCGCAGGTCTGCGCCCTGGGGCGGCTGACCGCGCTCGTGACGGACGACGGGGCCGACCCGGAGGTCCTGGAGGCGTTGCGGGCGCGGGACCTGGAGGTGCTCGTCGCGCGCCGGTTGGCGACGCGAAGCCCCGCGTCCGAACCCACGCCGGCGTGACCGACGACCTGCTCGTCGGCCTGGACGTGGGGACCTCGGCCGTCGACGCGTGCGCCTACACGCCGTTGGGCCTCCCCGTGGCCACGGCCACGGTCCCCCTCATAGTACGCTATCCCCGTCCCGGCTGGGCCGAGCAGGACGCGGCGGCGTGGACGTGGGCCGCGCTCGCCGCGCTGCGCGTCCTCGCCGCGCGGCTGGGCCCCGCCGCGAGCGCGGTGGCCGGCATCGGCCTCGCGGGCCACTGCCCCTCGGTGGCCCTGGCTGACGACGGGGGGACCCCGCTCACGCCCGGCATTATCTACCAGGACAACCGCGCGACGGCCGAGACCGCCCGCCTCGCCGGCAGCCTCGGCCCGACCACCGTCCGCCGCCGCACCGGCATGCTGCCGACGGCGTTCCACGGGGCACCCAAGGCGATGTGGCTCGGCCGGCGCCAGCCCGAGTTGCGGGCGCGCCATCCCTGGTTAGCCCAGCCCCGCGACCTCGTGGCGCGTCGTCTCACCGGCGCGTGGGGGACCGACGCCACGCACGCCGGCTGCACGTTGCTGTACGACCTCTCCGCGAACGCCTGGGCGGAGGATTGGGCCGAGGCCCTGGACCTGGCCTGGCTACGCCTCCCACCGATCCTGCCGGCGACGACGCGCGCGGGCCGTCTGAGCAGGGCGGCCGCCTCCGAGACGGGCTTGCCCGCCGGCCTCTCCGTGGTCGTGGGCGCGGCGGACAACTTTTGCGCCGACCTCGGTCTCGGCGCTCTCGCGCCCGGCCTGCTCGGCGACAGCAGCGGGACCTCGACCTGCCTGGACCTGACCATCGCCCGCCCTAACGGACCCAACGATCCCAACGGACCCAACGAGCTCGCCGGCCCGTGGGCCGACCCGGCGCTCTCGCTCTACGCGCACTTCTCCCCCGACCTGCTGTTTGCCAACGTTGGCCTCAACGCCACCAGCGCCACGGCGGCCTGGGCGGCGAGGATGCTGGCCGGCGGCGACATGGCCCGCCTGGAGGCGCTGGCGGCCGCGGCGCCCCCGGCCGTCGACGCGCCGCTGTTGCTGCCCTACCTGGGCGGCGGAGAGCGCACCGACGCCGCGGCGTCGGGGGCTTGGTACGGCCTCAGCCTGGCCCACGACCCATCGCGCCTGGCGCGCTCGGTCTACGAGGGGCTGACGTTCGCCCTGCGCGAGCTGGTCGACGGGTTCCGCTCGGCGGGCCTGCCCATCGCCGGGGCGCGCCTGGGCGGCGGGGGGGCGCGCAGCCTCTTTTGGAACGGGCTCAAGGCGGACGTCTGGGGCCTGCCCGTGCGGGCGGCCCCGCACGCCGACGCCACGGCGCTCGGCGCCGCCCTGCTCGCCGGGGTGGCCACCGGCCTGTACCGCGACCTCGCGGACGCCACGGTACGCGCCGTCCGCCTCGGCCCGGAGCAGGCGCCGGACAGGACCCACGTGGCCCTCTATGCCGAACTCTATGAGCGCTGGCGAGCCCATCACTCATGCCAGTTTTCATAGACCCTTGGGAAAGTCGGGCAGCGGTCGTGTTGACGGCGAGCGATGAACGGGGGATACTATACTCATGTCCGCACTACGCGCTTTCCCGCCGCACCCTATAGCGCCGTGGGCCGAGATTGTGCCCAACATGCCACCGATGACGGTGGACGAACTGCACGCCATGCCCAACGATGGATGGTCCTATGAACTGGTTCAAGGGGTCTTGGTTCGTATGCCACTGAGCGGCTTTGGCGCGTCAAATATTGGCTTTCGCCTTGCCTTAGAGCTGGGGACCCATGTCAAGCTCCACGGCCTTGGGGAGATGACGGGCGAACAGGGCGGCTACCGCCTTGACCCGACCCACCCCCGCGACACCGAACTGGGCCCCGATTATGCCTTTGTCCGCGCCGATCGCGTGCCGCCGCGCACGTCGCCGGAGTATATGAAGGCCCTCCAGCTCGCTCCCGACCTTGCGATTGAGGTCACGTCTGAGAATCAGTATGCGCCAGGAATGGCCGTGAAGGCGAAAACCTACCTCTCCTTTGGGACGCGCCTGGTGTGGGTCGTCTGGCCGCGCTACCAGCGCGTCGATGTGTGGCATCCTGGCGACGAGGCCCCTACCCCTCTGAGCGTTACTGACGCGCTTAGTGGTGAGGACGTGGTACCGGGCTTCACCTATCCTCTTGCAGACCTCTTTATCTAGGATCTGCCCACTCGTCGCCCGTCCGACCCCTCCCCTACCGGCGCAGCCTTCCCGTGGCCCCCGCGTCGGCCAGGATGGCCAGGCGGGGCGCCAGGCGCAGCAGTGAGCAGGGCGCATCCTCCGCGATCGGCCCCTCCACGGCGCGCGCCAGCGCCTCCGCTTTGGGCGCGCCGGACGCGAGCAGCAGCACATGCCGCGCCCGTAAGGTGGCGCGTACGCCCATGGTCAGGCCGCGCTCCGGCACGCGCGTCCCGGCGGGCCAGTAGTGGCTGTTGCTGCGATGCGTCGATGCGTCCAGGTCTACCACGCGGCTGGGAGCGTCCCGCGCGGACCCGGGCTCGTTGAACCCGAAGTGGCCGTTCGGGCCGATGCTCTGCACCACCAGGTCGATGCCGCCGAGCCCGTCGATCGCCGCGTCGAAACGGCGGCACTCCTCTGTCGCATCGGGCGCGTCGCCGGCTAACCGCAGCACGGCGGCGGGCGAGACACCGCAGGGGTCCAGCAGGTCCCGTCGCAGCCAGCCGAAGAGGCTGATCGGGTCGTCAACCCCCACCCCGGTGTATTCCTCGGACGAGATCAGCCGCGTCGCGCTCAGATCGAGCGATCCCGCGCGGCACAGTTCCCCCAGCCTCTTGAAGACGCCGGCCATGGTGCGCCCGGTGGTGAGGCTGATCACGGCGTCGGGGCGCCAGCGCACGGTCTCCGCGATGGTGCGCGCCGCACGCCTGCCCAACTCCTCGTAATCGGGCGCCACGAGGGGATATCCTCGGTGTGACGCCGCCTCTTGCAAGTCCATAGGAAGGTCCCCACCCCGCCTTTCAACCCTGGCCGAAGGTTATTCCGCCCTCGCGACCCCGGACAGATCCCGGGGCAGGCCCATGAAAAACTGTCCATCATTGGTACGATATCCGGTCCGCGGTCATGGCAGGCCGCGCACCCCTGCCCGCCTTAGTCACCTCCCTCCATGGCCGCTACCTGTTGGCGGCAGAAGGCCACCGCCGCGGGCAGCAGGTCTTCCGCCACGTGTTCGACGATCAGCGCGCCGTCGAATCCCGTCCCCACCAGCCCGGCGAACACCGCACGGGCGTCGAGGTCGCCCCAACCGAGCGGCAGCCAGCGTGCCTGGCCGTCTTCATAGCGCACGTCGTCGGCGTGGGCCAGGGCGATACGGTCGCCCAGCAGCGCGCACGCCTCCGCCGTGACGCTCGCGTTGGATGGCAGCAATGCGGGCGTCATCAGCCCGGCGGCGTCGAAGACAAAGCCGAGCGCGGGCGAGGCGATCTCGTCAGAAAGGCGGCGGGCCGCCGCCGCCGAATGCAGGACGGTGGCCACATAGGGCTCGTAGACGAGTTGGACCCCCGTCTGCTCGCACAGGCGCGTCAGCCGCCCTGTCACCTCCACCAGTTCCGTCCAGGCCTCGGGGGTGCGGTTGTGCGGGTGGTCGGCCCAGTTGTCCTGGGGATCGAACGTGCCGACCTCGGTGACGACCAGGCTTGTACCCAACTCCGGCGCCACCCGGATCAACTGCTCGATGCGGTCGTGGATCTGCCGGCGCCGCTCCGGCCGCGGGTCCAGGAGGTTACTGTAGGCGGCGAGCGCCGCCACCGCGATATCGGCGCGCTCGTACGCGCGCCGCACCCGCGCGCGGTCGGCGCCGGAGCCGACTAAATCCAGGCCCGGCCACTCGGCGCGCACCTGGACAGCCTCCATGCCCGCGGCGCGGGCGCGATCGGCCGTGGCCTCGGGCGAGTCGCCGCCCACGGCGTCGGAGAAGGCGCCGATTTTCACTGCATGACCTCCTGCCCCTCTCCCTCTTTCTCCCTTGTCTGTGTCTGTGCGGGCGCCGGGAAGGTCGACCGGATCTCGATGCGCCGCCCGCTGCGCGCCGACTCCAGGGCGCCGAGCATCACCTCCAGAGTGTGATAGGCGTGCGCGGCGCTCATAGCCGAATGCTCGCCCGTGGCCAGGCAGCGCGCGAGCGAGCTTCCGCCGTTCTTCCAGGTGTAGCCCTGCTGGTGCGCGGCCCGTGTCTCCCAGTCCGGCGACGCCGCGGTGCGCACCTCGATCCCGCGCGGCTCCCAGTCGTAGCCCAGCCAGTTGATGGCGCCCTGCGTACCCAGCACCTCGATGGTCACGCGGTCGTCATAGGCCGCGCCGCCATCGGGACGCGTGGGGTAGACGAAGCCGGTCTGGATGACCGCCTGGACGCCGCGGCCAAAGTCGAGCAGGAGGGTCGTGTTGTCGTCCGCCTCGACCGCGAACTCCTCCCCGTGCAGCTGACGGCTGGGCACGACGCCGCCGGAGAGGGCGACGACGCCGACCGCCGGGCCGAGCAGGCCGGTCAGGGTGACGACGTTGTAGACGCCGAGGTCGAACAAGGCCCCGCTCCCCTGCTGGTAGAACCAGGGTTCGTGCGGCCCGGCGTGGCCGTAGCGGCCGCGCGCCGCGCAGGCCGTGCCAATCTCGCCCGAGGAGATAGCAGCGGCGGCGGCGTGGAAGGTAGGGCTGAGCACAGCATTGGGGGCGGCCGTCACGATGAGGCCGCGTCGGGCCGCCTCCTCCAGCAGCGCGTCGGCTTCCCGCAGGCTCGTCGCCAGGGGCTTCTCGTTCAGCACGTGCCGCCCGGCTCGCAACGCCTTGAGGGCCAGGGAAGCATGAAAGGGCATGGGCGTCAGATTGCAGAGCAACTCGAACTCCGAGCCGGCTAGCATGGCGTCGACATCCGTGTACCAGCGCGGCACGCCATAGCGCCGGGCCACCCGCGCCGCCCGCGCCGCCCGCGCCGCCCGCGCCTCGTCGGTATCGCACACCGCCGCCAGCTCAACATGCGGGCTTGCCGCCAGGTCCGGCAGGTAGTGGCGTTCGCCGACGCTGCCGCAGCCCACGACGCCTACCCGGATTCGCGCCACCCGCTACCCCCACTTCCACGCTACACGACTGGAGGCGTTATCTTCTGTTACATTTATGATCGGATATGTGAACAGTATATAGACCCCGACGCCGCTCGTCAATGGATTCCAGGGAAGCCGGGGCGGCGGTCATGTTGACGGCGAGCGGTGAACGGGGGATACTATACTCATGTCCGCACTACGCGCTTCCCCGCCGCACCCTTCCCCACCGGACCCCATAGCGCCGTGGGCCGAGGTCGTGCCCCACATGCCGCCCCTGACCGTGGACTACCTGCGCGCCATGCCCGACGATGGATGGGCCTATGAGTTGGTTCAGGGGGTGCTGGTCCGTATGCCGCTAAGCAGTCCGGGAGCGTCGAACGTTGGGTCTCGCTTGCTGGGGCGTCTTATCGTTTACGTGGAAGACAACGGCCTGGGTATTGTGACCGGTGAGCAGGGCGACTATCGCCTGGACCCGGCCCACCCGCTGGAGACCGAGGTTGGGCCGGACGTGGCCTTCGTGCGCGCCGACCGTGCGCCGTCGCCCACGTCGCCCGAGTACTACGGCCAGGCCTGGCAGCTGGCCCCCGATCTCGCCGTCGAGGTCGCCTCGGAGAACCAGTACGCGCCGGGCATGACCGCCAAAGCACAACTGTACCTCACCTTCGGGACCCGCCTGGTGTGGATCATCTGGCCGCGCGACAGGCGCGTGGATGTCTGGCATCCTGGCGATGAGACGCCGGCGCCCCAAGAGGTCGGCGACCTGCTCGACGCCGAGGACGTGGTCCCCGGTTTCACGTACCCCAATGCCCGCCTCTTCGGCTCGTAGCGTGCCGGCGTGAATCTGTTGCGAGAGCGAGGTTTCGCCTTGCTGTGGGGCGGCCAGTTCCTCGGCGTGCTGGCCGACTGGTCCTTGCGCACCCTGCTGCTGATCTGGGTGTACGCGCTGACGCGCTCCGGCGTCGCGGTCAGCCTGGTCGGGCTGGCCGAGGCCCTGCCGCTGCTGCTGCTGGCGCCGGTGGCCGGCGTGTTCGTGGACCGCTGGAGCCGCGCCTACACGATGGCCGCCTCGGTGCTGGCGCGCGCCGCTGTGTCGCTGCCGCTGCTGACGGTGACCGGCCGCGCCGGCCTGCCGCTGATCCTGGCCGTGACCCTGCTGGCCAACGCCGCCTCGCAGTTCTTCCTGCCCGCCGCCTCGGCTGCCGTCCCCGTCGTGGTGGGGACGGAGCGCGCCGGGCAGGCTAACAGCCTGCTCTCACTGGCCAACGGCGTGATCGCCGCCGTGGGTCCGGCTGGCGCCGCCCTGCTCTTCGCCACCATCGGCCCGCGCGGCGCGGTCCTGGCCCTGATCGGCCTCTATCTCCTGACCGCGCCGATTCTCGCCGCCGTGCCGGCCCCGCGCCCCGCCGAATCCGGGTCCGCGCGCGTCCTGGTGCTGCGCGAGATGGCCGACGGCCTGCGCTACGTGCGCCGCTCCCGGCTGCTGGTGGCGCTGATCGCGGTGGCCTTTGTGGCGCTGCTGGGCGTCGGCGCGCTCAGCGTGCTCGATGTCGTGTTCGTCACGCGCGCCCTGCGCCTGCGCTCGGAGACGGTGGGCGTGCTGTTCCTGGCCAGCGGGATGGGGCAGGTGGTGGGCGGCCTCGTCGTGGCGGCGCTGAGCGCGTGGGCGGCACGCCGCTACCACCTCCTGCTGGGGTTCTCGACGGTCGCCAACGGGCTGGCCCTCCTGGGGTACGCGCTGGCCCCCTCGCTGCCCGTCGCCGTGGTCGCGCTGGTGGCCTCGGGACTGTCGTTCCCGCCGCTGATCGTGTCGTTCATGACCCTGGCGCAACTCGCGACCGACGACCTCTACATGGGGCGCGTGATGAGCCTGATCAACACGGGCATGGCCGTGGCCATGATCGCGTCGATGACCTTTGGCGGCGCGCTGACCGACCTGTTCGGCGTGCGCCAGGTTATCGGCGTCGGCGCGGCCCTGCTGGCGGCCTCGGGGGTGCTCTCGCTGCGCGCAATCCGCGCCACCCCGGCCCCGCGTCCACTGCCCGCCGCCGGCGTGGCCTCAGCGGTTGGGGCCGCCGCGCGGTAGCGGCCTGCGACTGAAGTCGCATGGCAAACAGACGGCGACTGAAGTCGCTCAGACCGCCAATCCAGAGACACTTAAGTGTCCATCGTGTGCCATGCGACCGCAATCAGGCCCGTTCGACCGCGTCTCACACTTTTAGAGTACACCCTGGAGCTATTGGAGGCGCTTGACAACGTCTCACGCAGCGCCTATAGTTGTCATAGTTGAACACGATTGTAACAAATCCTAACAGTCAGACTGGGAGCTAGGGCGCGTAAGCTGGCCGCGGTGCGGTCGGCTTCCTGATCGACGAGTGGGAACGAGAGGTGATACGATGCCGGAACCGGTAAGGATCGGGGTTGTTGGCTGCGGCAGCGTGATGCAGGGCGGGTACATGCCGCTGGTCGAGCGGCTCGCCGCGCGCGGGCTGGCCACGGTGACGATGGCCTGCGACATCAGTGCGGCGCAGCGCGAGACGGTGCGCGCGCGTTTCGGCATCCCCCGCCTCACCGCCGACTACCACGAGGTAGTCACGTCGGACGAGGTCGACCTGGTGCTCGTGCTGACGTCGATGCCGGAGCATGGGCCGATCGCGCGCGCGGCCCTGGAGGCGGGCAAGCACGTCTTGGTCGAGAAGCCGATGGCCGCGACGCTGGACGCCGCGCGGGACATGCTGGCGCTGGCCCGCCGGAGCCCGGGCTACCTGCTCTGCGCGCCGCACGTCATCCTCAGCCGGACCTACCAGGCCATGTGGCGCCACATCCAGCGGGGCGACATCGGGCGCCCCCTCTCCGCGCGCGGCCTCTACGGGCACTCGGGCCCCACCTGGGGCCCGTGGTACTACCGGTCCGGGGGAGGGTCGCTGTTCGACCTCGGCGTCTACAACGTGGTCTCGCTGACCGGCCTGATGGGTCCGGTCAGGCGCGTCATGGCCATGGCTGGCGTGGCCATTCCCCGGCGCGAGGTCGCCGGCGAGCAGGTCACGGTCGAGGCGGACGACAACGTGCAGCTGCTGATGGACTTCGGCGCGGGCGCGTACGCCGTGGTGTCGACGGGTTTCACCATGCAGCGCTACCGCTGCGCCGGGCTCGAGATCTACGGCAGCGAGGGCACCATCCAGATGGTGGGCGAGGACTGGGCGCCACGGGGCTACGAGTTGTGGCGGAACTCCGTCGGCGCCTGGCAACTCTACGAGGGCGCGGACGCGGCCTGGCCGTGGACCGACGGCCTGCGCCACCTCGTGGAGTGCATCCACCAGGGGACCCCGCCGCTGATCCGGCCGGAGCACGCCTACCACGTGCTGGAGATCATGCTCAAGGCCCAGGAGTCGGGGCGCGACGGGCAGGCCAAGACCATCAAGAGCGTCTTTGAGCCGCTCGCGTTCTCGGAGGACGCCGAGGCCGTCCCGGCCCACCTGCGGCACGACCCCCGGAGGGAAGAATGACCACCAGCGGTTCGGGCGGCTACAGCCCCTCCCCGCGCCCGACCTTCGCCGGGCCAGCGCATATCCCCTACCACGCGGTCACGCGCCACCTGTGGGGCGACTCCGTCGCCGGAGAGGTGGCCGATTGGATCTACGTCTCCAGCGACCGCATCCACCAACTGGTCTTTGGCCTGCCGCCCGGCGGCGCGTTCCGCCACTCCGAGCAGTTCCGCACGGTCTTCGCGGCCGACGAAGTGCTGTACGTGCTAAGCGGGACCATGCTCATCGCCAACCCCGAGCGCGGCGAGGTCCACCGCATCGCGACGGGGGAGGCCGTCTCCTTCGGCCGCGATACCTGGCACCATGCCTTCGCCGACGGGACCGAGCCGCTGCGGGTGCTGGAGCTGTTCGCTCCGCCCCCGTCGCAGGGGACCTCGGGCGCCTACGCCCGTACCAAGCCGAACCTTACCCAATCCGTCTACACGCGGGACCAATGGTTGGGCCGCTGGCCGGCCGCGCGCCAGGAGGTTCTGGCGGAGGACACGATGCGCGTCGTCCGCGCCGACGACGCCCTGTGGCGGCTGGAGGGCGAGCAGGCCGTCCCCGTCGGTCTGTGGGCCTCGACCGCGCAGCTCACGGTCGGCAAGATCTACCTGCGGCCGGGGCAACACGCCGACCTGCACGCCCACGACGGCGACGAAAGTCTGTATCTGTTGGAGGGGACTCTGAACGTGCGCGTGCCCTATAACGATGGGCAGAGTTGGTTCGAGCTCGCGCCGCGCGACGGCTACTACGTCCCCCAGGGCGTGCCGCACCAGTACTACAACATGTCGGATCGTCCCGTCGAGTTCATCTTCGGCGTGGCGCCGCGCTACCTGCCGGCCGCGACATAGGTGGCGGAGGCAATGACTCGCGCGATGCCTGCCCCCGTCCCGCACCCGTTGCCCGGTCCCGCTGCCGATATCTGGGTGGTCGGGCTGGACATCGGGGGCACCAAGATCGCGGCCGGCGTCGTTGGCTTCCCCTCGGGCCTTGTCGTGTGCAGACGCGTGATCCTGACCGGGGCGGGGCGCGGGGGAGACGCCGTGCTGGCCGACGCGCTGGCCCTGGCGCAAGACCTGATGGCGGAGGGCGCGGCGCGCGATTTGGCCGTGGAGGGCATCGGCGTGGGCGTGGCCGAACTGGTCGATCCGGCGGGGACCATCACCAGCGCGCACACCATCGCCTGGCGCGGGCGGTCGCCAGCCGAGGATTTCTCCCGCCTCGCGCCCGCTGTGGTGGAGTCGGACGTGCGGGCCGCCGCACTGGCCGAGGCAGGCTTTGGCACGGGCCGGGCGTTCGGCCTGTTCGCCTACGTGACCGTGGGCACCGGCATCAGTTCCTGCCTGGTACAGGACGGCCGTCCCTACGCGGGCGCGCGCGGCAACGCGCTGGTCCTGGCCAGTGCGCCGCTCAGCACCGTCTGCTCACAGTGCGGCGCGGCATTGCATCCGATAGTGGAGGACATCGCCGCGGGGCCGGCGCTGGTGGCGCGCTACAATCGCCTGGCGTCCGGCGGCGCGACGCGCGGTCAGGAGGTCACGGCGGCCGCCGCCTCGGGCGACGCGGCCGCCGTTGGGGTCGTGCGCGCCGCGGGCGAGGCGCTGGGGGTGGGCGTCGGCTTCCTGGTCAACGTGCTCGACCCCGAGGCGGTCGTGGTCGGCGGGGGGCTTGGCCTGGCGGGCGGACTATACTGGGAAAGTTTCCTCGCCTCGGCGCGGCGGCACATCTGGGCCGACAACACGCGCGACCTGCCCATCATTCCCGCCGCGCTGGGCGCCGACGCGGGCATCGTCGGCGCCGCGGCGTCCTGGTGGAATCGGACGGGGTGAAGGGATGAGGGTTCGCAATTAACCCGTCAGTACTTGAGGACCTGCGCCCGCGTCCGCGCGGCAGCGGACGGACACCGCGGTGTCAGGGGGTCACGACGGCGGGCGCGAGGAGCGTACCTCATCACACCTCCTCCCACCGCGCGTCGCGCGCGGACCTGATCGCCGCCTCGATCGCTTCCTGGGCACGCAGGCCAGCCGCGAAAGAGGGATCGTCCGCGCTGAGTTCACCACGGAGCGCCGCGTCGACAAAGGCACCCATCATGCGCGTCAGGGCCAGGGGCTGGTCGGTGTGGGCGTCCTCGGGCAGCGGCAGGTCTTCCCAGTCGCCGCCGATGCGGCGCAGGCTGGCGCGTTCGCGCGCGCCGCGTGTCAGCGCGACGCTGGCGGCGCCGCGCGTCCCGACCACCTGCACCTCGTCCCCGGCGCCGTAAGGGCTATCCACCCGGCTGGTCAGCAGCGTCGCGTGCAGCGTGCCCGGCTCACGGTCCGCGAAGGCTGAGGGCGTGGCCGGCGCGCCCGTGCCCGTGCCCGTACCCGCCGGCGACGCGGCGTCCCCCATCCTTGGAAGGCTGACCCGCGCCAGGCAGGTCGCGAGGTCGATGCTGTCCGGCTGTGGCAGACCCTCCTCGCGCGGCACAACCATCATCTGGGCGCAGACCTCGCGCGCCGGGGCCAGGATATAAGACAGGGCGTCGAACAGGTGCGCCGCGCCGTCGGCCCAAGTTCCCCCCGCCGACTGATCGGCGTGCTCGAGCCACGTCATGTTGCGGCCGGGGTAGCCGATGCCGCCCCAGTGGACGTGCATGGAGATGTAGAATGGCGTGCCCAGCGCCTCGTCGCGCAGCAGTTGGCGCAGCGCCTGCAAGGCGCGCGAGTAGCGGAAGGTAAAGCCAACCATGGCCACGCGGCCGGACCGCGCGGCGCGCCCGGCCGCGTCCGCCATGCTCCGCGCCTCGGCCGCGGTCATCGCCAGCGGCTTCTCGCAGAAGACGTGCTTGCCCGCCTCCAGGGCGGCGATGCTGGCGGGGCCATGCAGCAGGTCCGGGGCCGCCACCGTCACCGCGTCGATGTCCGGCCGCGCAATGAGCTCGTGGTAGTCCGTGTAGACGTCGGGGACGCCGAGGCGCGCCGCCATGGCCGCGGCGCGCTCGCGATTGCGCGCGCAGAGCGCCACCACCTGACCCCGCGGATGCGCCTGTATGCCGGGGATATGGGCCTCCTCGGCGAAGGTCCCCGCTCCGATCACCCCGACCCGTAGCTGTCTCTCTGCCATGACCTCTCCTTTGATACCACGACGTGACGTGGGCCTGCGACTTCAGTCGCATGGCACACCACGCCGACTGCGGTTGGTGGACATTCGTAGGGGCGTCGTGCATACGCCCACATACACCCTCGTACGCCACGGCCGGGCGCATGCACGACGCCCCTACCCTCGTCCTGACACGTCAGTGTCCGTCCCCTGCCATGCGGCTTTAGCCGCAGGCCGTGCGTTACGCTCAGAAGCGCGTGGCGAGGTCCCGCGCCTGGCCGGTCTCGGCGGCGTGGTAGGACGACTCGATGATGTCGATGACGTGCCGCGCGTGCTCGGGGGTCACGATGGTGGGCCGGCCCTCGCGGATCAGGTCGACCAGCTGCATGATGTCCTCGAAGACGTGCATCTCCTCGATCTCGCGGTGGACGCCCACCACGTGCGGCAGCAGGCGATAGTTGCCGTAGCCGTCGGTGTCCTGGGCGGCTCCCTCCCAGCCGGGATACTCTATCGGTTTGCCGTTCATCAGCACGCCCGCGATGGAGCCCTTGGTCCCGAAGTAGGTCCCCTCGAACCCTTCGGTCACTCCGCCGCGCGCCGTGCCGTAGGCCAGGGCGAACAGGTTGTCGCCGAAGTCGAGCAGCATCAGCGTGTTGTCGTCGGCGTCGGTCGGTACCATGACGCCCCGGAACTCCCGTTCGCGGATGCGCACCCCGGACATGGCCGTGACGCGCCTGACGGGACCCATGATGCCCGTCAGCGCGTGCAGCGTATAGACGGTCATGTCGTAGAGCGGGCCGCCGCCCGGCTTGCGGAAGTACCACGAGGGGTCGATGTTGGAGAGCACGTCGTCGCCGTGGCGCACCGCCTCGTCCTCGTGGTAGGCGCCGAACGCGGCGCCGCAGACCGCCCAGCAGACCGTGCCCAACGCCCCCTCCACGATCAGCGCCTTGATACGCTGATTGTGCGGCAACAGCATCTCGCCCGGCGAGGCCACCATCTTCAGCCCCCGCGCCTCGGCCAGCCCGATCAGCTCGTCGGCCTCGGCCACCGTGGTGGTCATGGTCTTGTTGAAATGCACGTGCTTGCCGGCCTCCAGCGCCTGCCGTCCCTGTGCGTAGTGCAGGCCGATGGGCGAGGCGATCGTCACGGCGTCGACGTCTCCATTGGCCAGCAGGTCCTCGTAGTCGGTGAAGGCCCGGTCCACGCCGAAGGTCTTCGCCGCGGCCTCGGCCCGTCCCGGCACGGGGTCGCAGACGGCGGCCAGGTGCACGCGGTCCTGCACGTCCGCCTGATTGAGGTGGGGGAGGATGCCCCGCACAGAGATACTGCCCGCCCCGACTACGCCCATGCGCACCACGTCCGCCATTGTCTTCTCCTCCATATCTCTATCCTTTCAATCCCGTCAGGGTGATGCCCTGGATAAACGTGCGCTGAGCGTAGAAAAAGACCACGATGATGGGCACGACCATGATGGTGCAGGCGGTCATCAGCAGCTCCGGCTCTGGCTGGCGCATGCTCTGGAAGGCCTGCAGGCCCAGGCTGAGCGTGTAGAGGCTGTTGTCCTGTAGGTAAATCAGCGGCCCCAGGAAGTCGTTCCAGTTGTACAGGAACTCGAACAGGGCCACCGCCGCCAGCGCCGGCTTGGCCAGTGGCAGCACGATGCGCCAGTAGATGCGCAGGTGGCCACAGCCGTCGACGCGCGCCGCGTCGGTCAGTTCACCAGGAATGCCCATGAAGAACTGACGCAGTAGAAAAATATCAAAGGCGCTGCCGAAGAAGTTGGGCACGATCAGCGGGGCGAAGGTGCCGATCCAGCCCAGTTGGCGGAAAATAATATAGAGCGGGATCACCGTGACCTGGAAGGGCAGCATCAGCGTTCCCAACACGACCAGGAAGACGATGTTGCGGCCCGGCCAGCGCACGCGCGCGAAGCCGTAGGCCACCAGCGACGAACTGATCACCTGACCAAGCACGCTGGGCACGGTGATGATTAGCGTGTTACGCAGGTAGGTCCAGAAGGGCCACACCGCGAAGAGGTCCGTGTAGTTCTGCCAGCGCGGGGGCCAGGGCAGCAGCACCGGCGGGTATTGGAAGATGGCAGCCTTGTCCTTGAACGACGAGGTGGCCATCCACAGCAAGGGCAGCACGAACCACACCGCCCCGACCAGCACCAGCAGGTAGATCGCGGCCCGTCCCGCACCCCTGCTCAGACGGGTGGAGGCGCGCGAGCGGACGCGCGGGACGGGCGTCGCGCCGCGGATCGTCTGAGTCATCAGATCGCCTCCTGATAATAGACGCGGCTGCGCGAGAGACGCAAGATCGCCACCGTCAACACCATGATGATGACGAAGAGGATCCAGGCCAGCGCGGAGGCGTAACCCATCTTGAACGAGGAAAAGGCGTTCTCCCACAGGTACGGTCCGTAGAAGAGGGCTGATTGCAGCGGCCCCCCGTTCGGTCCGGGCGTAGGACCAGCCAGCACGAACGGCTGGGTGAAGAACTGGAAGGTAGCGATGAGGCCCAGCACCACGTTGAAGAGCACGGCAGGGCTGATCATGGGTAGGGTGACGTGCCAGAAGCGGCGTAGCGGCCCGGCCCCGTCCAGCTCGGCCGCTTCGAGCAGGTGCGCGGAGACCCCCTGTAACGCGGCCAGGTAGATGACCACGGCCTGGCCGACGCCCCACAAGCCCATCACCGCGAAGGCGGGCTTGGTCCAGGCGGGATCAGCCAGCCAGCCCGGCGGATGCGGCACGCCCAGCGCGTGCAGGACGCCGTTGAGGTAGCCGTACTGCGGGTCGAGCACCCAGCCCCAGACCACCGAGGTGGCGACGAGCGGCAGCACGGTCGGCATGAAGTAGATAGCGCGGAAGACGGACTGGCCGCGCACGTTGGCGTTGAGCAAGAGGGCCAGCCCGATACTGAAGGCGGTACCCGGCAGCAACGTCAGGAGGACATAGAAGGCGGTGTTGCCGAGCGATTGCCAGAACACCTGGTCGTTGGTGAGGGCCGTGACGTAGTTGTCCAGGCCGATCACGTTGGGCGGTTGCAGCAGGTTGTAGTCGGTCAGACTATAGTAGAAGGCCTTGGCCATCGGATACAGGGTAAAGGTCAGGAAGCCGATGATCCAGGGCGAGATGAACAGCAGGCCGGCCAGCAACTCGCGCCGGTCGCCCCGCGACACCTGCCACGGCCTGCGCCGTCCGACCACCGTCGCGCGCCGTCTCTGTACGACCGCCATATACTCGTGCGTCCTTCCCTAGAGCGAGTGATTAGTGACGAGTGACGAGTGACGAGTGAGGTTGACTCGCCACTCGCCACTCGCCACTCGCCACTCAGTGCGCGGCCTGGAGCTCGGCCTGTACCTTTTGTTGCAGTTGTCCCAGCGCGTGCGCGGGCGTATCCTTGCCGCGGACCACGGCGTCGGCCGCCGTCCCGACGCCCGTCTGCAGGTCGTAGGAGACCGCGGTCACCGGCCAGGGGAAGGCGCGCTGCCCCTGCAGCAGGGTCGTGAACAGGCCGACGCAGGCGTTGCCCCCCTTCCGCTGGAGCGCACCCCCGCTCTTCAACGGCGAGCGCCCGCCGATGGCCTTGTTGGCAACCACGTTGGCGTTCGTGGTGTTCATGAAGTTGATGAACTGGTAGGCCTCATTCGGATGGGCCGCGCCGGTGGGGATGATGTTGATACCGCCATCGACCCAGGTGCTGTTCTTCCACTCGGGATGCCCGTCGGCGTAGGGCGGCGCGATGGCTGCCCAGTGTAGGTTCTTGTTGTAGCCCGGGATCAGGTTGCAGGCCCAGTCGCCGTCGAAGTCCATGCCCACGTTACCGTCGACGAAGTGGTCGCCCAGCGGATTGCGCGCCTTGGAGGCCAGGAAGTTCTCGTAGGGCTGCACGCCCATCTTGGCCACCAGGTTCTGCTCCCACGTCAACGCCTGCACCGCGTTGGCGTTGTTCGCGGTGATCATATTGGTCTTGGGATCGTACCAGCTGACGTTGAAGTAGGGGAAGGTGAACCCGATCATGCTGGCGTTGTAGCCCGTGACGATGCCGGCCTGGGTGATGCGGCCCGAGGCGTCCTTCTTGGTCAGCGCCACGGCGTCGGCCGCGACCTGGCTCATCGTCTGCGGGTACGTCTTGATCCCGGCAGCGCGGAAGAGGTCCGTGTTGACCAGGAGGGCAAAGCTGTCCAGCTCGACGGTCAGGCCGTAGAGATGGCCCTTGTAGGAGCCAGCGTTGAGCGCGGCCGGGGCGTAGTCGGAGAGGTCGGTGCGGTAGGTCTTGGCCAGAGCGTCGAGGTTCTGGATGGCCCCCCGCGAGGCGTAGGGACCTAGGTTGCGGATGTTGAACATGGTCGCGGCGTCGGGCGGCCGTCCGCCGGTGATGGCCGTCAGGATCTTGGTGTCGCTGCTGATGTCCACCTCCTGGACATGGATGGTGGGATACGCCTTCTCGAACAGGGCGATCACGTTCGTGATGCCGGCCTTGCTGACGGGATCGGTCCACTGGTTCCAGTAGGTGATGGTGACCTGGTCGGCGCTGTGCTGGGCGCGCGCCACGGGGCTCAGCGCCACCAGCCCGGCAACCAGCGTGACGGATAGCGCCAGGCGACCGAGGAGACGCCGGCGTCGTGGATTGGGAAGAAACATTGCTCTTACTCCTTCTGTTACCTTTTGTGATCGCGATGTTACATCGTGGTCATACTGTACCGCGAGCGGGCGGACGTGTCAATGCCTACGGCCCGCGTCCGGGGCCGTTTCATTGTCGTTCGCACGATGCGTAGGGGCGTCTTGCATACGCCCTCGCGGGCGCAACCGGGGCGTATGCAAGACGCCCCTACCACGTCGACGACCCATACCAGCCGGGAAAGAGATGATCCTGGCCCGCGTCAGGGTCTGTGAGCAGCCACTGGGATGACGCTGGGATGACGATGGGACGGGCGCGGATGGTTGTATACGACTGGGCGTCACAATGGTCTCCGCCCGTTCAGGTCAGATACAGTTGGGACGGGGGGAGGGTCGTGGCCAGGTGGTCCAGCAGCGCGTCGTCGACCCTCGCCCCAACCGCCTCGAGCGCGAGCAGCAGCGCGCCGACGGCGGGCTCGAACCGGCTATTGACCGCACGGATCTCCGGAGAACTGGCGCGCGCGCGCGCGACGAGCGCGTCGGCCAGCAGCCGCGAGGGGTGGCGCAGCACGCCTCCGGCCAGGACCAATGTGAAAGGCGTGGCCTCGATGCCCACGCGCCGCGCGGCGGCCAGCGCGTAGTCGCCCAGCGCGTGCCCGTGCTCCCGGATGACCTGCCGCGCCGTGGCGTCACCGCGCTCGGCCTCGTCCAGCAAGATGCGGGTCAGGCCGGCGACGGTCGTCGGGGGCGTGCCTAGGCGCGCCGTGAACGCGTGCAAAACGGCTTCGATCGTCGGAAGGCTGAAGAAGGCGAGGATGTGGGGCGTCAGCCCCGTCGGGGAATCGACGCCGAGTTCGGCGCGGTAGGCGGCGCGGAGGGTCTTGCGGCTCAATTCCTCGCTGCCCCCGGGTTCCTGCCAGAAGCTCGTGTGCCAGACCTGCCCGTCGGGCGCCCGCGCGCCGACCGCGGTCCCCGTGCCGCAGACGACCACGACCCCGTTGCCATCGGGCGACCCTGCCCGCAGGCCGCCGATGGCGTCGTTCACGACCACGATAGTGCGCCCGAGCCGCCGGCGCGCCATGTCCGATTGGATGAAGTCGATGTCTTCGGGCCAGTCGGCGCCGGACATGCTGAAGACGCCGACGTCGAGGTCGGACGGCCCAATGCCCGCGGCGTCGAGCGCGACCGTCGCGGCCTGTTCCACGGACGCCAGCGCCACGTCCGGCGGCGGGACATAAATGTTGCTGCCCCCGGCGCGCCCGGACCCGAGTACGACGCCATGATGATCGGCCAGGAGGGCGACGGTTTTGGTCGAGCCCCCGTCGACGCCCAGCACATAGCCCATGACCCCCCTCCTCACCCGGCCACGTCGGCGGGAGCGTCGCTCTCACGCGCGGCCCTATCGGCGACCACCGTCACGTTGGGGATGTGCTGTAGATAGGACGCGGGGACGTCCGGCGTGACCGGGCCGTCAAGGGTGCGGCGCAGGATGTCCCGCTTGCGCGCGCCCGAGGCCACCAGCAGCGTCTGACGCGCCGCCAGCAGCACGGCCATCCCCGCGGTCAGCGCCCGCGGGGGCACGCGGTCGCGCCCGCCCCAGTAGCGCGCGTTGCTCTCGACGCTCTCCTCCGTCAGCGTCACCACGCGCGTGGGAGCGTCGGCCTCGACCGGCGGCTCGTTGAAGCCCAGGTGCCCGTTCGGCCCCAGGCCCAGGATGGCGAGGCCGATGCCCCCGGCCTGGGCCACGGCGCGGTCGTAGGCGCGGCAGACCGCCTCGGGGTCGGCGGCGTCGCCCGGCAGCCGCGTGACGTGCGCGGCGGGGATGCCGAGCGGGTCGAGAAAGCTCTCGCGCATCCAACGGTAGAGCGAGCGGTCGTCGTCGGGGCCGAGGCCCAGGTAGGCGTCGAGTTGGAACACGCGCAGGCGCGACGCGTCGAGCACCCCGCGCGCGCGGCGCTCCACCAGTTCGCGGTACAGGCCCATCGGCGTCTCGCCTGTGGCCACGATCACGGCGGCGTCCGGTATGCGCGCCACCACGTCCGCCACGAGATCGGCCGCGGCCCGGCTCAGGGCCGCATAGTCCTCCGTCACCACGATGCGCATCTCATCGTCTCCTCTCGATATACTGTTCACACGCGAAAGTTCCGGGACGAGGGGCGCCCGGCCTCCATGGCGGCCACGATGCCCTGCATCATACCGACCAGGCGCGGCGCCACGACTTGGTCACCATCAAGTCAATCTCTTCGGACTCGAACAAGTCCACTTCATCACGGCCTACCACGCGTAAACCTGGAACGGACCCCAATAAATAGCAGCAGAGGATTTCAAAAGCCCGGCCTCGCGTATCTCTCACGCTTGTCGTATCCGCGATGCGTAGTAGCTTTTGTACGCGCAACTGGTTTATAGGCTTCACACTTGTCCATTGGCGTGAACCGCACTATTACGCAGAGCGCGTATTATGGACCCGAAATTGGAGTGGGTAAGTTGCGAGAGCAACTCATGAACGCCCAAAAAAAGAACGTGAGGAGAAGAGTGTCCTCCAAGGCTTCGCGTGGAGGGGCCAACGAGATATAGAACTAATCCTAATCGTGAATTACTATCTCGACTGTTGTGATTTGGGGGACGGCGGTGGTTCGTCATGGGGAGACGGCCGCTGGACCCGGATGCTTGGCAAACAAGGTGGTCACGAGGTCCTCGATGGTGACGCCGCCCAGGAGACGGTCAT
>JAABUZ0100000922.1_pt1 | contig 61738 bp, 48 predicted proteins | sample 5562091 | NCBI WGS metagenome assembly JAABUZ01 (sample SAMN12813069, study PRJNA571459) | rock metagenome | isolation source: Antarctica rocks | place: Antarctica: Victoria Land, Linnaeus Terrace sud | collected 2015-12-21 | reverse complement strand
CGGCTTCGCGCGCTTCTTCAGGGGAGGAGAAGTCGCGCTTGGGAAGGGGGATGCCGGCTTTGGCGGCGACGGCGCGGACGGCCTCGGGGAAGCTGAGGCTGTCGAGCTTCATGACGAAGGTGAAGACATCGCCCTTTTCGTGGCAGCCGAAGCAGTAGAAATAGTTGTGGGCGGCGTTGACAGAGAAGGAGCCGGTTTTTTCTTTGTGGAAGGGGCAGAGGCCGGTGTAGTTCTGGGCACCGGATTTGCGGAGCTTGACGTAGTCGCCGATGATCTTGACGATGTCGACCTGGGACTTGACGAGTTGGGCGAAGTTATCGGCCACTGCCTTTAGTGTGACATTGCGCAAGCAGGGATGAGGCTGTAGATGTGGAAAGGCGAGTGCAGAGTTCGCGGGGGTTGCGAAAATTGGCGGAGAGGGATGCGGCGTCGCTAGGCCACGGTGGCGCCGGCGGGCTGGGTGGGGAGGTCTCCCTGGGAGAGGCGGCGGTGGAAGAGGTCGAGGGCGGCGCGATAGAGCTGGAGGGCGAGTTCGGGGTCGTAGCGGGGGCCTTCGTCGCGCAGAAAGGCGTGGGCTCCGTTGACTTCAATCCAGGTGTAGAGGGCGTTGACCTCGTTGAGGCGGGCGTGGACTTTCATGCGGCCTTCGAGGGGGATGTGTGGATCCTGGCGGCCCCACACCATGAGGAGCTCGCCGGCGATTTCGCGGGTGCGTTCGAGCGAGTCGTCGTGCATGCCCATGCCAAGCGAGCCCTTGTGGATGTCGGTGGCGTAGAAGCAGGCGGCGGCGCGGATGTCGGGGTTCATGGCGGCGCGGAAGGCGAGGTGTCCGCCAAGGCAGATGCCCATGGCGCCGAGTTCCCCGGTGCAATCGGGGCGGGAGGTGAGGTGGTCGAGGACGGCGCGGGCGTCGGCGTCGTAGCTGGCGAGTTCTTTGGTGGTCTTCCACTGGTTACCGCGGTCGGAGCCGGCCTGGTCGTAGGGGAGGACGGCGCCGGCGGGTTCGAACTCGTGGTAGAGCTCGGGGACGGCTACGATGTAGCCGTGGCCGGCGAACATGGCGGCGGTGCGGCGGATGGGGGCGGTGACCTGGAAGATCTCGGAGAAGAAGACGATGCCGGGGTAGCGGCCGGGGGCGGCGGGGCGGACGATGTGCGTGCGCATGGGGCCGAAGGGGGTGGCGAGATCGATGTGCTCGTTGTCGAGGATGATCATGGGTGGCTCCGCTGGTATCGCCATGCTAGCCCCCTTTCCACGATCACGGGATCGGGTGAGCTGCTGATGGTGGGCTGATTGGTCCGGCGAGGCTTGAGGGTCTGTAGGGAGACAACGGCCGTGATAACGACACCCAGGCGCGAATGGGCAATAAAGGCGGCCCTTTAATGGGCCGCCTGTTTCTCGGAATCTGATCGTGGGTTGCCAGACAACAGTTTTAGCGATTGGTGGTGCCAGTGTTGTTCAGGTTATGCGTGGGCTGCTTCCGCAGGCCTGCTAGGCCGAGCAGACCAAGCAACCCGATCCAGCCATAGTCATGGTGGGGAGTGTCATCGACTCGCTGCGTACCGTTATTTGCGGTGGAGCCTGCACTGTCGCTTGAGCCGGTCTGGGCAACTGCGGAGGCACTGAGAGCGAGGGCGGCAACTAAGACCAGGATGCTATTTTTCATTAGTTCTCCTACGTACCTCCAATCCGATGGTTTTCCAGATCGAGACGTTGCTTCGGCCGACATGTGAGCTAGGCACACGAGAATATTTGTTGCTCTGGCCCAAGCTTTTCCAGACACAGCCAGCATTCTGATGCCGCTGGACCGCAAATATGATCTTAGCGAGTTACAAACCCAGGCGGCGAGTTACAAACCCAGGCGGCTTAGCTTGTGCCTCAGTGTGACTGGTCTAGTAGCCTGATTCATTCACGATGTTTTCGAGGGGTTGGCCGGCTAGGTAGCGGCGGACCTGTGCGGCGCCGAAGCGGAAGGCTCGGTGGATGAACTCGGGCGTGGATCCGCCGACGTGGGGGGTGATGAGGCAGTTGGGGGCGGACCAGAGGGGGTGTGCGGGAGGGAGGGGTTCGGGGTCGGTGACGTCGAGGGCGGCGCGGATGCGATGCCGGGTGAGGGCGTCGAGGAGGGCGGTGGTGGAGACGATGGGGCCGCGGGCGGCGTTGACGAGGAGGGCGCCGGGCTTAAGGAGGGCGAGCTCGGCGGCGCCGATGAGGTTGCGGGTCGACTCGGTGAGGGGGACGGTGATGACGAGGATGTCGGCCTGGGGGAGGAGGTGGTGGAGGTCGGCGACGGGGTGGACGGTTCGGGGGGAGTCGGTGGGTATGGAGGGCTGGCCGGGGGTGGGAGGACTGATGCGGGGGGTGCGGGCGACGCGGAGGAGGTGGACGCCGAAGGGGGCGAGGCGGGCCTCGATGGCGGCGCCGATGGAGCCGTAGCCGAGGATCAGGACGGTTTTGCCAGCGAGGTCGTCGCCGAGGATGCGGTACTGGCCGAGCTGCGCGCCGGGCTCGCGAAGGAAGTCTTCCTCGACGGACGCCTGGCCGTCCCACTGCCCGCGACGCTGGAGGTCGCGGTAGAGCGGGAAGCGCTTGAGCGAGGCGAGGATGGCGGTGAGGACCCACTCGGAGGCGGAGATGTCGTGGATGCCGCGGCCGTCGCAGAGGGTGACGGAGGTGGGGAGCCAGGGGGTGATCCAGTCGACGCCGGCCATCATGGACTGGACGACCTGGACGCCGCGGAGACGGCGAAAGGTGTCGGCGGTGTCCTTGCGGGCGAAGGGCAGGATCCAGAGGTCGACGTGGTGGGTGGTGTTGGAGGCTCGGGGAATGCGGACGATCTCGACCTCCGGGGGGAAGTCGCGGAGGAGTTCCGGGGCAAGGTTTTCATCGACGCCGACGCGCAGCATGATTCTGAGTTTGCCTGAGCGGAGAGGTTTGCGGGGCGGTGATTTCGGAGGAGGTGTTGGCGGCGGTGAGGGCTTCGCGGACGGCGTCAAGGTCGGCCTGGTAGACGTGGGAGGGAAGCTCGTCGAGGAGGCTGTGGAGCTCGGCGGTGATGTGGGTGGTGAGGCCGCTGGAGAGGTTGATGTCGTGGAGGATGGTGCAGAGCTGCTCTTCGTGGCGCTCGATGGAGCGCATGGTGTGGAGGAGGACGTCGATGCGGTAGGCGACCTGGAGGTGCTGCTGGTTGGCGGCTTGGTCTGCTGGCTTCGTGGCTGCTGGTTTAACGGCTGGCTTGCTTCCTCTTGCTTTGGATTTCATTCGTGGCCCTTTCGATGTCTTTGGTATGGGATGTGTGTGCGGCGGGTTGGTTGTGTGACCTCGTTTGAGTGCGTGGATGCCCAAGGCTCGGCGCGCGGATGTGTTTGCGGGGCGGATGCGAGCGCGGCGGGCGGAGATGGTAGAGTTTGCGCATGCGAGATCAAGGTGTGGGCGGGAAGATGGTTGTGGCCGCGGCGTTGTTGGCGTGCGGTGGGGTGTGTGGTCTGGCGCAGGGTTCCGGTGAGAGCGCCGGCGATAGGACGGGGCAGCTGTTGCAGCGGCTGGCGGATGCTCCGGGGCCGCCGGGGGCGGAGGAGCCGGTGCGGGCGATTATGGTGGCCGAGATGAAGCCGATGGTGACGGAGGCGATCCGGTATGACGGCGTGGGGGACGTGATCGCGCAGCAGGGCAAGACAGGGCCGCGCATCATGATTGACGCGCACATGGATGAGCTGGGCGGGATGGTGCGGAGGATTACACCGAACGGATTTTTGACGATGCAGATGCTGGGCGGATGGCTGGATCAGGCGCTGGTGGACCAGCGGTGGACGATCCTGGGATCGAAGGGACCGGTGCATGCGGTGACGGGGATACGGGATATCCACGTGGTTCCAGCGGAGGATCGGACGAAGGTGTTTCCGCGGGATGCGCTGTACCTGGATATTGGAGCGAAGAACGCGGAGGAGACGGCGGCGATGGGGGTGGAGCCGGGCGATCCGGTGGTGCCGGATGCGCCGTTTACGGTGATGAACGGGAGCGACAACTACCTGGGCAAGGGGTGGGACGACCGGATCGGGTGCGCGGTTCTGGTGGAGGCGATGCGAAGGACGTCGAAGCTGCCGCATGCGAACCAGCTGTTCTTTGTGGCGACGGTGCAGGAGGAGGTGGGTCTGCGGGGGGCGCGGGCGGCGACGCAGACGGTGCGGCCGGATATCGGGATTGCGATTGAGGGCGGGATTACGGGGGACACGGCGGGGGCGCGACCGGAGGAGACGCAGGCGAAGCTGGGCGCGGGTCCGGGGATGTTTTTGTATGACACGAGCACGATTGCGAACCGGAAGATGGTGGCCATCGTGAAGGCGACGGCGAAGGAGAAGGGAATTCCGCTGCAGCTGGACCTGGTGCAGGGGTATGGGGATGATTCGGCGGAGATGCAGACGGCGGCGGGAGGGGCGCCGACGGTGAACCTGGTGGTTCCGGTGCGGTACACGCATGCGCACAACGGGATTGTGAACCGGAGGGATTTCGACCGGACGGTGGACCTGGTAGTGGAGCTGCTGGTGCGGATGGATGCGAAGACGGTGGAGGGTCTGCGGGACTTCGCGCCTGCGCCGTAGGTTGGAGACGGTCGGGATTGGCATCGGTCCGCAGAAACTTTGAAGGTGTCCTGGTGTCTCCAGTGCGGCGGCGAACCGGCAGCAGCTGGCTACGGTGAACCGCGGGCTCCGCCGGTTGCGGCGCAGGCGCGCGTGCGGGACCGGACGAACGTCGTTCCGGCGCGTGGGCTGGTGAATGCGCGGGAGGCGAACCAGCAGCAGCGGATCGGCAACGGCGTGAGCAGCGGGCAGATTACGGCGGGCGAGGCGGCGCGTGCGGAGGGCCGTCAGGCGAAGATCAACCAGCAGGTGAGGACGGATCGGCAGGTACATGGCGGAGCGTTGAACCAGCAGCAACGGAAGGGGGTGCAGCGCGAGCAGAATGGGGCGGGCCAGCAGATCTACCTGGGGACTCACAACGGGAACGTGCAGCCGCAGGTTCGGGAGCAGGTGCAACCGCAGCCGCAGGTACGGCCGCAGGTACAACCGCAGCCGCAGGCACAACAGCAGCAGGTTCGACCGCAGCAGGAGCAGCAGGTGAGGCCGCAGGGGCAGCCGCGGCAGGAGGCTCCGCGGGGCAGGGTGAGCCGCGGGGTGAGGGTGGGCATGGGCGCGAGAGGTGATAGGCGTCGAGCCACAGCGTGCAGCCTAAAATGTGGGTGTGCTTCGGGATGAAGAGCGGGATCGGGTGTGCGTGGTGCTGGTGCGGGCGCGCAATCCAAATAATATCGGCGCGGTGGCGAGGGCGATGTATGACTTCGGCTTCCGCGACCTGCGCCTAGTGACGGACTTCGACCGGCCGTTTGAGGGGGCGAAGTCGGCGGTGGACGCGTCGGAGGTGCTTGCGTCGGCGCGGGTTTTTGCGAGCATGGCGGAGGCGGTAAGGGACTGCACGCTGGTGATGGGGACGACGGCGGTGGGCGAGCGGGTGCTGGAGCAGCCGCTCGAGGTGTTGCACGAGGCGGCAAGGCGCGTGGCTGGGGCGCTGGATACGGACGCTGGGCGGGTGGCGCTGGTGTTTGGGTCGGAGAAGACGGGGCTGAGCAGGGAGGAGCTGAGCCACTGCCATGCGCTCGTGACGATTCCGATGCGGGCGTACGCGGGGGTGAGGCATCCCTCGATGAATCTGGGGCAGGCTGCGGCGGTGTGTCTGTATGAGCTGGTGCGGGGGATGGAGCCGGCGCGATCGGGAGGCACGGCGCCGCGGGCGATGTCGGCGGGGGAGAATGAGCGGCTGGCGGGGCTGCTGCGCGAGGTGCTGGAGGAGGCTGGGTACATGCGGCATCATCCGGCGAACAGCGGGGCTGAGCATGTGCGGCGGCTGGTTTTGCGGATGGCGATCGAGGCGACGGACGGGCCGGTGTGGATGGGGATGCTGCGGCAGGTGCTTTGGGGGCTGCGGCGGGGCGGCGGGTAGATGTCCGTTCACCGATGTCCGTTCACCGTTGAGGTTTGACGGTGGCGCGGTGGGGCGGTTGTGCCGGGGGCTCGGCTGTAGACTGGGACATCGAATTTCGATGTTGGTTGCGCGGGGGCTTGCCTCGCCTCGCCGGGAACGAGACTCATGGGTTTGGGAAAGCTTTGGTGTGCGCGGAAGACGTTTGGCGTCCTGTGCTGTGTTGCCGCGGGTGCGTTGGCTCAGGAGCCGGGTGGGAGGCGGTACACGGCGACGGACTACCAGGCTGCGGAGAAGATGCTGGCGTACAACGTAACGCCGCTGGTGTATCACGGGGTGCAGCGGCCGGTGTGGGTGGATGGGGGTCGCTTCTGGTATCGCGATCGTGGGCCGGAGGGATTTATGACGGTGCTGGTGGATGCGGCGAAGGGGAGCTCGGCACCGGCGTTTGATCACGCGAAGATGGCGTCGGCGATGCTTTCGGCCAAGCCGGGGACAAAGGTCGACGAGCACTATCTCCGGGTCTCGGAGCTGTCGATCGAGGGTGGCCGGGAGATTGTAACGATGGAAGTTGCGAAATCCCGTATGCGCTGCGAGGTCGCGGTTGAGACGGTGTGCAAAGCCGACGAGGCGACCGGGTTGGAGGAGGCGGCTGGCGGCGGAGCAGGCGCAAAGAGGGTCTTGTCCCCGGACGGGTCGAAGGCTGCGTTTGTTCGGGGCTGGAACCTGTGGATGCGCGATGTGAGGAGTGGGAAGGAGACGCCGCTGACGAAGGACGGAGTGCAGGACTTTGGCTATGCGACGGATAACGCGGGATGGAAGCACAGCGACGCGGCGATCCTGGTTTGGTCACCGGACTCGAAGAAGATCGCGACGTTTCAGCAGGACCAGAGGAAGACGGGCGAGATGTATCTTGTGCCGGTTACAAATCGGCACCCGAAGCTCGAGGCCTGGAAGTATCCGCTGGTGGGCGACAAGGATGTGACGATGATCGAGCGGGTGGTCATCGAGGTGGACAAGCGCAAGGTGGTGCGGTTCAAGATGCCGCCAGACCAGCACCGGTCGACGATCTGCGATGACGTGAGCTGCGATGGCGGGTGGGAGGATGTGCAGTGGGCGGAGGATGGGAAGCATATCGCGTTTGTATCGACGTCGCGGGATCACAAGCAAGAGTGGCTGCGGGTGGCGGATGCGAAGACGGGCGAGGTGCGCGAGGTGTATACGGAGACGGCGCCGAAGTTTTTCGAGAGCGGCGACGGCAAGGTGAACTGGCATTACCTGCCGGCGACGAACGAGTTCCTGTGGTTTTCGGAGCGTGAGGGGTGGGGGCAGATGTACCTGTACGACCTGGGCTCGGGTCCGGGTTCGGGCAAGCTGAAGAACGCGATTACGGGGGGTGAGGGCAACGTTGCGCAGGTGTTGTCGGTGGATGAGAAGGCGCGGAGGATCTACTTCATCGGGGTGGGCAAGGAGAAGGGGTGGGATCCGTACTACCGGGCTTACTACAGCGTGGGATTTGATGGGAGCGGGCTGAAGCTGCTGACGCCGGAGGTGAAGGATCATGCGATCACGGCTTCTCCGGACGGGAGGTACTTTGTCGATATCGCGAGCACGCCGACGGAGCCGCAGGTGACGGTGGTTCGGGACGCGGAGGGCAAGGTGGCCGCGGAGGTGGCGAAGCAGGATATCTCGAAGCTGGAGGCCGCGGGATGGAAGCCGCTGACGCCGGTGACGGTGAAGGGGCGCGATGGGTCGACGGACATTTACGGTTACATGTTCAAGCCGACGAGTTTCGATGCTTCGAAGCGGTATCCGGTGGTCAACTATGTGTATCCGGGGCCGCAGATCGGGCCGTGCGGGAGCCGGGGATTCTCTGCGGCGCATGGGGATAACCAGGCGCTGGCGGAGCTTGGGTTTATTGTCGTGTGCCTGGACGGGATGGGGACGCCGTCGCGGTCGAAGGCGTTTCACGCGGCGTACTTCGGGGATCTCGGGGATAATACGCTGCCGGACCAGGTGGCGGGGATGAAGGAGCTGGCGGCTAAGTTTCCGTTCATGGACCTTGAGCGGGCGGGGATGTGGGGTCACTCGGGCGGCGGGAACGCGACGGGAGCGGCGATGCTGCACTACCCGGAGTTCTTCAAGGTAGGGATCGCGGAGAGCGGCAACCACGACCAGCGCGACTACGAGGACGACTGGGCGGAGAAGTGGGCCGGCGTGGAGGTGGTGGGGCCGGACGGGAAGAGCAACTACGACAGCCAGGCGAACCAGAACTTTGCAAAGAACCTGAAGGGGCATCTGCTGCTGGCGCACGGGACGATGGACGACAACGTTCCGCCGAACAACACGCTGTTGCTGGCAGATGCGCTGATCAAGGCGAACAAGGATTTCGATCTGCTGCTGATTCCGAATGTGCACCACGGGTATGGCGAGGCCTCGCCGTACATGATGCGGCGGAGGTGGGACTATTTTGTGCGGTACCTTGCGGGCGGGACGCCACCAAAGGATTACGAGATGACGAGCTTTGCGGCGGCGCAGAAGAAGGTGAATGGGCCGGTGGAGGAGGGGTGGGCGAGGGATGAGGACGAGTAGGGAATGAGCCCTGGAGGGCGACGGGGTGGTGATCCATTCCTTTTGCGGTGCGAAGAGGCGGCGTCTACTTGACGATTTGGCCGTCGGCGTTGGTGGCGGGTGTGCGGTTGCTGCTGCTGCCGGGGGCGGAGGTGAGCTGCCAGCCGTTGCTGGTGTTGGTGAGGATGGCGACGGCGGAGTGGGGGCCGGAGAGGTCGGTCTGGAGCGCGGGGTAGGCGTTCTGGGTTTCGGCGTTGGTGGCCCATGCCGGAGCTCCGTCGATGGTGTAGCGGTAGGCGATCTGGGTGGTGGCGCCGGGATCGGCGGAGGTGGGCGAGGCGCTATCGATGGCAGAGACTTTGCGATGGCCGTAGCAGAAGTTGCCGTAGCCGGGCTGGTTGGGATTGGCGGTCCAGGCGGAGCGGCCCTTGTCGGAGAGGTCGTAGAGGTTGACCTGTTTGGAGGCGACGAGGAAGACCTTCTTTTCGGTGGAGGAGCGGGTGAGGAGGCCCTGGTCGACAAGCGCGTCGTACTGCGAGGTCTTGCTGGAGCCGGAGGTGTCGGCCTGTGTGGGGAGCTGTTTGGGGGAATCGAAGAGGCAGACCGGGTGTGCGCTGTAGAAGGTGTTGATGGCGGCGGTGTAGTTGGCGGTGTTGTCGGCTTTCTTGTTGCAGCCGAAGGCCGCGGTAAAGGCGATGGCGGCGAGGGCGAGGGTGCATGAGGGGAGGTGCCTGGGGATGAGCTTCATGGGTGACTCCTTCCCTTCGTCGGATGCGGGCTGAAGGTGGGGGGCAGTTTCGCTTATGTTCTGAGGGCGGGGGGATAGCCCGGGCCTGGACGCGAAAGAAGATGGGCGCTGGGGTGGGTCACATGTAGTCGACGCCGTACTGGACGGGGATCTGGGTGAAGGCGATGCGGGTGGGTGCGGAGTCCCGGGCGGGGAGCATGCCGGCGAAGTGGACGGTGGTGTGGCCGTACTTGAGGTTGAGCTTGTCCATGGTGGTGGAGAGTTGGGCGAGGTGCGGGGGTTCGGGGAAGAGGCTGGGCTGGAGCTCGGAGGAGCGGAGCAGGTTGGTGAAGGCGATGTCGACGTAGAAGGGCTTCCCGAAGAGGTCGGTTGGGGGGCACTGGCGCCAGATGCCGCGGAGGGCTTCCATGAGGGTAACGGTGTCCTGACAGGGGACGAAGCGGGCCTCCATGGCCCAGCCGAGGGTGCGAACGCCGGTGTAGTGACGGCGAACGCGGGCGGCGGCTTCGACGGCCTGCTCGCGGGTGAGGGCGAACTTGATGCTGAGGGCGAGGGAGGTGGTGTGGAAGTCTTCCATGCGGAGGCGCATGGCGGCCTTATGGAGGAGCTTGTGGGCGACGGCCCAGGCGCCCTCGGGGGTGCGAAACTCGGGGCCGAGGACGTGGGAGTGGCCGAGGGACTTCTGGACCTCGGAGGCGAGGGGAGCGCCGTCGTCGCCGGTGTCGTAGCCGCGGAGCCAATGGAAGAGGCGGTCGCCCCAGACGGAGCCCCAAAGGTCGTGGACGCCGGTGCGGTCGAGGTCGAGGAGCTGCTGCATGGTGGTGATGCCCTTGGCGTTGAGGCGTTTTTCCATGCTGGCGCCGACACCGGGGAGGTCGCGGAGGCCGAGGTGGGCGATGGCGCGGGGAAGTTGTGACGGCAGGAGTCCGATGAGGCCGTCGGGTTTCTGCATGTCGGAGGCGATCTTGGCGAGATAGCGGTTGGGGGCCATGCCGACGGAGCAGAGGAGGGTCTCGCCGACGTCATCCTTGATGGCCTGCTTGAGGTGCAGGGCGATCTTTCGGGCGCGGGGCGGCTCCTGCTCGCGGCCGATGAGCTGGCAGACCATCTCGTCGATGGAGGGGGTGTGGGCGACAGGGCAGCAGCGCTCGACGGCGGCGGCGATCTTGTGGGAGAACTCGGCGTAGGTGCTGTGGTTGCCCTCGACGAGGATGATGCCGGGGCATTTCTTTTTGGCCTCGCCGACCTGGGTGCCGGTCTTGATGCCGAGCGCCTTGGCCTCGTAGCTGGCGGCGATGCAGCAGGTGGTGTCGGCCATGGTGGGGACGACGGCGAGCGGGCGGTCGCGGAACTCGGGGTGCAGCTGCTGCTCGACGGAGGCGAAGAAGCTGTTGAGGTCGATGTGGAGGAAGCTGAAGCGGTCCGATGGCGGAGAGCTGATCATGGCCAATTACAGGGTACACCTGTTCGCCTTTTGTTCGCTCGTGTTCAGGCCAGTCAAATCAAGTTCGGTCGCCCGGCCTTGGTTCGTGTTTTCTCAGGCGCTTGTTAGGGGATGTATTGTTCGACTTCGCGGAGGAGGTCTAGTTTGCGGGTGGGTGGGAGGAAGCTCGCCTCGACGGAGTTGGCGGCGAGTTCGCGCATTTGCTCGAGGGAGAGCTCGAAGTGGGTGTGGGCGAGGATGTACTCGTCGAGGAGGTTGGCGCCGAACATGGGTGGGTCGTCGGAGTTGAGGGTGGTCATGAGGCCGTACTCGAAGTAGAGGCGGAAGGGGTGCTGGTCGAGGGTGGGGCAGCAGCCGGTGCGGAGGTTGGAGGTGATGTTGAGTTCGAGGGGGATCTGGCGCTCGGCGAGGATGTCCATGAGCTCCTGGTCGTGCTGGGCGGCGAGGGCGTGTCCGATGCGTTCGGCGCCGATGTTGATGGCGGCCCAGATGGACTCGGGGCCGGTGGACTCGCCGGCATGGGCGGTGAGGTGGAGGCCGGCGTCGCGGGCTTCGGCGTAGGCCTCGCGGAAGTCGCCGGCGGGACCGCGGGCCTCGTCGCCGCCGATGCCGATGCCGATGACGGAGGGGTGGTGACGGCGGAGATCGGCGGCTTTGCGGAAGACGCGGGCGGCCTCGTCGGGGCCGAAGTGGCGGACGGCGTCGATGATCCAGAGGACGGAGGTGCCGAAGTCGTGCTCGGCGCGGTCGCGGCCGGATTCGATGGCGGCGAAGACGGAGTCGACGTCGAGGCGGCCGAAGCGGTAGAGGATGCCGAAGGAGATGTAGACCTCGGCGTGGCGGACGCCCTGCTGGGCGAGGTCCTGGACCATGTTGTAGGTGATGAGCTCGTAGTCGGCCGGGGTGTGGAGGCGCTCGGTGATGGCCTTGAAAGACATTAGAAAGGAGGGGAAGTCGGTGTAGGTGTAGAGCTGCGCGGCGAGGTTGGGGGTGAGGGGTATGGGGTCGTTGCGCAGGGAGAGCTCGACGAGGGTGGCGGGGGTGATGGAGCCTTCGAGGTGCAGGTGGAGCTCGACCTTGGGGAGGTTGCGGAGCCAGGTGCGGGGGTCGGGTGGGGGCTGGTTGGGGCGGCGGGGCATAGGGTTAGCTTAGTGGGCGTTAGGCGGGTGGGGAATGTAGACTAAGTTCAACGAACTAAGTCTGGAGGAACGATGGAGACGGTCAACATGCATGAGGCGAAGACGCATCTTTCGCGGCTGGTGGAGAAGGCTGCGCGGGGGGAGTCTTTCATCATTGCGAAGGCAGGTAAGCCGATGGTGAAGGTGGTGGCGGTGGATGCGCCGGAGAAGAAGGAGAGGAAGCCATTCGGGTTTTTGGAGGGACAGATCACGGTGCCCGAAAGTCGAGAGGCTTTTAAGGCGATTGGAGCGGATGAGATTGCCTCGATGTTTGAGGGTGGGGCGTGAGGCTGCTGCTCGATACGCACCTCTTGCTCTGGACGAGTGTGACCGATGACGTCCTGGCCAGCCGTTTTCTTTCGAGTGAGATGAAGGCATTGATCGTCGACGATGGAAACGAGGTGTACTTCAGTGCGGTGAGTGTGTGGGAGGTGGCGATCAAACATGCGGCGGGCAGACCGGAGTTTCGGGTAGATCCGCATGTGTTTCGGCGAACGCTGCTGGATCAGGGGTATGGGGAGCTTGCGATTACGAGCGAGCATGGCGCGCGGGTGGCAGATCTACCAAGCCACCATAAGGATCCATTTGACCGACTGCTGGTGGCGCAAGCGATGGTGGAGGGGATTACTCTGCTGACGATGGATGCGACTGTGTCTCGTTATCCAGGGCCGGTGCGGAAGGTGTAGCTCTGGCGCAGATTACTCATTGCTAAGCTTCGGGTGGACCATCCGTCGGGCAACTCCCCTTGCAAATCCCTGTTGCATTAGACAAACTCTATCTGGAGGCTCTGCGTAGGAGTTGTCAGCAGTTGGGACGATTCCAAATGCTTTGCCTTCTTTTGCTTTAAACTCCCCCTCCAAACGGCTCAGCTACATAGACGATACCGTACCAACGCTGTACACCTGTATCGTCAGCGATACGGCCCGATGCTTGAAGGGTCGAGATCCAAGGGCCGAATTCTTCTCTGATTTCTGCCCTGGCCTCAGCAATCATGCTTTTGGGAGCCCGAAACCCCAATTCAGAGCATAGATACAGATGTCAGCTGCTTGGATAGCCCGCGTCAGATCAGAGTTGATGAAAAATGGGTACGGGGACGATTGCAGTAGCACGAAACCGGCCCAACGCTGTCCGCGTGAAGTATCGCTCTACTTGCTTGATAAAGTGCTGGTCAGCGGAATAGTCAGTCTCATCGAAGACGAGTAGGCCGGTCTCGCTGTGGCGAGAGACGTAGTTGAAATATCTCTCCAGAAGGAACACCTGATCTTTTCGGAGAAATTCATCTGCCTGATGAGTGCTTGGCTTTTTCGTTGTCCTTGGCACAACTGCGGCAAATATCCTGCCGCCATGAGTCTGAATCAGACGGAAAGTACCTCGCGCCATTTCCAAACATGCCTGCCCGAAAGCTCTAAATTCTAATTCGATCGGAGCATCGTGCAGCCTGCCCTTTTGCAGAAAGCTGAGCGCGTACTTCCTCCGAGCAAGGTCGTCCAAGAGTTCGCCCTGCCCGGCATGCTTGAAGCGCTTCTTTTCTAAGAGACGGCTTCCTTTGACTTCCACTCCAAACTCCGAAAGCTTGGCGCCAAAGCAAGATTCCTCCAAGATCGCAAGATCCTGAACAAAGCGCCAGAGTTTGCTTGCATGTATGGCGACTCCGCCCCTTACCTCGTATGGGCAGTTTCGATGAGCGTGGCCACTCTCATCGATGAAGAAGAGTAACTCACAAGCCCTCCGTCTCGATACCGGTTGGGCAGCCATTGCGGTAGAACTCGCTGCGTTTGCGGCTGTAGGTGAAGTAAACGATGAGGCCGATGACGAGCCAGGAGAAGAAGCGGAGCCAGGTTTTGGCGGGGAGGCCGGCCATGAGCAGGGTGCAGAAGAGGACGGAGAGGACGGGGATGACGGGGCCGAAGGGGACGCGGAAGCCGCGGCGGCGGGTGGGGTCTTTGTAGCGGAGGACGAGGACGCCGACGGAGACGAGGACGAAGGCGAAGAGGGTGCCGATGTTGGACATTTCGGCAAAGGTGCCGACGTCGAAGAGGCCGGCGGGGATGGCGACGAGGATGCCGGCGACCCAGGTGGCGAAGGCGGGGGTTCGGAACCTGGGGTGGACGCGGGAGAAGGCGGAAGGGAGGAGGCGGTCGCGGGACATGGCGTACCAGACGCGGGCCTGTCCGAGCTGGAAGACGAGGATGGAGGAGACCATGCCGACGAGGGCGCCGAGGAGGACGGCGAGCCGGACCCAATGGAGGGGGTGGCCCTCGGGGGTGAGCGAGACGCGTTTGAGGGCGTTGACGACGGGTGCTCCGTCGCCGGCGATGGTCTGCCACGGGACGAGACCGGTGAGGATGACGGCGACGCCGATATAGAGGACGGTGCAGACGACGAGCGTGGCGAGGATGCCGATGGGGACGTCGCGCTGGGGCGCTTTGCACTCTTCGGAGGCGGTGGAGACGGAGTCGAAGCCGATGTAGGTAAAGAAGATGATGGAGCCGCCGGCGAGGATGCCGGAGAAGCCGTTGGGGGAGAAGGGGTGGTAGTTGGCGGGGTGGATGAAGGAGATGCCGGCGAAGATAAAGATGAGGATGGCGGAGATCTTGACGAGCACCATGACGTTGTTGGTGCGGGCGGACTCGCGGATGCCGCGGACGAGGACGGCGGTGAGGAGGAGGACGATGAGGAAGGCGGGTATGTTGAAGCCGGGGTGCCAGCCGGGGCTGTAGATGTCTTTGCCGGCGAGGTCCTGTAGGCCGAGGGGAAGGTAGGCGGGGGAGAGGAACCTGGGGGAGATGGGAATGCCGAGCCAATCGAGGAGATCGACGAGGTGGGCGGCGAAACCGACGGAGACGCTCATGTTGGAGAAGGCGTACTCGAGGATGAGGTCCCAGCCAATGATCCAGGCGATGAGTTCACCGAGAGTGGCGTAGGTGTAGGTGTACGCGGAGCCGGCGATGGGGATCATTGACGCTAACTCGGCGTAGCAGAGGCCGGTGAGCGCGCAGACGATGGCGACGAGGATGAGGGAGATGGCGAGGGCGGGGCCAGCGCCGGGGCGGCCGGCGATGGCTCCGTGATGCAAGAGCAGATCAATGACCGGCGAGTCGGCCCAGGTGGCGAGGGCGGCGGGGTTGCCGCCAATGGCGGTGCCGATGACGGTGAAGATTCCGGAGCCGATGACAGCGCCGACGCCGAGGGCGGTGAGAGAGAGGGGGCCAAGGGTCTTTTTGAGGGCGTGCTCGGGCCGCTCCGAGTCAGAGATCAGTTTGTCGATGGACTTGGTGCGAAAGATCTGACGGGGCAAGAGGTCCTGTTCGCTCCGGTGAAGGGGACTCGCTGCTGATTCGCGGCAATGCCGACGGTCTTTATTATGACGTATCGAAGCTGATGTTCGTGGGTGTTAGCATCCACCGCATGCGTTTGAGAGCTATTGGAGTCGCTTTGCTTTGCGTCGGTTTAGTCCCGAGAGCCTTCGGCCAATCTTCTGAGCTTCAGAATCGGCTGATTTTGGCGAAATCAAATGCACGGGAACGAGAGATGGCGTGTATGAAGGCCATAACCAGCTCATCCAGGCCAGACAATATTACAAAGCTCAGCGAGGAGTTTACCGGCTCTGCGCGAGAGACCTTGATGAGATTAGAAAGCCTCAGAAGCCATCGAGTCTTAGATGGCGAGTTCTTCGATTTGGCAGATGGAGCATCCCGGAAGTTGGCTCTCCTGCCAGCTCTCGTAAGTCACATTGGCGATGGCATCATTTGTCACTATTTGGCGATCCAATACTCTGACCTGATCGACTCGCACGAACGACGACAGAGCAAAGCCTTATTGGCTGCCCGGATTAGCCAGGTGAATGTCTGCGCTTCTGACTTCCACTTATTGTGGACTCCGCGACTGCCAACGGTTACAAGCGATGCAATGAGGCGACAAGGCATACTAATTCTGCGTTGGCTGACGACAACGAGCGGCTTCGCCGCGAGATTAATAAACTTAACGGAAGACCGAAAGTTACGAATAAACACAATGATTGATGGCGCTCCGGTGCCATCAATCATTATGTCCTGGACTAGCGTTTGGCGGCGCCGCGAGCTGCCTTCTTGAGCTTCTGCTTGTTTTCGCCGCGGGCTCCGGTGCGCTTGGCTTTGGGGGCGGCTTTTTTGCGGGCTGCGCGCTTGATCTTTTTACGTTCTTCGGTGTCGGTGATGCTTTTGGTATTTGCCATGGATGTGGTTTGTCTATGTCTTTCGGAGATCGATTCGGGGAAGCTGGGGTGATCTGGACGCCTGAGCGGTTCTGGAGGTTGAAGGGACTCCGGGAACTTAGAGGCGCTCCGGGACCTAGAGACGCTCTAATTGGGCGAACTTCTCTACCAGCTTTTTTACGCCGTGTAACTGGAATTGTACTGTAATCTTTGCGTCTTCCCCTTCGCCTTCGCGGCGGAAGATGGTGCCCTCACCATATTTGGGGTGGCGGACGCGGGTTCCCTGCTTGAGGCCGGTGTTTCCGGTGGGTGCGGGGATGTCGAGTTTGGGGCGGGAGAACTTCTGGCCGGGGCGGGCTCCTGGTTGTGGTCCGGGTTGTGCTCCTGGCTGTGCTGCGGGACGGGCCTGGCCGCGTGCGGCGAAGAAGCTGGCGATGTTGTCGATCGATTCGGAGGCTGGGCGGTTGGAGGTGATGCCGCGAGCGGGGGAGCCGGTGCTGGGCTGAGGCTCCTGGCTGTCGTCCTCGTAGCTGTAGTGGCGGTCGCCATCTTCAGGCTGCCGCTGCCTGCCGGCGCCGAAGCGATTTGCGCCGGGGTAGGGAGTGGAGTAGGCGCCCCTGTTGGAAAAGCGCGTGCCGAAGTCGTCCGAGCTCGAGAACTGGGGGCGAGCGGCAGGGGAGCCGAGGTCTTCGACGAGGCGCGAAGGAACCTCTTCGAGGAAGCGCGAGGGGATGGAGGCCTCGGGGGCGTCGGAGCCGTAGCGTCGGCGATATCGGGCTCGGGTGAGGACGAGGGTGTCCATGGCGCGGGTCATGCCGACGTAGCAGAGGCGGCGCTCTTCTTCGAGGCCGGTGGGATCGGTGAAGGTGCGGGAGTGGGGGAAGAGGCCTTCTTCCATGCCGGCGAGGAAGACGAGGGGGAACTCGAGGCCTTTGGCGGCATGGAGGGTCATGAGGGTGACGCGGGCCTCGGCGGAGTAGCTGTCGGCGTCGGAGACGAGGGCGGCGTGGTCGAGGAAGTCGGCCAACGATTCGCCGCGGGAGGTGGCGTCCTGGGCGGCGTTGGCGAGTTCCTTGAGATTCTCGATGCGGGAGAAGGACTCGGGTGTGGCCTCGTCTTCGAGGGCTCGGATGTAGCCGGAGCGGTCGTTGAGGAACTTGATAAGTTCGGGGAGGGTGGCGGGGTCGCCGGGTTTGCGGAATCCTTCGCGGATGGCGGATCCGGCTTCGTTGTTCTGGGCTGGATTGATCCCGCTGCCACCGCTAGCGAGAGAGGCGGCCTGGGCCTGCTGGCGCCTGGAGATGGCGCTGGATTTGAGGACAACCGGGGCGAAGGGGTTGAAGCTGGCCGGGTCGACGGTGTCGGTCGGTTCGATGTCGTGGGCGGCGTCGCTGTCGGTGTAGTTTTCGGGGGCGAGAGTGGAGATCTCCTCGGAGGGGCCGAAGTCGAAGCCGAAGTTGAAGGAGGTGTCGAAGGTGGTGCCGGCGTCGTTGGCGGCGACGGTGGGGTTTGTGACTGGATTGGTGGCGAACTCGTTGGGGTTGAAGCCGGTGTCGTCTTCGGTGAACGGGAAGTCGGCGGGGTTGAAGTCCGTGGCTTCTTCGGAGCCTGCGGCGGATTCCACCCTTAGCGATGAGGCTGCAAGGGATGGGGCAACCGGGGCGCCCGGTTCAGTGCCGATCCGATTGTGATTGGCGGAATCATTGGCGTCTTCGGTGAGGGCCTGGGCGAAGTCGGGGCCGAGCATGTTGCGGGCGTCGGTGATGAGGCGGCGGAAGCCTTCGAGCGCAGTGAGGGCGCGCTGGGGGAGGAGGCGGTCGTGGATGGCGGCGGCGATGGCGTCCCAGGTGGAGGCGCCGGTGGAGAGGGCCATGCGCTCGAGGGTTTCCATGGTGGTTTTGCCGATGCCGCGGGCGGGGGAGTTGACGACGCGGGCGAGGGCAATCGAGTCGTGCGGGTTCTGCACGAGCTTCATGTAACTGAGGATGTCTTTGACTTCGGAGCGGTCGTAAAAGGAGAAGCCGCCGACCATGTGGTACTGAATGCCGTAGCGGCGGAGGGACTCTTCGACGAGGCGCGACTGCGAGTTGGTGCGGTAGAGGACGGCGCAGCGGGGGAGGTCGACCTGCTGGCCGGCGTCCTTGATGTAGCGCTGGATGCGGTCGGCGATGAAGAGGGCCTCGTTTTCGCCGTCGGGAGCCTCGTAGTAGCCGATGAGCGAGCCGCCTTCGCGGGAGGTCCAGAGGTTTTTGCCCTTGCGCTGGGTGTTCTGCGCGACGACGGCGGAGGCACCCTCGAGGATGACCTGGGTGGAGCGGTAGTTCTGTTCGAGGCGGATGGTGCGGACTTCGGGGAAATCTTTTTCGAACTCGAGGATGTTGCGGATGTCGGCGCCGCGCCAGGAGTAGATGGACTGGTCTTCATCGCCGACGACGCAGACGTTGCCGTGTGCGCCGAGGAGCTTCATGAGCTCGTACTGGGGGCGGTTGGTGTCCTGGTACTCGTCGATCATGAGGTGTTTGTAACGGCGGTTGTACTTTTCCCGGACGTTGGCATCGGTCTTGAGGAGGCGGACGGTTTCGAGGAGGAGGTCGTCGAAGTCGAGGGCGTTGGCTTTGAAGAGCTCCTTGCGGTAGATCTCGAAGATGTGGGCGATCTTCTCTTCCATGGGGTTGGTGGAGGCGAGGAAGTACTCCTGGGGGTCGATCATGTGATTTTTGGCCCAGGAGATTCGGCCGAGGGCGACGCGCGGCTTGAGCTGCTTGTCGTCGATGGAGAGGCGCTTGAGGGCCTGCTTGACGACGGCCTGCTGATCGGTCTCGTCGTAGATGGCGAAGGTGCGGGTGAGGCCGACGCCGTTGGTGCGGAGGGCTTCAATATCGCGGCGTAGGACGCGGACGCAGAAGGAGTGGAAGGTGGCGAGGGTGGGCTGGGCGAGCGAGTTGTGGCCAAGGATTTTTTCGACGCGCTCGGCCATCTCTTTGGCGGCCTTGTTGGTGAAGGTGACGGCGAGGATGGAGTCGGGGGAGACGCCGCGCTGCTGGATGAGGTAGGCGATGCGGTGAGTGATGACGCGGGTTTTGCCGGAGCCGGCGCCGGCGAGCAGAAGGACGGGGCCATCGACGGTGGTGACGCCCTCGGCCTGCGGCGGATTCATATTGAGGGTGAGGTCGATCAAGGTGGCTCCAGAGGCTATTTTATTGCGGCGAGGGGTTGGGGTGCCGGATCTCCGTTCACAGATGCCGGTTGACGCGGTTGTTATGCTCGAAGGCTATGACGGTGAAGAATGTGGCGGTGTTCTGTGCGAGCGCGATGGGCGTGGATGCGGTGTATCGGGAGGCGGCGGAGGAGTTGGGGAGGGCGCTGGCGGAGCGGGGGCTGGGGCTGATTTACGGGGGATCGGACTCGGGGCTGATGAGGGTGGTGGCGGATGCTTGTCTGGGGGGCGGTGGGCATGTGGTCGGGGTGATTCCGGAGGTGCTGGTGGACACGGAGGTGGCGCATCACGGGATTAGCGAGCTGCATGTGGTGGACACGATGCACACGCGCAAGGCGCTGATGGGCGAGAAGGCGGATGCGTTTGTCATCCTGCCGGGTGGGTTTGGGACGATGGAGGAGATGTTCGAGGTGCTGGCATGGCAGACGCTGGGGCTACATACGAAGCGGATTGTGCTCCTGAATACGGCGGGGTTTTACGACGCGCTGCTGGCCTGGCTGGACCATGCGGTGACGGAGGGGCTACTGCGCGAGCGCAACCGGGGGATTTTGCTGGCGGCGCAGACGGTGGTTGAGGCGCTGGCGTTGCTGGAGTAGCAGCTGGAGTTTGGCTGGATGATTTGTTGAGGAGCTGAAAGCTGAGGGGCTCACTGGCAACGCGGATCCGTGAAGTCTCATCTCTCCAGTGAGGCGAACAAAAAGCGTATTAGATGGAGGGTTCAGATGGCGGAGCGTGAGGTTGTGCTGGATAAGCCGGCGGTGATGGACGAGCAGGGCGAGGCGATCCGCAAGCTGACGGAGAAGGCGGAGCAGTTGGAGTCGGAACTGGCGAAGTTGAAGGGCGCGGGGGCGAAGGCGGGTGCTGGGGCGCCGGAAGGACATGGGGACTCGGCAGCGGGTGGCGGTGCTTCGGGGGTGAAGAGCAAGTCGGGGACGGAAGACGCTTCAGGCGCTAAAGGCGACCCTACGGCTGGTGGCTCGTCGGTCTCTGCGCGGGCGTCAGCTGCGGAGGACACGAAGAGTCCGGCGTCGCCGAGTTCGGCGGGGGACGAGGCGAAGCTGGAGGGTGGCGAGGAGGAGCTGCGAAAGGATTCGATGATGGCGCACCTGCTGGATTCGCTGGCTGCGGGCAAGGATATCGGGCACTATGGGCGGCTGGTGTTTGCGATGGTAGCGAGGCACTTTATGCCGCACGACGAGGTGCTGACGTGGATGACGAAAGACCAGGACTTTGGGGACGAGCAGGCGCGGCTGATGCTGGTGCAGGTGGAGGGGCGAGACTACAGCCCGCCAAAGCGTGCGCGGATCTTGGAGTGGCAGGCTCAGCAGGAGTTTCCGATTCTGCCGTACCCGGAGGACCCGGACTGCGGGAATCTGTACCGGAACCTGAAGTTTCCGGAGGCGATCTACTCGCACATTGGGCAGTACCAAGAGAAGAAGATCGAGGCGGGTGGGTAGTTTGAGTCAGACGTCCGTTCTCCCTGGTTATGCGTGTAGATCCTTCGCCAGAAGACACTGATCGCAGTGGCAGACGCGGCGGAGGTACTCCCAGGAGTAGATACCGCTTTCGTGGCCGTCGTTCCATTTAAATTTGAGGGCGTACTTGCCGACGGGGGTGACTTCCACGGGGCGGGGCGGTGCCTCGTAAAGGGCTAGCGGGGATAGGGGTTTGGGCTTGGGGATGCCGGGGGCTCGACCGGCCTTTTCGCGCTCCTCGTGGCAGGTGGCGCAGGGGCAGGCGTCGCGGAGCCAGCGGAAGTTCCACTGACTTCGGTGGCCGTCTTTCCAGTCAATCTCCATGCCGGTACCTTCGGTCTTTTTGACGCGAATTCTGGCGGGGGTGCGGGCGTCTAGAGGGAGCTGTACGTCTTGGGGCGGGGGGTTTTCTCCGCGAACGATGCGGATGCCTTCGTGACTCATAGGGCGGATCTCGGTTCCTAGCTCTTCAGACTACAGATGTTTGGGTTTGCGGTTATGGTGCGTGCTGTCTCCAGAAGAAGTATGCGGCGATGGAAAGGCCGGTGACGACGACGACAGTGCGGAGCGTTTCCGCGTTGATGCGGCGGGCGTAGCGTGCGCCGACGTAGCCGCCAGTGGCGGCGAAGAGCATGGAGATGAGGCAATAGTGCCAGACGATGGCTCCGCTGACGATAAAGGTGAGGACGGCGCAGAGGTTGGAGAGGCAGGCGGCGAGGACTTTGAGGGAGTTGAGCTGGTGCATCTCTTCGACGCCGAAGAGGGCCAAGGCGCTCATGATGAGGAAGCCTGCGCCGGCGCCGAAGTAGCCGATGTAGACGGTGACGGGGAGGAGAACGAGAAAGAGTGGGAGGAGGGGTGGCGTGGTCTGGGCGTGGTGCTCGCCGTTGGCGGCTGTGGCGCGCTGACGCAGCCAGCGGGAGACGGGGCCGCTGATGCCGAAGAGGACGGAGGCGACGAGGAGGAGCCAGGGAACGAGCGAGAGAAAGGTGAGTTGCGGGGTGTGGAGGAGGATGACGGCGCCGCCGACGCCGCCGAGGATGCTGGAGGCGACGATGACGGGGAGGAGGTCACGGCGAAGGTCGGAGCGCAGAGCGGCAACGCTGGTGAGTTGGCCGGGCCAGAGGGCGACGGTGTTGGTGGCGTTGGCCTGGATAGGGGCGACGCCGACGGCGAGCATGGCGGGAAAGGAGAGGAAGGAGCCTCCGCCGGCCATGGCGTTCATGATGCCGGCGATGAAGGAGGCGGTGACGAGCCAGGCATAGCGCCAGTGTGGGGCGAGGGTGTGGACCATCCTGGATTGATTGTAGGCGCTGGTGGGGACCAGTATTTTGACAGGCAGGTCTTTAAGACTGGCCGAACTGAGTCTGCTTAGAATGACCCCGGAGGTGACCCATGTGACGCGTCGCGACCTGGAACCCTTTCAGACATGGACACCACGTCTTGCTTCACTGAGGAGGATAAGCAGGAGAACGGGCGAGCGTATCGCGGACCGCCGCTAAACAGAAGCGTTAAGCGGTGGGCAGTTCGGGGGTGGCGGCTATGAGTCGCTGGGTGTAGGGCTCGCGGGGATGGTCGCAGATCTGGAGGGCGTCGCCGATCTCGACGAGGCGGCCGCGCTCGATGACGGCGATGCGATCGCAGAGGTAGCGGACGAGGGGCATGGAGTGGGAGATGAAGAGGCAGGTGAGGCCGTGGGTGCGGGCGAGGGTTTGAAGGAGGTTGATGACCTGGGCGCCGACGGAGACGTCGAGGGCGCTGACGGGCTCGTCGAGGACGAGGAACTCGGGGCGGAGGGCGAGGGCTCGGGCGATGTTGATGCGCTGGCGCTGGCCGCCGGAGAACTCGTGCGGGAAGCGGGGGAGGGCGGAGGCGTCGAGGCCGACCTCGTGGAGGAGCGCGACGAGGCGGGTGGGGAGGCCTTCGGGCGGATGCTGGTTGTGGATGGCGAAGGGCTCGGCGAGGGTTTCCCGGATGCGCATGCGGGGGTTGAGCGCGGCAAAGGGATCCTGGAAGACGATCTGCATGCGGCGGCGCATGTGGCGGAGGTCGCGGGCGGGGAGGCCGAGGAGGTCGGCGCCGTCGTAGAGGATGGCGCCGGAGGTGGGCTCGATGAGGCGGAGAAGCATGCGGGCGACGGTGGATTTGCCGGAGCCGGACTCGCCGACGAGGCCGAGGGTTTCGCCGCGGCGGATGGTGAGCGAGATGTCGTCGACGACGCGGGAGGCGCCGTAGAGCCGGGTGAGGTTGCGGGCTTCGACGAGGGGCTGGGAGGGTGTGGCAGGTAGGCCGGCCGGCGTGGGTGCGGGGTGGGGCGGGGCCAGCATGTTGGCGATGGTAGCATCCGGGTCTGGAGGCGGGAGAGATGGAAAGGACGGTCGAGGGGAGGGTGGCGCTGGTGACGGGTGCGAGCTCGGGTGTGGGGCGGGCGACGGCTCTGCTGCTAGCGGAACGGGGCTTCGCGGTGGTGGTGACGGCGCGGCGAGGGGAGCGGCTGCGGGAGCTAGTGCGGACGATTGAGGGTGCGGGTGGGCGGGCCGTGATGGTTGCGGGCGATGCCGCGGAGGAGGCGACCGCAGTGGCGGCGGTCGGGATGGCGGAGCGGGAGTTTGGGCGGCTGGATGTGCTGGTGAACAACGCGGGGGTGGCGCTGTACAAGGGGCTGCTGGAGACCACGGCGGCGGAGTTTGACGAGGTGACGCGGGCAAATGTGCGGTCGGGATTCTTGTTTGCACGAGAGGCGGCGCGGGGGATGGTGGAGCGTGGAGAGGGAGACATTGTGTTTGTGTCGTCGGTGGCAGGGCTGCAGGGAGCGGCGGGCGAGAGTGTGTACAGCGCGACGAAGTTTGCGCAGGTGGGGATGGCGCAGGCGCTGGACGCGGAGCTGCGGCCGAAGGGTGTGAAGGTGAGCGTGGTGTGTCCGGGTGGGGTGAAGACGGAGTTCGCGGTGGGGCGGGGGCGGACGGAGGAGAGCGTGCGTGCGTCGCCGATGCTGGAGGCGAGCGAGGTGGCGGAGGCGATTGTGTTTGCGTGCATGCAGCCGGCGAATGTGCGGATTCCACAGATGGTGGTGCGGCACATGGGTGGCGCGGCGCGGCGGTGATCTCCTCGCTATGGGTGTGTGGCGGGGTGTGCGGGCGGGTGTTGATGCGGTGCAAGTTTGCGGAGCGTAGAGGGCGCTGAGCGAAGGCCGGTGCGTAGCATTGAGGGATGGGGACGTCGACATTTCTAAGTGCGGAGTGGCGGAAGCTAATTATGGCGAACTACGCTATGCCGCCGGAGCTGCTGACGGCCTATGTGCCTGCGGGAACGGAGCTCGACCTGTACGAGGGGCAATGCTATGTGAGCCTGATCGGATTCTTGTTTGCGAATGTGCGGCTGAAAGGGTTTCAGGTGCCGTTCCACACGAACTTCGAGGAGGTGAACCTTCGGTTCTATGTGCGGCATACGAATGCGAAGGGCGAGAGTCAGCGCGGCGGGGTGTTTCTGCAGGAGCTGGTGCCGCGGCTGGCGGTGAGCTTAATTGCGAATACGTTCTACGGCGAGAGCTACGTGACACGGGGGACGCGGCATGCCTGGGGAGTGGGCGATTCGGAGTTGACGGTGATGTATGGGTGGAGGTGGAAGGGGGCTTGGCGGGAGATGAAGGTGGTGGCTTCGGCGGTAGCGGAGCCGATCGGGCCGGGGAGCGTAGAGGAGTTCATCACGGAGCACTACTGGGGGTTTACGCGGCGAAGTGCGATGAAGAGCTCGGGGTATGAGGTGGCGCATCCGCGGTGGGAGGTTTACCCGGTGCGGGAGTTTGTCACCGATGTTGATTTCCGAGCGCAGTATGGGGAAGAGTTTGCGGGGCTTGCAGGGCGCGAGCCGGAGAGTGTGCTGCTGGCGGAGGGGTCGGCGATCGAGGTGCTGGGGGGTGGGGCGTTGGGATAGGGTGCGGAGTTTTGGGTAGAGAAGCAGGTTGCTCCGCTTCGCTTCTGCATGACAAGCAAAGGAACAAGCAAAGGCAACAGCGAAGCAATGGCAACAGCAGCGCATGATCAGCTCGGGCATGGGCTACGGGCGTTTGCTGGGGTTAGGTTAGCTGAGTTTTGGGTGGTTGAGGTGGAAGGTGGTGTTTTGTTGGTAGGCGCGGGCAAAGGCGGCGAGGCGGGCGTCGGTGTAGAGCGCGCCGAGCAAGGTGAGGCTGACGGGGGTACCGGGACCGCCGGCGTTGTCGACGGCGCCGTCGGTGTCATTGGAGGAGGGTGGGGCGTCGGGGCCGCGAAGGCCGTTGGGGAGGATGACGGCGGGGTGTCCGGTGAGGTTGGTGGCGACGAGTTGGACGCCGCCTGAGGGCGTGACGAGGACGTCGACCTGTTTGAAGATAGCGGCCATGGAGGTCGATGGCGAGGGTGCGGGCGCGCATGGCCTGGATGTAATCGACGGCGGAGTAGAAGCGGGCGGTGCGGAAGGAGTTGGGCCAGTCGTATGGCTCCTGTCCGCTGAGGAGCTGGTCGCGGCCGCTACGGGTGAGGTCGTCGAAGGCGGCGGCGGCTTCGGCCTCGAGCACAGGGACGATGGCGCCGAAGGGGAACTTGGGCATGTCGATGGGGACGAGGTTGACGCCCAGGCCGCGGAGGACGTCGAGTGAGGCGGAGGCATACCTGGCGTCATACTGGCGACGGGCGAAGTCTTCGCGCTGCCGCTGCTGGCGCTTTTTGAACTCGGCGAGGTCCTTTTCGGAGACGGTTTCGGAGGGCGGTTTGAGCTCGTCGGGCGGGTGGATGTCGAAGGCGGCTTTTATGTAACCGATGCGGAGCTTTTTCCAGTCGAAGTCGGCGTCCCAGTTGAAGGCGGCATCTTTGACGGAGCGATCGTGGCTACCGTTGCCGGTCTCGGGACCGTAGATGGCGGAGAGGACGAGAGCGGTGTCTTCGACGGAGCGGGCGATGGGACCGATCTTGTCCATGGTCCAGGAGAGGGCCATGGCACCGGTGCGGGGGACGAGACCGAAGGTGGGACGGAGGCCGGTGGCGCCGCAGCGGGTGGAGGGCGAGGAGATGGAGCCCAGGGTCTCGGTGCCGAGGGCGAAGCCGACGCAGCCGGCGGAGACCGCGGACGCTGAACCGGCGGAGGATCCGCTTGAGCCCTGGCGGGGGTTCCAGGGGTTGCGGGTGCGGGCTCCGGGTTTGCCGGAGGCCTGCGGGTATCCCCATAGATCGCCCTGGGCGAGGGCGCCCATGGTGAGCTTGGCGAGAAGGACGGCGCCGGCGGCGTCGAGTCGCTGGACGACGGTGGCGTCGACGTCGAAGGTCTGGTGCTCGAAGCTGGCGGCTCCCCAGGTGGTGGGGTAGCCTTTGACGGCGAGGAGATCCTTGGCTCCCCAGGGGATTCCGTGGAGGGGGCCGCGGTCGTGTCCGGAGGCGATCTCGCGGTCTGCGGCGGCGGCCTGTGTGAGGGCGCGATCTTCGGTGAGCGTGATGACGAAATGTAACCGTGGGTCGTACTTTTTGAGGCGGGTGAGATAGAGCTTGGTGAGGTCGGAGGAGGTGAGCTTGCGGGTGCGGAGGAGCTCGGCCTGTTCGCGAACAGTGGCGAAGGCGAGGGTCTCTTCGCGCGACGAGCCGGCGATGGCGGCGAGGAGCTTTTGGACGTCGGGTGCGGGGCTGATGCGGATCGGTTGACGGACGGTGTCGAGCACCATGCCGGAGGGTACGGGATCGAAGATGAAGGCGGGAGCGGTGGCATTTTCAAGCTTGAGGCCGCGGATAGTGACAATGTCTTCGCGCTGGGAGGTGAGGCCTTCGAGCATAATCTGCTTCTGCTCGGAGGAGAGGGTGAGGCCGGCGATGGCGGCCGCGGCGTCGATCATCTCCGGGGTGATCTTGGGGAGGGCGGCGGAGTCGGCGGTGGGCTTTGGGGCGGCCGGAGCCTGCGCGAGGGAAGAAGTGGCCAGGGCGAGGAGAGCGCCGGGAAGCAGGGAGTGGCCGAGGCCGGCGGCAGAGCAGACGGTGAGGAAGCGGCGGCGGGCCGGGGAGGAAGGGAGAAGCTGTTCGCTCATTTCGGCATTATTGCATTGCTGTAAGTACGGGTTGGCGAGATGTTTACAGAGGTCGCCTAAGCTCGGTGGAACGTGAAGCGTAGAGGAGTTGCCAGTATGCTGCAAGGTCAGGTTCGCCGACGTCCGTTGAAGAACAGATCGCAGGCTCACCCGGGTGTCTTTCCGCTGGATGTGCTGACGCATCGTACGCAGCGGTTTCAGCCTCTGCCGCCCCCGCTGGGAACTCCACCGTACCACTTCGAGCTGGAGACGGTAGCGCCGGGGATCGGGGCCGAGGCGGCGAAGCTGGGCAAGCTGGTGTTTCACTGCATGGGCGACACGGGCGGGGTGAAGAGCCCGGAGTTCCAGGCGTCGGTTGCGGCGGCGCTGAAGGGCGACCTGCTGCTGCCGGATGCGACGAGGCCGCGGTTCTTTTATCACCTCGGTGACGTGGTGTATTTCAATGGTCTAATCTCGGAGTACTACGGGCAGTTCTACGAACCGTACGACCACTACGGGCCGCCGATTCTGGGAATTCCGGGCAATCATGACGGGGATCCGATCAACGCGACACAGACGTCGCTGGATGGGTGGGTGCGGTACTTCATGTCGCCGACGCCGGCGGTGCGAGCGGAGTCGGCCGACGCGCCGCGGGTGACGCTGTCGCTGCCGAACCCATACTTTACGCTGAACTGCCCATTTGTAACAATTGTGGGTGTATATACCAATGTGCCGGAGGGAGGGTCGATCGATTCGGTGCAGCAGCAGTGGCTGACGCATGAGCTGGCGACGGCGCCGACGGACAAGGCATTGATCGTGGCGATGCACCATCCGGTTTACTCGTTCGACGACCACCACAGCGGGTCGGCGGCGATGGCGGATGCGCTGCAGCATGCGATCAACGATAGCCGGCGCGTGCCAAACATGGTGCTGGCGGCGCATGTCCATAAACTTTCAGCTGATCGAGAGGAAGGTCATTCCAGCTGGTCCGGCGGCTGCTGCGGGAGCCGCGAAGGGAACCGGCAAGAAGAAGCCTGGGGCGGGGAGTGGCGGCGACGCCGGGGCTACGCCGTTTGTGGTTTGCGGGCACGGGGGGTACTACCACCTGCACGGCATGAATGCGGCCGCGGGAGCGGCGGACGCGGCAACGGGAGCGCACCTGGTGTTTGAGGAGCACCAGCATCATGGGTACATGACGCTGACGGTGGATGCGACGTCGATCTCGGGGGTGATGACGACGGTGGCGAACCGATCGGGTCAGGGTGCCGGGCCGCGGCCGACGTCGAACTTCACGTATGCGGCTGGGTTTGTCGAGTTGCCGGCTGGAGCGGTGGTGAGCCTGTAAGGAGAGGGCCGCGCAGAGATTGTCTGCGCGACCCATTTGTCACTGATTACGATCAGATATCGAGGTTCTTGACGTCGAGGGCGTTTTCTTCGATGAACTTGCGGCGGGACTCGACGTCTTCGCCCATGAGGGTGGTGAAGATCTCCTCGCAGCCGGCGATGTCCTCCAGCTTGACCTGAAGGAGGGTGCGGTGCGCGGGGTCCATGGTGGTCTCCCAGAGCTGGGGTGCGGTCATCTCGCCGAGGCCCTTGTAGCGCTGCACTTGGTACTCCTTGCGGCCCTGCTCGATGACGTAGTCGAAGACCTCGCGGGGCGTGCTCTTCTCGACGGGATCCTGCGAGCCTTTGGAGTTGCGCTTGCCGGGCCTGGCCTCGGACATGGTGCCGGGCGCGGAGGCGATGGTCTCGTTGACGCCCTCCTCCTGCTCGACCTCATCGGCCTCGTCGAGGTCGGACTGGGAGGGTGCGGATTGACCTGAGACCGGGGCGGCGGCGGTGGGCTGTTTGGCGGCGTATTCGATGTGGAAGGGGCCGACGAGCTGCTCGCGGATCAGGGCGTGTTTCGCGAGCATCTGGCGGGACTCGGGAGCGGTCGCGAGGGCCCAGTCGATGGTGCGAATGGCGCCCTGCGCGTCGGTGTAGGAGACGGAGTACATCTTGTGCTCTTCATCGAACTGGACGTCGGAGACGTGCTTGAACTGGAAGTTGCGCTCCATGTCCTTGAGCTTGGTGCGCATGAGCTTGAGCTTGTCGGTGGTTTCGAAGTCGGCGCGGCGTGCGGGATCTTTGCCTTCAGAAGCGAAGATCTCGGCGAAGGCGCGAACGACCTCTTCGTTGCGGACGCGCTTGACCACCTTATCGAAGAAGCTGAGGTAGTCGTTGAGCTGCGACATGTACTTGGTCAGCTCCTTGCCTTCGAGGCGGGCGCCGCCTGCTGAACCAGAAGCGCCGGCGACGCCATACCGGATGACCATGCCGTCGGAGGCGCGCTTGACCATGACGGAGACGTACTCGCGCTCGTCCTTGATGTACTGCTCGAACTTGCCCTTCTTGATGCGGAAGAGCGGGGGCTGGGCGATGTAGACGTGGCCGCGCTTGATGAGTTCGGTCATGTGGCGGAAGAAGAAGGTGAGCAGGAGCGTGCGGATATGCGATCCGTCGACGTCGGCGTCGGTCATCAGGATGAGCTTGCCGTAGCGGAGTTTGGTGACGTCGAAGTCGTCCTTGCCGATGCCGCAGCCGAGGGCGGTGATCATGGCGCGGATTTCCTCGTGGCCGAGCATCTTGTCGTAGCGGGCTTTCTCGACGTTGAGGATCTTGCCTTTGAGCGGGAGGATGGCCTGGAATTTGCGGTCGCGGCCCTGCTTGGCGGTGCCGCCGGCGGATTCCCCCTCGACGAGGTAGAGTTCGCAGTTGTCTGGGTTGCGCTCGGAGCAGTCGGCCAGCTTGCCGGGGAGGCCTCCGCCATCGAGGGCGCCCTTGCGGCGGGTGAGGTCGCGGGCCTTGCGGGCGGCCTCGCGGGCGCGCGCGGCGTCGATGGCCTTGTTGATGATCTTTTTGGCGACGGAGGGGTTCTGCTCGAGAAAGGCGCCGAGTCGCTCGTTGACAAAGGCCTGCACGGTGCCGGCGATGTCGGAGTTGAGCTTGCCCTTGGTCTGGCCTTCGAACTGCGGCTGTGAGAGCTTGACGGAGACGACGGCGACGAGACCTTCGCGGACGTCGTCGCCGGAGAGGTTCTCCTTGACGTCCTTGAAGAGGCCCATCTGCTGGCCGGCCCAGTTGATGGTGCGGGTGAGCGAGGTGCGGAAGCCGGAGAGGTGGGTGCCGCCGTCGACGGTGTTGATGTTGTTGGCGAAGGAGAAGACGGTCTCGGAGTAGGCGTCGTTGTACTGGAGGGCGATCTCCATGGCGACCGAATCGCGCTCGGCCTCCATGTAGATGGGCTTCTCGTGCAGCACCTGCTTGCCCTTGTTGAGGAGCTTGATGAACTCGGCGATGCCGCCGGTGTACTTGAAGGTTTGGGTCTTGGAGTCGCCGGTCTTTGCGTCGGAGGAGCGCTCGTCGGTGAGGGTGATCTCGATGCCCTTGTTGAGGAAGGCGAGCTGCCGGAGACGATTCGCGAGGGTGTCGTAGTTGTACTCGTGGACGGAGAAGATGGAGGGGTCGGGGAGGAAGTGGACCTTGGTGCCTTTGCGGGTAGAGGCACCCATCTTACGGAGGGGGCTGATGGGATCGCCCTTGGAGTAGTCCATCTCCCAGGCGAAGCCGTCGCGCCAGATTTCGACGTCGAACTCGGAGGAGAGGGCGTTGACGCAGCTTACGCCGACGCCGTGAAGGCCGCCCGAGACTTTGTAGTTGGAAGCATCGAACTTGCCGCCGGCGTGGAGGATGGTGAGGACGACCTGGACGGCGGGCATGGTAACGCCGTTGATGACCTTGTCGTCGACCGGGATGCCGCGGCCGTCGTCGACGACGGTGATGGAGTTGTCGACGTGGATTGTGACGTCGATGCGAGAGGCGTAGCCGGCGAGGGCCTCGTCGACCGAGTTGTCGACGACCTCGTAGACGAGGTGGTGCAGCCCTTGTTCGCCGGTGGACCCGATGTACATGGCGGGGCGCTTGCGGACGGCGGCGAGGCCTTCGAGGACGGTGATGTTTTCGGCCGAGTAGCCGCTACCCTGGACGTGCGGCGGGCCGCCGGCGCGTTCGAGTTCGAGGGCTTCGGTGTCGGTCGGAAGGGCGGTCGATGCCATGGTTGCTCCGTGCGTTGCAGGGGTCGCCACTCGCGTCTTGAATAGCCAGATAAGTTATTGCAAAGTCAATAACTTATTGCGAGATTTGTGCGTACTTTTGGTGACATAAGTATAGCACGGTAAATAGCTGTTTTGCTGGGCTTTACGCGTGTTCGGCAGGGGTGACGAGGCAAGTGCCAGGGCGCCCCAAGGGCCGCCGAGGATCCAAGGATCTGGAGAGAGCGACTGGTCTGCTTTTCCTCCTCCTGGATCTCTGCCGGTCGCCGATTTCGCCGCCAGCCGCTGATGGTTTACCAGACCTTGCAGGTGGGGGTGTGGACCATGGGCTGGCCGGATTTGCAGCCGAAGGCTTTTTGGAATTGCGGCATGTTGGCGACGACGCCGTTGATGCGGGCGAAGCCGGGCGAGTGGGGGTCGGTGATGGCGGAGACGCGGAGGTTTTCGGGCCGCTGATTCTCGCACGCCCACTGGGCCATGCCGACGAAGAAGCGCTGGTCGGGGGTGAAGCCGCCGATGGCGCCCGAGGGGTCGGGCGCGGGACCGGCGGCCTGGGTCGTCTGGGAGGCGAGCTGCTTTTGCCAGGCGATGTAGGCGAGCAGGGTTCCGCCGAGGTCGGCAACGTCTTCCCCGCTGGTGAGCTTGGAGTTGATGTGGATGTCGTCGACGACGACGTACCCAGCGTACTGGTCGCGGATACAGTTGATGCGGTCTTCGAAGCCCTTCGCGTCGGCGGGCGTCCACCAGTCTTTGAGGTTGCCGTTGGCGTCGAACTGGCGGCCCTCGTCGTCGAAGGCGTGGGTGAGTTCGTGGCCGATGGTGGCACCGGTGTTGCCGTAGTTGGGCGCGTCGTCGAGCTTGATGTCGTAGAGGGGCGGCTGAAGGACGCCTGCGGGGAAGTTGATGTCGTTCATCTGCGGGTTGAAGTAGGCGTTGACGGTGGGCGGCGTCATACCCCACTCGTTGCGGTCAACCGGCTTGCCCAGCTTGCGCCAGTCGCGCGCCTGCTCGAACTCGGCGGAGCGGCGGACGTTGCCGAAGTAGTCGTCGGGCTTGATGGCGAGGGCGGTGTAGTCGCGCCACTGGTCGGGGTAGCCGATTTTGTTGCGGATGGCGTGGAGCTTGCGGAGCGCCTCCTGTTTGGTGGCGGGGCTCATCCAGTCGAGGGCTTCGATCTCGTGCTTCATAGCGGTTTCGATCTGCTCGGTCATGAGCTGGGTCTTTGCCTTCATGTCGGCGGAGAAGGTGCGGCGGACGAACTCCTGGCCGAGGGCCTCGCCGAGGAAGTTGTCGACCTGTCGGGTGCAGGTCTTCCAGCGCGGGGGCATGGCGGGAACGCCGCGGAGGGTTTTCGAGTAGAAGTCGAAGTTGAGCTGGCGGAAGGGCTGCGAGAGCGAGGGTGCGGCGGCGGTGGCGAGGTGGAAGCGGAGGTAGGCTTTGAGGTCGGGGACGGACTCGGACGTGAGCTCGGTGTTGACGGCCTTGAGGAACTCCGGCTGGGAGACGTTGAGCGAGGCCAGGTTGGGGGCGCCCTCGGTGTTGAAGTAGGCCGGCCAGTCAAGCAAGGGAGCGATGGCGGCGAGCTGCGCGACGGTGAGCTTGTGGTAGATCTTGTGCGGATCGCGCTGGTCGACGCGGGAGAGCTGGGCTTGGGCGAGGGAGGTCTCAATGCGCAGGATGGTGGCGGCATCGGTGCCGGCCTGCGCTTCGGGTTCACCGCTCATGGTGAGGAGATGGGTGACGTAGCTGACGTACTGCTCGCGGATGGTGACGCTTTTGGGATCGGACTTAAGGTAGAAGTCGCGGTCCGGGAGGCCGATGCCGCCGGCTCCGGTTTCGACGATGATGACGCTCGAGTCGAGTGCGTCCTGGCCGGTGCCGGCGGCGAAGAAGAAGGTTCCTGGCAGGGTGTGGTTGAGGCTGGCGAGGTCGGCGAGGAGGGCGGGACGGGTGTTGAGGGCGTCGATGCGGGCGAGGGCGGGCTTGAGGGGATCGAGGCCGCGGGCGTCGATGGCGGCGGTGTCCATGCAGGCGGCGAAGTAGTCGCCGACCTTCTGCTGGACGGGCGTTCGGTTGGTCGCTTTGGCGTCGTCGGCGAGGATGCCCCAGAGAAACTGCTGGTTATCGTTGGCTAGCTTGGCGTAGACGCTCCATCCGGCCTGGTCGGCGGGGATGGGGTTTTTCTTTTCCCAGCCGCCGCAGGAGAACTTGTAGAAGTCGGTGCAGGGGTCGACGGAGCGGTCGAGGCTCGAGGGGTCGAGCGAGGGGGAGTAGGGCAGAGCCTGGAGGGGCTGGGCGGGCTGCTGGGCGGCGAGGGCGAGGGGGAGGCAGAGAAGGGCGGCGGCGGCCAGAGCGGGCTTCAGGGGCATGCGTTCTCCTGTGTGTGAGCCATCGTACATCCGTGTTCTATACGATTGCAGAATGAGGTTTCTGTCCCCATCCGTGTCGTTTCGGCTTCGCTTCCACTCCGGCTCTCGGCAGAGCGGAAGAAGTCCAGTAGGAGCGCGATATGCGCGGGGCTAAAGCCCCGCGCTATCCAGAAGCCACGACAAGCTCAGAAGCAGCGAGAAGGACTGTTATCCGCGAACGTATGGGCTACTCGGGGGGCCGGGGGGCGAAGTAGCCTTTGCGGGTGCGGACGCGGTAGCGGAGGTCGGTGGCCTGGAGGTAGATGGTGCGGAAGGAGCCGTCCGCTTTGAAGTCGGCGGGGCGGTACTGGAGGGAGTACTGCGAGCGGAGCTCTTCCTCGATGTTGTGGAAGCCTACGGCGACGTCTTCGATCTTGTTGGGGTAGAAGGCCTGGCCGCCGGTAGCGTCGGAGATGATCTTGAGGGTTTCGTCGCCCTTGTCCTTGCTGGGACTGACGTTGGTGGAGATGGTGTAGACGATGGTTTCGGCGCGCTGACACTCCTTGATGGCGTCGGTCTGGGTAGCGCGGGAGTAGTTGTCGTCGCCGTCCGAGACGAGGATGAGGGCTTTGCGGACGGCCTCGTCGCCGCGGAGGGTGAGCATCTGGTCGCGGCAGGTCTTGTAGAGGGCGTCATAGAGGGCGGTGCCGCCGCCGGGGCGGAGCTTGCGGATGCCCTGGTTGAGGAGGTCGACGGAGTTGGTATAGTCCTGCGCGATGTTCTCCTCGATGTCGAAGCCCTCGACAAAGGCGCGGTCGTTGCGATGGAGGATCTGGAGAAAGAACTCGACGGCGGAGTCCTGCTCGAACTTGAAGCGCGAGCGGATGGAGGAGGAGGTGTCGATCATGATGCCGACGCGGAGGGGGAGGTTGGTCTGTTGACGGAAGCCGATGACGGCGACGGGCGGTCGGCCGTCATCGAGGAGGCCGAAGTTTTCGCGACGGAGGCCGGTGATGAAGCGGCCCTTTTTGTCGGTGACCGTGAAGATGAGGTTGACTTCGTTGGCCTGGACGCGGATGGTCGTGATGTCGCTGGGGACGGGGACCTGATCGGCGGGGCGGGGCTGAAGGGTGGGGTTGGCACCCGGCTGCGCGGGTGCGGGTTGGGAGTTTGGCTGGGAGGCGGGTAGCTGCTGGGTTTGGCTTTGAGGCTGGGGTGTTGCCGGCGAGGTCGTCTGCGGCTGGGCGCTGCCGGTTGAGGCTCCGGTTGAGGATGGCGCCGGCGGGAGCGGGGGGGGCTGGGACGGAGCGACGGAGGGGACGGATGTTGGGGAGGTCGGCTTGGACTGGGGCGGCGGGGGGTTGTAGGGGGCGGCGGAGGGCCGGGTAGGGTCGGGGACCTGCGCCAAGGCTAAGGGAGCGGCGGCTGCGAAAGCGGAGAGACTAAGAGCGGCGAGAGTGGCAAGACCGGAGAGACGGAGGGTGGGTACGGGGAGCTTGCGCGAGAGGACGATCACGGGGTTGATTCTATCGGAGCGGGCTTCGGATCAGCCTCCAGAGCGGCGAGGAAGCGGGTTAACTCCGGTGGTAGCGGAGCCTCGGCGGAGAGGGGCTTGCCGGTGCGGGGGTGGGTGAGGACGAGGCGGGTGGCGTGGAGGAAGTTGCGCGGGAGAGAGAGGGAGGATGGAACGGGACTGGCGCCGGGTTTCGGGAGGGGGCGGATCTGGTGGGGGGCACCGTAGAGGTGGTCGCCGACGACGGGATGGCCGAGCGCCTGGAGGTGGACGCGGATCTGGTGGGTGCGTCCGGTCTCGATAGTGACCTGGATGAGGGTGAAGGGGCCGTGGGGGGTGGAGAGGCGGTCGACTACGTGGATGTGGGAGATGGCGAAGCGGACGCCGGCGGAGCCGAGGGAGCGGCGAGTGGTCATGCGGGTGCGGCGGACGATATCGCGTCCGATGGGTAGGGTGACGGTGGCGTCGTCGGAGGTGGCGCCGCCGCGGCGGGGGATGTGGCCATGGACGAGGGCGATGTAGGTCTTATGGACGGTTCGGACGGAGAACATGTCGCCGAGTTTGCGATGGGTGATGTCGTCCTTGGCGACGATCAGGAGGCCGCTGGTCTGCTTGTCGAGGCGATGGACGATGCCGGGGCGGAGGTCTCCGCCGACGGCGGAAAGGTTGTGGTTGAAGTGATGGAGGAGGGCATTGACGAGGGTTCCGGAGGAGCGCGGGTCGTGGCGCATCTTCGAAGCAAGAGAAGCAGGCTCCTCCGCTGCGTCTTCACGTTGCGGAGACTCCGGTCGGGATGCCAGGCCTATCTTTGCGTGCGGCGAGTCCGGTTGGGAGGCAAGGTCGTCCGGGTCGGAGACGGAGTCGGAGGCGAGTGCGGGGGCGGCGGCTCCGGCGTGGACCATCATGCCTGCAGGTTTGTTGACGATGGCGAGGAATTCGTCTTCGAAGACGATGTCGAGGGAGATGTCTTCGGGGACGGCGTTGAGGGGAGCGGGACGGGGGCTGCCGGTGAGAATGATGGTCTCGCCGGGGGTGAGCTTGTGTTTGGGCCTGGCGGGGGCGCCGTTAACGTGGACCTGGCCGTTGTCGATCAGGAGCTGGACGCGGGAGCGGCTGATGTCGGGGATGGCCTGGGCGAGGTACTGGTCAAGGCGGAGACCGGCGGCTTCGGTTGGGGCGAGGATGGTGTGGATGGCGGGGAGGCCGGGCTCCGTATGGGACAGGGCGCGGTGATGAAGGTCGATGTCGACGGTGGGGATGATGGCGGCGGCGGCGGGTTCCGTGCCGCGGGTCGCGACGTACTCGGCTCTGACGGAGCGGTGACGGTGGCCCTTGGGGAGCATGTTCTTGGAGGGCATCTTAGAGGGCTTCCTTGGGGGCGGGTTCGGCGCCGGGGGAGCGCTGGATGGGGTGTCGGGGAAGCTGGCGTGGGAGGGTGGTGAGATAGAGGAGGCAGGCGGTGGCAATCATCGCCAGGGCGAGGAACTGGATGGGGTCGAGGGGGAAGGCGGGGGCGTCGGGGGCGTAGGGGTAGGGCTGGCGGAGGAAGCTGAGGAGGAACTGCGCGGCTCCGGTGAGGACGAGGGCGAGGGTGGCGGTGCGACCGGGGATGTGGGATCGGCGAAGGTGGCGGAGGAGGAGGGCGGTGAGCGCGAGGGCAATGATGGCGGCGAAGAGGCCTACGGGCTGCTGGAGGTCGGGGTCGGGTGGGACGGCGACGGCCCAGGGGGCGCGGCTGGGGAGGCCGGGGTCGGAGCCCTCGGCGAGGTGGCCGAGGGCAAGGAAGGCCCAGAGGAGGGTTGCGGGTGCGGCCCAGGCATCGAGTGCGTTGTGGATGGGGATGTGCTTCAGGCGGAGATAGGCAAGGGTCGCGACCGCGGTGAGGAGGAGGCCGATGCCGGTGAGGGATGGGAGCGTGAGCAGGAGGATGGGAGAGAGGAGGAAGCCGCGGAAGTTGGCCGCGACCAGCAGGATGCGGGATAGGACGAAGGCGGCGATGGCGGCGAAGAGGGTTGTGTTCCAGAGGGTGTCGGGCGGGAGGTTAGCCAGGGGGGCGCAGCGCAGGGCGAGCGACAGGGCGGACATGAGGCCGAGGGCGGCGAGGAGGCCGAAGGTGGGGAGGGTGAGGTGTCCGAGGTGGAGAAGGGTGGGGTGCACGGCTCCGTTTAGTTTAGCGGCGCGGTGTTTTCAGGGGGTGGGGCATGCCACGAGCACCGTGAGGGCAACAGGCCGGGTCCTCATGGCTCGCGGAAGGATGACAGGGTTTATGGGTGTAGGTGAAGCGGAAACCGACCCGCTGGGCCGTGCGTCGAGTCGCTGGTGAACCCGTCTAAGACGGCGGGACCCCGCCGTGGCTCTTTAGGCATTCCGGACTGGCGGACACTGCACACCGAGCCATGTATACGAGCTAGGTCCCTGTTCAATGAATATTGGTTCAACCAGCGTGGGTCGCGCACCTGCTTTGCAGGCCGGTTTCTTAGGTGGATGCTAACCGGGTCGCCCCGATAAGGCAAGTCAAGGGGCTGAACGAAAGATGTAGCTCAGGATTTGACGTTATCGGGTACGGCGATGCGGTCAAAGGCGTCGGCGAGGATCCGGAGCCGCTCGGGGACGTGCTCGCCGGAGAGGGACTTGCCGTGGCCGACGGCGACGGTGACGGGGTTGAGTGCGGCGAGCTTCTGAACGGAGGCTTTGGCATCGGTCCAGTTGGAGGTGAAGTAGGAGGGTGGACCGTGGAGTTCGGGCGGCTGCGCCACTGCGGCGTCGAAGAAGCTCTCCGGCTTGGTGGTGCAGAAGGCGTCGCCGACGAGGAGGGTTTTGTCGCTTTCGCGGAAGAAAGAGACGTGGCCGGGGGTGTGGCCGGGCGTGTGGAGGAGCTTCCAACCGGGCATGTGGGCGAGGGTGAGTTCGGCGCCTTCTCCGGGGAGCGCCTCCAGGCGGTTGCCGAGGTCGATGGGGGACTTGGGGTACAGCGGGGAGAGCAACGCCATCATGCCTCCGCCGGCCTTCCAGTTGGGGCCTTCGTACTCCTTCTTGCCGGTGAGGTAGGGGAACTCGAGCTGGTGCGCGAATACGGGGGTGTCCCAGAGATCGGCGAGCTCGAGGGCGGTGCCGGCGTGGTCGAAGTGGCCGTGGGTGAGGAGGATGGCGTTGGGGGGGCCGTTGAAGCTGGCCTCGGCCCAGGACCGGATGCGGGCGGCGGAGTGGGGCACGCCGGCGTCGATCAGGGTCCAGGTCCCGTCGGGGTGGGTGACGCCGAAGACGTTGACGAAGAGGATACGCAGGCCCTTGAGGCCGGGCGCGATGTCTTCCATTGGGACGACCTGATCGTCGAGGATCTCTACCTTATCCATGGGTGTGAGGCTCCTTTGCGGCCTCGGGTACTTGGATGCGCCCGGCCGGGGTGCTCGGGAAGGGACGGTGGAGCAACGGGTTTGCTGCGTCACGACGAGGCGTCGGAGCAGGTACCCCCCCCGTACTTCGGCGTCAAAGTCTTCGAAACAGGGCAATTAGCAGGGGGGTACCACCTACCCTCGGGGGTACCGGAACGACATTGGTGGGAGCGGCCGAGCGCAGGCTGAAGCGACCAACTCTTGCTGAAGCCACCACCTCTCTTGCTGAAGCAACCAGCGCTCGTGCTGAAGCAACCAGCGCTCGTGCTGAAGCCACCACCTCTCTTGCTGAAGCCACCACCTCTTTTAATGATAGCGAGCGGCGCGAGTGATTGCGCCACGGCCGCGGGAAATCGCTTGGAGACGGGCGGTTCCCTGGCGGTGGTTTGGGTGCGCCTAGTTTCCGGTGGTGGAGACGGCGGCGGGCTGCGAGGGTTGTGAGAGCTTGGCGCGGGCGACGAGTTTCTTGAGTTTGCCATCGATGTCGGAGCCGCCGCCGATCTGCTCATCCTGGAGGACGCCGTCAGCGTCGATCGTGAAGTAGTGGGGGATGGCGTTGACGCCGTAGGCGGCGGAGAGGACGTGGCCGACATCGCGATACTGGTTCCAGGTCATCTTGTGGCCATCGATGAAGCTCTGCCACTTCCCCTGGTCTTCGTCCCAGGAGACGCTGATCAGGACGAAGGGCTGGCCGGCGAAGGTTTGGGCGATCTTCTCGATGTGGGGGAGCTCGGCGTTGCATGGACCGCACCAGGTGGCCCAGAAGTCGACGAGGACGACGCGTCCGCCCATGTCATCGAGGGTGAAGCTGTTGCCGTCGGCGGTGGTGACCGTGAAGGGCGGCGCGGGCAAGGGCGGGATTGTCGGCGAAGTGCTGGGCGCGGATGCGGTAGCGATCGCTGGTGGGCGCGTTCCGGACGTAGGAGACAAAGATTGCGCGGGCTTCCTCGTCGCGGTGGAGCAGGGCGAGGGTACGACCGTCGAGGAAGGCGACGGAGCTGAGGCGGGGATCGTTGGCGAGGGCTGCCTTGTAGGCGGCATCGGCCTGCCCGAGCTGATCGGGCTGGTGTTTGTCGCCGCCCATGTAGAACCAGGAGGACCCACGGAGAGTTTGGGCGAAGGCCTTATCGGCGGGTGTGACCGAGATCTGCTCCATGGCAGTGGCGCTGACGATGGCATCCTTGTACTCGTGTGCCCTGAAGTGGAGCAGGGCGATCTGTTCCAGGCACTCGAGGCAGGCGTTTCCGGCGAGCTTGCTGGCTTTCTTCCAGTGGCCCAGCTGCTCGTCGGGGTGCTGTTTCCCCTGCTTCGCGGCGGCGACCTCCTTCTGGAATCTGGGATCGGCCTGAAAGGCGGGCTGCTGAGCGAGAGCGGGGGTGAGGGCGATGGAGAGAGCAAGGGCAGACAGCAACGTTCGCATAGGTGTGCTCCTCGTGGGAGGATGTTGCCGGGGGGAGTCAGGGGTGGGCAGATTTCCCGCGCCAGCGCGGCGATGGTGCAAGAGAGACGGGACGGCCCGGCCACGCGGGGGAACGGGCCGGGTGGGCGATGGAGGGGGGCTAGGAGAGCAAGCGGCGCCGGAAGGCGGCGAAGACGCCGAGAGCGCCGGTGCCGAGCAGGGCCAGGGAGCTGGGTTCAGGCGTGGCCGCTGCCGCTACGGGCTGGATTGCCAGGCTGTACACGCAGCTGGCGGCTCCATCGGCTGTTTCGGCGGAGGTTTCCGCCGAGCAGGGACCGCCGGTAAGCCGGAAGGCGCCCAGCTTGAAGGTTGGATCTCTGACTGTGCCGGTGAAGAGTCTGGGGCCGAAGAAGCTGAGACCGTCGATCGGGTTGCCGTTGCTGTCGTCCAGTTCGAAGCCACCCTGCTCCAGCCTGGTGTAGAAGTACACGTTGGCGGCGGTCATGGGGGCGCCATCCTCGACGAAGCTGATGTTGCCTAAAAAGAAGTCCAGACGGGGGGAGGAGCCGAGGGGCGTTGGGTTGGAGGGCAGGTTGAAGGTCAGGTCCAGGCCTTGACCTGTGACGGTGAAGTTGTCCGTGGTGTCGGCGTAGGCGGCGGCCGGCAGGGCGAGAGTTCCAAGAATAAGCAGGGCAGAGAGCGCGGATCGCATCAGAAGGCCTTTCCAAAATCGTTTCTGGGGTTGCAGTCTGGACACGCTAGAGGCGGCCTCCATGCAAAAGCAAGGATGACGTTAGGAACAAATTTTCTTAGACCGGGCGCGGTGGTGCTCTTTGCGTCGCGGGTCGCTCCCGGCCGAGTGCAGAGAGAGGACGGCTGGATGCTGCTGGGCGGTGCAGGGCGAGGGAGAGCGGACAGCGGGCAGTCAGGGCGTTTGCGGGTTGGGCAGGGGGAGTTTGCGGCGGGGGTGGGCTTCGCGGTTGGCCTTGGCGACGAGGGTGCGGACGCGGGCTTCGATGTCGTCGTCGCCGACGCCGATGGTCTCGGACTGGAGGGCGCCGTCGGCATCGATGGTGAAGTAGTGCGGGAGCGATTGGACGCCGTAGATGTCCGACAGCTGGTGGCCGGCGTCGAGGATCTGGGGCCAGGACATGTGGTTGCCGGCGGTGAATTGCTTCCAAACGTCGGCGTCCTCGTCCCAGGAGATGCTGAGGAGGGTGAAGGGCTCGTTGGCGAACTTTTGCGAGAGCATCTGGAGCCTGGGGAGGAGTTGCCGGCAGGGGACGCACCAGGTGGCCCAGAAGTCGAGCAGGACGACGCGACCGTGGAGGCCGGCGAGGGTGATGGGTTTGCCGTCGGCGGCGGTGACGGCGAAGGGTGGGGCCATGGAGACGCGGGCGAGGGTGAGGTTGGCCAGGTAGTTTTCAGCGCGGGGGCGGTAGGGATCGTTGGCGGGGGCGATGGCGATGTAGCGGGTAAAGGCTTCGCGGGCGTCAGTGTCGCGGTGGAGGGCGGCGAGGGCGCGGCCGTCGAGGTAGAGGGCGGTGCGGAGTTTGGGGTCGTGGGCGATGGCGGCCTGGAAGGCGGTGTCGGCCTCGACGAGCTCGCGGGGGGTGGGCTGGTCGTTGTTGAGATGAAAGAGGGCGGAGCCATGGAGGAGTTCGGCGTAGGCCTGATCGGCGGGGAGGGGGGAGAGGCGTTCGAACTCGCGGGCGGCGAAGATGGCCTGCTCCCAGGCGCCGGTGCGGAAGGAGAGGGTGGCGACGCGCTCGGAGCACTCGGGACAGGTGTTGCCGGAGGTGGCGGCGGCCGCCTGCCAGAGGCGGATTTGGGTGGGGGCGTCGGGCGCGGCGCGGGCGGCGTCCATGGCCTGCCGGGTGGCGCGGTCGGGGTGGAAGGAGCTGGGCGGGGCGGAGGTCTGCTGGGCGGGGGTCGGCTGGGCGGAGGAGGAGACGAGCAGGAGAGCGAGGAGGATTGGCGCGAGGAAGGAGGGGGTAAGGGCGACGTGGGCGCAGGCGCGGGGAGGCGTCATGCGCGGAGTTTAGCCTATTTTGCGGACCCCGTCGCGATTGGGGGTGTCGGTGAGAACCTCATCGAGCATGTGCGCGAGGGAGCCGGCGCGGGTGCGGAGAGTGCGCTGCGACTGCGAGACGGAGCCGGCGAGGGTGTCGTAGCGGGCGCGCAGGGACTCGAGCTCATCGGTGAGGTTGAGGGCGGCGAGCACGGCGACGCGGAGGCTGTCGACGGTGTTGCCGTGGGCGGAGACGGCGCGCATTTTGGCGTCGACGATGCCGGCGAGCCGCTCGATGTAGGCGGGATCGGTGCCGCGAAGATGGTAGACCTGGTCGTAGATGCCGACGGCGACGGCGGCGTCGGGATGCGGGGGATGGGGCCTGGCGGACGAGGTGGTCTCCGTTGCCGGGTCGGCGCAGGTGCTACCGGGGTGCTGGGCCATGGGGACTCCTTTGCGGGGCGTTTTTGCGGTCTAGAGAAGCTCGTCCATCTGCCCGAGCATTTTTTCGACGCGCTGGCGGACTTCCTGGCGCTCCTGCTCGAGGGCGGAGATCTGCGCCTGGGAGGTGGAGGTGTGGCGGTCGAGCTCGGCGGCCTGGGCTCCGATCTCCGCTGCGTGGGCGTCGCGCTCGGCGGCGAACTCGGCGCGCTGCTGTTCGAGTTCGTCGGCCTGGGCGGCGATCTTCTGCTGGAGCTGAGCGATCTCGGCTTGGGCGGCAGCGCGGGCGTCACGCTCGTGCCGGACGATCTCGACGGCGCGAAGCACCTTTTGCTCGAGGGCCTGGAACTCGTCGGTACCGATGGGTGCGAATGTGCTCATGCTGCGGGCTCCTCCAGCGAAGTATAGATGGGTCCCTCGTGAATTAACAGGCGGAAATGGGGGATGAATCAAGGTGGTGTCGGGCGCGCGGATGCGGGTGACGCGGGCGCGGCCCTGGCGCGCTTACAGAAGGTGGTGCGATGGTGGTCAGGCGCGGTGGATGCCGCCGATGGCGGTGAGGGCCTGGAGGATGCGGTTGGAGGCGGCGGTGAGCTCCTCTTCGGTGAGGGTGCGGATGGGGGATTGGAAGACGGTGCGGAGGAGAAGCGAGTGCCGGCCGGCGGGAACGGCGTGGCCCCTGGGGTCGCGGAAGATTTCAACGGGGCTGAGGTGCTGGAGGTCGGGGAGGGCGAGGGCATGGATGGCTGCGGCGACGGTGTGCCACTGGGTTGCGTCGGGAAAGAGAAAGGAGAAGTCGCGCTCGACGGCCTGGAAGCGGGAGATTTCGCGGGCGGTGACGTTGCGGAGAGGAAGGTGCAAGAGCTGGCTGAGGTCGATGGCGGCGAGGAAGACGGGCTGCCGGAGCTTGCGGCGGGCGGTTTCGGCGGCGGAGAGCTCGCCGAAGTGGGCGAAGGGCTTGGAGCCGAGGTGGGCGGCGGCGGAGCGGCCGGGCTCGAGCCAGGCGGGGACGCCGGTGGTGACGAAGGAGAGGGCACCGGGGCCGCCGGGCAGGGTGAACAGAGAGGCGAGGGACTCGATGACGCCCTTGAGCTCGAAGATGGGGGCGTCGGCGGCGGCGTGGAGGGGTGTGGGCCGCGGGCTGGAGGAGGTGAGGCCGAGGGAGAGGGAGGGGGCTTCGAGGACGGCTTCGATTCTCCTGGCGACGTCACTGGCGATGGCGTCGGCGATGGCGGTCGCGGGCTGCCGGGGCGCGGCGAAGATGTGGCCCTGCTCGAAGAGGCGGGCCGTGGCGACGTCGCGGTTGAGGTTGCCGGCCAGCATGTTGAGCATGCCGGGGAGGAGCGATGGGCGGAGGCTGGAGGCTTCTTCGGAGAGCGGGTTTTCGAGCGGGACGTGCGTGACCTGGTGTCCCTGCTCCGCGGCAGCAGCCGGAGCGGGCGCGAAGAGATGGCTGTCGTGGGCGCTGACGAAGCTGCTGGAGATGGTCTCGGAGAATCCGAGGGCGAGGAGGCGGGTGCGGATGGCGTGCACGGGGGCGTGGGTGGTGTGGGCGACGACGGGGAGCGGCGTGGGGAGGGTGTTGGCGAAGCGGTTGTAGCCGAAGACGCGGGCGATCTCTTCGATGAGGTCGATGGGGCGCTCGAGGTCGAGACGCCAGGAGGGGAGGGTGACGGAGAAGGTGGGGTCGGGCGTGCGCTCCCGATTGCCGTGAATGCCGGGGGGGCTAGAGGGAGCGGCGCCCGGCGCGAGTTTGCAGCCGAGGGCGGAGAGGTACTGCTGGACGATGGCAGAGGTGAGGGCGGATTGTGTGGGGGTGTCGTCGAGGGTGGCGCCGAGGTGGCGCTGGACGTCGATGATGGACAGAGGAATGGGCGCACGAGAGGCGGTGCGCTGCTGGGTGGCTGGATCGATACGATCGATGAGGCCGCCCTCGGCCTCGCCGCCGTGCTGGAGGATGAGATCGGTGACGAGCTGGTTGGCGATGGGGGCGGCGTTGAAGTCGGCGCCGCGCTCGAAGCGGTGGGAGGCGTCGGTGTGGAGGAGGTGACGGCGGGAGGATCGGCGGATGGTGGCGGGATCGAACCAGGCGGACTCGACGAGGATGTTTTTTGTGTCGGGCGTGATCATGGAGCTCCATCCGCCCATGACGCCGGCGAGCGAGAGCGCCTTCCGTTCGTCGGAAATGACGAGATCGTCGGGATCGAGGGTGCGCTCGGCGCCGTCGAGGAGCTTGAGCCGTTCGCCCCGGTGCGCGAGGCGGACGACGATGCCGCCCACGATCTTGTCGAGGTCGAAGGCGTGAGTGGGGTGGCCCATGCCGAGCAGGGTGAAGTTCGAGGCGTCGACGGCGTTCGAGATCTGCTTCTGGCCGAGGAGGTCGAAGAAGGTTTTGAGCTGGCCGGAGGAGGGGGCGATCGTGACGTTGCGGAGGATGCGGGCAGTGAAGCGGCCGCAAAGGTCGGGAGCGTCGATGCGAACCTCGAAGGAGGCTGGCGCGGTTCCGAAGCGGGCTTTGTCTGGAGCCAGAGAGGCGTCCTCCGCTCTGTACGGAACCTCTGCTTTGCCAAGGATCACGTCAGCAAGATCGACGGGTGAGGGCTCCTGGGTAAGCGGGGTGAGCGGGGTGAGCGGGAGGTTGTAGATGGTGGCGGCTTCGCGGGCGATGCCGTAGTGGTTCATGGCGTCGACACGATTGGTGGTGATGTCCATCTCAAAGAGGTGGCCCTTTCCTTCGCCGAGATCGTGGACACCTTCGACAGCGATGCCGCGGAGGGTGAGGTCGTCGGCGAGCTGGCGGTCGGTGACGGCGAGCGAGGGGAGATAGGCGCGGAGCCAGCTGGAAAGGATCTTCATGTGGGGACGAGCTCTAGTCTAACGAAACCGAAGGGACGGAGCCGGCCGGTTTCATAACGGGACGGAGCACGAGCGAGGCGGCTGATGGAAAAAGAGTTCAGCTTTGCCCCACACCTTTGCCAAACATTTATCCCGGTTGACGTTGATTCCGGATTGGGGTCTCGAAATGGGCGCGAATCTGGGACGATTGGGCCGATTGGGGCCGATACGGGGTGTCCGAAGTTGGCACAGTAACTGCATATACCTTTGCATTCTTCACGAAGAGTTGGAACGGGTAAATATCCGCTCCGCAACACTGCGTCACTGAAACCTATCTCAAGGAGAGAGACATGTACCTATTTTTCGCCCCCGCTTCGGTTGCTTTGCTTTTCATCGGCTTCATTCACCTGCGCGAACAGTTTGGAACGGGTCAATAAGCCCAGGCTGCAGACGATCACAACGTGCGGTGGACGAGGGCAGGGCCTAACGATCTCTCCACCACGTCCCCTTTTCCAGGCTCCCGTTGCGCGCCGATGTACGGCGCCCGATGGGAGCCTTTTCCCCTTTTGCGATGGATCCTGCAAGCCTAGCGGATGGGCAGGGTTGCGAAGTACGAGGTGCAGGTGTGCCTCCTGTCGTAGTCGGAGGCGAGTTCGAGGAGACCGCGCGAGGTGGGAAGGAGGGCGGAGGAGTAGTTGGGGCAGAAGTTGTCGTAGGCGGTGGGCACCTGGACGGGGGCGGGCATGGTAGACCACGGCTGCCGGCCGCCGGGCGCCGCGTTGACGAAGAGCAGCTCCCCGTTCCGCCGGGAGACGGTGCCGTCGGGCTCGTAGAGGATCTGGCCGGAGAGCACGATCTGGCGGGTGACGGGATCGAAGACGTGGAGCGGGGCGTGGGCGAGGTACTGCCCGGCGGCGGTCACGGCGCGTGTGCCAAAGCTGGAAGGGGGGCCGAAGTCGATGCCGTCCGCGGAGGTGCGGGTGTAGACCTGGCAGTGGGCGGTGGGGCCGCAGACCTCGTAGGACATGAGGTAGGCGCCGCCGGGGAGGGCGGAGATGACCGCCATGCCGGGGCGGTCGTGACCTGGGCTGGCGGCCGCGCCTGGGCTGGCGGCCGTGCCTGGGCTGGCGGCGCTTTCCGGGCTGCTGGCGGCGCCTGGTGGGGTGGCGGCGGCGGGGGAGGGACCGACGACGGTGTCTCGCCTGGGCTCCCAGTGCAGGAGGTCGACGGAGCGCGTTTGGATGAGCTTCTGGCTGCAGCAGGGGTCGGTTTCATCGGAGACGAAAAGAAGCAGCGAGCCGTCGTTGGCGGTGCTGAAGGCGGGCTCCCAAAGGCCGTGGTGATCGTCGCCGGACCTCATGGGCGTGGAGAGGTACTGCCAGTGCACTCCCTGATCGGTGCTGGTGAAGATCTCGATGGCGGGAACGCCGTGGGAGAAGAAAGAGCCGGAGTAGAGGAGGGTGCCGGCGTTGAAGCGGCCGAGCTTGCCGGGGAGCTCGTAGAGGGTGGAGCAGCAGCGTTCCTTGTCGGGATCGTCCTTGCCGACGCCGGGGCTGCCGGCTTCGAGGTTGTGGGTCGGGACGGTGGCCAGGTAGGTGAAGGTGCGGCCCTCGTCGAGCGATCGGAAGAGCCGGTTGCCGGTCTTGGCGAGGATGGAGTTGTTGAGGGCGCGCGGTGCGTGGTGGAGGCGGATCAGGCGGGGATAAAGGGTGCTGTGGGGGAGATGGGCGCCGGTGGCGGCGAGAAGGCTGGGTCCGAGGAGCAGGACGGCCCCGGCGAGGAGTCTGTTTAGGGAGAATTCCGGCATATATTTGCTTGCGCTAAATAGTAGCGACTCCCGCTAAATAATAGCCACTGCGTGGATGACGTGCGTCACGAGGCAGGGCATGCTTGAAGGAGAGTTGTGGAGGAACCACTTTCGATGGCGATAGAGCGAAGTGCCGGTAGCGGCCTGGGCAAGTTTCTGCTGGGGTTTGTGTTTGCGTTTGCGGTTCTCCTGGTGGGCGGGTATGTGTACCTGAGGTATGGGCACCCTCCGGTTGCGGCAGCGGATCCGGCGTTTCCGATGGAGGCACAGATCGTGCATGTTCCGCTGGGAGCGCGGGTGGCGCGGGAGATGAAAGCGGCCCCGTTCGGGGCGACCGAACAGGGTCTCGAGGCGGGGGCGCATCTCTACAAGAGCGAGTGCGCAAGCTGCCACGGCACGCCGGGACAGGATGTTGCCTATGCCAAGTGGATGTATCCGCAGACGCCGCAGCTGTGGAAGAAGCACAAGAACAGCAACGTGGTGGGCGTGAGCGACGATGAGGTGGGCGAGACCTACTGGAAGGTGGATAACGGGATTCGGCTGACGGGGATGCCGGCGTACCAGCACATCTTGTCGGAGGAGCAGATGTGGCAGGTGTCGCTGCTGCTGAAGAACGCGGATCAGACTCTGTCGCCGGCGGTGACGAGAATTCTAGTGGCGCAGGTGAATCCGCTGCCGACGCCGGTGGAGCGGTAAGTGCAGGGTGGAGGGGTTTGGACCTAGTCTGTTCTCCAATCCGTGCCGGGCATGATGCGCTTCATAAATTGGTCGAACAACGGCACGGTGAACGCGGTGTCGCCATGGCTGGGGCTCCAGATCATGCCTTTGACGATCAGACTTTGCCGCAGCGGGGCAAGGGTGCTCACCGGCTTGCCGAGGTTGGACGCGATGTCGCCGGAGCGATGCGGTCCGGAGCCAAGCTCGGACATCGCCCGAAGGTACCTTTTTTCGGCTGGGGTTAGCCGGTCAAAACGGACGCGAAAGAAGCTCTCGTCGAGAGCAGCAACCGCTTGGATGGACGCTTTCTGCACATTGCCGAGGTTGATTGGAGTTTGGCTCGCAACGTCCCAGGCGTGCTTGCCCCATTCCTGAAGGAAGTATGGGTAGCCGCTGGTTTGCCGAAGTATTTCGGCGACGGCTTCGTCGGTGAACTCGACATGTTCTTCTCGCGCAGGCTTGACGATGGCGAGTCTCGCTTCCGATTCGGCAAGCGCACCGATCATGGGGAAGTCGAACAAACGCTCCGCGTAGGATTTGGCGTCTCCTGCGAGACCTCGAAGCTGAGGCAAGCCCGCGCCCACGACGGTGACGGGAAGTCTCATTTGAGCGCACCGATGGAGGGCCGAAATCAGCGCTGCGAACTGATCTTCTGGAAGGTATTGCAGCTCATCGATGAAGAGCACCATGGCTGTGCCGGCACTTTGGGCTGCTTTTCCGGTCTGCTCGAGCAACGCGGCCAGATCACTCTCGAGGTCGCCGTTGTCGGCCAAACCAGCTTCAGGTTCAAAGTCAATTCCGATCTCGATGTCCTGATATTTCACCTTGAGAGCTTTGGCGAAGCCGGAGAGTGCGCGGAGTCCACGCTCTGCGAAACCCTTTGCTGCAGCAACGCGGCTAAGCCGGAGGAGGCCCGTACGAAGCTGGGGGGCCAAGAGCGCGGGGAGGGAGCGATTTTCGGGGACTTCCGCCCGGACGGAGAAGACGCCGGCAGTCTCCGCATCCAAGCGCATTTGATCGAGAAGCACGGTTTTGCCTACGCCCCGCAAACCAACCATAAGAACGCTTTTGGCAGCCCTGCCTTTGCGGAGGCGAGCGATGGCGACGTCCACTTGATGCCGGAGGAGATCGCGCCCTGCCAGTTCATGTGGACGGGAACCTGCGCCGGGCGAGTAAGGGTTGAGGACAGGATCCATGACCTGCAATTATAGGGATGTTAGGCGTGTTAGGGATGTTAGGGATGTTAGGCGTGTTAGTCGCGGAGAGTACCAGTTCCGATGGGGTAGATCAGGCGAACTGCTCGAGGAAGCGCATTTCGCCGGAGTAGAAGTTGCCGATGTCGGAGACGCCGTGGAGGATCATGGCGATGCGTTCGACGCCCATGCCGAAGGCGAAGCCACGGACGGCGTCCGGGCCGCGGGCCGGGTCGTACGGGTGGGGGCCGGACTCCGGGTCCAGGCCGAGGCGGGTGCGCTCGGCGGTGACGGCGGTGAAGACGGCGGGGTCGACCATGCCGCAGCCGAGGAGCTCGATCCAGCCGGAGTGCTTGCAGGACCTGCAGCCGCGGCCGCCGCAGAAGATGCAGGAGATCTGGACGTCGGCGGAGGGCTCCGTGAAGGGGAAGAAGGAGGGGAAGAAGCGCGTTTTGACGTCCGAGCCGAAGAGGGCCTTCATGGCGTGGTCGAGGGTGCCCTTGAGGTCGGAGAAGGTGATGTCGGCGCCGACCGCGAGGCCTTCGACCTGGTGGAAGATGGGCGAGTGCGTGGCGTCGGCGGCGTCGTTGCGGTGGACCTTGCCGGGGATGACGATGCGGATGGGTGGGGCCTGGGCGACCATGGTGCGGATCTGGACGGGGGAGGTATGGGTGCGGAGGAGGAGGCGGTCGCGCGGGGGTTTGGACTGCTGGTGCGCGATGAGGAGGGTGTCCTGGGTGTCGCGGGCAGGGTGGTTGGGGGGGAAGTTGAGGGCTTCGAAGTTGTAGAAGTCGGTCTCGACCTCGGGGCCGAGGTTGACGGAGTAGCCGAGATGTTCAAAGACCTTGACGACGGTGTGCATGGTCTCGAGAAGGGGGTGGGGGATGCCGGGTGTACGGAGGAGACCGGGGAGGGTGATGTCGATTCCCGGTCCTGCCGGGGTAGAGACCGCGGTTGGCGCGGCGGGGGCTTCGAGGGCCTGCTCGATCTGCGCTTTGAGCTGATTGAAGCGGATGCCGAGGGGTTTGCGAGCTTCGGGCGGGGCGCTTTTGAGCCAGGCCTCGGAGATAAGCTTCAGGCGGCCCCCCTTGCGGCCGAGCCAATGGAGGCGGAAGCTCTCCCGGAGGTCGGCGGTGGGCTCTCCGTTGGGTAGCTCCGCGGCCTCGATGCGGACCTCATCGGCGAGGGTGCGGAAGGCGGCTTCGAGGGCCGGTTCGTCGTAGCTGAGGAGCTGGGGAATGGTGTCGGGCATCGCCTGTCTAGGGTACGACAGGCAGCGGAGCAGCTTCGGCCGACGTCCCTTTACTGAGGGGTGCCTGGCCTGGTTGTGGGTGGGGCGTGTTTCGGGGAGTGTTGCCCGACGAAGCGGGCGACGCGGTCGCGGGCGAGCGGACCTCCATGCCCGACGTGGAAGCGCTGGGCTCCGGCCGCGAGCAGAGCGGTGAGGCTACGGAGGACGGCCGATAGATCTTCGTTGAAGTAGGCGAAGTCCGGAGCTCCGGGCATGAGCGCGCCGCCGAAGTATCCGCCCATCAGCAGATCTCCGACGATCGCATCTCCGGTGTCGAGCAGAACGGAGATGGAGCCGGAGGTGTGCCCCGGGGTGCAGAGGATCTGTCCGGCACAGCCCCAGCGTCGCAGGTCCGTGGCGCTGTTGAGAACGATGTCCGGGGTAAGGCCCGGATAGTGCTTGGGCACGAACTGGTGCACAATCCAGGCGAACGGGCGGGTGGCGGGTATGTCACCGAAGATGCCCCCCTCCATCTTGTAGACCTCTGCCTGATGGAGCAGGACGGGGGCGTGGGAGAGGTCGCGAAGAGCCTTGGTGGAGCCGCAGTGATCGACGTGGCCGTGGGTATGGACGAGGAGGCGCAAATCTTCGACTTGAACACCTTTCCGGGCGAGCGCAGCGCCGATCCTGCCCTCTTCGCCGGGGCAGCCTGCGTCGACCAGGATGGGGTGCTCGCCCGCGATGAGGTAGGTGTTTGACACGCGCAGGCTTATTTTCGTGAGGGTGGTCGCGGTGGTCATGGAGGTTTGCCTGGTCAGAGGTTCCTGGAGGTGCGATGGAGCCTGGGGGAGTCGCATCCGACAGCCCGGCGGGGGGAGGTCGGACCGTGATGCCCCTCGGGCGAGAGCGCGGTGGGAGGCGTCGGTGGCGCGCGGGGCGCTTACAGGGCGAAGAGGACGATGGCGACGACGACGGCGCCGAGGGCGAGTGAGCGCTTGTCGGTGATGGCGTAGACGACCGGGTCCTCGTCGAGCTGGCCGCGGCTGGCGATCAACCAGAGGCGGCTGAGCCAGAGGAGGAGCACGGGGACGAGCAGCCAGAGGCGCTTGTCGTGGCGATAGAGCTCGGTGGCGTTGGACAGGTTGGAGATGTAGAGGGTGAAGACGACGACCGAGGCGTAGGCGGAGGCCGAGCCGAAGGAGCGGAGCTGCTCGATATCGTCAACGTTGTAGCCGCGGCCCTTGGAGGTGATGCCGCCGCGGGCTTTTAGGCTTTCGAGCTCGGCGAAGCGTTTGACAAAGGCGAGCGAGAGAAAGAAGAAGATGGAAAAGCCGGCGAGCCAGGTGGAGACGGGGATGCCGGTGGCGGCCGAACCGGCGATGATGCGGATGGTGTAGAGGCCGGAGAGGACAATGACGTCGATCAGGATGGCGCGCTTGAGGCGGAGCGAATAGGCGAGGGTGGCGACGGTGTAGATGGCGAGCCACTGGAGGAATTTGTAGGGGTGGGCGAGGGCGAGGGCGGGCGAGATGACGCCAATGACGTAGGGCACGGCGAGCGCGAGCAGGGCGGCGGCGAGGAAGAAGAGACCGACGACGGCGACGCCGTGGATGGCGGAAAGGTCTCCCGAGGCGAAGGGGCGGCGGCGCTTGCGGGGATGGTACCGGTCGGCCTCGATATCGAGGAGGTCGTTGATGATGTAGGTGGCCGAGGCGCAGAGGCCAAAGGAGAGGAAGGCGACGACGGCTCCGGCGAGGAGGCCGCCCGAGCGAACGTGGGCGAGCAGGAGCGGCAGAAAGAGGAGGATATTCTTTGCCCACTGGTGGAGGCGGATGGCCTTGAGCCAGGCCTTGGGGATGGAGGCGGCGTCGGAGAAGGTGCGGGAAGGGCTGACGCTGGCCGAGCGCAGAGCGGAGCTGAGCGCGCGGGTGGGATTGGCGACCATGGGGTCGACACAGGCGCGGAGCAGGGGGAGATCGGGGCTGGCGTTTCCGATGTAGCAGAAGTTGTCGCCGAAGCGCTCGCGGAAGGCGGCGAGTTTATTGGAGCCGGCGAGGTTGATGGAGCCATCGGAGGCGAAGACGCCGGCGAAGAGGCCGAGGTGATCGGCGACGCGCTGGGCGAGGGCTCGGTCAGCGGCGGTGGCGAGGTAGATCTCGCGGCCGCGGGCGTGCTCCTCGGTGAGGAAGTGGAGGAGCTCCTGGTTGTAGGGGAGGTGGACGACGTCGAGCTCGACCGAGGAGGTGATGTGGCGCTTGAGGGCGGCTTTGCCTTCACCGATCCAGCGCGGGAGTTGCAGGAGCCTGGACGGATGTTGGCGGGCCAGGGCGAGGGTGGAGTCGACGAGGGTGTCGGACTTGACCAAGGTGCCGTCGAGATCCACGCAAAGGGGGACGTCAACCGCCTGGCGGAGCTCCCCGGGTGTGGATGGCGCGGTGCTGGACACGAGTAGACTCCTGTGCTTATGTTACTGCCTGCATGCCGTTCGAGCGCCGCCGGAGGAGGGAGGCGACTGATACCATAAACATCCCTACAGGCTGCCTTGAAACCTTACTGTCGGATGCATCGTCACACTAAGGTGTGTCGGTATGATCTACGTTTACCCGGATTTCAGGAACGGGTGCCGGTCTTGATAAGGGAAGGGTAAACCAGGAATGGCGTCTGCGACTACCAGAGAAGAGCAGCTGAGCGGCCAAGATCGCCGGTCGGCGGCGCCAGCGACCGAGGCTCACAAGACGTTGCCGGCGCCCAAGAGGCCGGCGGGTTCGACCGCGCGCAAGTGGCTGGTTCTTCTGGTGATTCTGCTGGCGATCGGAGGTGTGGTGTGGGTGATCCACCGCAACGGCCAGAAGCAGGAGGCGCAGAGCCAGAAGATGGAGGCGGCGGCGAACCGGCCGACGCCGGTGCAGACGCAGCCGGTGCAGCAGATGACGATGCCGATCTACCTGACCGCCCTAGGAACGGTGACGGCGTATAACACGGTGACCATCAAGCCGCGGGTGGATGGACAGCTGCTGCGGGTGAACTTCCGCGAAGGGCAGACGGTCAGCAAGGGGCAGTTGCTGCTGGAGATCGATCCCCACCCGTACCAGGCCGCGGTGGCGCAGGCCGAAGGGCAGCTGGCGAAGGACCAGGCGAACTCCAACAACGCGAGCGCCGAGGCGGCGCGGTATACGGCTTTGTTCCAGGCCGGGGTGGTCTCGAAGGAGAGCCAGCAGACGCAGATCTCGAACGCGGGTCAGGCGAGCGGGGCGATCCAGGCCGACCAGGCGGCGATCCAGGCGGCGCGGGTGAACCTGGCGTATACGCGGGTGACCTCGCCGATCGACGGCGTGGTGGGTCTGCGACAGGTGGATCCGGGCAACATCGTGCATGCCTCCGACCCGAACGGCCTGGTGGTGGTGACGCAGATGCATCCGATTGCGGTGATCTTCACGCTTCCGGAGGATCAGCTTCCGCAGGTGCGGGCGCGGATGAAGACGGGCGGGACGCTGCCGGTGGAAGCGTATGACCGTGCCGAGGCGACACACCTGGCGAGCGGAACGCTGCTGACGATCGACAACCAGATCGACACGGCGACCGGCACGGACAAGGTAAAGGCTATCTTCGACAACAAAGATGGGGCGCTGTTCCCGAACCAGTTTGTGAATGTACGGCTGGTGCTGCAGGAGCGCAAGGATGCCATCGTGGTCCCCGCGGTTGCGATCCAGAACGGGACCCAGGGCAACTTTGTGTATGTGGTGCGGCCGGGGGAGCCGCCGGCGGACAAGCAGGATGCGAAGCCGGCGCAGGGTGCGGGCACGGGCCAGCATGGAGCGGGGGCCGGTGCAGGAGCAGGGGGTGGAGCGCCGGAGCAGCGGGGACCGAGCTTCTACGTCGAGGCGCAGCCGGTGCAGGTGGAGCTGACGGAGGGATCCCGGGTGATTCTTGGGGGCGGCGTCAAACCTGGCGACCAGATCGTGGTGGATGGGCAGGAAAAACTGAAGGATGGAGCGCGGGTAATTCCGCGAGCCGGCACACCGCGTTCGAGCGTGAAGAACGTCGGGTCGGGCTCGGATAGCGGAAATGGAACGAGCGGTAAACCGGTCGATACGGGGGCGGAGCCGGGGCAGCAGAAGAAAGCTCGGCAAAGAGGCCAGGGAGGCCAGCAGCCATGAGTCCGTCGAGGCCGTTTATACTTCGGCCGGTGGCCACCTCGCTTCTGATGGTGGCCATTTTGCTGGCCGGATTTGTTGCCTACCAGCAGCTGCCGGTGTCGGCGCTCCCGCAGGTGGACTACCCGACGATCCAGGTGCTGACGTTCTATCCGGGCGCGAGTCCGGAGGTGATGGCGAGCTCGGTGACGGCGCCGCTCGAGCGGCAGTTTGGGCAGATCCCCGGGCTAAGCCAGATGACGTCGACGAGCTCGGGCGGAGGGAGCGTGATTACGCTGCAGTTCTCGCTCGCCGAGTCGATCGACGTGGCGCAGCAGGATGTGCAGGCGGCGATCAACGCGGCGGGTAGTTACCTGCCGAAGGACCTGCCCAACCCGCCGGTGTACAGCAAGGTCAATCCGGCGGATGCGCCGATCCTGACGCTGGCGTTGACGAGCGATGTGCTGGAGCTCTCGAAGGTGGAGGACCTGGCCGACACGCTGCTGGCGCAGAAGATTTCGCAGCTCTCGGGTGTGGGCCTGGTGTCGATCGCGGGCGGGCAGAAGCCGGCGGTGCGGATCCAGGCGAATCCGACGGCGATGGCGAACTACGGCTTGAGCCTGGAGGACATGCGGTCGGCGCTGGGAACGGCAAACGTGGACCAGGCGAAGGGCAATCTGAACGGAGCTCGGCAGGCGTTTACGATTGGCGCGAACGATCAGCTGCTGTCGAGCGACGACTACGACAAGGTGATCATTGCGTATCGCAACGGATCGCCGGTGCGGCTGAGCGATGTCGCGGACGCGATCGACGGATCGGAGAACCTGTTTCAGGCGGCGTGGATGGGAACGGCAGCGACCCCCGCCACGAAGAACACGGCGGGGACCGATGCGGTGCTGAAGCCGGCGGTGATCGTCAACATCCAGCGACAGCCGGGCGCGAACATCATCGGTGTGGTGAACAAGGTGCAGAAGCTGCTGCCGCAGCTGCGGGCTACGCTGCCGGCGAATGTGACGCTCCAGGTGCTGACGGATCGCACGAATACGATCCGGGCAAGCGTGAAGGATGTGCAGTTCGAGCTGATGCTGACGATCGCGCTGGTTGTGATGGTGATCTTCCTGTTTCTGCGATCGATTGCGGCGACGGTTATTCCCGCGGTCGCGGTTCCGCTATCGATCGTGGGCACCTTCGGCGTGATGTATCTGCTGGGCTACAGCCTGAACAACCTGAGCCTGATGGCGCTGACGATCTCGACGGGGTTCGTGGTCGACGACGCGATTGTGATGATCGAGAACATCGCGCGCTACCTGGAGATGGGCGACGACCCGCTGACGGCGGCGCTGAAGGGATCGGAGCAGATCGGCTTTACCATTCTGTCTCTGACGGTGTCGCTGATCGCGGTGCTGATTCCGCTGCTGTTCATGGGCGATATTGTGGGCCGGCTGTTCCGCGAGTTCGCCGTGACGCTGGCGGTGACGATCCTGATGTCGGCGGTGGTCTCGCTGACGCTGACGCCGATGATGGCGGCGAAGCTGTTGAAGCACAAGGCCGCCGAGAAGCGTAGCCGGTTTTACAAGAAGAGCGAGGAGTTCTTCGAGTATGTAATTGCGAAGTATGCAGTGGGTGTGCGGTTTGTGCTGCGACACCAGACGATCACGCTGCTGGTGACGGCGGCGACGTTTCTGCTGACGCTGTTTCTGTACATCATCGTGCCGAAGGGCTTCTTTCCGGTGCAGGACACGGGTGTTCTGCTGGGGATCACGGAGGCGCCGCAGACGATCAGCTTCATGGCGATGGGAGCGCGGCAGCAGGAGCTGGCGAGGATCATCCTGAAGGACCCGGATGTGGAGAGCATTTCGTCGTTCATCGGCATAGACGGAACGAACACGACGTTGAACAGCGGCCGCATCCAGATCAACTTGAAGGATCGGGAGGTTCGGTCGGCGACCGCGTCCGACGTGATTCAGCGGCTGCAGCCGCAGGTGGCGCAGGTGGACGGGATCCAGTGTTTTCTGCAGCCGCTGCAGGATCTGACGGTCGAGGATCGGGTGAGCCGGACGCAGTACCAGTACACGCTTGAAGATGCGAACACGGACGAGCTGGCGACGTGGACGAACCAGTTCGTCGACAAGCTGAGGACGATTCCGATCTTGACGGACGTCGCCAGCGACCAGCAACTGAGCGGCATGGAGGCCCACCTGGTGATCGACCGGGACACGGCGAGCCGGCTGGGGATCACGCCGCAGAATATCGACGACACGCTCGACGACGCGTTCGGACAGCGGCAGGTCTCGACTATTTTTACGCAGCTGAACCAGTACCACGTCGTACTCGAGGTCGCTCCCAGGTTTCAACGGAACCCGGACTCGCTCGCGAACATTTACGTGAAGAGCTCGAACGGCACACAGGTGCCGCTGTCGACGTTTACGCGCTTTGAGCCGCGCGCGGCGTCGCTGGCGATCAACCACCAGGGACAGTTTCCCGCCGTGACGGTCTCGTTCAACCTGGCTCCCGGCAAGTCGATCGGGGACGCGGTGAGTGCGGTGAATGAGGCGAAGGCGGACCTGAACATGCCTTCGAGTGTGAATGCGCAGTTTCAGGGATCGGCGGCGGCGTTTGAGGCTTCGCTGACGAATGAGCCGATCCTGATTCTGGCGGCGCTGATCGTGGTGTATATCGTCCTGGGTGTGTTGTACGAGAGCTACATCCATCCGATCACGATCCTTTCGACGCTGCCGTCGGCGGGTGTGGGTGCGATTTTGGCGCTGCTGCTGTTCCACATCGACCTGAGCGTGATCGCGCTGATCGGCATTATTCTGCTGATCGGCATCGTGAAGAAGAACGCGATCATGATGATCGATTTTGCGCTGGAGGCGGAGCGTGAGCAGGGCATGGAGCCGGAGGAGGCGATCTACCAAGCGTGCCTCCTACGCTTCCGGCCGATCATGATGACGACGATGGCGGCGCTTCTGGGCGGGGTTCCGCTGGCGTTGGGAACGGGCACGGGAAGCGAGCTGCGACGTCCGCTGGGCATTGCGATCGTGGGCGGTCTGATCGTGTCGCAGGTGCTGACGTTGTTTACGACACCGGTGGTGTATCTGTTCTTCGACCGGATTGGACGGAAGTATCTTCACACAGCCGAGGCGGACGCCGAGCTTCGCGAGCATGAGCACGCGCTGAGCGCGGACTGACGAAATGGACGAGCAGAGACAACACGGAGCGAAGACGGCAGACAAGGCGGAGGCCGAGCGGGATTTCGAGGACCTTCCGACTGCCGGTGTGGTCCATTTCTCTGCGCCGTTTATCAGGCGGCCCGTGGCCACGGTGCTGTTGTCGGCTGCGATTATCCTGGCGGGCGCGGTCGCGTACAAGCTGCTGCCGGTTTCGAGCCTGCCGGAGGTAGAGTATCCGGTGATCTCGGTCGGGGCAGGGCTGCCGGGAGCGGATCCGGAGACGATGGCGTCCTCCGTCGCCACGCCGCTGGAGCGCCAGTTTTCGAAGATCGCGGGCATCAACGAGATGACGTCCTCGTCGGCGACGGGGTCGGCCTCGATCACGATGCAGTTCGACCTGAGTCGCGACGTGAACGGCGCGGCGCGGGATGTGCAGGCGGCGATCAACGCGGCCCAAAGCCAGCTGCCGGCAAACCTGCCGAACCACCCGACGTATCGCAAGATCAACCCGGCCGATGCGCCAATCATGATTCTGGCGTTGACCTCCGACACCCTGAACGTGCCCCAGCTTTATGACGCCTGCGACAGTATTCTGGCGCAGAAGATCGCCCAGGTAGGAGGGGTCGGGCAGACCTTTTGCGGCGGCAGCGCGAAGCCGGCGGTGCGGATCGAGGCGAACCCGGATCTGTTGACGAGCACCGGCATCGGCCTGGAAGCGCTGCGCGCGGCGATCGGCTCGGTGAACGTGAATCAGCCGAAGGGTTTTCTGTCCAATGAAAACCAGCGCTGGAGCCTGAGCACGACCGACCAGCTGTTCGGCGCGGCGGCGTACGCCCCGTTGATCATCGCGACCGATCGCGGACCGGTGAGTTCCGCGGCGGCGAGCAATGGACTTCCCGCGGCGGTGGCCACGAGCACGAACGCCGGCGCGAACAGCGTCAACGGGTCTTCGGGCGCGGGTGAGGGGAGCGGAACGGCGGGAGGTGCGGGCGGGGCTTCGATTACGGCGCGAAACGGGATTGGGGCGTTGCCGACGAGCGCAACTTCGGCCCAAAGCGGCAGCAGCTCCGGGCAGGGCGTGGTGCGCATCCAGGATGTGGCCCGCGTGATCGACGGCGTGGAGGACGTCCACACGGGAGGCCTGTTCAACGGGAAGCCGGCCATTCTGGTGGTGGTGTTCAAGAGCCCCGGCGCGAACGTGATTCAGGCGGTGGACAACGTTCTGGGAATGCTGCCGACGCTGCAGGCATCGATTCCGCCGGCGATCCGGATCCATGTTGCCCTCGACCGGACCACGACGATTCGCGCGTCGGTGAAGGACGTAACCCGAACTCTGGTGATCTCGATTCTGCTGGTGATCCTGGTGGTGTTCGTGTTCTTGCGGGAGGTTCGATCGACGCTGATTCCGAGCGTGTCCGTTCCGCTGAGCCTGCTGGGGACGTTTGGGGTGATGTACCTGCTGGGGTACACGCTCGACAACCTGAGCCTGATGGCGCTTACGATCTCGACGGGCTTCGTGGTGGATGACGCGATCGTGGTGATCGAGAACATCACGCGTCACCTGGAGAGCGGTTTGACTCCGTTTGACGCGGCCATGAAGGGTTCCAAGGAGATCGGTTTCACGGTCCTGTCGATGAGCACGTCGCTGATCGCGGTGTTTATTCCGATTCTGCTGATGGGCGGGATCGTCGGCCGGCTGTTTCGCGAGTTCGCGGTGACGCTGTCGGCGGCGATCATGGTCTCGCTCGTGGTGTCGCTGACAACGACGCCGATGTTGAGCGCGAAGTTTTTACGACCGCACAGCGTGGGTGCGCATAGCCGCTGGTACCTGTGGGGGGAGAAGGCGCTGGGCTGGATGACGGCGGAGTACGAGCGCGGGCTGCGATGGGTGCTGCGGCACCAGGGGGTGGTGCTGACGATCACCATCCTGACCTTTGCCCTGAACGTGTATCTGTTTGTCCTGGTGCCGAAGGGTTTCTTTCCCCAGCAGGATACGGGTCGCATTGGAGGGCAGATCCGGGGGCAGCAGGATGTTTCGTTCGACGCGATGAAGCAAAAGGTGGCGCAGATCTCGGCGATCGTCGAGAAGGATCCCGGTGTTGAGAATGTGATGTCGTTTGTGGGAGGCGGCGGACCGGGGGGAGGCGGCGGCAACTCGGGGAGCATGTTCATGTTTCTGAAGCCGGATGCGGAACGGCAGAAGACCGGCGACACGGCGGAGGACGTGATCAATCGTCTGAGGCCGAAGACAAGCGGGCTGCCGGGCGTGCAGCTGTATCTTCAGTCGCAGCAGGAGCTGCGTATCGGCGGCCGCAACACGGCGACCCAGTACCAGTATTCCCTGAGCTCGGACAATCTGGACGATCTGAATGAGTGGGCTCCGAAGTTGATGGCCGCCATGCAAAAGCTGCCGCAGCTGAAGGATGTCGCGACCGATCAGCAGCAGAACGGTCTGCGGGAGCAGCTGGTGATCGACCGGGACACGGCGAGCCGGCTGGGCGTTTCGCCGCTGGCGATCGATGCGACGCTGTCGGATGCGTTTGGCCAGAAGCAGGTATCGACGACGTACCGGCCGTTGAATCAGTACCACGTCGTCATGGAGGTCGACCAGCAGTACCAGCAGGATCCTGATGCGATCAGGAGCCTGTATGTGAAGAGCACGTCCGGAGCGCTGATTCCGATCTCGGCCATGACGCATCTCGAGACCCAGCGGATTCCGTTGACGGTCAATCACCAGTCGCAGTCTCCGGCGACGACGCTGAGCTTCAACCTGACGCTGGGCGCCTCCCTGAGCGACGCGACCGCATCGATCGAGCAGGCGCGCATCGACATCGGGATGCCGTCCACGATTCGGGGTGGCTTCCAGGGAACGGCGCAAGCCTTTCAGGCGTCCCTCGCGTCCGAGCCGTACCTGATCCTGCTGGCGCTGGTTGCGGTGTACATCGTTCTGGGCATCCTGTACGAGAGCTTTATCCATCCGCTGACGATCCTTTCGACGCTGCCTTCGGCGGGTGTGGGGGCAATCCTGGCGTTGCTGATCTTCAATATCGACCTGAGCGTGATTGCGATGATCGGCATCATTCTGCTGATCGGCATTGTGAAGAAGAACGCGATCATGATGATCGACTTCGCGCTGGTGGCCGAACGGGAGCACGGAAAGACGCCGGAGGAGGCGATCTACGAGGCGTGCCTGCTGCGCTTTCGGCCGATCATGATGACGACGATGGCGGCTCTGCTGGGGGGTCTGCCGCTGGCGCTGGGACGGGGTACGGGAAGCGAGCTGCGGCGACCCTTGGGCGTGACGATTGTGGGTGGCCTGATCGTCTCGCAGGCGCTGACGCTGTTTACGACGCCCGTGGTGTACCTGTTCTTCGATCGTCTGCGGCTGCGGGTAGAGAAGCTGAAGAACCGTACGGGAAAGCGCGCTCTGGCACCGGAGCCGCAGCCGGCTCCTGGGGACTGAGGCTCTAGCGGGCCGGCGCTTGCTTTCGTCTTTTATTCGCCTTAGAGTGGGTGGCATGAGATCGAGTGAGCCGAGGGTTCGGATGTCTGCCGGGGAGCTTCGGCGCGAGTTGAGCGCGCGTAATCTCCAGCGCGCCGAGGGGCTCGTTTACGAGACGACGTATGGCTCCGTGCCGAGTGTTCTGTACGTCGTGGGCGAGCGCGGGCTGGGACACGGAAACTTCCTCCCTGCCTCGTATCGCCGGATTTGCGCGGATGAGGGTTGGCGACGACGCCTCACGAAGGCCTATACGGCGAGTGGACGGGTCCCGAGACGACACGACCGGTGGCGGGCGGAGCTGGATTGCGTCAACAGCTCGGACGCTCTGCTGATGAATGTCTTCTGCTATCCGGGGCTGCTCAGCCGGGCTGGGGTGTGCCGGCTTTTGGGAGTTGAGTGCGGTTTGCGGCCGGAGTTCGGCGTGCGGGTCCAGGTGCCGCTCCGGAACGGACGGGCGGATCGCACGGAGGTCGACATGGAGCTGGGGCAGTACCTGGTCGAGGCGAAGCTGACCGAGACCGGGTTCCAGCAGGCGAGGCCGGCGCTGGTGGAGCGCTACCTGGATCTTCACGAGGTCTTCGAGGTGGAGCGGTTGCCGCGGTGCAGGAACCGCGTCGAAGCACCCTTTGCGGAGTACCAACTTGTCCGAGGCGTGCTGGCGGCACATTCGCGTGGGCAACGGTTCCTGGTGCTTTGCGATGGGCGCCGCGCCGACATGGTGGAGAGCTGGCTGCGGGTGATCGGTGCGGTGCGGCGATGGGAGTTGCGCGACCGCCTGCGCCTTCTGACCTGGCAGGAGCTTGCCGCGGAGACACCGGAGAAGGTGAGGAGCTTTCTCGAGGAGAAGTACGGGATCTGCGCTGCAGCCTGATGCGGCACCGCCCTCCCATGCACGGCACGGAGGGCGGTGGTTGGTCGGCAGACCTGGTTAGACGAGCGCCGCCTCGCGGTGCATGCCGGCGACCTTCGAGTCGACCGGCTGGTGGGTAAACTCCACGAGATCGGAGATCTCTCCGACCTCATTGGGGGGAAGATAGGCGTTCGAGAAGTACTGTGCGAGCATCCGGTGCGTGTTGAAGAAGGTTCCGTTCATCGCGATGCAGTGCTGCTGCATACGCGCCCAACCGTT
>JAABUZ0100000921.1_pt1 | contig 61773 bp, 57 predicted proteins | sample 5562091 | NCBI WGS metagenome assembly JAABUZ01 (sample SAMN12813069, study PRJNA571459) | rock metagenome | isolation source: Antarctica rocks | place: Antarctica: Victoria Land, Linnaeus Terrace sud | collected 2015-12-21 | reverse complement strand
TATGATGGACAACTCTGCGGAGTTGCCCACATACCCACACCACGGCGACGACGAGGACCCCTTATCCCCAATTACACACTCAAAAGGACTTGACTCGCCATCCGCCGAGGCCGAGTTGGAGACATCCCCGAGCGTGGTCCACGCATGCCTCTACGCGTGCGGGTCAGGCTATGTGAATTACGAATATAAACGTGAGGTGTGGGCGCCATGGGGTGGGTGTTGGCAGCCCCGCCCTTTAGCCATCCTGGCCGTGGCGAGGTACTGGACGTGGGACGAGGAACCGTGGGCCTTAGCCGCGCGATGCGCTACACGCGGCCTGGCTCCGCAACGCCCACAAGCCGCTACACATTCGGCTATGAGTAAGCGGGAATGCAAGGAGATAGCGCCGGAGGCAAGCGTAGACATCGGCCCCTTCGGACAGTGTCCGATGCGCCGCGTTGCAGTGTTGTCGTGATGGATACGACGGGCGTATGCCGAGAGAGAGACCAATGGACGAGTACGAGTGGCTGTCGGAGCGGGCGCGGCGCATGCTGGGCCGCGGGATGCGCTACGCCCACCCGCGCGATCGCGCGGAGATCGAGGCGGCCATCGAGCGCGCGAACGTGCCCGTGTTCGAGCCGATCGTGCGGTTCGCCGAGCGGTACGGGGGCGTCGAGTACCGGGCGCGCGGGCGGCACAGGTGGATGTGCGCCATCCTGTCCACCTGTCGCTCCTGTGGCCCTGGAGCGAGGCCGGGCAGCGGGACGATCACCGTCACCCCCCCGGGGACGGCGACGAGCACTACTACGTCGAGTGCCTGGAGGAGCAGCTCATCCAGGGGCTCTTCGTGCTGGACCAGGGGGGCACGATCTGGCTCGATGAGGATGCGGGAGCCTCCTCGATAGAGCATTTTATCGAGAGGGCTGCCGTGATGGATGAGTTGATGGATGTCCAGAGCGAGTGGTACGAGGCCCTGACCTCATCATTGATCGCTCATGCAATGATATGCTATCGTACTGTTAGAGGCGGCGAGGGACAATCTTCTCGCGACCCAGGGGCGCATGATCGGGAGGCTGGCCTCCATTGGGCACCGCCTTAGCCGTTCATACTTGTCCCCTATGTCTCCCAGCGCAAAGGTGTTCAGACGCCCCATGCAGCACACCTCTGACTTCTCATCGTCCGCCCATAACCTGGCGGCTCCGCATGATCGACGGCGTCACCCGCGAGTCCATGGGCTTGTCCTCACACCTCGCGAGCGCGGCGCTGCGAGCGGCGCATCCGATCCCCCCGCGCCTGCCCGGCCGCGCACCGTGCTATGGACGGCGGAGGGCATGCTCAGCCGGGTCCTGCAGACGACGTTGCGCGCGGCCTGCGCGGAGCTCGGCCTGGACTTCCACGCGGCCGCGACACGAGAACAGGTGGCGCGCCTGGCGGCCGAACCGGGCGGCAGCCTCCTGCTGCTGGTCGATTGCCTGGCCGGCGCGCCGGAGGACATCCCCCGCTGCGACGCCCTGGCCGTGTCAATCCCGCTCCCCTTCCCCATCGGGATCATCCATCCCCGCAAAGAGACCGTGGAGGCCATGGCGCGGCGGACCGATCGGCGCCTGGACTGGATTCCCGCCGACGTATCTCTCGCCGTCCTGCTGGACATGGTGCAGGACGCTGTGGCTCGCGTCACGGACCCGCCCCTTCCGGCTCCCGACCTCACCGACCGCGAGCAGGAGGTCGATGAGTTGGCGGGCAAGGGCCGTAGCACGGCCCAGATTGCCGCACGGATGGGCATCACCGACGCCACGGTCCGGACCCACCGCGCCCATATCCGGGACAAGCACTGGCGGGAGTGAGGACGGCCACCGACAGCACGGACCGGGCGGGCGTGGGCCGATTGTTTAGGCGGCGCCGGCGATGGCGGCCAGGATGCGGTCGAGCCAGCCGTGCGCGCGGCGGGGCGCACCGCCTCCCTCGACGTCCCCCGCGCCGGCTGCCCCCCATCCGGTGGCGGCGATACCTTTGCGGCCAGGCTGGAGCCCGGCGCGCTGCTCCACGGCGCCTACCTCGACGGAGCGGCTACGACGCGGCCGGGGCCATCGCACTGGGCCCGTCGAGCCGCAACCGCGCGGTAAGCGCGTGTCCCTTCATCAACTCGGCGTCCGCGATCGCGGCGATGGTCGGCGCGATTTGCCGGTCGCCCTCGGCCGTCACCGTCTGATAGGTCACCGTCTTCATGAATTTGCCGACCCATAGGCCGCCGGTGTAGCGCGCCGCGCGGCCCGTCGGCAGGACGTGGTTCGTCCCGATGCCCTTGTCCCCGTAGGCGACCGTGGCGTGCGCCCCCAGGAAGAGCGAGCCGTAGTTGGTCAGGCGCGCCAGAAACCAATCCGGGTCCGCTGTCTGCACCTCGAGGTGCTCGGGCGCGTACTGGTCGGCAACGCGCACCATCTCCTCGTCGTCCGCGCACAGCATGATCGCCCCGACCTCGCGCCAGGCCTCACCCGCCACCTCCGCGGTCGGCCACGTCTCGAGCCAGCGGTCGACCGCCCGCGCGACGGCCTCGCCGAATGGGCGCGAGGTGGTCACGAGCCAGACCGGGGAGGTGGGCCCGTGCTCGGCCTGCCCGAGCAGGTCGGCCGCGACGAGCTCCGGGTCGGCCGACGCGTCGGCGATGATCATGATCTCGGTGGGGCCGGCGAGCAGGTCGATGCCCACGGTCCCGAAGAGCTGGCGCTTGGCCTCGGCCACGTAGGCGTTGCCCGCGCCCACGATCATGTCCACTGGCTCGACCGGCGGCGCGTCCTCGATCCCGTAGGCCAGCGCGGCGAGGGCCTGCACGCCGCCCAGACAGAGGATATCGTCCGCGCCCGAACTGGCCATGGCGTAGAGCTGCGGCGGGTAGATGCCCTGCCCCTCGCGCGGCGGCGCGGCGGCCACGACGCGTTTCACCCCGGCGACCTTGGGCACGATGACGGTCATGATCGACGAGCCCATCATGGGGTAACGCCCGCCCGGCGAGTACGACCCCACGGCGTTGACGGGGATGTGCTTCTGGCCGAGCACGACCCCGGGCAGGGTCTCGCGCTCAAAGTCGGTGAGCGTGGCGCGCTGCAGCTCGGCGAAGCCGCGCACCTGGTCCTGGGCAACCCGGAGGTGGCCCTTGAGCGCGTCGTCCAGTGATTCTTCTGCCCGCCGGATTTCCCCCTCCGATACGCGAAACGAGGGCGGGTTCCAGCCGTCGAGCCGCTCCGAGTAGCGCCGGACGGCGGCAATGCCCTCCTTCTCCACCGCGAGCAGGATCTCGCTCACGGTGTCGCGGATGCCTTGCGTGACGGCCGCCGGCTGGGGCTTGGCCCTTTTGAGATACTCCACCACCTGTCTCCTCCTTCCTTGTGTCGCGGCGTTCCCCGACGGGTCGCCGCCTCGATCCGTTGATCTACCGGGCGGTCCACCCCCCGTCGACGAGCAAGCTGGCGCCGGTGATCAGTGCGGCGGCGGGCGAGGCGAGGAACACCACCGCGCCCATGATGTCCTCGACCTGACCGAGCCGGCCGAGCGGGATGCGCGCGAGGACATCCGCGCGGAAGGCCGCGTCCTCGAAGAAGGGCCGCGTCAGGGCGGTCTCGATGAACGTGGGCGCGATCGTGTTGGCGCGGATGCCATGGGGCGCGAGTTCGACGGCCATGGCCTTCGTCAACCCCTCGACCGCGTGCTTGCTCGCGCAGTAGACGGCGCGCCCGGGCGCGCCGACGTGCCCCATCTGCGACGAGATGGTGATGATGGCCCCACCCTCCCCGCGCGCGGCCATCAGCCGCGCGACCCGCTGGCTCACGAGGAACGTGCCCCGCACATTGAGCGCCAGGATACGGTCGAGACTCTCCTCGCTCACGGCGAGGAACGGCTCGGGGATGTTGGCCCCCGCGCTATTGACCAGGATGTCGACCCGGTCGAGCCGGTCGATCGCGGCCGCGACCTGCCCGGCGTCCGTGATGTCGCACACGACCGGCGTCGCGCGCCGGTCGGCGGCCTCCACCTCGCGCGCGACCCTCGCCAGCTCGCCGCCCGAGCGGGCCAGCAGGACGAGGTCGGCGCCGGCGTCGGCCAATGCCAGGGCGCACCCACGCCCCAGGCCGCGGCCGGCGCCGGTCACCAGCGCGACCAGGCCGTCCAGCCGGGCGGAAGGCGTGCGCGGGCGCGTGCGATCGGGCCCGATCATCCCACGCTCACCCCGACATCCGCCCCGACATCCGCCCCGACGCCCACCCGGACGGGCAGCCGGGCGGCGGCCGAGAGCCGGTGCGCCTCCAGCCCCTCGATCGCCGACTGCCGCTCCGCGTGCGCCGCCAGACCGGCGACCCCTTCCGGCCGGATCTCCTGGTGCGTCAGCACTTTCACATAGCTGCCGACCCAGAGCCCCCCCGTGTACCGCGCCCCGCCGCGCGTCGGCAGCGTGTGGTTCGTCCCCGAGACCTTGTCCGAGAAGACGACGGAGCTGTCCGCGCCGAGGAACAGGGACCCGTAATTATGGAGGTCGGGCATCGCCGAGCGCGGCTCCCGCACGTGCGCGTGCAGATGCTCGGGAGCGTAGCGGTCGCACACCTCGAGGGCCTCCGCGAGCGAGTCCGTGACCACCACCTCCCCCATGTTCGGCCAGGATGCGCGGGCCGGCGACGCCTCAGGGAGGTGGGCGATGAGCGCCTCCACCTCGCGCATCGCCGCGAGGGCCAGCCGCTCGGAGGTCGTCACCAGGATGGCCCGCGCGAACGGGTCGTGCTCGGCCTGCGCCATGAGGTCGATTGCCACGAGCGCCGGGTCGGCCGCGTCGTCGGCCAGCACGAGCACTTCGCTCGGCCCCGCCAGCAGGTCGATGCCCACTCGCCCGTACACTTGCCGCTTGGCCTCGGCGACGAAGCGGTTGCCGGGCCCCGCGATCATATCCACCGGCGCCATGCTCTCGGTCCCGTAGGCCATCGCGGCGATCGCCTGCGCGCCGCCGACCGCGTAGATCTCGGTCGCCCCGGCGCGCACCAGGCCATACATGACAGCGGGATGGATGCCGCCCTGGTAGCTGGCCGGGGTGCTGGCAATGATCCGCCGCGCGCCGGCGACCCGCGCGGGCACGATGACCATGGCCGCCGCGGACAGCAGCGGGAACCTGCCCCCGGGGATATAGGCGCCGACGGCGGCTACGGGTACCAGGCGATGCCCCAGGATGACCCCGTCGCCGAATGCGGCTTCGAGCGACAATAAGCAGGCCAGTTGTGCTCTGGCGAAGGCCTCGACCCGCTCCACCACCCGGTCGATCAGCCCCCGCGTGTCCGCGTCGACGGCGGCCAGGGTTTCCTCAATCTCCGCGTCGCTTACCCTCAGCGCGCCCCGCGTCGAGGCCGAGAAGCGGCGCTCGTATCCCAGCACTGCATCGTCGCCGTCCCTCCGGACGTCGGCGATGATGCCCTCCACGAGCCCTTTGGTCTCGACATCGCCCGTATCCGCAATCGACTCCTCCGCCTTCTTCAGGTACCTCATTGCATATCCCTCCCCCCTAATGACGTTCAATACTACAACGTTAAGACCGCCTGCGACTGAAGTCGCATGGCACACCACGGACACTAAAGTGTCTTTACCTATGTTGCCCCCACGACTTTAGTCGTCGTACTTTGCCATGCGACTTCAGTCGCAGGCCGTGCCAGCATGCCGAGGTCGCGCCGCCACCGGGCGTATGCAATACGCCCCTACCCCCCCTGTACGCGTCTTGTTATCCGGCCAGGCTCACCGGCGGCGCGGCCGCCCGCGTGGATGTTCGTCGGACGAGCGTGCCGGAGAATTGCCGGGCGACGGTGACGCCGGGGACACCCTCCTGCCCGAGCGCCAGCCCGATCGTGGCGTCGATCATCTCCTCGACCGGGAGCCGCACCGTCGTCAGGCCGTAGGCGTTCCACCCGGCCATCGGTACGTCGTCGAAGCCCACGACGGACAGCCGCTCGGGGATCGCGATGCCGAGTTCCCGCGCCGCGTCGATCGTGCCCAGCGCCAGGCCATCGCTCGAGCAGAAGACCGCATCGGGCGGATCGCCGCGCCCCAGCAGGCGCGACGCGGCGGCGTATCCCGCGTCGTACGTGTAGCGACTGTTCTCCACGACCAGCGGTTTGGCCGCCCCGCGCTCCCACAGGCGGGTCAGAAACCCCCTTTGCCGGTCCCGGTTCGTCGAGGAGTCCGGGTCCCCCGCCATGTAGGCCAGCCGCTGATGCCCAGCGTCCAGGAGAAAATCGGCTACCATCCGCCCTGCCGCCAGGTTATCGCACGACACCGAACTCACGAGGCCGCCCTCCATGTAGCGGTTGAACAGGACGACCGCGGTGCCGCTGCGGCTGCAATCGTACAGCGCCCTGGACGACAGCGTGGCCGAGGTCACGATCAAGGCGTCGACCTGGTACTGGAGCGCGGTCGGCAGGAGGTCGTCCACCGTCTGGTCGGGCGCGGCGGTGAAGATCAAGGTTTGCCTACCCATTGCCTGGAGTTTCTGGATAAACTTCTCCAGGGCGTAGGGTTGGAAGGGGATGGTGATATCGGCCGTTACGATCCCGATAATATTGGTTCGGCGGGTGATAAGGCTCCGCGCGATGGCGTTGGGCGTATAGCCCAGGGCCGCGGCGGCGTCCTGGACGCGCCTGCGCGTCTCGGCCGACACTCTCACGTCGCCGCTCAGGGCGCGCGACACCGTCGATTGGTGGACGTCGGCCAGCCTGGCGACGTCACTGGACGTGGCCGCGCCGCGTCTCACCATGCTTGATCTCCGGCGCCTTTCCGCCCCGCAGGTCCGGCTGCAGGCATGGGAGGCATGGAAGGTATGGGAGGCATGGGGGTCATGACCATAGCTGTGCGGACGCCAGGGCCGCGCCCTCGGCCAGCGAGGCGAGCTTGGCGAAGCAGATATCGGGGTCGACCGTGCCGAACCCGGCGAACGTGCCGAACCCGCAATCGGTCCCCGCGATCACCCGCTCTCGCCCGACGATCGCGGCGAACTGGCCGATCCGCTGTGCGACGAGCCGGGGATGCTCCACAAAGTTCGACACGCTGTCCAGGACGCCCGGAATGAGCACCTTGTCCTCCGGGATGGCGGCGTCGCGCCAGACGGCCCACTCGTGGGCGTGGCGCGGGTTCGACGCCTCGAAGGCGATGGCCGAGGGCTTGGCCTTGAGGACCACCGGGAGGATTTTTTCCAGCGCGATGTCGTGGGTGTGGGGCCCCTGGTAGTTGCCCCAGCAGAGGTGCATGCGCACGGACTCGGCGGGCACGTCGCTCAGGGCATAGTTGAGCGCCTCGACCTGCAGTTCGGCGTTGCGGATGAACTCCTGGTCGCTCACGTCGCGGAACCCGATGTGCCGCCCCATGGCGAGGTCGGGACAATCGACCTGCAGCAGGAAGCCCGCCCCCACGATGGCCTCGTACTCCGTTTTGAGCGCCGCGGCCAGCGCCTGCAGGTAGGCCTCGCGTGAGGGGTAATACTCGTTGGGCTGGAAGACGGCGATGACGCCGGGCGAGGCCGCCGTCATGAACGCCCCCGTTGCATCCGCCCCCGCCAGCGCGTCGCGGAAGCGGGCGATGTCGCGCCGCAGCGGCGCCTCGTCCTTGACTGCGATGGGGCCTTTGCAGACCGGCCGCAGGTATTTGGGCGTCGCGCCCTCGCGCGCCAGCCGGTCGCGGTACGCCGGGAAATCGTCGAGATCGGCCGGGACCGCGCGCGGGACCGCGCCGGGCTCGAAACCGGTGAAGCGATGGCGGATGTACGTGGCGTAGCTGATCTTGCTCATCTCGCCGTCGCTCACGATGTCGACGCCCGCCGCGCGCTGGCGGGCGACCACGGCGCGGACGGCCTGCCGCATCGTTTCGTCGAAGGGCTGTTCGTCGCCCCTCAGCTCGCCCCGGTCCTGCGCAAAGAGCGCGTCGACGACGCTCTGGGGTCTAGGGAGACTCCCGACGTGCGTCGTGAGGATGCGATCCTGGCTGCGCATGCTGCTTAGGACTCCTCGTGATTCAGTTTGCGCATCATCTGCTCACGAAGCTCGGCGTAATTGGGCGGTTTGACCATCTTGCCGTGCTCGTCGGCCTCGAAGCCGTGCGCGCGCGCCTCCTCGATCACCTGGGGAGGCCAATACGGGTCCTTGCTGACGAAGGCGGCATGGGGCTCCAGGACGGCGAACAACCAGGAATCGGTGTCGCTGACGTTCTCGAAACCGCGCCACAGGCCCGGCGGGAGGGAGATGAAGTCCCAGGGGCCGATGATGGCCTCGCCCTGGATCTCGTCCGGGCTGTTGCCCCAGTAATAGCGCCACTGGCCGGTGAGCGGCATGAACGCCTCGATGTAGTCGTGCGTATGGTAGGCGGGGCCGGACCCTGGAGGCGACTTGACCATACCGATCTGGAAGTTGTGGGGTTGCGTCAGCATGGGCTCAAACTCGGGATTCTCGCTCGCCGTGTCGCCCACGAGCGAGTAGTTCATGCGCTGATGTCCGGGCAGGATGCTGTCGATGAACATCAGCGGGATGCCGCGCTTCTTCACGTCCTCAAAGCGCACAATGCGCCGCAACATCTCTTCGTTGGACATGTGGGTCGTCGTGCTCACAGCATAACTCCTCCGGGTTTTGAGTACGGTCGCGCGCCAGGGCACGGCTGCGGCTATCGTGCATTCGTATGCACTTATCATAGGCGGCGCGCGCGCCGCTGTCAACGTCAAGCGTCAACAGCGCGCGAGAGACGGCTTGACAACTCCCCGGAACGGGTGTACCATAATTTTCATATCCCATGCATACGAATGCATAGGGGTCGGCGGCGCGGGCTTGAGGGAACGTTCGCGTCGATGGGCAGCCAATTCCAATGTAGGGACTCGAGACTAGGGAAGTAGCGCGCGTGCGCCGTCCGTCTGGGACGACAATGCATTAGGGTAGCGAGCCTGCGGGAGCGAGAATTCACCTGTGGAGCAGCCGATGCCTGACTTTGACGTCGAGTCCTTTCTGCGCGAGAGCATCGAGGCCATCTGGGACCACAAGATGCTCGGCCGCATCCCGGACCTCTACGCGCCGCATGCGCTGATCCACGTGGGCGCGGGGCAGGACCTCCACGGCGGTCAGCAGCTACTCGACCGCGCCGTGCAGTGTCTGGCCGCCTTCCCCGATCTTCGCGTCTTCATCGACGACCTGGTCTATGCTCGCCGCGGCGCCGCTTACCTCACCTCCGTTTGCTGGACGGCGGTCGCGCGGAACACCGGCCCCAGCGTTTTCGGCGCGGCGACGGGACGCCGCGTGGTCGTGGACGGTATCACCGCGTCCCGCATCGAACGCGGACGATTTGTCGAGCAGTGGATCGAACTGGGGGACGGCGATCTGGTTCGCCAGCTAGGCGTCGATCAGCGTTCCGTGCTGCAACGCCTGTGGCCGGAAGATGCCGCGTCCGATTTCGATGAGCTCCTTGGGCAGGGCGGGCCGGGTCCGGTGGAGAGGCCCGCCGGGAACGCCCAGGGAACCTACCCGCCGCAGGACGACGCCCACGCGGACGCCGGCGCGCTGATCGGTGCGTCCGTGGACGCTATCTGGAATCGGAGGCAGCTCGGCGAGGTGGCGCGTTTCTTCGCCCCCCGCTATCGCGAGCGGGGACCGGGCGGCCGCGCGCTTTTCGGCCACGAGGAGCTGCAGGCGGACATCGTGTCGCTGATGGGCGCTTTCCCCGATCTGCGCATGCATATCGACGACGTCTACTGGGACGACGATCGGCGCGGGGGCTGCCGGTCGTCCACGCGCTGGACGCTCCTCGGCGCCAACACTGGCCCCAGCGCGCATGGGTCCCCGACCGGCGCGTCTCTGAGGCTCTCGGGCATCACGCACCATCGCATCGAAGAGGGGCGGTTTGTGGAGGGGCGGACGGCCTACAGCGAGCTCGGCCTCGCTCGGCGGCTCACCGGCGCCGGCCCCCGCGCCCGATGCGAAGAAACCGAGTAGGAAGGCAGTATCATGACCGACCAGAAGGAAGCGACGGCGCGCGGCGAGGCGACACAGCAGGCGCGAACGGCCGCGAATCCGGCGCGCGACAACGTGGATAGTCAGGGGCAGGGCTCGGAGATCATCTTCGACCAGGGACTCGACATCGGCAAGCTGCTGCGGCCAGGGACCGTGCGCCGCCAATCCCTGCGCGGGTTCGACGAGGACTACGTCGACATCGTCGACTACATCGTCCGCTGCACCTACAAGATCTGGGAGCAGCACGGCATCGGCCACATCTACACCCACTACAAGCAAGACGCGCCGGTCTACAAGTCCGATGGCTTCAGCCTGGGCCGCGACGAGGTCGTCGCCAGCACCGTACAGAGCCAGGCGGCGACGCCCGACGCGCTCGGCTTCTTCCAGGACATCGTCTGGGGGGGCGACGACCGCGAGGGTTTCCTGTCGTCGCACCGCTTCCTGGTCACCGGCCGCAACACCGGCTACACGACGTACGGCCCGCCGACCAACCGCAAGGTGCGCGTCTGGGGCATCGCCAACTGCCTGGTGCGCGAGAACCTGATCGTCGAGGAGTGGCTGTACCACAACGAGCTAAGCTATATCCGGCAACTGGGGCTGCCCATCCGCGAGACCGTGCTGCGCCACGCGCCCGAGCGGCTCGATACGCTGGGCCCCGAGCAGCGCGGCGCGATCGAGCGGCTGCAGGGCCAGGAGCCGCCCCCCGTGCTGGGGCCGAAGCCGGACCGCTTCGACATTGAGGACATGGTGCGCCGCAGCATGCACGATATTTGGAACCGGCGCATGTTCAATGAGGTCCCCACGTATTACGCCGAGAACTACCTCTACCACGGCACGACCGACCGCGAATACTACGGCCGCGGCAACTACACGGCGTACATCCTCTCGGTGCTCGCCATGTTCCCCGACGCGGCCATGTTCATCGACGACCTGCGCTGGGTCGGCAATGAGAGTGTTGGCTACCGCACCGCGGTGCGCTGGTCGCTGTTGGGGACGCACACCGGCCCCGGCATCTACGGCAAGCCGACCGACCGGTCGGTGCATCTGCACGGCGTCACGCAGCACCGCGTGAAGGGCGGGCGCTTCGTCGAGGAGTGGACCGTCTTCAACGAGTTGCAGGTCGTGCAGCAACTCTGGACCGGCGACTGAGACGGGGCGGCCCGCGTCGCCGCAGGGAGGAGGGATCGCCATAGACTAGGATACGGCCCACAGACTCGATCACCCGGTCTGTTCCCAGCATTTTTGCCATCGTAAGGAGAGTTTCCCATGAAGAACCGCAGGCTCCTCAGCGCCGCCCTCGCCGTGGCGCTCACCGTCTCCGTCTGGGGAGGCGCCCGCAGCGCCACCGCCGCGCACACCGGTGCGGCCAAGCCGTACGCGGGCACGACGCTCAACTTCCTCGTCTGCTGCCCGACCGTTGCCCAGTTCGTCGCCATGCAGAAGCTGACCAACAGCAGCTTCACCCCCAGCACCGGGATCACGGTGCATTGGGACACGAGCACCCCCTACGGTTCGCTCGAGCAGAAGATCGTGAGCACGGCCGTCTCCGGCAACGGCGCGTACGACCTGGTGGCGTGGCCCGACAGCTGGGGCTCCGCCGTCAAGCCCTACCTCCTGCCGCTCAACAGCTACGTGCAGAAGGACCAGGTGAACCTCAAGGACTGGCCGCGGTCTTTCATCACCATCGGCAGCTCCGCCGACGGCAAGCAACTCCTGGGCTTCCCCTTCCGCGGCCACGCGCAGTTGCTCTTCTATCGCACCGACGTCTTCAAGAAGCTGGGCCTGCAGCCCCCGTCGACCTGGCAGCAGTTGGTCGCGGACGCCACGATCATCCAGAAGAAGGGGGGCATCGACCCCCTCGCCATGTACTACGGCGGGCTCGGCGCCGGCCAGAACCTCTTCATCTGGCTCAACATGCTCTGGAGCAACGGCGGGACGCTGCTGGACAACAACAATCGGCCCCAGTTCGCCAGCCCGGCGGGCATCCAGGCCACGCAGCTCTACATCGACCTGCTGCGCAAATACCACTTCACGCGGCCCACGGCGCTCACCAACGACGAAGGCGGCGCCGGCTCGGTCTTCCAGAAGGGGCAGGCGGCGATGTGGATCGGGTGGTCCTGGTACGAGGAGCTCTTCACCAACCCGACCGCCTCGGCGCCAGTCGTCGTGCAGAACACGAGCTTCACCCCCGCGCCCGGCTGGCAGGGCAAGGGCCGCGCTGCCTACAGCTTCACCTTCGAGGCCAGTGTGCTGCAGTCCTCCAAGAATCAGGCCGCGGCGTTCGCATACCTGAAGTGGCTGACCAGCGCGCCCGTAGAGCGCCAGATCCTGCTCAACAAGAGCGATCCCAAGACCGACACCGTGGTCGGGCAGCACCTGTCGAACCTGCTGGACCCGCGGGTCAACGCGGCCAACCACCAACTCCAGCGGGAGATGGCCTCCATCCTGACGAGCTCCCGCAGTGAGCCGCTCGTCCCGCAGTGGCTGAAGGTGCAGTCCATCATCGAGATCGCCCTCAACAAGATGGCGAACGGCGCCCCCATCCAGTCCACCCTCGCCCAGGCCCAGTCCGACGTCGCCGCGGCGATGACGAGCTAGTCGCCCGCCGACGCCGCAGTGAGCGCCTGTAGTGGGCGATTGAGCGCGCCCGGGCATTTCGGGGGCCGGGAGCGCCGGTTTGCGTCGCTGACCTGGGGCTGACCGCGACGCGGGGCGTATGCAACACGCCCCGCGTCGCGCCTCCCGGCGAGGGTGGGGCTGGGCGCCCAGAGGCGCCGTTGTAGTGTATGCCCCGCGCCTCTGGGCGCGGGCCCGCTAGATTGTATGTCCCGCGCCTCTGGGCGCGGGCCCGCTAGATTGTATGTCCCGCGCCTCTGGGCGCGGGCCTGCTGGTAGGTAGACGAAAGAGCGAAGGTTCGTGGTGGCATTCGATCGGCGCGGCGATATAGGCGCGATGCTCCGTCCCGGAGGCGAGCGACGTCAGCCCCTGCGCGGGTTCGACGAGGACTACGTCGACATCGTCGACTACATCGTTCGCTGCACCCACAAGATCTGGGAAGAGCACGGCGTCGGCCTCATCTACGGCCACTACACGCACAACGCCGTGCAGCACGGGACGGACGGCGAGTGGTATGGGCGCGATCAGGTCATCGCCAACACGCTCCAGATGCAGGCCGCCTTTCCCGATCTGCGCCTCATCGCGGACGACGTGATCTGGGCCGGCGACGACGTCGAGGGCTTCAAGACATCGCATCGCTGCACCCTGGTGGGACGCAACACCGGATACAGCATCTTTGGCCCGCCCACGGGCCGGCACATCACGGTGCGCTCCGTCTACAATTGCGCCGTGCGGGACAACCGCATCTATGCCGAATGGGCCTACAACGACGAGTTGAGCCTGATCCGGCAACTGGGGCTGCCCCTCCGAGAGACCGTGCGCGGGCTAGCGCCCGAACCGCTCGATACCCTGGGCGTCGACGCGGTGGGGCAGGTCGAGCGACTGCGGGGCCAGGAGCCTCCGCCCGCGCCAGGGCCGAAGCCCGACGGCTTCGACGTCGAGGACCTGGTGCGGCGCGGCATGCACGAGATCTGGAACTGGCGCCTGCTTAACCGGATCGACGACTACTATGGGGAGAGCTACCTGTACCACGGCGCCACGGGCCGGGAAGCCTATGGACGAGGGAACTACAGGGCCTACGTGCTGTCGGTGCTGGCCATGTTCCCCGACGCGGCCATACACATCGATGACTTGTATTGGAACGGGGACGAGCGCGAGGGCTACCGCACGGCCGCGCGGTGGACCCTCCTGGGGACGCACACGGGGCCGGGGGTCTACGGGGCGCCGACTAACCGGCAGATCCGGATGAGCGGTCTCACCCAGCACCTCGTCCGCGGCGGGCGTTTCGTCGAGGAGTGGACCCTCTTCAATGAGCTGCAGGTTCTCCAGCAGCTCTGGTGTGACCACTGAGCGACGTCCCACGGCGCAACGTCGGCGCCAGGCACGGGTTTCGTGCACGCGGACCCACCCGGTGAAGCGCGTACGGCTAGGAGTAGATCTTATGGCGATCAAACAGGGGCAATCTTATGCAACGCTGACCCCGCGGCGACGGGTGCGGGCGAACACCGTCCGCCGGCAGCGCGCCATCGCGCGCCTCCTGCTCCTCGCCCCGGCGGTGCTCGTCGTCCTCGCCACCACCACCTACCCGCTGATCTCCGCCCTCCTCGCCAGCTTCCGCGACTGGCAGTTCATCTATTCGCCGAACCCTGGCGCGTGGGTCGGCCTGAAGAACTACGCGCAGGCCATCCACGACAGGGAGTTCATCAACGCGATCGTGGTGACCCTCGAATTCACCGTGCTCTCGGTCGCGCTGTGCATGGTCCTGGCGCTGGCCATGGCGCTCGTGCTCTACAAGCCGGGCCGCGTCAACGTCATCACGCGGGCGCTCCTCATCTTCCCCTTCGCCGTGAGCCCCGCCCTCAAGGGCTATTCCTGGAAGTTCATGCTGGACCCGGACTATGGCATCTACGCCAAGTTGATCGGCGTCGTCGTCCCGCCCGCCCAGGGCTTTGTCTGGCTGTCGCAGCAGTTCTGGGCCTTGTTCTGGCTGGCCGTGTCGGAGGTCTGGGGCTGGGGCCCGCTCATGGCGCTGATGTTCATCGGCGCCCTCTCCGCCATCTCCCCTGAAATCTTCGAGGCCGCCGGCATGGACGGCGCCAGCGGGTGGGCCACCTTCCGGCACATCATGCTCCCGCTGCTGCGCCCGATCCTCTTCACGGCCGCGCTGCTCAAAATCATCTTCTCGCTCAAGCTGTTCGACCAGGTGGTCACGATGACCGGCGGCGGGCCGGGCGACTCGACGCAGACCCTCAACTACTACGTCTACCAGGCCGCGTTCCGCGATTTCAACATGGGCTACGCCTCGGCGCTGGCCATCATCCTGGTGGCCGCGCTCTCCATCTTCGCGTTCGTCTACGTCAAGATCGTCATGGGCAAGGCGGAGTGAGGCCATGAGCAGACACACCTCGAAGGCCATCGGGCGCGCCGGGCACGGCGTTGGCGTCCTGTTGATCGTGCTATTCACCATGTTCCCCATCGTGTGGATCGCGCTGACCGCATTCAAGCCCGACCGCTACATGTTCACCAGCACGCTCGCGTTCCCCCCCACCCTGTCCAACTTCACCACCATCTTCACGCCTCCGCTCAACTTCGGACCGCTGGTGCTCAATAGCGTCATCGTCGCGCTGGGTACCATCGCCATCGCCATACCGGTCTCGATCATGGCCTCCTATGTGTTTTCCCGGCACGCCTTTATGGGCAGCACGGGCCTGCTGATCTGGATCCTGGCGACCCAGTTCATCCCGGGCATCGTCGTGGCCATCCCCTACTTCAACCTGTTCCGCAGCCTGAACCTGATCGACACCCAGATCGCGCTGATCGTGGTCGAGCTGTCCGCCGTCGTGCCCTACGCCATCTGGATGATCAAGGGGTTCATCGATGGCCTGCCCCGCGAGGTGGAAGAGGCGGCGCGCATCGACGGCTGCGGCGAGGCGGCCATCATCCGGCACGTCACGTTCCCGCTGGCGATGCCGGGGATCATCGTGGCCACGATCTTCGCCCTGATCTCGACCTGGAACGACTTTATGTTCCCCCTCATCATGACCCACCAGAATGCTGAGACGCTCCAGGTCGGCCTGATGGGCACCGTCTCGGCCACGGGCGTGCAGTGGAACTGGATGTCGGCCACCGGTTTGGTCATCATGGTCCCGGTCTTTGTCCTCTCGCTGCTCATCCGCAACCACTTCGTGCAGGGGCTGACCATGGGGGCGGTGAAGTGATGGGGACACGGGACATGGATCGTGTTCCGCTTGTCCTGCTGTCTGGCACGCTGTGCGACGCGCGGCTCTGGGCGCACCAGGCGCGCCAACTCGCCGGGATCGCCGACCCTCTGGTCGGCGACCTGACGCGCGACGACTCGATCGGGGCAATGGCGGTGGGCGTGCTGGCGGCGGCGGCCCCGCGCTTCGCGCTCACCGGGCTCTCGATGGGGGCGATCGTGGCGTTCGAAATCCTGCGCCGGGCGCCCGAGCGGGTGCTTGCCCTGGCCCTCCTCGACACCAATCCGGCCGCGCCGGACGCTGGGCAGATCGCGGCCTGGCGAGAGGACATGCGCATGGCGAGGGCCGGCCTCTTCGCGCGGTTCGTCGAGGAGCGGTGGGTCCCGGCGCTGCTCGCCGCGAGCGGCGGTAAGGGCGGCCTCCTGCGGGACGCCATCCGTGGGATGGCCTACGCCGTCGGGCCGCGGGGCTGCGCACGCCAGCTGTCGGCGCAGATCGGGCGCCCGGACAGCCGGCCCTCGCTCGCGGCCATCGCCTGTCCCACCCTCGTCGTCGGCGGCCGCCAGGACACGTTATGCCCCCCGGAGATGCACGAGGCGATGTCCGCCGCCATACCAAACGCCCGGCTCGCCATCGTCGAGGACTGCGGTCACCTGAGCGCGCTCGAGCGGCCGGAGGCCGTGACGGCCCTGCTGCGCGAGTGGCTGACCGGGGTGATGCGGATCAGGCGCGACACGGCGCCGGCGGAGAGCGGCGGCGTCCAACCGGCCCACGAGCGTGGCGGCGACGGCGCACGGGCACGCCGCAACGTCCGCCCGCGACGGCCTGGCTGGCGTCGGGGCGATACGCCCTATGCCCTCGCGGTCCCGGTAGGTATGGGAGGGCGTCATGCGTGAGAATCGCTTGCTGGATGTCTGGAAAGGTGGCGGGTACGCCGTCAACGGCTGGCTCCAGTTGTCTAACTCGTTCGCCGCCGAGGTGATGGCGCACCAGGGCTGGGACAGCCTCACCATCGACCTGCAGCACGGCCTCATCGACTATCAGGCGGCCGTGACCATGTTACAGGCGGTCTCCACCACCTCCGTCGTGCCCACCGCCCGTGTGCCGTGGAACGATCCCGCGATCATCATGAAGATGCTCGACGCCGGCTGCTACGGTATCATTTGCCCGCTGATCAACACTCGAGCCGAGGCCGAAGCATTCGTGGGGGCCTGCCGCTATCCCCCGCGCGGTTATCGCAGCTTCGGCCCGACACGGGCGGTCCTCTACGCGGGGAGCGATTACCCGGAGGAGGCCGACCGGCAGGTGGTTGCCATGGCCATGATCGAGACCGCGCAGGCTGTCGAGAACATCGACGATATCCTGAGCGTGCCGGGTCTTGATGCGATCTACATCGGACCCGCAGACCTGAGTCAGAGCATGGGGGGCCGGGAGCGGAGCGACCCGACCGAGCCGAACGTGGTCGCCGCGCTGGACACGATCCTCGCGGCCGCCCGCCGCCATGAGGTCGTCGCGGGCATCCATTGTGGGTCGGCCGACTACGCGGCGCGCATGATCGGCAAAGGGTTCCAGTTCGTCACGGTGCTCTCCGATTGGCGCCTCATGGCGGCCGCGGCGCGGGCCACGCTCGCCGCAGTGCGCGACGGCGTCGGGGGGTGACGAGGGATGACCTCGGCGGCGTGGTAGGATGCCCATAGCGGCCGTTTTTCTCCCCTTGGTGGGCGCGTGTCGGCATGTGGCGCGGGGTGGGAAGCCGGAAGGGGAGCCGGTTGGAGGAGGACCAATGGGCACGGAGACCGAGCGCGCGGGGCGGATAGACGCCATGGCTACGGGGTACGACGACTTTTCCGATATGCTGGGGCGTCGTGGCCGCCGGCTGGACCCGGCCGTCTGGGACGACCTGGTGGATCGCCTGGCGGGGCACGACGTGACGCATCTGGGCGGCGGGAGCGGCGCGGCGAGCCGGCCCGCCGACGCCGACCTGGCCCACCTCATCCCGGACCTGGCGCGCGCGCCGGAGCCGCGCCTGCGCGACGCCCTGATCGCCCTACTGCTGCGCCACCCCGAGGACGCGGCCGCCGTGCGGGCGGCGATGGCCGATCTCCCGCGGGGCGACCCGGCATGGATGAGCTTGCTAGCCCGGCTGCTCGCCGCGGCGGCGCTCCAGCGTGAGCATGCGATGTACTGGGCGCGGGCGCTGCCCGGCCACGCGCCGATCGATGTCGCCGACCTCGTGGCGGCGCTCGACTTGCCGTCGCCAGAGGAAGAGGACGGGCGAGCGCTGCTGGCGGCGGCGCAGGAGTTGGTGCGCGGCCGGCACCGCACGCTCGACTACGTGGATGGCTGGGAGGACGTGGCCCGCCATGCCTTGCGCGAGGCGGTGGGGGTGGCGGGCTTCGAACGCCTCCTGGCCAAGGTCCCGGCCAAGGCCGCGGTGGGAGCGGGGACGTAGGCCATGTCGCAGTATGATCCCGTCACCGCCGCGCGCCTGCAGGAGTTCTTGCGACGGGTAGGGCGCGAGGTTCGCGAGCCAGGGCGGGTCCTCCTCGTCGGGGGCACGGGGCTGATCTACCAGAACCTCAAAGGGTTGACCAAGGACATCGACCTCGATACGCCGCTGCCGCCGAGCGCGCACGACCAGTTCTGGCGCACGGCGCGCCGCGTCGGCCGCGAGATGAATATCGCCGTCGAGGAGGCTTCTCCGGCGCAGTTCATCCCGCTACCACGCGGAGCGGAAGACCGCCACCGCTACTTGGGGCGACAGGGAACCTTGGAGGTGTTCGCCTACGACCCGGTCTCGACTGCGCTGGCCAAGATCGCGCGCGGCCGGCCCGCCGACTTCGCCGATATATTCGCGTTAATCGAGGAGGGGCAACTCCGCGTCGGCACGCTGACGGCGTCGCTCGACGAGATCCTGCCGCGCGTGGCTGCCGGCGAGGCGCGTAAGATCACGCCGGAGGACTACCGCGCGAACATGGACGCGTTCCTCGCGGACGCACGGGCGCGGGGTCTGGACGTCGACGTTGACGTGGACACGGGACCCGCCACCGACGACGCGCCAGGGTAGGCGCGCCAGGGGGCAGCGGAGCGCCGGGAAGCGCGGCTCTCCGCCCTCACAGACCGGGTTGAGACGTACGCGCGCGGCGAGGGCCGTGACGTCGGTGTTGGTCGCGCGTGCCCTCGGACTTATGAATGCCACCTGAAATGCCTTGACGGTAGGGTAAACTTGACGATGCCATAGGGTAAGCTGATCCCATGGGCAAACTATAGCGAAGGAGCGGTCGCCATGTCCAAGTCCATCGCCGTGTTCGGCGCCGGCCCCGGCCTCGGCCAGGCCGTCGCCCACCGCTACGCACGAGAAGGCTACACCGTTGTCCTCGTGGCCCGCCGGCGGGAGCCGCTCGACCGTCTGGCGAAGGATCTGACCAGTGCCGGGGCAACCGCGCACGTCATCACCGCCGACCTATCCGACACCGGCGCCACGCCCCGACTGGCCGAGCAGATTCGCGCGAAGGCCGGCAACCTCGACGCCTTGTACTATGCGCCCACCCCAGACACCGGGTTCGTTTCCGCAGCCAACCTGACCCCACAGCACGCCCAGAACTTCATGCCGCTGATCTTCTACACGATGCTGGCACTTGTGCAGGAGTTCCTGCCGCACATGCTCGAGCAGGGCGACGGGGCCATCCTGACCGCGCAGGGCGGCAGCACCGTGCAGGGCCTGCCGCACATGAGCGGCCCCAGTCCTGCACAAGCCGCACAGCGCAACTACCTGCAAGCCCTGCAGGCCGAGGTGGCCGACAAGGGCGTCTATGTCGGCCGGCTCTACATCGGCGCCGCCATCGAGCACAGCGCCTTCCACACCGAGATGGAGAAAGCAAAGGCTGCGGGTGAGCCGATCTGGGAGATGGCGACCGCCGATCCCGCTCATCTCGCCGACCTGCTCTGGATTATGCACAGCACGAGGGGCCAGCCGGAGGCCATCTATCCCGAGCGCCCCCTCGACCGCTGAGCAGCCGCTCCTTCAAACACCTCAATCTTGCACTAATTAGCCCCCGATGGCGGGCGATAGCCGAGGTCGGCCGCGTACACGTCGACGCGGCGATCTTGCAGGGGGTCCGACAATGCCGTCCAATGCTGGTAGCGGGCGGCGGAGAGGTTGATCTCCGCGACGATGAACGCCTCGTCCGACAGGCTGGCTGGGCCGGCAAGGTAGCCGGTCGGCCCCACCACGCAACTGCTGCCGGCGAAAGCGCACCCCCGCTCCACGCCGCAGCGGTCCGCGCACACCATGAACACGTTGTTCATGTGCGCCTGCGCCATGTGCAGCGCGGGCATGAGGTTGTTTGACTCCTCGACCAGGCCAGGCGTGAAGTCCCAGCAGGTCGGGTCGCAGATGACGTCCGCCCCTTGCAGCTTCAGGATGCGGATCGTCTCCGGGAACCAGGCGTCGTAGCAGATGATGAGCCCGACGCGGCCAAACGGCAGATGGAACACGGGGAGGCCCAGATTTCCGGGCTCGAAGAACAGCCGCTCCTCATTCCATAAGTGCAGCTTGCGATATTTTCCGATAAAGCCCTCGGGACCCAGGAGCGCGGCGCTGTTGTACAGCCGATCGCCGTCCCGCTCGCAGATACCGGCGACCGCGTAGACCCCGGTTCCTCGGATGGCCTCAAGGTAGGCCTGGCACGTTGGTCCGTTCGGGATGTCCTCGGCAAGATCAAAGGCCTCGGAACGCGAGTTGAAGATGTAGCCGCTGTTCCCGAGTTCCGGCAGCACGACCAAGTCGACATGTTGGTCGACGGCGCGTCGCAGGGCTTCCAGCCCCTTGTGGACGTTCGCCGCTTTCTCCCCGACGCGCGGCTCGAGTTGGGCCGCGGCCACGCGCACCACCGCCTCCTGGCCCCGCTCTCGGGTGCGCGATCCCGCCGTTTCCCGCCTATGACCTTCCGCGTGGGCTATGTCTTGGGTAGCCATCGTGCTCCCTCAATTCCTCTCTCGCTACTACTGCGCGTGGCCGCCAGGCGCGCGACGATGGCGGCCTCGGTCCCGACCACCGCCCGGCGCACGATCCCCCGCCCCCCCCGCAGGCCCGCCTTGACGACCGGCCCCCGTAAGAAGCCCGCCGGCCAACCTGGCGGCGGCCGGCCCACCCGCCCCGTGCGCAGTGGGACGCGGAAGATCGCGCGGGCGGCGGTGACATAGGGCGCGAACCCGTCCACTAATAGCAGGAAGGCGGGCGTGACCACCGCGCCCTTCACCCGCATGAGCAGACGGCGCACCAGCAGGCCGTCCCGGCGCTTGGCCACCACGCCCCCCAGCCAGAACCGGGTGCCCACCTCCATGGCCTGAGCCAGCCACACCCTCCCGCCCCGCACGCGCACGCAGATCTCGTCCGCCTGCACATGCGCCGTCGTGACATCGCCTGTTCCATCCATCAGCGGCGCGATGGCGCCCAACACGGTACGATGCTGGGTGTCGTCGGGCCAAAGCTCCACCTCGATACGATCTGAGAACCAAGTAGATGCGCACCGGCGCGTTTGTCCCCTCGTAAGTACGATGCATCAGAGCGTTGCGCTGCGCTTCTGACGCGACAGCCTCAAGTTCGGTGTCACTCAGCATCGTTTCCTCCACCCATCAACATCGCTCACTGAGGCGCCATTAATACCGTTAATACCGTCCAACAGTCCGGATTTCCTGGCAGTGTAACGCAAGAAGCAGGCTACAGGAGAAACGCGTGACTCCGACGCCACGTCATAAGTATAGGCGTCCTTCAATGGTATAATACTTGGTCTGCTTACTCTTGAGGTGATACATCTTATTGAGCAAGTCCCGGACTCCTACACGTGCTGTGATGATTATCACAGGTTATTCAACAAGCCTCGAAGGAGCGCGCTTGCTTGGGACTGCAAGCGCGCTTAGAGTGAGGGTAGCCTACAACGGGCCGCGGTGCGCCCCCTATCCGTGTCACCTCTCCGATCAGATGCCACGTCGCGAGGAGCCGATCCCATGCCGACCATCAGCCTGCCTATCGCCGAGGTGACCGCGTACTCGGATCGCGCCATGGTTACGCGCCGCGGCGCCGTCGCCACCACCGGCAGCGCGCAGGGGCTCGTGCTGACGGATATCCCCTGGAGCCTGGATGTCGATTCCGTGCGCGCCGTGGACAAGACGCTGATCGGCGGCAACCGGCGCACCGCGTTCTCGTACCGCATCCTCGTCGGCAACAACCGGCCGCTGCCGGCCCGGCTGACCCTGCGCGACCAGGTACCCGTGTCGCGCCACGAAGGGCTCAAGATCCGGCTGACGCGCGCCTCACCGCAGCCGGACGAGCACACCGACCGCGGTGAACTGCGCTGGGAGCTAACCATCCCCCCAGGCGAGACGCGGGAAGTTAGCTTCGACATGACCGTGGAGCACCCCGCCGCTCAGACCGTTGTCGGGCTGTAGCGATGGATAAGATTGTCGCGCCGCGCGACGGGCGACCCGTGTATGACATGCGCCTGCGCGTGCGCTCCTACGAGGTCGACGCGCTGGGCCACGTCAACAACGCCGTCTACCTCAACTACCTGGAGCAGGCAGCCACCGAGCACGCCGCGGCGCTGGACTTCGGGGCGGCGCGCCTGGCCGAGCTGGGCGGCCTGTTCGTGGTGCGCCGCCACGAGATCGACTACCTGCGCGCGGCGGTGGCCGGCGACCCTCTCGTCGTCACCACGTGGCCCGAAAGCCTGCGCGGGCCGCGCGCCTACCGCGCCTATGAGATCCGCCACGAGGGGACCGGGCAGCAGCTCGTCGTGGCGCGCACGCTGTGGGCCTGGATCGACCCGCGCAGCGGCCGGCCACGCCCCATCCCCCGCGAGATCATCGATACCTTTCACGTTCCGACAAGCGGGCTGGACGACGCGACGCCGCGACGGTAGACCCCCGTGTCGTCCGGCGCGGCACGCACTTTGCTTCCATGGTCAGTCCGACGACGTTCCCCCAGCACGGTTGATCCGTGACCGACCGCTCGCCCCTTCGGTCACTAGTACACGTTGACGTCCATACGTTTGCGTGCGGCGACGGCCTGCGACTGAAGTCGCATGGCAGGGACGGGACACTAAAGTGTCTCACCGGATTGCCAAGGGACGTGAGCCAAGCTGTACTAGTATGGCCGGAGCCGGCCACCATCCGCGCCGACACCGCCAGAGAGAGCGTCATTGGGTAGGGCTCTGTCCCCATGCCTCCGCTCGGCCCTGTCTTTCACCACGTGTGACGACGCTGTCGCCGCACCCTATGACGTCACCCACCGGTGGAGGAACAATTATGGCCTTGAGATTCATCCCGACCGTCGTTCACGGCATCCTCGACTACGCGACGGCCGGCATGCTCCTGACGCTGCCCCGCGTCCTGGGGTGGAAGAAGGAGGCGACCACGCTGCTGACGGGCGCCGGAGCGGGCGTGCTCGCCTATAGCCTGCTGACGCGCTACGAGCTCGGCGTGGTCAAGGTGTTGCCCATGACCGTCCACCTTGCCCTGGACGCGCTCGGCGGCGGCCTGCTGGCCGCGGCGCCGTCTTTCTTTGTCGAGGACGAGGAGTCGAGCGTTAAGACGATGCTGATGGCGATCGGCGTCTTCGAGATCGGCGCGTCGTTGCTGACCAAGACAAGCCCGTCCCCCGGCGCCGCGTCATAAGCGAGAGGCCTCGTTGCGCGGGGCGACATGATAGACTATGCGGGGCACGTCGTCCCATCTATGGATTGACAATCAAGGAGTCTCTCATGCGCCCGCATCGGATCGCCCTCTCCACGGTTCTCTGTTGCTCCATCGCCGCCTCCGCCGCCTCGTTCGCCGGCGCCTCCCCCGCTCTGTTCCATACCGCCTCCGCCCAAGTCGCCGGTCGAGCGCCCGCACGCGTGCAGCTACCGGGCTCGGTGATCGTGGTCAAGCGGTTCGGCGCGGCCATCCGCGTGGCGCCGTCGAGCAACGTGGCCGTCCGCGTCACCGCCGCGTGCGGCACCACCGGCCAGGTGCTGGGCTACGCAAACGGCTGGTACCAGGTCAGCTACGACAGCTCGCAGACCGTCCAGGGTGGCGGCACGGTCACCGGTTGGGTGGGCGCTGCGCGCGTCGCCGACGCCGCCAATCCGCCCGCCTACGACTGCACGGACGCCTACACCTTCCAGCTTGGCCAGCACGGTTACAGCTACGTGCGCAGCGGCTGCCTCAGCCTGCGCGCCTACCCCTCGCGCACCGCCCCCTACCACTCCTGCGTGGCCAACTTCCACGACTACACCGTCACCAACGGCCCCTACGCCGCCGGCGGCGACGATTGGTTCGGCGTCAGCAGCCGCGCCACCGGCAGCGGCTGGGTGCTGGCGCAATATCTCCTCCCCTACCGCCAGTCGGCGGGCGGCGCGACCGGGAGCGCCCCGGCCTGCGATCCATCCGCGCTGTTCGCGGCCGCGGTGCGCAAGGAAGGCTTCGATCCGCACAGCGGGGGCTACGCCAATCTGACCGGCGATGATGCGGCCGGGGCCACCCACCCGTTGTGCATCGGCGCCTGGGCAATCGCCATCATCGGCCGGCCCACGGTCGGCGCCACCGACGGTGACACCTTGTTCGCCGCGGCGAACGGTCAATGGAGCGAGGTCACCGTGCTCGGCTACCCCGTGACGACGTGTTCCCTGCAGCGCCGGGGTGTCCCCGCCTCGACCGCCCTGACCTTCGTCCGCCATCTCGGTGGTGGACCCGCCTGTTGAGACGGGAACGGCGCTCGAACGCGTGGGGCGAGGGGCGTGAGAGCAGCGGGTGGTGCCCCTCGCCCCGCGAAGGCCAGGGACGCCACAGCACGGCGCACCCACACCTTGACACTGCGGGCTGTCGATCCAGGCCATGACGCTCCGCGCGAGGGCATCGGGTTAGCAGCCGCGCCGCCTTGTTTTGGATACTGCCGCGCCCGCGGCGACAGGTTTGACCGCCGCGTACGATCTGTACTCACATGCGTCCTTTTGGGTGTCCATGTGCGTGTATGTGCGGCTCCGTTTCCTTCGTGCATCATCCAGGCTAGAACGCATAGCGGACGCCGCAATAGGGCATATGGCGGGCCAGCAGGTCGCGGAAGTCACGCACTAACTCGCGCTTCAGAGCGCGCTCGTAGCGCAGCACCCGCGCGCCGCTGGCCCGCGCCACCTTGTGCTCCTGGACCTCCGGCCGCCACAGCAGCGCCTCGGCTTTGGGGTGCCAGCGCAGGTTGACCTCGTGCAACTCCTCTTCGTGCGTCAGGAAGATGACCTCGGCCTGCAGATTGGCCTTCGCGGCGGGCGAGAGCGCCGCGTCGAGTTCGTCGAACAAGGCGGCGTAGTCCCCGAGCCAGCCGTCGTAGTAGATGACGGGGCCGAAGTTGACGTTGACCTCGTAGCCCGCCGCGACGAAGTCGTCGATGGCCGCGATGCGCTCGGAGACCGGCGAGGTGCGCACGTCGACCAGGCGCGAGACCTCCGCCGGCATCAGGCTGAAGCGCAGGCGCGTCCGGCCCTGGGGGTCGTAGAGGAGCATGTCGCGGTTGACGTACTTGGTGGCGAAGGTGGCCCTGGCGTTGGGTAGCCGGGCGAACAAGGCCACGAGGTCGCGCACGTTGTCGCCGATGGCGGCGTCGACCGAGAGGTCGCCGTTTGTGCCGAGTTCGTAGGTCCACAGCGTGGGATCGGCCTGCGTCGGCTCGAACTTGAAGCCCTGCTTCGCCGCGTGGCGCTCGATCGTGGCCATGATGGCCTCGATGTTGACGAAGGTTGTGATGGGGTTGGCGTAGCCCTTGCGCCGAGCGACATAGCAATAGCTACATGCCATAGTACAACCATTAGATATCGACGGGGCCACGAAGTCGGCGCTGCGCTCGAACGGTACGCAGCGCAGCGTCTTCTTGACGCCGAGCACCAGCACGGTGCGCTTGACGCGGTTCCAGTCCTCGACCAGCGCCTCGTTGCCATGCAACTCGGGGATGTTCCAGTGTGAGGGGACCTCGACGCGCTCGGCTTGAGGGTAGCGCGCCAGGATCTCGCGCCCGCGCGGCAGGTCGAGCGCGGCCGGCTCGTAGTAGATGGCGCCGATGTCCAGCAGGCTGCTTACATCATGTCCGTTTGCATTTGGCATGCCATGGAGTGTAGCAAGGATACCGCAAAGGCATAAGCGTCACCGTGCGGCCGGATGGGCTACAATGGGGCTATTCGCGACGGAGGAGAGGCGATGGTTGCGCACCACAAAGAGAAAACGACCCTGGCCCAGTTCCTGGCCCTGCCGGACGACGGCAACCTGCACGAGTTTGTGCGAGGGGAGATACGTGTGAGTCCCGTCCCTAAAGGCTCGCATGGCATGATCGAAAGTACTATCATCATCGAACTCGGAACCTATCTCAAAGATCGTGCGCGCGACCTGGGCTGGCTGCCCGCGCATGGTCTCACTGCTCGCGCGCGCCTGGTTGGCTTCGTGGCCGGCGGCGAGTTCGGCATCCAGTTTACTCTGCCCGACGATCCCGACCAGGTGCGCGGCGTCGACGTCGCCTATATCCCGGCCGAGCAATATGCCCGCGTCGGCTGGGACCAGCAGGGCTACTTCCCCGCGGTCCCGGCCCTCGTCGTGGAGGTGGTCAGCCGGTCCGACAAGAAGGCCGACATCGAGGAGAAGCGGCGCGACTATCTGACCGGAGGCGCGCGGCGCATGTGGAGCGTCTACCCCACGCGCGACGAGATACACGTCCACGACCCCCACGCGCCCACGCGCGTGCTGCGCCTCGACGATACCCTCACCGACGACGAGCTATTGCCCGGCTTCGCGCTGCCCCTGCGGCTCGTCTTTCCCACACCTTAAGACTCGCGAACTGGGAGCGCGAACAGCTTGCCCGCCTCGGTTGCCGCCACGACAGTCGCCATTATTGGCGTGCGGGACAAACGGGCAAGCTGCCCGCGCTCCCAGTGACTGTGCGGGACAAGCGGGCGAGCCGCCCGCGCTCCCAGTAGCTGCCGCGCAACGTATCGGCGGCTGTCACTACCAGTGGGTATGCCGGCAATTTTGTCACATCGCCGTCTGCAGGAACTGCTGGCGCTCGCGGATGGTGCGCTCCAGGCGCTGGAGCAGCGACTCCAGGGTAGCGGCGATGTCCTCGTCGTCCCAGCGGTTGGCCGTCAGGCCGCTCACTTGCTGCTCCAGTTCCTGTGTCTGCTGCACCAGGGCGAGGTCGAACTCCAGCAGCCGGTTGAGCAGCGGCAATTCCTCGCGGAAGCGCCACCACACGCGGTCCTGCGTCGGGACCGGCATGCCGCGGATGCGCTCCTCCAGCCGGCAGACGCGCTCGGACAGCTCGCCGATCCCGCGCAGACGTGCCATGGTCTCGGCGGGTGGATAGGGATTCTCACGCGTGGACGGCGGGACGTAGCGCCGCTGATAGTTGCTCTGGAGCGCCGCCAGCGTCTGCGGCGCGCTGCCCAGCGCGCCGCAGGCTTTTTGCCGCACCAGCAAGTCGTCGGCGCGGGCCATGTTGCGCTTATCATAGAAGTTGTAGCCATAGCCCACCAGCAGCAGTTGCAGTTGCCGCATCACGGGATTGTCGCTGGGATGCAGGCCGCTCATCGCCGTGGGTCTCCCACGGATGGGATAGTGGGGTGCTGCGTCCCATCAGGGGTCGCGGGGCGCGGCTGCGCCGTGGGCGGACCGACGGGTGTGAAGGCCGGCGCGGGAGCGACAGCGGGGGAGTGCGCCTGCGAGCCGTTGACGAAGCGGTCGGCGCCCAGGACCGGAGAGACGCCGCCAATGGAGAAGGGCTGGCCCACGGCCATGTTCGGCGCGCTGACGATGCCGTGCTCGGCCATGATCATCGCCGTGTAGTAGCGCACCGCGTCCAGCTCGGAGAGGCCGAACGCCTTGAGCGAGATCAGCTGCTTCATGCGCTCGTCGCGCGGGTAGACCAGCACCTTGACCGCGTCGAGCGTGATGCCGTAGCCGCGCAAGAAGCCCTGCAGGTGGGCATGCACCAGTTCGGTCAGTTCGTGGATCTTTTCGTTGACCGATTCCAGGGGCGTCACCTGGACCAGTTGGTTGACGGCCTGCTCCACCACCGGCCCGGCGTAGGCGTTGACGTCGTCGGTGGTCAGGACGTGGCCGCGATAGGGCATGTGCTGCACGATGGACACGGCGTCGTCCGTGGTGGCCACGCGCAGGTAGTAGTCGACGGTGTAGGACATCTCGGCCATCTCACGCGAGAAGGCGACGCCGCGGGCGGAGACGATTAGCTTGGCGCGGCTGACGTAGAGCGCCTCGTACTGCCAGGGGCTATCGCCGCCGTAGAAGTTCTGCACGATGTTCCCGAAGAGGAACCGCTGCGGGGTAGCCACGGGATACAGGCCGGTCTCGTAAACGTTGAGGATGGCCCCGCGCGACTTGAGCACACAGAAGTGGTTGCTCTCTACGGTCAGCAGCGAGCCGTTGACGATGTCGTTGTTGGGATAGTGCCACATCAAGACGTTGGGGCCGATGACCTCCTCGCCGGTCGGGGTCAGGGTCGAGATAACGTGTCGGACGCCGCCCATGGTCGTTCCTCCTCCGTGAGCTATCAGTTGCCCGTAGGGGCGTATTGCATACGCCCGGTTGTCAGTTGCCGGTTGCCGGTTGCCGGTTGCCGGTTGCCGGTTGCCGGTTGCCGGTTGTCAGTTGCCAGTCGCCAGTCGCCAGTCGCCAGTCGTCAGTCGTCGGCCGTTGTCCTCGGTAGGTCAACGTCTCCCATTATAGTAAACGTGCCGGGCATGGGTTTTTGGGAACTGGTAGCTGATTTCACCGTTTCTATAGACGTAGGAGGACACAAACGCCATAGTGTCGCGGGATAGACTACAATAGAGACGTTCGCGACGGAGGGAAAACGATGGTTGTGGACCGGACCAGGATGAGTTTTGACACGTTCATGGCATTGCCAAACGACGGAGGCCGGCATGAATACGTGCGCGGGGAGGTGCGTGTCAGTCCGATCGCGCCAGGCTGGCACGGAGTCGCCGAGGTCATTGTCGGGTCGGCGATCTATCAATCTCTGGAAGACCGTGCGCCGGCCCTTGGCTGGACGCTCGCCCATGGCATAAAAGCTCAAGCCAGGTTGGTCGGTCTTGTCGCCATGGGCGAGGTCGGCATCGAGTTTACGCTTCCAGACGATCCTCGCCAGATTCGTGGCGCCGACATCGTGTACATAACGGCTGAACAGTACAATCGTCTGGGGTGGGGCGACGACAGCTACTTTCTTGAGGCGCCGCGCCTCGTGGTCGAGATCGTCAGTGTGTTCGATAGAGCGGCCGACCTGGACGAGAAGCGACGGGACTACCTCGCCGGCGGCGCGCAACGCGTATGGATCATCGACCCTCTACGTCACGAGATACATATCCATGATGCGACTGCGCCCACGCGCGTGCTGCACATCGACGATATCCTCACCGATGACAACCTGCTGCCCGGCTTTGCGCTGCCCTTGCGACTTGTCTTCCCCACGCCGTAGGGCTCATGAAGGCGGATGGACATGACCATGACCGTGACGCAACCGACGCCCTACCCCGACGTTAACGCCTTTCTCCACCAGTTCCTTTCGCACGTACGAGCCGTCCTTGGGCAGGACTTCGTTGGCCTGTATCTGTACGGGTCCCTGTCGCTCGGCGATTTCGACCCCGCGAGTAGCGACATCGACGCGGTCGTTGCGACCGCCATGCCGCTCGGATCAGAGGTAATCGAGGAGTTGCGTGGGCTGCACGCGAGGATGCAAGCATCCGACGGAGATTGGGCGCGCCGGCTCGAGGTGTCCTACATGCCCCTGACCGCCCTGCGCCGCTACGACCCGACCGCCACGCGCCATCCCTGTTAGCAGCACGGTGAGCCCCTTCGACGTCATCGAGCACGGCAGGGACTGGGTCATCAATCTCTACATCATGCGTGAGACGGGCGTTGCCGTCGCCGGGCTGGCGCCGCGCACGCTGATCGACCCCATCACGCCTGATGACCTGCGCGCGGCTACCCGACACATCCTCTGCACCTCGTGGGTGCGGCATCTCGATAGTCCGGATTGGATGCGCCCGCGCATGTATCAAGCATTCACCGTCTTGACGATGTGTCGTGCCTGGTATGTGCTCGAACGGGGCGCTATCGTCTCCAAGTTACGGGCAGCGGCACGGGCGCAAGAGACGCTCGCCCCTCACTGGAAACCCCTCATCCGGTGGGCTATCCTCCATCGCGACGACCCTCAAGCAGGCGACATGGCAGAAACGCTGCGCTTCCTTCGCCACACGATCGACGCCCACTGTTGAATTGTCGCCTCGCCCCCCTCACAACGGTGGATTAGCGACCACGAGCCAGAGGAACGCGCCGACGGGTGGCAGAACGAGCGAGAGGATCAGGCCCGCGCCGATGTATGCCGTCGCGTCCCGATAGTATGTCGCCAACGACGCCGCAATGACCATCGCGTATGGAACAGCAATCAGGTTCCACCAGTATTGTCCCAGGATGGCATGGGGCGCCAACGCAGGGCTCAGCCACCACAGAACGAACGGCGCAAGTCCAAGCGCCAGGCCAGCCAAGACCTGCCGCGCGGGCCGCATCGAGCGTGCGCCTGTCAACACGTCCACTCCTCTCCCGCGGATGTTTTCGCCGCTTCCAGCGCCATCGCGGCGCTGGACCGAATATCGCGCGATCGGTCATGGCGGGCCACGTGGTCGAGCCGCACGGTGAGGGTGGAGGGCAGCCCGCCCAGGGCCATGCCGGCTACATCCGCGATGGCCTGGCAGGCTCCTAGCCGCACGCGAGACGCGGTGTGGGCCAATGCTTCGTCCAAGACGGTCAGCGCCTCGGCGTTCCCGGTCAGCAGAGCGATGGTCGCTATCCCTATGAGCACGATGGTGCGACGATGACCTGCCGATCCGTCGTGCGGCCGGGAAAACCGGAAGCACTCCGCCAGGAAGGGCAAGACCTCCTCATCGGCGATGTCGACTAACGCCCGCAACGCCGCCTCTTCGATATATTGCGAACCGGGGCCGCGCACCGTGCGAGCCGTTCGCGCCACCTCGATCAGCGTGGTCACGTCGTCCTTGTCGTCCTCGTTACTGATCGCCATCAGGTCAAGGGACGATGCATCGTCCATGGTCGCTCCCAAAGCATGCTCGGGATCGTGTTGGTACCGCTGCAGTTCGTCCACGAGAGCCCGCAAATCCCGCGGGGATAGTTCCGTCCCAACGTCCGGCAGATCAGCGCCCGGCATAACCCGGCGTAGCCATTGTCGGCGCAACTCGGCGTAGGTCCGCGGTCGACTCATCAACCAACTCTCTGGATAGGTTACAAGGAGCCGCCAGATGCTGGGGCCGCCGGCAACCGGATGGTCATAGGCTCCGTACCTGCTCCCCTCTCCCGCGCGCGGGAGAGGGGTTGGGGGTGAGGGGCGCTGGTGGGTTAGCCCCCGGCGGGGAAGACGTTGCCGGGCTCGGTCATGGCGGCGGGGTCAAGGATGCGGTCCAATTCCTCCTCGGACAGACTCGTCTCCTGGCGCGCCACCTCGCGGATGGTGGCGCCGGTCTGAGATGCCTTCTTCGCGATGGCCGCCGCCGCGTCGTAGCCGATCGTCGGCGCCAGCGCCGTGCAGATGGCCAGGCCGCGCTCGACCATCTCCGGCCCCCTGCTGGTGGCCGTGATGCCGTCGACGCACTGGTTGACGAAGTTGTCCGTGCCCTTGTCCAGCAGCTCGATCGACTCCAGCAGATTGTAGGCCACCACCGGCATCATTACGTTGATCTCGAAGTTGCCGGACTGCCCGCCCACGGTAATGGTCACGTTGTTGCCCATCACCTGCGCGCAGACCATGGTCAGCGCCTCGGGAATGACCGGGTTGACCTTGCCGGGCATGATCGAGCTGCCGGGCTGCACCTCGGGCAGGGCGATCTCGCCGATGCCGGCGCGCGGGCCCGAGCCCAGCCAGCGGATGTCGTTGGCGATCTTCATCAGGCTCACGGCCACGGTGTTAAGCGCGCCGCTGGCCTCGACGCAGTTGTCCAGCGTGTTCTGGGCCTGAAAGTGGCCGTCGGTCTCGCGCACGGCCACGCCGTTGGCCTCGCTCAGTTTGGCGCAGACGCGGGAGGCAAACTCGCTATGCGTGTTGACGCCGGTGCCCACGGCGGTGCCGCCCAGCGCGACCTCGCCCAACTCCCCCTCGGCGCGCTCCAGGCGCGCAATGCCGCGCTTCATCTGATCGGCGTAGCCCTCGAACTCCTGGCCCAAGCGGATCGGCGTGGCGTCCTGCAGGTGCGTGCGGCCGGTCTTGATGATGGGCATGAACTCCTCGGCCTTGGCGCGCAGCGCGGACTCGGTCTTGCGCAGCGTGGGGATCAGCCCGTCGTGGATGGAGACCAGCGCGGCGAGGTGGATAGCCGTGGGGATCACGTCGTTGGACGATTGGCCCTTGTTGACGTGGTCGTTGGGGTGGACCGGCTTCTTGGAGCCGCGCTCCCCGTCCATTAGCTCGATGGCGCGGTTGGAGATCACCTCGTTGGCGTTCATGTTGGTCGAGGTGCCCGAGCCGGTCTGGAAGATGTCGACCACGAACTGGTCGTCGAACCGGCCGTCGACCACCTCCTGGGCGGCCCGCACGATGGCCTCGCCGATCGTGGGCTCGAGCAGACCCAACTCCACGTTGACCTGCGCGGCGGCCAGCTTGATCTGGCCCAGCGCCTTGATGAACGAGCGCGGAAAGCGCAGGCTGCTGATGGGGAAGTTCTGCACCGCGCGCATCGTCTGGCCGCCGTAGTAGGCCGAGGATGGGACCTCGACTGGCCCCATCGAGTCGCGCTCGGTGCGCGTCGCTTGTGCCCTGTCCTGTGTCTGCGTCATCGTGTCTTAACTCCTTTGTCGCGCATCAGGGGACGCACGGCCGCGTGCGCCCCCTGACAGCATGCATCTCTATGTCCGTATTATTGTACACCCTCCCATCGTCCGCGACGCGGCCCGCGGCCTGTGCAGTCCCATATGCACGGCCCTCATAGAAGTCTATCTGGGGCGCGAGCGCCCGCTTGCGCTGCCCGCCCGGCCCCAATCCCACGTTGGCTCGGGCGCGGTGACGCACCAGCCGGACCGTTCACGGTCCCGTCCCTGCCATACCCCTTCAGGGTCAGGCCGTCACCGCATTGCCTACCGCAGGGGCGGGGTGGGGACGGCGACGCGCTGCCACGTCCGCCCCACGTCCAGCGTGCGGTAGAAGACGGTGGCGCCCCCGCCCGCCGGCCCTTTGAGGGTCAGGTACAGCGGGTCGCCGGGGTGGCTCCCACCCGTGACCGCCGCGATGGCGCGCGAGGGGACCGGCAGCCGGGCGGAGAGCGGCAGGCGCTCGGTGGCAGGCCCCGCGCAGGACGCCGGGGCAGGCGGCGGCGCGCCAGGTGCGCCCGTGGTCGGCGGAGAGGTACACGCGGTCCGGCGGCACGCCCTTATCCTGGGTGCGGCCGACGAGCAGGCCGGCCTCGTGGGGGGCGGTGGTGACGGAGAAGGTGCGCAGGGGCGGACGCGTGCGGGGGCGGGCAACCACGGCCCAGGGGCGGCCGTGCTCGCTGCGCACCGCGCCAACCGGCATGTATTGATCGTTCGCAAAGCTTTGGGGCGCGACTTGCAGGTTGACGTAGACGACGGTCGGGTCGCGCGCATCGGGAACGGGGGCATTGAAGCAGCACGAGCCGGGCGCGCCGGCAACGCCCCCTGGGTCAGCGCCCGCGCCGGCCTCCCCGCCGCTGGACGAGTGGCCGGTGAAGTCCCCGTACGACACCGAGTAGCCCGCGTTCGGAGGGAAGGCACGATAATCCGTCACGTAGCCGAACTGCGGCCCGTGGGGCTGGCGCGAGGGCGGGCCAAGCGCCATGTAGAGCATCCCGCTGCCGTAGTCCTCGCCGTGGTCCGGGATGGACCAGCGGTCCCCGCCGTCCGCCGACGACAGCACAAAGTAGGACAGGTAATCGGCCGATCCCTCGTTGTACTCCTCATCGAGGAACAGGGTGCGCCCGTCGCCAGCGATCTGCAGCGGACCCGTCAGCGTGTTGCCACCGGCGCCAGGCCCTTGGTCCCCAGTGACGCAGATCTGGGCGGCGTCGAGGAGGTTACGCCAGGTGCGGCCGGCGTCGCGGGAGCGCAGGAAGACCATCGGGCAGGCGTAGCGCCCGACGTAGAGGGTGCGCGGGTCGCGCGGCGACACCACCAGCCACTGGATGGCGTTGGGCGGGCCGGTGGGCACGTCCCGTACCACCAGATGCACGACGCCGGCCGCGACGGGCGCGGGGGATCGCGAGGGGCGGGCAGTGAGCAGCGCGAGCACGCAGACGAAGACAGGCAAGGCACGGGCGAGGGCAAGCATGGGCACACCTCCTGCGGGTCATCACGAGCGGGGCGCGGGATAGTAGTAGCACGCCTTGTTGAGCAGGTAGCGGTAGATGCGGTCGATCGTCACCGACGTGGCCGTGGGCTTGAACGTGGCGTTGACGCCCGGGCACGCGGGCAGCCCTCCCACTATCTTGGGGGCGCCCACCTTATCGTAAATGCCTTCTGGGTCGCCGGCCCCATTGAAGATCGCCACGCGCAGCAGGTCGTTGCCGGGGTCGAGCGACGCCCCCGGGCCGCAACTCCGCATCTGGTAGGACGTGAGGCAGCGGTAGTTGTAGAGCCAGGTGAACAGGTCGGCCACGTAGCGGCCCTCGACGGGTGGCTTCGGGGCGGACACGCTTTCGTTGGTTTCGGTGAAGAGCAGCGGCAAGCCCCGCAGGTCGTACTGGTCGCCGTTGTAGCGGCTATCGTGCGTCGGCGTCTGGCCCGGCGGGGACGGGAGCGTCGTCCGGGGGACATTGCGCGTCCAGGTGCGGACCATGGTGAGCAGGTCGAGGCACGGCCCGCCCCATCTTTGGCCGGTCGCGTACAGGTTGCGCCACTCGCCCGCGTTCTGCGTGAAGTAGCCGTACGGATGGACCGCTACTCCCAGGCGGCTCGCCGCGACCGGCGGCGCGGGGGACGCCGGCCCCGGGAAGGGCGGGGGCAGCGGGTAGGACATCGTGCCGTTCTCCGCCTGCCGGATGGACCGCCCGGCGGCGAAGACGTTGAAGGCGTTGTTCTGAGGAACATACACCCCGGAGGTCTGGCCCTGGTTGGGCGCGCCGGTGCAGTAGGGGACCGGGGTCTGGGCGTGGGTCTTGCCCAGGCTGGCCGTGGGACCCTGCATGCCGGCCGTGATGATGCGGTAGTTGCGGTAGCCGTACTGGGGCAGCGCCTGGTTGAGGCCGCGCGCCGCCGCCGCGAAGACGTCCTCGTAGTGGAAGGTCCCGTCCGTGCTGTCCCAGTACCTCCCGTCGCTATAATCGGAGTTGCGGGGCTTCGAGCCGGTGTCGACCTCGTTGCCGATCTCGACGTAGACCATCGGCAGCGTGGCGCGCTGGTCGTGGAGGTACTTCACCAGATCGCGCATCTGGCTGTACCACAGGCGGGGCGTGTTCTCGTTGGGCGGGCCGCTGTGGTAGCTGCAGTAGCCGTTCGCGGTCACGTCGATGACGGGGATGAGCCGGTTGCGGTACCGGGCCAGCGCGATCAGCATGCCGCGCAGGCCGCCCCGGTCCTGGGTATCCGCAGCCACCTCATTATAGGAGATGCGTAGTCTTCGGCCGGTGCGGGGGTCCGTGAAGGTAGGGATGACGCTGAAGATGTAGTACTTGCCCTTCGCCGTGTAGACGGGCTCACCCTTATGCGGCCCGCTGGAGAAGCGGAGCGGGTTCGCGTTGTCGCTGCCCCACCAGGCCGGCCCCGGTGCCGCCGGATTGATCCGGGTCGCGTACGATGTCCCCTGGCTATCACTGAACGCGATCGGCTCGTTGCAGGCCAGGTTCACGTTGAAGCGCACGAAGCTCGCGTTGAGCTTGCCGACCACGGCGCTGACCCGGATGGCCCCCGGCGGTGACCCGCACGAGATGGCGTTGGTGTTCTTACCCGGAGGGGCATAGTTGTAGCACGTGGGGTCGCGCTCGACGGGGACGGGCATGCCCCCCGCCGCCGCCGTGGGGCCGTCGGCTGTGAAGCCCCCCGACACGCCGTAGATGGTGGGCGCGCCGTCGGAGTTGAACGGGGGCGGCGTCGGGACCGGGGGCGGGACCGGGATGCCCGGCGCCACGGCGGCCCGTTGCCCGGCGCCCCCATTGCCTCCGTCGCCCGTCCCCACCAGCGTCAGGCCGCCGTTGGTCGTGTTGTCCCGCACCCAGCCCCGCACCTAGCCGGTCACGTCCCAGCTTTGCCAGTGCCCGGCACCCCCGTCCGATGCCAGCCCTATCGCGCCCTTCACGTCGATGCGCCGCTCAGTGTAGGGGCGGGTTGGGGACGGCGACGCGCTGCCACGTCCGCCCCGCGTCCAGCGTGCGGTAGAAGACGGTGGCCCCCCCGCCCGCCGGTCCCTTGAGGGTCAGGTACAGCGGGTCGCCGGGGTGGGTCCCGCCCGCGACCGCCGCGATGGCGCGCGAGGGCGCCGGCAGGCGGGCGGAGAGCGGCAGGCGCTCGGTGGCCGGCCCCGCGCTGCGGAAGCGGTAGAGGCCGTCGCCGACGAAGGCGTCGGAGGCGCCCGCCCCGAAGGCGTCGTCGAGGGTGGCGGCGGGGCAGGACCCGCGCAGGACGCCGGGGCAGGACGCGACGCGCCAGGTGCGCCCGTGGTCGGCCGAGAGGTACACGCGGTCCGGGGGCACGCCCCTGTCCTGAGTGCGGCCAACGAGCAGGCCGGCCTCGTGCGGGTCGGTGGCCACGGAGAAGGTGCGCAGGGGCGGCCGCGCGCGGGGGCGGGCAACCACAGCCCAGGCGTGCCTGTGTTCGCTGCGCACCGCGCCGCTCGGCGCGAAGTCCGGCAAGCCTTCATTGTTCACCAGATTGACGTAGACGATGGTCGGGTCGCGTGCGTCGGGGACGGGGGCACCAGCGCAGCACGTGCCGGGCGCTCCGGCCGCACTATCGGGGGCGGTGCCCGCGCCGGCGTCCGTGCCATGGTCCGAGGGATCGTTGATATCGCCGTACGACACCGAGTAGCCTCCGTGGGGACCGAAAGCACCGTAATTCGTCTGGTAGAGGAACTGCGGCCTGTGGGGCTGGGGCAAAGAAGGGCCGAGCACCATGAACACGACCCCGCTGCCCTGGTCGTAGCCGTGGTCCGGGATGGACCAGTGGTCCCCGCCGTCCGCCGATGACAGCAGCAAGTAGGCCGAGAGATCGACCGAGCCGGGGTTGTAAAACTCGTCGAGGAACAGGGTGCGGCCGTCGGCGGCGATCAGCAGCGGACCCGTCAGCGTGTTGCCGGGCCCTGTGCCCCCATTGACGCAGGTCTGGGCGGCATCCAGGAGGCTGCGCCAGGTGCGGCCAGCGTCGCGGGAGCGCAGGAAGACCATCGGGCAGCCGTAGCGCCCCACGTAGAGGGTGCGCGGGTCGCGCGGCGACACCACCAGCCACTCGATGGCGTTGGGGGGGCCCGTCGGGTTTGTGGGACGGGTCCCGCTGGCCACGATGGGCGTGGGGGGCGTCGTGGGACGGGCAGCGAGCAGCGTGAGCGCGCAGGCCAGGGCGGACAAGACGCGAGTGGGTGCGGTTATAAGCCTACCTCCTTGTTCCTGTGCGAACGATGCCGGCCATGGGCGATGGATAACAGCCCTACCTCGGCCAAGCCGTCGCCACGGTCATGCCGCTTCATGAGCGGCTCGTCGGGTAGTAGTAGCATGCGTCATTGAGCAGGTAGCGGTAGATGCGGTCGATCGTCGCCGACGGGGCCATCAGCCGGGCAGTCGTGGTGCTGATCGCGCACGCGCGTAGCCCTCCCCCTCCCACCCGTTTGCTCACACCTCCGTCATCGTAGATGCCCAGGATGTGGCCGACGCCGTTGAAGATCGCCACGCGCAGCAGGTCGTTGCCGGGATCGATGTCCGAGGCCGTCAAGGCAGGCGCGCGGTGTCGAGGACGCTGACCGTCTTGTCGCCCTCGTTGGCCACGAACGTCCGCCCCGTCGCCTGGTCTACCACGATGTCCGGCGGCCCCTGGCCGAGATTCACGGTACTGTCGCTGCCTCGCCCGCTGCGCAGGTCCACCACCGTGATTCCCCCCGAATAGCTGCCGACCGCGAGGACGACGAGCGCGCGGCCATGGCGCGCGTCCACGGCGAGCCTGGCTCCGGCCCCTTCGAGTTGGCCGATCTCGTATCGGTGGAGGAGGCGTCCGCTCCGCGTATCGAGGACGTCGACGCCGATGTCGGACGCGGACTCACCGAGCCTGCCGATGCTCAGGCACGCGATGCGGCCCGCGGCGGTGTCGAGGGCGAACTGGCCGCCGAGGCAGACGTCGTCGCGGGTGTGCAGCACCGCCCCGCTGCGCGCGTCGAGGATGCTCACCCGCGTCAGGGGCTGCGGACCGGTGCTCGTCTGCGAGGACACGACGCGCCCTGCCGCCTCGTCCACGGCGTAGGAGCCGCCGCCGGCATTGCCGGGGTCGCCCTGATAGCTGACGCTGGCGAGGGGGATCGTGCCCACCACCGCGAGGCTGCGCGCGTCGAGCACGGTCAGCACCAGGTGGTCGCCGGGCTCCCCCCCCTGCTTGATGGCCTGGAGGACCACCACACACCGCGCAACGTCGTCGACGAGGAAGGACTGCGGGAAGGCGCCCAGGTGCACCGTGCGCAGCAGGGGCGAGGCGGAGGGCATGGCCATCCCCCGGCGCGCGCCCGTTGGGCCGGCGTCGGCGCGGCGAGAGAGCAGGCGGCGGGGGCGCGGTGTCGCCGGGGCAGCGCTGGCTGGCGACCGGCCGAGCCCCGCGCCGCGCGGGTGCGGCGCACTCAGGGAGGGGCCGCGCGTGCCAGCCGGGAGCGCCAGGAGCGCCAGGCACGCCGCGCCCACGACGACCGGCGGCTTCCCGTGAACGGTCTTGCCTCGCGCATTGGCCATGCGTCACCTTCTACTATCCTTTATCCTTGTTGCCGTCCCCCATTTGTCAGGATAGCTGTTGCCATCGCTACCGTCCCGACGGGTAGGGGCGCGGGCTGGGCGGTGGGCATCGTCGTCGCCATCGCGGCGGGAGCGGCCGTGGCCGTCGGACTAGCCGTGGCCGTCCCAGTTGGCGCCGCCGTCGCGGCCAGCGTCGGCGTGCTATCGCTTTGCGCCGTCACGGGCGTGCCGAGCGGCGGCGTCACAGTCGGCGCCGGGGTCGGCATCATCGGGGCGCCGGTCACGCTCAATGTCGCCGTGTCGACCGGCGTCGCCGTGCGCGTTGGCCGCGGGCTTGCCGGCAGGGAGCGGCCGCCCATCAGACGAGCTGGCCGCGCGTACGACGTGTGCCCCGAGTTGCCCGCGAGGACGAAGGTCAGGTCGAGGCCGGGCACGACGCTGCCCGGCGTGTCGTTGGCGTACTGGGTGTAGCTGCCGCTGCCGTCGGCCTGCTGTACGCCGATGGTGGCCCCGCCGCCGTTCTCGGGCACGGCTTTGTAGATCACGTCGAACCGCGGCTGGCCCTCGTAGAGCAGCGCCACGACGTCCACGGCGGCATCGCTGCTGTAGTAGGTGGCCTTCCACTCGATGGCGAAGGTGCGATGGCCGGGGTTGCCGTAGAGCGAGGTGAAGATGCCGCTGCCGGAGCCGTCCGGCTGGGTCGTGTCGGTGGTCAGGTCCTGCCAGTGCGCGAAGATAGCGTCCGTGGCGCCGAGGTCGGGCAGCGCGGCATTGTACTGGCTGTCGTCGGGCGGGCTGCCGAGGTCGACCTGCCCGTTCGAGGTGACGTAGATCGTGCTGCCGGCCTGGTAGACGTGGCCGTAGAAATTGTAGGCGAAGGGCAGCTGTATCCCCGTGGCGCAGTCGTCGCAGTGATTGCCGCTGTCCGTCTGGGTCGCCCCCGGCGCCGGGGTCACGGTCACGTTCTGCTGCTCGGTCACGCCGTACTGCGCGCCTATCCCGGTGACGGCCGCGGGCAGCGAGATGTTGGTGGGCGTGGGCGTGTCGGTCGGCGTGGGCGTGTCGGTCGACGCCGGCCCGTCCGTCGGCAGCGCCGTCGTGCCGTCGTAGGTGAAGCGCAGGTCCAGGCCCGGCGTGAGGCTGCCGGCGACGTGGCTCTCGACCTGCGTGCGGTTGGTCGTGCCGTCGCCCTGCTGCACGCCCACCGTGGCGTTGGCGCCCTCCTCGTCGCCGCGGAAGTAGACGATGTCGAAGGTCGAGCTATTCCGGTGCAGCTGCACCGCGAAGTCGACGGGGTGGCCGGTGTCGACGTACGCCGCGCGCCACTCGATGGTGTAGGTGGCGCCGTCCGGGCTGAGGCTGGTCACGATGCCGCCGTTGGCCTGATCGGTGCCGATGTAGTCCCACTGGGCGAAGATCGTGTCGGGCGCCCTCGCCTCGGGCAACCCGTCGCCGCTGTCGGAGTCCGTGTCGGAGGCGGCCGTGCCGTTGACGTTGAAGGAGAGCTGGCCGTTCGAGGTCACGTTCAGCGCGCTGAACGGCTGGCCGTAGAACGAGAAGGCGAAGCCCGGGGGCAGCGTGAGGCCCGTGGCGCAGTCGCCGCAGTGGTTGCCGACGTCCGTCCCCGACCCCGGCGGGAGCGGCGTGGCCGCGGTCGTCTGCCGCGCGACGACGTACTGCAGGCCGGCGCCCGTGGGCGTCACGGCCACCGACGGGACGAGCGTGGCGGTGGGCGCGGGCGTGTCGGTCGGGTAGGGAGTGGCCGTGGGCAGGACGGTGCCGGCGCTGTAGGTGAAGGTGAGGTCGAGCCCCGGCGCGAGCGTGCGCGCCGTGTCGTTCTCGTACTGCGTGTAGTTCGCCCCGCTGCCCTGCTGCACGCCGACCGTCGCCGCCACGCCACCCTCGGAGACGGCCCCATAGATCAGGTCGAAGGCCGGCGACCCACGGTGGAACACGACCTCGAAGTCGATGGGCGTGCCCGAGTCCGCGTAGGCCACGTGCCACTGCACCACGAAGGTGTTCGCGTCGGGGCTCGCGGTGTAGACGCCCGTGCGGCTGCCGTCCTGCAGCATCCCGTCGGCGCGCAGGTCGCCCCAGTGGGCCACGATGGCGTCGCTCGCCGCCGCGTCGGGCAGCGCGCTCTCAGGGATCGTCGTGTCCTCCGTGGTAAAGGCGAGCTGCCCGTTGGGGCTGACGAGGACCGCGCCGTAGCTCCGGCCGTAGAACAGGACGGGGAAGGGCAAGGCGATCCCTTTGGTGCATTGCGCGCAGTGGATGCCCGCGTCCGCGGTCCCCTGAATGATCGGCACGTGCTGCCGCGCGATGATGGTGTACTGCGTGCCCTGGCCCCCTGGCCCGTTGGCGTGACGGGGACCGGGCTGGCGGTGACGGGGATGAGCGTGGCGGTGACGGCCGGGACGTCGGTCGGCGTCGCAATCGCGACGTAGGTCGGCAGGACGGTCGGGGCGCTGCCGGGATCGCCCGTGTAGGTGAAGGTGAGGTCGATGGCCGGCTCGAGGGTCCCGGCGATGTTGCTCTCGTATTGCGTGTAGTTGGCCGTGCCCGTGCCCTGCTGCACGCCCACCGTGGCGCCGCCGCCCTGCTCGTCGATCTGGTTGTAGACCAGGTCGAAGCGCGACGAGCCCTCGAACAGCCGCGCCTCGATGTCCACCGGCCCGCCGTTGTCGATGTACATGGCGCGCCACTCGACGTTGAAGACGCGGGTCGGCGCGGACCCGCTGACTGAGGTGAAGATGCCGCAGGGGGTGCCATCCGGCTGCGTCCCGGCCGTGGTCAGGTCGCCCCAGTGGACGAAGATGGCGTCGTGCGCCCGCGGGTCGGGCAGGGCGGCCTCGGCGAAGCCCGCATCGGGCGGGCCGCCGAAGCTGAGCTGGCCGTTCGAGGTCGCGGACAACGCCGTCACGGGCTGGCCGTAGAACGAGAAGGCGAAGCCCTGGGGCAACGACAGGCCCGTGGCGCAGTCGTCGCAGTGGTTGCCGCTGTCCGTCACGGCCGGACCCTGCTGGACCGTCGCGCCCTGGGACGATACGATGCGGTACTGCGTCCCGATCCCCGTGGGTGGGCTGAGCGAGAACGGCGTGGCCGTCGGCCCCGGCGTTTGCGTCGCTAGGATGGTCGGGACGCTGCCGGGGGCGCCGCTGTCGGTGAGGGCGAGGGCGAGGCCGGGGCCGAGAGTGTCCCGCGCGTGGCGCTCGTCCTGCGTGAACGTCGCGCCGTCGCCCCGCTGCAGGCCCACCGTCTGCGCGCCGCCCCGTAGAGCGTCCAGCGTCCCGTAGATCAGGTCGATGCGCGCCGGAGTGCTGCGGTGGAACACGATCTCAAAATTGACCGACTCGCTCGTGGCGACCGTCGCGGCGCGCCACTCCACCACGAAGGTGTTGGCGTCGGGGCGGCCCGTGAAGATGCCGTTGCCGTCCCCGAACGTGGTCAGGTCGCCCCAGTAGGCGAAGATGGCGTCGGCGGCGTTGGTGTCGCGCAGGCCGCCGGTGCTGTCGTAGGTCGTGTCGGGGGCGCCGCTGAGGTCCAGTTGCCCGTTCGAGGTCACGGTGAGCGGCGTGTTCGCCGCGTAGGTCTGGCCGTAGAGCTGCACAGCGAAGGGCACGCTGATCGCGCCGGCGCAGTCGTCGCAGTGGTTGCCAATGTCGGTCGTTCCCGGCAGGATCGACGCGCCCAGCGTGGCGTTGACGCTATACTGCGTCCCGGCGCCCGCGGGCGTGGCCAGGACCACGACATCGTCGGAGTGGGTCGCGCTTACCGCCGGCTGGGGCCGCCCCGCCGCATTGTTGGCCGCGAGGGTCACGGCATTGGTGATGGTCCCTGTCGCACTGGAGGCGACGTGCGCCGCAATGCTGACGTTGTCGCCGGCGCCCGGCGCGATCGTCCCGTTGATGGTGATGGTCACGGTGTTGCTGCTCTGTACGCAGGTACCCGCGTACCCGGTGTTGACCTGACAACTCGCGAAGGTTGTGTTCGCCGGGAGCGTGTCGACGAGCGTGACACCCGTGGCGACCGCCCCACCCTGCGTCGCCGTGTTGGTGAAGCCAAGCGTGTAGGTCACCGCCTGGCCGGGGAAGACGGAGAGGTTGCCGTCGCTGTTGCCCACCGTCATCGACGGTGGGGCAGTCGCCGCCAGCGTCACGGCGGCCGGCATATGCGATGGGCGAGGTGCGATGGGCGATGGGCGCGGCAGCGCGGGTAGGCGCGGTCGGGTGACGGTGATGAGGCCGCCGTGGTGCGTTGAAGGAACGCTCCCGGCAATAACGCTCCCAGCAATAAGGATGGCCAGCAATAAGGACGACACTATGATGAGGTCGAAGAGACGGGAACGAAAGTTCATTGATCCGCCTTTCTCAGACGTAACGTGCGCGGCCTGTGCGCACCAGTCGGCGGGCGGCCTCGGCAGCCGCTACGACCTCCTTCAGGGTCATGGCCATCTCCAGCAGGATGCAGGCCGCGGCGAAGACGGCCTCCAGCAGCTTGTAGCGCGGAGCGGCTGTCTCTCCGGTCCCGTGCCAGAATATCGCGTGCAACATCCATCCCTTCCCGACGGGAGGAGCCGTTTCCCCTGTCGGCCCTTGAACAAGCACGCTCATGTTAGGCCCATTATATACGCGCGTCCCGTACGCGTCGCCACACGCGGGAGAAGGTTTAACACATTGCTAACGCGCGGCGGATGTGTCGCTGTGAGGACGGTGCCGATGCGCTATGGTCAGGGTTAGGTGCTGGCGCCGGTCGTTTAGGGTTTGGCATAACGGAAAGCAATACCTTGGCGGAAACCTGTCGTGTTGTCTGGAGCACGATTCTTGCACCCGCGACACGGCCCATGGCGTATGATAATGGTGCAGCCCTCTCCTGCCTAGCCCCTCGGGTCGCGCGGCCCGCGACCTCTCCGGTGGTCACAGTATGAATAACCCAGGCACACCCGGCGACGGGCGTGACCCTGCACCCGGCTGGAGCCTCGGTCCCGGCCCAACGTCCGGACCTGGCGGTGGCATGGGGCGCGGCGCCACGCTCGATCGACTCGGCCTCAACGGTCTGTTACAACTGTTCTTGACGATCATCGCCGGCGCAGTCGTGGCCGTGATCGCCTGGTCGATCATCCAGCGATTCCTGCACATCCTCATCCTGCTCGTCGCCAGCTTCCTGGTTGCTTTCCTGGTCGGGCCGCTGATCGACCGGCTGCAGCGCCACGTCAAGGGGCGCGGCCTCTCCATCGCCGCGTTCTACCTCGTCGTCATCGGCCTGATCGCGCTGCTGCTCGTGCTGCTCATCCCGGCGCTGACGCTGCAGGTGCAGGATCTGCTCAAGAACCTGCCCCTGTTGCTGAACAACGACAACGGCGGGGCGCAGGCGCGCATCAACCAGGTGCTGCGCGCGCACGGCCTGCGGCTCCCGGCGAGCCTCGGCAGAACGGTGGCCGGGTATGTCTCCAGCGCCGGCACGGCCTTGTTGGGCAACACGCTGACCATCGTGGGCGGGACGGTGCAGACCGTGACCGACGTCCTGCTGGTGCTAGCCATCGCGTTCTATTTGCTGCTCGACGGGCATGCCATGCACAACCGGGCGGTGCGCCTGCTGCCCGCCGCCTACCGCGATCGCTGGTTCTTCGTCGAGGCCACCATCGACAAGGTGCTCGGCGGCTACATTCGCGGACAGCTCCTGGTGGCCCTGACGGTCGGCGTTGCCGCGGGCCTGGGCTGCGCGCTGCTGGGCGTGCAGTATCCCATCGTGATCGGGCTGCTGGCCTTCCTCTTCGAGCTGATCCCGATGATCGGGCCGGTGCTGGGCATGATCCCGGCGGTCCTGATCGCGCTCTTCCAGTCGCCGGGGCTGGCCTTGTGGGTAGCCGTCTACTTCGTGGTGCTGCAACAGGTGGAGTCGAACGTGATCGTGCCGCGGGTCAGCGGCCATGCCGTGGGGCTGCATCCGCTGGCCGCGCTGCTGGCGCTGCTGGTTGGCGTGGAGCTGGGCGGCATCGGCGCGGCGCTTTTGGCCGTGCCGCTGGCGGGCATCCTCTGGGTCATGGCGCTGGCCCTCTACGCCGACTCGACCGGCCAGTCGCAGCTGCTGATGAGCCGCCCCCCGCGCCCGCGCCGCCTCTCCTACGCCTCGGTCGCGCGGCAGGTGCTACGGCGCGGGCCGGGCGCGCCCGGCCCGTCGAGCGCGTCGAGCGCATCGAGCGCATCGGGAAGGGAGCGTGGGGCCGGGAACGTCGTCCCGGCTGCTGGCCCGGTCGCCCTCTCGGAGCCGGTCCCGGTACGCAACGAGCGCCTGGAGACGATCAAGCAGGAACAGGAAAACCTGATCAAGCAATTCGAGCAGGATGAGCAGCATCAAATCGCCGCCGAGAACCAGGAGGCGGAGGCGCCGCACAACGACACGGGATTGGCGCCGCGCGACCACCCCCAGGGCCCGGACGACACCAAGGCGCCGCGCGCGATCTAGCTGGTCGCTGGTCGCCGGTCGCCGGTCGCCGGTCGCCGGTCGCCGTTGTGCCCTTCTTGCTCCCTCTCCCGTGCGCGGGAGAGGGGCTGGGGGTGAAGGTCCTCCCGCGCAAGACGCCCCGACCTGCCGGATAGAGGCGTGGCCGAGCGGCCTATCGGACCGCGACGGCGACGGCATCGTGGAGTAACGGAGCGACGACGCGATGACCGCAACAGGCGTGTTGTATGCTAAAGGTGGCTGCAACGTGTCGGATCGTGGCGGGGGAAGGCTTGATCGCGGGCCTGGGCCTCACCACCACATGCCACACATGCCTCTTGTGCCTCGCCGACCGCCCAACACAATGAGAGCAGGTGGGCCGGCAATCGCTCACCGTGAGCGTGGATGGCCTTGTCCTGGAGCGACTGGACGAGACACGCGCGCTGGCGGTCTATGTTCCCGAATGCGGGCATGGACTGTCCCAACCCTCGCAACGGTTGCCGTAGCTGAGAGAGGAGCGTACGGATGGCCATGACCCGAGAGGAGGAGCGCGACGTGGCTATCCACCAGGCGTTGGACGACGTATCCCCCGAACTGGCCAGGGTCGTCGCCGCGCTTGCCGCGGATCAGGAGCATCCCTTAAACATGACCACGGCGCTCGACGATCCCGAGCGACGGGAGCGCGTGCTGGATTTATTGGCGGAGATGGCCCGCGGCGAGATCGTGACGCGCGAACCGCTGGCTGTCTACCTCGAGCGCACTCCTGGTCGGGGACCACTGTTCGAACCTTCCCCCACGCTTGAGCGCAAGGCGGCCGGGCGAACCGCGGCGTACGTCGCGGAGGCGCGCGCCGCGGACCCGGCACGCGCCGTGCAGGCCTATCCGACCGCCGAACAACGCAAGGCCGTGAGCGCATATGAGCGGAGGTTGGCGCTTGTGGTCGAGCCTGCCGTGGCCGTTGAGGTCGTGACGCTGGCGGAGAGAGCGGCGGTCGCCGCAGGGGTCGCCGTGTCCGTTAGCATCCGTACCAAGGAGCCTGGAGGCATCATGAACAAGGTCGAGCGTATGACCATGGGTATCGCTGGACGAGAGGGGCGGCCTGAGTATAGTGTGGGCGACGTGATCGACGCGGTGGGGGCGCGCATCACGGTGGCCAACATACAGGCACTGGCGGCAGTGCTGGACGAGGCGCGGAAGGAACTGGGCGCGCGCATCCTGGAGTTGGAGAATCTGTACCTGGAGCCCAAGGCCCACGATCTCACGTATCGCGTCATACCCATGGTCGTGTCGATCAAGGTCGACAAGCAACCGTACACTTACGAACTGCAGTTGACGACGGAGCGCGCGTCCGTTGCGGCAGACCTTGGCCATAACACGGTGTACAAGCCATATGTGCCGGTCACGGAGGCAGGCCGACAGGCCATCCTGCAAGCCGAGGCCGAGGCGGCCGCACTGGATCAAGCCGAGACCTACGCCGCGCCGAGGTCGGAGGGAGGATAGGACCATGAACGACTTGGATTTGCGCAGTATCTTCGTGTTCAGTGAAACAGAGAAGAACGGCGTGCAGAGGGCGCTATTTGCCGTCGATGGGCGCCGCTATAGGGATAGCGCCGCAGTGCGTGCGGCGGTAACCGCCGCGTGGGATGCCATGGACGAGCGGCGGAACAACGGCCAGATGGAGAGGAGGTTAGTACAGCCGGAAGCGCCGGCCCCGGACCTGCCCACCTGGGAACGATTCCGCCCCACGCTGGCCCCGACGACCTGGGACCTGGCCATTCCGGCGTGGGCGAGCTGGGAGGAGGCGCGTGCAGCCCTGCAAGGCCGGCTGGACCCCGTGACGTTGGGGGTGCTCGGACGGGCCATGGACGTGGCTGGCGAACGCCACTGGGCGCAGCGCCGGCCCAACGGCGAGCCCTACGTGGTACACCTGCTGGAAGTGCTGCGCATTCTGGTCGAGGGCGCCGGCGTCACGGACCGCGATACGCTCGTCGCCGCGGCCCTGCACGATGTGGTGGAGGACACCGACGGTACGCTCGACGAACTCCGCCCGCTCTTTGGCGCCCATGTGGCCGACCTTGTCGGCTGGCTGACCAAGGGTGAGCCGGCGCCGGGCGAGGAGCGGGAAGACGCGCGCACGGGCTACCTGCGGGGATTGCGCGACGCGCCGGAGGAGGCTCTGAGGGTCAAGCTGGCGGACCGGCTCTCCAACGTGCAGAATATCGGCACGCTGCCGCGCATCACCAAGCAGCGCTCCTACGCGCGAGAGACGCTGGAGTGGATCGTGCCGCTGGCGGCGCGCGAGCCCTGGTTCGCCCAGCGGTTCGCCGCCTGGCAGCGGCACTACGCTCCCCTGTTGAGGGGCAGCGGTCCAGGTCCCGACGGCGCCGCCACGCGAGCACCGTTGCGGCGGGAACCGGTCACGGTCGTCAATAGACGCGGCGCGGACTAGGCATGGCAGCCGCGCGTGACATTGGACCCCGCGTCGTGCGATCATATGACTACCGGCTACCGGCTACCGGCTACCGGCTACCGGCTACCGGCTACCGGCTACCGGCTACCGGCTACCGGCTACCGGCTAATTGCTAATGGGGAGAGCACCGATCGTGACGACGACCTCAACGGATGTGACAGAGCACGCGCTGGGTTTCCTGCTCGACGTGGACAATACCCTGCTGGACAATGACGCCCTCAAAGACTATTTGGCGCAGCAGCTGCAAGGGGCGCTGGGTGAGCCGGGCGCGGAGCGGTTCTGGCAACTCTACGAGACCGTGCGCAAGGAGCGCGACGTGGTCGACCTGCCGCTGACGGCCCAGCGCTACGCCGAGGGCAGCGGCGACCTGGCGGCGCTGGCCACCCTCACCGGCATCTACGACAGCATCCCCTTCGCTCGCTTCGTCTACCCCCACGCCATCGAGACGCTCCAGCATCTGGAAACGTTGGGGCTGGCCACTATCCTTTCCGACGGTGACCTGGTCTTCCAGCGCCAGAAAATCGAGCGATCCGGCCTCGCCGCCGCCGTGAACGACCGCGTCCTGATCTACACGCATAAGCAACAGCACCTCACCGAGGTTGCCGCCTACCAGCCCGCCGACCGCTCAGTCATCGTCGACGACAAGGCGGCCATCTTGCACGACGTCAAGAGCCTGTTGGGAGAGAAGGTGACCACGGTCCACGTGCGGCAAGGGCACTACGCCCGCGATCCGCTACCCGCCGGCTTCCAGGCCGACATCACGGTCGATGCCATCGGCGACCTGCGCCGCCTGGGCGCCGGGGACTTCTTGCGTCGTGGCGACGCGAACGCTGATGCCGCGACCACGGCAAGCGGCACGGACAGGGAGCGGTAGCCGTGAGCACAACATTGCCCTCCAGCGTCGCCTCCCCTATCCCCACAACGGCGCTGCCGCGTTCGGTCGTGCTGGTCGGCAATCCCGACGCCGGGCACACCAGGGATGGTCTGGAGCACGCGCGCCACGCGCTCGAGCAAGCCGGCCTGACGGTGTGCGCGACAGTGCATATGGACGACCTGGAGCAATTAGAGGCCTGGGTCGCGCGCCCCACCGCCGAGCGGCCGCTGATCCTGGCGGCCGGCGGCGACGGGACGGTTGGCGCGGTCGCGGGGTACGTGGCCAACACCGACGCCATCCTGGGTATCCTGCCGCTGGGCACGTCGAACGACATCGCTCGCTCGCTCGGTATCCCGATGCGGCTGGAGGACGCGGTGCATCTGCTGACCGAGGGCAAGGTGTCCACGTCCGACATCGGCCAGTTCATCGATGGGGCCGACGGCAGCGCGCGCTACTTCATGCACGCCGCGGCGATGGGCATCGACGTGGCTTTTGCCAAGATGGCCACGCAGACGTCGCTGCGCAAGCGCCTGGGCCGGCTGACCTACGCGGTCGCGGCGCTCCTGGCGCTGCGCGATTTCCAATCTTTCGAGTGCGAGGTGCAGATCGAGGAACGCCGCATCTCGCTGCGCTTGATCCATCTGTCGGTGGTCAACGCGCCCATCTTCGGCGGCCGCTGGAACTTCCGCCTGGCCGGCTCGGAGCTTGATGACCGCCGCCTGGACGTGCTGGCCCTGGACGACGTGCCGCCGTGGCATTTCGCACTGGCCATCTGGCCGCTACTCTTCCGCAAGAATCCCCACGTCGGCGGCGTGCGCCTCTACCACGCGCGGCGCATGCGCGTCCATAGCGAGAAGCCGCTGGACATTACCCTGGACGGCGAGGTCGTCGGCCGCATCCCCGGCGACTTCCAGCTGCTGGCCGGAGCGGTGCGCGTGGTCACCGGCCGGACGTTTAGGGGCTAGTGGCTAGTCAACCTCACTCGTCACTAACCACTAGCCACTAATCACTCGTTACGGTGACCGTGTCTCCCACCCGCGTCCCGGTGCGCGCGGCGGTCCCGGCCGGCAATTCGATGACCCACTTGCCGCGCGGGACGATGGGTCCGATGCGCCAGGGCTTGATCCCGGAGAGCACCTTGACGACCTGGCCGTGCCGGTCCAGGTGCAGCACGTCCAGGGGGATGGACATGAAAAACATGTGGATAGACGAGCACGGCCGGATGACCAGACCGTAGTCGGCCGGCAGGCTCTTGCGCCCGATCAATCCTTTGCCGCGACTCCAGAAAGACCGCGCGATCTCGACCTGGCGGGCGATGGCCACATCGCGCGTTGCATTGACGATCATCATAGAGATGCTCTTCTCCTCAGACCACAGGACGCCCACGGCGGCGGTCATGGGACGCTTAGATGCCGGCCGACATAAACTCTTTGATGGCCGGCCCCAGGATGACCACGAAGATGGAGGGGAAAATGAACAGGATCATCGGGAAGAGCATCTTGAGCGGCGCTTGCTGCGCCAACTGCTCCGCGCGCTGACGCCGCTTGATGCGCAGCTGATCGCTCTGCAGGCGCAGCACCTTGGCGATGCTCACGCCGAGCTGGTCGGCCTGGATGACCGCGCCGACAAAGGCGGTGAGGTCCTCGACGCCCGTGCGCGTTTGGATCAGGCGCAGCGACTCGCGCCGCCCCTTGCCCAGCCGCATCTCCGTCAGGTACTTCTCGAACTCGACGGTCAGCGGGTTCTGCGCCTTCATGCAGAGCCGCGTGATCGCGGCGTCGAAACCCAGGCCGGCCTCGACGGAGATGGACAGAATATCGATCGTGTCGGGCAGCACCTTGGTGATCACCTTCTGCCGCTTGCGTGACTCATCCTTGATCCACAGATCCGGCAGGAAGAAGCCGGCCAGGCCGGCCACGGCCGTCCAGACCAGCGTCATGACCGGGCCCTGCGGCGAGATAAGCCCCAGGGGCAGGACCTGCGCCAGGAAGGCCACGACCACGAAGAGCAGGGCCAGCACCATCTTGAGGCCGAGGAAGACCTCGACGGTCATGTTGCGCGGGTTGCCCGCCATGTTGAGCTTATTCTGCATCGTGTCCGCGTTCATCCCCGGCGCCAGGCGCGTCAGGATGCGCGACGTGCGGGCCAGGGCGGGCTTGATGACGCGGTCCGCGAATGGCTGGGACAGCTCGAGTTCCTCCAGGGCGCGCACGGGCGGCTTGCGGCCCGCGTTGAGCTCGTCCAGCCGGCCTTTGATGCCCGCCGGCCCGGCGGACACGCGCTGCGTGAGGGCGACCGCGAACACGAGGATGGCGGCGGAAAAAAGACCCGCCGCGGTCAGGGGGACGAGTTGCTGCGTCACGATCATCATCTTACACCTCGATAGCCGTAATTTTGCGCATGACGAAGTAGCCGACGCCCATCATGACGATCGAGACGCCGGACATGATCCACCCGCACGGTACCCACGTCCAGAACCTCGACATATATTCGTTGTCGATCGACAGCAGGAACAAGAACAGGACGATGGGCAGCCCAGTGATGATGTAGCCGGCCATGGTCTGTTGCGCCGTGAGCGTCTTGATCTCGCCCTTGAGCTTGACGCGTTCGCGGATGGTGCTGGCGATGATGTCCAGGATCTCGGAGAGGTTGCCGCCGACCTCGCGCTGCACGTTGATGGCCGTGACCATCAGCTCCAGGTCGACGCTGTTGATACGCCGGGTCATGTTGGTCAGGGCCTCCTCGGCGGTCAGCCCCAGGCCCACCTCGCGCGTGACGCGCTGGAACTCGATCGAGATCGGCGGCTGCATCTCGCGACCCACCAGGTCCATCGATTGCAGCATGCTGTAGCCCGAGCGCAACGAGTTGGCCAGCATGGCCAGAGTGTCGCCGAGCTGATTGTCGAACCTCTTGAGGCGCGCGCGCTGCTTGAAGCGCACATAGATGTGCGGGCCCAGGAGGCCCAGGACGATGCCGACGACGATGTGGACCGGCGTGCCGAAAATGAGGTAGGCCAGGCCGGCGGCGCCGATGGTGGCCGAGGCGTTCACGATCAGGAACTCACCGACGGTGATCTTGAGGTCGGCGCGCGACAAACGCCGCTGCAGATTCGCGGCGAAGCTCTGGCGCGCCACGGCGCGGTTGACTCCCTCGATGACCAGGCCGCGCACGGCCTTGATGTCGAGGCGCGGACCCTTCTCGCGTCGCGCCGCCTCGGCCTGGCGCGCGTTGCTGCCGAGCACCGAGCGCTGCAGACGCGTGGTCACCAGCGCGCGGCGCCGGTCGCCCGCCAGCAGCATCGTGCCCACGGAGAGTACGCCAACGGCCAGGGCCGCCGTCAGCGCGGCCATGATAGTGATGAGCTGTGACATTTCTCCCCCTAAAAGAACCGATCGGCGCCGAAGACGGACGCCGGCAAGAAGATGCCCTGCGCCTCGAACTTCTCGATAAACTTCGGCCGGATACCGGTCGGGCGGAGGCGGCCGATGATCTTCCCGTTCTCGTCGATGCCCGTTTGCTCGTACACAAATACGTCCTGCATCACGATGACGTCGCCCTCCATCCCTTGCACTTCGGTGATATTGGTCACCTTGCGCGTGCCGTCCTTCATGCGCGACTGCTGCACGACGACCTCGACCGCCTTGGACATCTGCTCGCGGATGGCGCGCAAGGGCAGGTCCATGCCGGCCATCAGGCACATCGTCTCGATGCGCGAGAGCACGTCGCGCGGGCTATTGGCGTGAGCGGTCGTCATAGAGTTGCTGGTCAGCAAGCAGTCCGCCGCGAAGTTGTGCGGCAATGTTCCGCTGTGGCGCGCCTCCGACACCTGTAGGTCATAGGCGTAGCCATCATACTCCGCTGCCTCGACCGCGACCACGCGCTCCCAGCGCACGTCGGAGCGCGCAAGCAGCAGGACGTCGTCGCAATCCACACCAAAATCCTTGAGCGCGAGGCACAATTGCTCCAGGCGACCGGGTGTCGGCAAGCGCGTGCCACGGTAGTAGGCCGAGACGAGCGCCTGAGAGATGCCGGCCTTTGCCGCCAGCGCGCGCTGGCTGATGCCACGCGCCTTTGCCTCATCCAGGCGCTGGACAAGGCGCGTCGTGCAGGGGATGACGTCGACGTTGAAGTTGCTGACCGTCCCTTCCAGCCGCTCACACAGCGCGCGCAAATCGGCTCGCTTGCGCGCATGGCGGATCGGGATGCGCTCGGCAAACCGCCGAATAGCGTTGCGCCCGGTGACGATGAGTTGCCAGGGCGGCTCCTGGGACCGGCTCGGCTGGACGGGCCGCAGCCGCCCTGCGATACCCTCAACCAGGAGCGCCTCGCGAGCAGTGCTCAGGTACTCAAGGTTACAACTGCTGAGCACAAGCGCGTCGCGCGTGCCGCGCTCGGCCATGCCGATAAAGCCCTCGGCATCGAAGAAGCCGGCCAGGAAATGGCGCGGCGCGCGAGCAACCAGACTCCAGGCAAGCCGCGTCTCGCGCGTCCGGCCGCCGACCGGGAGCACATAGCGTTCCGCGATAGCTGTCGCGGTCGCCGTGTCGTTGCACATCAATAGATGACAGCGCGCATCGGCGCTCCGATCTCCATACCGGCGTACGACCGCTTCCGGGCCGAAGGTGTGCGCGAGGTGCGCGACAAAGCCCTCGCCAATACCCGCGTCGTCGATGCTGAGCGAGACAAATTGCGCCCGGCGTCCGTCCGGTCCCTTGTGACCGCTGATGCTGCCATCGCCGGTCAGGATGCCGGCCCAATAGCTATCCTCCTCGTCCTGGGTGGTCGTGGCGGCAGCGCACAGGACATGGCGCGGCGCGGCAAGCCAATCGCCCACGCTCACCTCGCGCGCCGGGATATAGGCGACGGCGTCGCGCAAAGCGTAGAGCGGGTGCTCGGGCGAGACGGTGTGCTCGATCCCCGATGCGGTGCGAACGCGCAGCATCGTGCCCTTATAGCGACTGCGCAACGCGTACACGACGGGTGTTGGCTCGGCCTGTCCTTCCGACGTGATGCAGGTGACGACGGCCGCGCGTTCGCGCGGGACGGTGATGTATTCGACGGTCGTTCCATGCTGGTCGCGCCACTCGACGCGCTCGGGGTAGGCGGCCATCAACTCGTCCACGTACTCGCCGACGCGGCGCGTCCCGGTCGTGAAGTGGACGCGGGCCTCGCTGGTGAGGCGGCCGTCGTGGCCCGTGTTCATAGCCTGGAGCATATCCAGGGCTTCGGCGCCGCGGCACTCGCCGACGACGATGCGCTCGGGCCGCATGCGCAGCGCGTTGATCACCAGGTCGCGGATGGCCACGCGGCCCTTGCCCTCCACGTTGGCCGGGCGCGACTCCAGGGTGACCACGTGGTCCTGGCGCAGCTGCAGCTCGGCCGAGTCCTCGATGGTGACGATGCGCTCGTCGTCGGGGATGAAGCCGGAGAGGACATTGAGCAGGGTCGTCTTGCCGGAGCCAGTGCCGCCGGACACGATGACATTGAGGCGCGACTCCACGCAGGCCTTGAGGAACTGCACCATGTCCGGCGTCAGCGTGCCGAAGCCGACCAAGTCATCGGTGGTGAGGGGGTTGCGCGAGAACTTACGGATGGTGATGACGGGGCCGATCAACGAGAGCGGCGGGATGATAGCGTTGACGCGCGAGCCGTCCGGCAGGCGGGCATCGACCATGGGCGAGCTCTCGTCGCAGCGGCGCCCCAGGGGCGAGATGATGCGGTCGATCACGCGCATGACATGCTCGTCGCTCTGGAAGGTCGTCTCGGTCCGGACCAGCTTGCCCTTCCTCTCGACGTAGACCTGCCGCGGGCCGTTGACCATTACCTCGGAGACCGACTCGTCGTCGAGCAGCGGCTGGATCGGGCCGAAGCCCAGGATGTCGGCCACGACCTGCTCGAAGAGGCGCACCCGGTCGGCGCGGGTGAGCTGGGTCCCCTCCGTCTCCAGGATGGAGTCGAAGAGGCGCTGGATCTTCTTGCGCATCTCATTGGTCTGGGTAAAGTCGGCGTTGGGGCCGATCTCGGAGATGAGCTTGTCCTGCACGCGCGAGCGCAACTCGGTGAATTGGTCCAGGTCGCCCGTGCTCGGGCGGCGCAGGGCCGCGATGCCGTCGAGGTTACGCGTCCCAGCGGGCTTGTTCGGCGCGGGCAGCGTCGCCGTCGCCGCCGCGGCGGCCGTGGCAAGGGATGAGGTGGGGGTCGGCGCGGACGCCGGGGCCGGCGACGGCATACGACCGGTTCCCGAGGCTGGGGCGGCCGGCGGTTGTTTAGGCGTATCGCCGGCGGAGCCCGTTTGGCCGGCGTTCACGCTCTCAATTCTTTTCAGCAACGACATGGCGCGACTCCTCGCAATAGATCCGCTCGTGGTATCGGGTGTGGTGGCACGTCTCGACGCGTCGAACGCGCCCTGCATTCGCTTATGATGACGGTGAGCCGTACCCGCTTCAATCCCCTAAACCGGCTATTGCTCGTGGCTCGTGGCTCGTGGCTCGTGGCTCGTGGCTCGTGGCTCGTGGCTCGTGGCTCGTGGCTCGTGGCTCGTGGCTCGTGGCTCGTGGCTCGTGGCTAGCAACTCTAGTCACTAACCACTAACTCCGGGCGAAGCGCTTGAAGATGCCGTTGCCGCGAGCGGGCGCGGGCGTCGGACCCGTCTCGGCCCGCACTTCGGGGTAGTTCTCGGCAACGATGCGACGCGCCAGATCGGCGATGGACTGGGCGACAGGGGTCGAGCGGCTGGCCATCACCACTGGGTCCCCCTCATTGATCGCCTTGACCACGGTCCGATCGTCGGAGGGGATACGCGCCATGACCGAGCGGCCCAGGGCTGACTCGATGTCGGCCACGGTGATGCCCACCGGGGCGGTCGACCGTGTGACCACGGGCACAACCTTCTCCGGGGGAAACTTGAGCAGATCCGCGACCTCGAGGAAGATCTTGGCGCTCTTGATCGCCGCCAACTCGAGCGAGAGCACGAGCACGATCTTGTCCGCTGCCTCCATGATGGTCAAGACGCGCTCGTCGAGGGCCGACCACGTATCGACGATCACGTACTCGTTGCGCTCCCGCAGCAGCAGGAGGGTGCGCCGCAGCAACTCTCCCGTGACCATATCGGCCATCTCCGGCCGCTGCGGGGCCAGGAGGACCTTGACGCCGCTGCGCTCATGCGTCATCAGCGCCCCGTCCACGAAGTCGGCGTCCAACTGATCGCTCGGCACCTGCAAGTCCATGATCGACCGCGAGGGCGGCAAGTCCAGGAAGACCCCGATGTCGCCGAAGGGGAGCGACCCGTCGACCAGGGCGACGCGCAGACCGGCCTCTTGCCTGATGGCCACGGCGAGGCTCGTGGCCAGGGTCGTGCAGCCGACGCCGCCCTTGGGGCTGAACACGGCGATCGTCTGCCCATCGCGGCGTCCTTGCGGCGGTTGCTCCGCGGCCTGTGTCGCGCCATTGGCGCGTCGCCCCGCCGTCAGGTCGTTGACCTGATAGATGGCCCGCACGAGTTCCTCGGGATTGGGCGGCATCTGCAGGAATTCGCGGGCGCCCGCGACCATGGCGCGGCGGAAAAGGTCGGCGCTCATATCCGCGGACAGGAGGATGACACCCGACGAGGGCAAGATCCCCATGACCGCTTCGGTCGTCTCGATGCCGCCCTGACCGGGCAAATCGTAATCAACCAGGATAATGTCGGGCTGCAGCTTGCGCGCCAGCGAGACCGCGGCGTCGCCGGTGCGGATGGCGCCCACCACCTCCATATCCTCGGCGGTGGAGAGGATACTGACCAACTCCTCGCGCGCGATGTCATCGCCAAGTGCGATGAGGATGCTGATGCCTCGTCGTTTGCTCACGGGATACACCCGCTCCTCTTCCTGCTGCTACGCTTGGCGCACACAATTCGCGATCCGCGCGGCCCACCGTGCGATAGGCGGCGGTGGCTGTAGTCCACTATACCATGCACGCCACGTGACGCGATGCGGGCGCATCGCTGCACCATCGCATGCCGCTTCTCGCGTGTCAAGCTCGCGCCGCGCCGACGATGTGGCGGGGCGGCGCTATCCTCTTGAGGCGGCAACGCCGCTTGCCCACGTGCTCTCCTACTTACTTACGGCAGCCGGAACTTGTTGATGAGAGAGGGCTCTCTGAACAGGTATTCGGGTAGAATCGGCGTGGTGTTGTACGTCATGTGCGGGCCGGTATAATCGTCGGCCGCGCGCACAACTAGATCGTACGAGATCGTATTGCTCGTGCGGCTGCTATCCCTTTCGGTGTCCTTGAGCCACTTGAGCAGCAGGGCATCCTGATGGTTAACGGCCAGAGTATAGTTGCTGCTGCCATCGGCGGGGTTGGGAACAACATTCAAGACGCGCACGTTCTGGATTGAGAGTTGTGTCTCGAGCAGACTGGCCACGCTCGTAATTGCGGCGGTGTTGACGCTTTCCGCCTGGTTAGGCTCGATAAGCATGTTGAGCGGGGTAGTGGCGTTCGGCCCGACGTTCGGGATGTTGTAGTACAGGTGCCTGAGCGCCTGCCGGCTGCTCACCCCAAGCTTCATGGTCACCATCAGGTCGACGTGGTCGCTGGGCTGAATGCTGCCGTAGTCGGCGTTGAGCGTCGGAACGTTAATCGTCTCGGCCACTTCCTTCGAGTTGAGCAGATTGCTGTAGTCGATCGTGCCCGCTGCGGTGCTGGTGACCAACTCCGAGGTCAGCAGCGGCTCGCCGGCCGGCAAAGTGATGTTGAGGTGCTGCACGCCGTTGGTTGCCAGGATGTCCGAGAGCCCGACCGCGTCGTGGACGTAGTCGGCGGGGACGGTGGTGGTCACGCTCTTCATCGGGACAACCCGGAAGTATTGCCTGACCGCCAGGTCGGAGCGGGTGAACTGGGTCAGCACGGGGACGTCCGCCCGGGCGATCAGCACGGGGGCCGGGGGCACGGTGGGCGTGGCCGGCGCGGTCATCACGATCGAGCCCGGCGTCCCGCCCGGCCCGCTAGCCAATGCGCCGGGTTGCTGCGCGCGGGTCAGCACAAAGAAGATCAGCGCGAAGGCCGCGACGGCCAACAACACTCCCAGAATCAGCAAGTTGCGACTATTGCGGACGAAGTTGCTCATGTGGTCCTCCCAACGAGTTGCCAGTTGCCAGTTGCCAGTTGCCAGTTGCCAGTTGCCAGTTGCCGGTTGCCGGTTGCCAGTTCTTCCGCGTCATCGAGCGGACCGTCTACTTTGCATGCCTACCTGTCGCCCGTCCCTCGCCCGCCATCGCTCAGTTGGCAGTAGTCACAGCCATCCGCATGGATCGGCCGTCTTACTGGCAACTGGCAACTGGCAACTACGCCTTGATCCAGCCGTGGCGCAGGGCGTAGACGACGGCCTGGGTGCGGTCGTTGACCGCCAGCTTGCGCATGATCGAGGTGATGTGGTTCTTGACCGTCTGGTCGCTGATGCCCATGGCGCGGGCGATCTCTTTGTTGCTGTTGCCCTTGGCGATGTAGTCGAGCACCTCCACCTCGCGGACCGAGAGCGGGATGAACAGCGGCTCGACGTCCTGGTCGACCTCGTCGGCCAGATCGCGGAAGCTCTTGAGCACCCGCGAGGCCACCACCGGCTTGGAGAGCACGCTGTCATTGATGAGGTAGTGCCCCTGCGCCACCTGGCGCGTCACGTCCAGGAACTCGTCGGTGCTGACACTCTTGAGCAGATAGGCCGCGGCGCCATACTTGATGGCGTAGAACAGCTTCTCCTCGTCTTCACGGGTGGTCACCACGATCACCGCCGTGCCGGGGACCTGATGCTTGATGGTGCGGATCACTTCAAGCCCGTTGAGGCCGCCGACTTCGGCGTTCAAGACGATCACCGCGGGCTCACGCGCCGACGCGAGCTGCAGCCCCTCCTCGCCGTCCGTGGCCTCACCGATGACCTCGAATTCGTCGCTGTACCGCTCGACGGCGTGCCGGACTCCCTGCCGGAACAGGGGCTGGTCGTCGATAACCAGAATGGTGGTCACATCCATGGCAACTTTCCCTCTCTAACCTGTTGTGCTACCTACTCTGCGGCAGTATACGTGTGCTAGCCAAGGCGTCTCAATAGTACTTCTGGCTGGTAGCCCTCACCCCCGGCCCGCGCTGCGCTACGGATTGGCCCCGCGGCTCTGCGGAGCCAACGGTCCAACCGGCTCTCCCGACCGCAGGAGAGGGGGAGGGATGCCCTCACCCCACCCGATACATCAGGACCCCGTCGACCGTCCCGGCCAGGGAGAGTCCCGCCGCGCGTATGCGCGTCCCGGCGTAGGGCGCCTCCAACGGGTCAAGCGCCCAATAGCGAACCCCGTAGCGATGCGCCACCGCCAGCACGGCGTCGATGTCGTCGCTCGGCGCCACGACATAGGAGCCGCCGTCCAGATAGGAGAACAAGGGCGGGTCGAGCACCATCACCGGCGCGCCGCGCGGGTTGTGCGCGTGCAGCCAGGCCGCGACCCTCGTATCGTGAGTATACTCGTCACCATGGGCCGGGAAGGTGCGCGCCGTCATCACCAGGCTCACCAGCACGGCCAGCGCAACGGCCAGCGCGTCCAGGTCGCACGCCAAACGGCCCGCGCCAGGCGATGCAAGGGCCTGCGACCGCGGTCGCCTGGCGGCAGGTGGGGCGAGAGCCTGTGGCCGCGACCGCAGGGCATGTGGCCGCGACCGCAGGGCAGCGGACGCCGACTGTGGTCGGGGAACCTGTTTGGGGACGCGGGCGCCTCCAGGACGATGTCTCTCGCTACCCGGATCGTGCGACGGCGGCGCCATAGCCGCATCCGGATGCGCGTGTCCCCGGCGTCTCGAGCGGCGACCGGCCGCTGTCAGGCGGACGACCGCCGCGGCCACAGCATCGATCCCGGCGACGATCAGGGCGCTGGTGAACGGCAGCAAACCGCCGCTGGCGTGGAGCAAGGTGCCATGTTCGATGGTCGCCGTGAAGAGCAGCGGCATACTCAGGGCCAGGATCGCCCAATAGCAGAAGAACGGGCGCAACTCGACCCGCCGGCGTAACTGCCACAGCCCGACCAGCAGCGGCGGGACCAGCACGACCAGCCAGAGGGCGGCCCAGATCTCCAACGTAAACAGGATGGCGTGCAGGCGCGCGGCCATGATGTTGTCCAGACCCCAGCGCAGATAGGCGTCCGCCGTCAGCGCACCCGTCCGTCGCGCGTAGAACGCGTCATACGAGCGCATCCACAACGTCCGACTGCCCCCGCTGGCGCCGGGCGCCCCCAGCACGATTAAGTTATGCCACAACCATGGCGCCTGAACAGCCCCGTAGAGCGCGGCCGCGCCCACCAATCCGCGCGGCCCGAGCCGCCCGAGGGCGCCTCGGGTCAGCAGGACCGCGAGGACGAGCGCCGGCGCCAGCAGCAGCCCTTCCTGCCGCGTCAGCGCGTCCAGGCCGGCCGTGGCGCCGGCCGCGCACAGTGCGAGCCCGCCGCCCCACGGTCCGCGGCCTTGCAACGCATGGGAGGCCAGCAGCAGCGTCGTCGCCGTCAGGACCGCGGCGGGGACAAATGCGTCGGGCGTGGTCCAGTCGTGGAACCAGATGCCGTTGAAGAGCGTCAGCGCGGCCATGGTCAGCGCGTGACGACGCGTGCCGAACAGGTCGCACCCGATGCGAGCCGCCAACAGAGGCAGCAGCGCCGCGATGGCCGCGGTCAGCAACGTCGCGCCGCGGTACCCCGTCCCCACCAGGAAAGCCGGCGCCAGGAGCACGGAGAGTGCGGGCAACCAGTACTCGCTGCTGGGATGCCGGATCGGCGGCGTGCCCGACAGGTAGTTCCACACGAAGCCCTCGGTGAAACCCTGGCCGCGCGCCAGGTTGCGGGCAATGTCGACGTAGTAGAACGAATCGATATACGGCGGGTGCGTGTGCGGCCAGGCCACCGCCGCGTACACGGCCAGCGCGACCGCGTACACGGCCAGGTAGAACTTCATCAACCGCGTCCCGCGACGCCTGCGACCGCGACGCCTGCGACCGCGACGCCTGCGACCGCGACGCCTGCGACCGCGACGCCTGCGACTGAAGTCGCATGGCACAGTACGGACACTAAAGTGTCTCCGTTGCCGCGTCGGTTACGGCTATGAGCGACGTCAGTCGCCGTCGTTTGCCATGCGACTTCAGTCGCAGGCAGAGCCCACCCTTCACACATAATTGGGATTCTCGTACACCTGATACTCCCCGTGGACGTAGACGAGGCGCCAGGTGTGCTGGGCATGCCGCACCAGGGATCGCTCGGCCGGGAACTGGGCGATCCAGGCACGGGTGAAATCGTCGACGACGAGGTAGCGCGCCGCGTCCGGGCGCGGGTCGTACACCCAGCGCGCGCGCGCGATGCCCGCCGGGTAGAAGGCGCTGGCCCCTCCGCCGCGCGCCACCGCCTGCAACAGGTCGGCCGTGCGACTATGCACGAGCCACGAGACTTGCGGCATCGCCAGCACGGTGTCGGACGGCCGTAGCCGTGCGTTCAGCCAGGCGGCCATGGATCGCGCCCGCGCGGTCGAGCGCGGCAACGACCCGTCGATGGGCGTGCGGAAGCCGTCGAGCGCGGCGTGGACGTCGGATGCCATCACCGGTAGTGCCGCGAGGAACACCGCCCCGGCGCACACGGCGGCGAGGGCAAAGCGTCCCCTCCCGCCCCTCACCCCCGACCCCCTCTCCCGCGCGTGGGAGAGGAGGGGGGTCCCGCTGGCGGGAGGGATGGGTGAGGGCTGCCTCACGGCCCAGGCCCACGAGCGGCCGCCCAGCACGCCGAGTCCCAGGCAGACCAGGGGCAGCAGCGGCTCGGCCGCGCGGAACAAGGGGTTGGGGTCGCGCACCTTGAGGATGACCAGCAGCATGGCGGCAAGCAGGAGCAAAACGGTCCGGCGCGCCGCTCGCCCCGGGATCAGGATAAGCCCGGCCAGCCCCAGTGGGATGGCGGGGTCAAAGCGCGCCAGATCGGCCAGCGCGTAGACCCACGTCTCGATCTGCCACACCGGCGATCCGCCGGCCACCCGACCTGCCGTGTGCGTGATGTCAAACAAAAGCGCGGATCGCTCGGTCAGGATCATGGCGCCCACGTAGATGGCGGGTCCGCACAGGGCAAGCAGGCAGGCGGCCAGCCGTCGTGGCAGGCCGCCGCTCAGTCCGAATAGCAGCAGTGGAAACAGGTAGATGCCCTCCTGGTCGGTCGCCAGCGCCGCGGCGCT
>JAABUZ0100000920.1_pt1 | contig 61792 bp, 47 predicted proteins | sample 5562091 | NCBI WGS metagenome assembly JAABUZ01 (sample SAMN12813069, study PRJNA571459) | rock metagenome | isolation source: Antarctica rocks | place: Antarctica: Victoria Land, Linnaeus Terrace sud | collected 2015-12-21 | reverse complement strand
ACCAACAACGCCTTCTAGGCCGCCTTCTTGACGTCTCCCTTGCCGACTTTGACCGCCTTCTGCAACGCGGCCCCGGCCTGCTCTTTCTCCGCCTCTCCGCTACCGCCGACGCGCCTGTGCCGCCCGCACGCCTTCTGCCGCTGCCGCTTTGACCACGCCCGCCGTGTCAAGGCGGGCAGCCCTCCCGTAAGCCGCCCGCGCCGCCGTGAACTGCCCGACCTTCTGGGAGCCGTAGCCCAGGTAATACTGCACCCGCGCATCATTCGGCTGCTGCTGGGCTGCCTCCCGGAACGCCTCTAAGGCTTCTCCGCTTCTGTCCTGCCCCCCAGCCACGTTTTTTTCCTCCCCGATTGTCAGCCCGCGGAGGACATCTAGTAACGCCCGAAGATGCGGGGTAGGCGTCTCTCTCGCGTCGGCGGGAACGGTCAATTCTACGCTTGTCTGACGCGGGCTGAGTTCTTCAACGGCCTTGTTGTAGGCTCGCACTGCCGCCTCGTGCTGACCGCTGTCCTCACACATAATACTGTAGTGCGTTAGCGCCCCTATGTCGTCAGGAAAACTGGAAGACCCGCGGCGTGTCGGGTTATCAAAAGCCTCTCGATAAGCGGTATGAGCTTCCAGAGAACGGCCTTGAGCTTCGAGCGCACGACCCAAATCACGCCATATCCCTGCATCTCCACCTGTCGTGTCAAGCGCCAGAGATTGACGCAACTTCTTCTCTGCCAGTGCGTAGTCCCCGTGGTACAGCGCGGTGTGCCCCTCGTCAGACAGCCTCAGCACTCTCTGCATTCTTTGCTGATATACAGGCCCACCGACTTGGCGGGACATTTCGCGGATGCCAGGATGAGCGAACGAGACTGCCAGGGATAATCCTACCACAGTTACAATCGAGCCAGAAGCCAAAACGATCTTCAATCTCTTTTGTTTCATGCTGTTCACCTCTCCAAGAAATTCTATCGTTGACCGGTGATGGCTACAGTGTGGCTACACTGTTCCCATGCCGGCTCGTCCATTCGGGATGCACCATCCATTTTTGGTCTGGGTCAGCGATTACCGAGCCAGGCGGTGTGGGAATCCATTGGCTTCCTACCTCAGAACTGTTAACGTCCCAATGCCAAGTTAATCGGTCGAGGGGCACCCACTGCGAGTTACTACCTGGAGGCAGGTACATCATATACATTTGGAAATCATCATTGATGACAATGTTGTCTGTCGTTGTATCTAAGCCAACGGCAGGACTATCGGGCGCAGAAGCGCTGTTTGGGTTGGCGTCAGTGCTGTTTGCAATGTACTGATTCCAATACGGCCATATATTGTCTAGCTCATAGCCACCAGTATTAAGTGTCTTTGACGGCCACACAGAGCTGTTTATGCTTTCGTCCAGTTTGCACAGCTGTAAGAAGGCCCACGAGCCAGCACTGACACTTGGCTTTACGCCTGATGTCGTGAATAAAGCAGGCGTTCCCACACGGCCCGTGAAGTTTATTCCAGGTTGAGTCTGTATATCAACGCCCCCCGCTTGTACCACATTATTAACAATGGTACAAGGGCCAACATTAGCACCCATGTAATAGTATGGTGCCCAGACTTGGACATTCTGTTGCCCCTGGACGGTTCCGATAGCTGTTCCGCCGACGCTCACCGTAGCCGAGCAAGTAACGGCGAAAGGACCGCTGTCATATTGAAGATAATGCCAATATGGATTCGGCTGCTGCCACTGATCGCTGGAGACAGGCGTAGTGTGCCCCCAGGATTGATCGGAAGCTACTTGAAATTGATCGAAGACAGCTCCCCCCGCGCTCCATTGATAGTTTGAGAACGTGACAGGTGCGGCTGTGCTGAGGGAGCCGGTACAGCCTTGACCGATCAGGATGTTCTGGTTGCCGCTGCTGTCCTTCGTCGTGCCGGTGAGGCTGATGGTGACGGGGAAGATCGCGGGGGTGTAGCGGACGTGGACACTATCGGAGAGGCCGGAGCACTGCGCCTGCGGGGAGCAAGTCACCCGCACCGTCGGACCCCCAGACACGACCCTGTAGCGGGTGCCGGTGCACTCGGCAGCGCTCCATATCTGCGTCAGCGTCAGCGGGCACGAGACACCCACGCCGGTGTCGCAGACCCCCGTGACGGGGTCCGTGGTGCCGTTGGTGCCCCTGACCTTGGCGGTACACGTCTCCTGAACCACCACCGATGCGGGCGCAGGGTCGCTCGCTGCCGTCTGTCCGGGGGCGGGCTGCCAGGTCCACAGCGTGGTGATCGCCCCGGAGCAGTTGAGCGGACCTCCCTTGTCCCCGTCGATCCCGTACTGGTTCGTGACCGGGTAGCCCTGGAAGTAATAGCTGTAGGATTGCAGCCCGTTCCAGTAGTAGCCGGTGAGTGTGCCGCCGCTGAGGGCGGGGCTTTGGGCGGTGACGCTGCCGGTGCTGGGGTCGGTCGTCTGCCAGACGTAGGTGCCGGCGCGGGCGGGATGGGGGAGCAACAAGAGGCAGGCCGTCAGGCTACAGGCGGCGGCGAAGAGGCGGGTAGACGAAGGAGCGGGTAGACGAAGAGACAGGCGCATGATGATCCCCCAATCAGACAGCGACACCGAGGCACGATGACCCGAGACGGCTATGACCGAAGGACGCTCCCGTTCAGCGCCATGCCCCCATTGTAACACGGCTTCTGTGCAGTGTCAAGGGCTAGAGTTGCGATTTTCTGGGAACTTCTCCGCCCTCCCCGTTCGTCTAACGACACATGACACGAACTTTAATACTCACGGCGGCTCTGCTCCTCGGCTCGATGCTCTCGGCGACGGCGGCACCCAAGAAGGGGTTGGCCCCTCGGCGGGCACATGCGGAGGCGTCGCCGGTCGTGCCGCTGTCGGACCCGGCGTACAAGAACGTGGACACGCTGGAGCGGGCGGGCGTGGCCGTGCTGCCGTTCGCCGATGTCCCGCCGGGCCACTGGGCGGCGCGGGCGGTCGAGACGTTGCACCGGGCGGGCATCGTCCGGGGCTACCCCGGCGGCGCGTCCCGGACGGGCAATTGAAGGCGGGGGGCTGGAAGACCGTGGCGGCGGCAGGGCTGCTGCTGACGGCCGGGGGCGGGGCGGCGTGGGCACATGACGTCAAAGACCCCGTCTGCCGGATGGGCACGGACACGGACACGACGCCGTTCCGCGAGACGATCAACGGCAAGACCTACTTTTTCTGCTCGGACGCCTGCAAAGCGAGGTTCGATAAATCACCGGCCTCCTACGTCACGCTGAACGCGGCCCTCGCGCACGGTGTCGGGAGGAGCTACGCGCTGTCGGTCGCCGCCCCGCCTCAGCCCCAGGCCGGACGCCCCATCCCCCTGACGTTCACCGTCCACGAAGCGCCCTTGGGCAAGCTGGTCCGGGACTTCGAGCTGGTCCATGCCGAGCGCCTGCATCTGATGATCGTCAGCGCGGATTTCGCCTACTTCGAGCACCAGCACCCGGCTTTGGGGGCCGATGGGCACCTGCGCCTGGCCTGGACCTTCCCCCGCGCGGGACGCTATTACCTGTTCGCCGACTTCACGCCCGCCGACGGAGACAACCAGGTTCTGCGCCGCGTATTGGACGTCGGCGGCCCGCTCGCCGTCAAGAGCACCCCGCCCCGGCTCAGGCCGGACGCGGGCGCGGTCAAGACGGCGGACGGCACCCGCGTCGCACTGACGCTGCGGCCCGGCCCCCTCCGGGCGGGGCAGCAGGCCGTGCTGACCTATACGCTGACCGACTTTGGGGGCCATCCCCGGACGGACATGCAGCCGATCTTGGGCGTGATGGGGCATTTGATCGCCCTGCGGGACGATGGGCGGACGCTGGTTCATACCCACGCCCTGCACGGGGTCGGGTCAGGGTCTTACGGGGCGGCGATGCTGGCGATGCTGCAAGCAGGGCAGGCCGAGGCCGTGCCGATCACGCCGGACATGGTGACCGAAACGGGGCCGCGCTTCACGTTCAAGCTGACCCTGCCCAGTCCGGGCCGCTACAAGCTGTGGGCGCAGTTCCAGCGCCAAAACACCTGGCTGACGGTGCCGTTCACGCTGGACGTGGGGGCTTAGGGGGAAGAAGAGGGACGCAGGCGGGCCGCGTGGTGGAGCGCGGGGTCGTGCGTGGGGTCGGAAAGGTCGTTGCTGTAGACGGCCTCTTTCCGCATGGAGATGAAGCCGGACAGCTCGCCCTGGGGATGGGCACGGGTGGAGACGGTGACATAGGCGCGGCCCCCGAGCACGGCCTGGACGACGTCGGCGAACGACTGAATCTTGGGGTCTGCCTGGGGGTGCAGATCGGCTGCGGTGATGTGCCGAGTCAGCGCGGCGGGCAGCGGACCGTCCGCAGGCGTGTACAGCGTGAACACGGCGGGGCCGGTGTGGTCGGTGTAGGAGCGGGCGACGTGCAGCTCGATGGAGCGCACATCTTGCAGACCTTTGGTGTCCACTTCGATGGCTCCCGTGGGGCGGGTAAAGTCAAAGGCAACAGTCGCCGTGCCGGTCGCGGACGTAGCGACAGCGGGCGCAATTTTATCGCCCGAGAGATCGGCCTTCCAGACGATCTTCAACTCGCAGGCGCGCACGGGCTGCGCGGCAAGGCCAGCCAGGATAAGCCCCAACCCAAACGCTGTCTTGTGTCGGTTCATGCGTTTATTATCCCGCGTTCGGTGCGGGCTGTCAAGCAGGCAAAGATAAAAAGCCCGGCACCAAGGGGTGCCGGGCTTTTCTGCAAACGCTCCGCGGGTTAAGCGGGCTTGATTTCGACGGTCGCGCCTTCGGCTTCGAGCTTGGACTTCAGGGCGGCGGCGTCATCGGCGCTCAGGCCCTCCTTGACGGCCTTGGGCGCGCTGTCGACCAGGTCCTTGGCTTCCTTCAGGCCCAGGGCCGTGATCTCGCGGACGACCTTGATGACGCTGATCTTCTTGTCGCCCGCGGCGGTCAGGACCACGTTGAACGCGGTCGGCTCTTCGACGACGGGGGCGGCGGGCGCGGCGGCCCCGCCACCGGCGGCGACGGGGGCGGCGGCGGTGACGCCGAATTCTTCCTGGAGCTGCTTGACGAAGTCGCTCAGTTCCAGCACGGTCATGCCTTTGATGGTTTCCATCATCGCTGCGGTATCGGCCATTGTCTTTGTGTTCCTTGTGTTCTTGTGTGTGACGTGTTGATTTGGGCTAGGCGGCTTCCGCCGTCTCGCCCGTGCCCTGCTTGTCTGCGATGGCTTGCAGGGTGAAGACGAAGTTCGAGATGATCCCGCCCAGCGTCCCCACGAAGCCCGCGATGGGCGACTGGAGCGAGCCGAGCATCATCGACAGGAGGACTTCGCGCGGCGGGGTCTTGGACAGCGCCTCGACCTGCGACGCATCGAGGACGCGGCCGTCCATGACGCCGGCCTTGACCGACATCGCCTTGTGCTCGCGCGCGTAGTCGAGCAGGATCTTGGCGGCGGCCACGGGATCGCCCTTGGCGAAGCCGATGGCCGTGGGGCCGGAGAGGTGCTCGCCCATCTCGGCGATGGGCATCGAACCGCCCGCAGCCAGCTTGAACAGGGTATTCTTGACGACCCGGTACTCAGCATCCACGTCGCGCAGCTTCTTGCGAAGCTCGGTCATCTCGGCCACGGACAGGCCGCGGTAGTCGGTCAGGATCGCGGCCTTGGTCTGCCCGACCAGCTCGCGCAGCTCGCCGACGACCTCGATCTTAGCCCCGGCGGGTTCGGTGACATATTCTTGTGCCATTGGTGTGTTTCACCTCCTCCCGAAAGCCCCCTGGCAGTGTGACAGGGGACATAAAATAGGCCCTGCGACTGCCGTAGACGGGGAGGCAGGTCGCAGGGCGCTGGGGTGCGGCACGAAAAAACGTGTCGCGGGCGTTCCTGTGTCCTCGGCCGGCGGGCGGCTGCCCATTAACCCGCGTGTGTCTTCGCGGGGCCGGCTGTCTACGGCGAAAACGGTATGAAGTTGTGCCCCTCCCCTAACAGGGGAGGGTGGCAGATACGAAGTAATGCCCTCCTGGGCATAGCCTGAGCGAGACGGGAGGGGTCTTTCCTCTAACCCTTGCCAGCGGCGATGGCGGTGGCCCGGACGGGATCGATCCGCACACTCGGCGACATCGAGGAGTTCACGGCGATCCGCTTGAAGTAGCGGCCCTTCGACGCCGACGGCTTGGCCTTCTGCAAGGCGTCCATCAGGGCGTTGAAGTTCTCCAAAAGCTGGTCGCTGGTGAACGAGGCCTTACCGATGGGCGCGTGGACGATGCCGGCCTTCTCGACCCGGTACTCGATTCGCGTGGCCTTTTTGATGTCGGTCACGGCCTGGCCGATGTTCGGCGAGACGGTCCCGGCCTTCGGGTTCGGCATCTTCTGCTTGAAGGTCGCGCCCAATCGTCCCACTTGGCCCATCATGTCGGGCGTGGCGAGGATCAGGTCGAACTGCTTCCAGTCCAGAGTCCCCTTCTGCACCTGCTCGATCAGCTCCTCGGCCCCCACCAGGTCCGCCCCGGCGGCTTCGGCGTCGGCGGCCTTCTGGGCCTTGGCGAACACCATCACCTTGCGGCTCTTGCCGGTCCCGTGCGGCAGGGTCGTCACGCCGCGCACCATCTGATCGCCGTGGCGCGGGTCCACGCCGAGGTTGAAGGCGATGTTGATGGTCTCGTCGAACTTGGCCGTCGCGAGGCTCTTGACCTTTTCCAGCGCGGGCATGGGGTCGAGCAGGTCTTCGATGTTGGTCTGCTTGGCGAGCGCCTGGTAGCGCTTGCCCTCGGTCTTGACGCGGTCTTGCTTTCGCATTCTTTTGTTCCCTTGTGGTGATAGCGGGCGTTCGAGGCCCTCCCACTGACTGCCGGGGATTAGCCCCTAGCCGATCTCGATGCCCATCGAGCGGGCCGTTCCGGCGATGGTCTTCATGGCCGCCTCGACATCGTTCGCGTTCAGGTCGGGGGCCTTCGTCTCGGCGATCTGGCGAAGCTGCTCCTGCGTCAGCTTGGCGACCTTGGTCTTGTTCGGCGTCCCCGATCCGCTGGGGATGCCGGCGGCCTTCTTCAGGAGGTCGGCGGCAGGCGGGGTCTTGGTGACGAACGTGAACGAGCGGTCGTCGTAGATGGTGATCTCGACGGGCACGATGGAGCCGATCATCGGGGCGGTCTTCTCGTTGTACCCCTTGATGAACTCCATCATGTTGATGCCGTAGCCGCCCAGGGCGGGGCCGACGGGCGGGGCGGGGGTCGCTTTGCCCGCGTTGATCTGGAGCTTCACGACTCCGACGACTTTCTTTGCCATGCTGTGTGTCCTTTTATCTTACCCTTCCCTCCGAGGGAGGGGTATGCCCAGCAGGGCATTACTTCGTATCTGCCGTCTTCGGCGGGGGTAGGTCCTCTGAGGGGCCTACGAAATCTTCTCGATCTGGGCGAACTCAAGCTCGACGGGCGTGTCGCGGCCAAAGATGGAGATCAGCACCTTGACCTTGTCCTTGGGCGCGTTGATCTCCTGGATGCTGCCCGCGAAGTCCGCGAACGGGCCGGCGTTGACCCGCACGGCCTGGCCGATCTCCCAGCGCGGGCGGATGATCGGCTTGTTCTCCGACTCCTCAAGCGCCCGCCGGATGTCGCGGATCTCGTTGTCCTTGACGATGGTCGGCTTGGCGTCGCCGACGAACCCGATTACGCCGGTCGTGCTCTTGACCAGATACCAGGTGTTGTCGTCCAGCACCATCTCGACGAACACGTACCCCGGAAAGACCTTGCGGTCGATCTCGGTCTTCTTGCCCTGCTTGAGCCGGGACTCTTTCTCGGTCGGGACCAGAATATCAAAGACTTTGGTTTTGAGGCCCATCGAGTCCGCGCGGCGCTCGATGTTGGTCTTGACCTTCTTCTCGTGGCCCGAATAGGTGTGAACCGCGTACCAGTGTTTCTGCATGAAAAAGCCTTTAGTGCGCGCCGCCGCCGCTGAACAGCCCGGCGGTGATCGGCCGCAGGACGGTGTCCAGGAGGGCCACGAACACCGCGACGGACACGACCAGCGCCAGCACGACCGAGGTAGACTTGGTCAGGACGTCGCGGGTCGGCCAGGACGTCTTCTTCAGCTCCACCCAGGCCTCCTCCAGGAACTGCTTGGGCGGCGTCTGCGGGCGCTTCGCCATCATCTGGGCGCGGCGCTGTGCCTCGGCCATCCGTGGGTTGGCCGGTTCGGGCGCTTTGGCCGCCGGGGCGGGCTTGCGGGATTTTTTGGGGTCGGAGCCGCCGGGAGCCGCGCCCGAGGGTGTGTTGTAGCTTTTCGCCATGCGTGTGCCGTTCCTGCCGCTTGCCCCCGTCAAGCCCGTCGGCGGCCACGGGGGAGCAGACAAAAAAATGAACAGGGGGTGCGCCCCTGCCCGGTGTCTAGGGCTTACTATAGCACAGCGCGCCGCGTTTGTCAAGCCAAGGCCGCCCTTTTTTCCCGCACACCCATGCTATAATGACGGCGGCCCCTTCCCGAGCCGCCGGTTCGCCCCCGCCCAGGACCCCGACCCAGGACCCCGACCCAGGCCTCCGACCCATGAACCCACAGATGAATCCGCAGAACCCCCTGCGCCTGGCCCTCTGGTCCGGCCCGCGCAACATCTCCACGGCCATGATGCGCTCCTGGGGCAACCGCCCCGACACGTTCGTCTGCGACGAGCCGCTGTACGCGCACTACCTGAACGCGACCGGGCGGGACCACCCCGGTGCCCGCGAGGTCATCGCGGCGGGGGAGACCGACTGGCGGCGGGCGGCAGCCTGGCTGACCGGGCCGGTGCCCGAGGGCAAGACGATTTTCTACCAGAAGCACATGACCCATCACCTGCTGCCGGATATGGGCCGTGACTGGCTGGGGGCGCTGACCCACGGTTTTTTGATCCGGGACCCGCGCGCCGTGATCGTCTCCTACATCAAGAAGAACCGCGACCCGACCGTGGAGGACCTGGGCTTCGTGCAGCAGGCCGCGATCTTCGACTGGGTGCGCGAACGCACGGGCGTGGTGCCCCCCGTGCTCGAAGCCCACGACGTTCTGGACGCCCCTGAAGCCATGCTGCGGCGGCTGTGCGCGGCGGTGGGGGTGGGATTCCTGCCCGCCATGCTGTCCTGGCCCCCCGGCCCGCGTCCGACCGACGGCGTGTGGGCCGCGCACTGGTATCCCGAGGTCGAGACTTCCACGTCGTTCCGCCCGGCCCGGACCGAGGCCGACCCGGTCCCCGCGCGCCTGCGGGGCGTCTACGAGCAGTGCCTGGAGCCGTACCAGCGGCTGTACGCGCACCGGATTCAGGCGCAGGGACCCGGCCAACACGACAGGACTTTCTGATGAAGCAGCAGTTCCACGAGAAGAACCGTGACCTCCTGGTCAACATCAACGGTGCGCTGGTCCACCGGGACCGGGCCGGCGTCAGCCCGTTCGACTCGGTCGTCCAGGGCGGCGACGCCGTGTGGGAGGGCCTGCGGCTGTACAGCGGCCGCATCTTCCGGCTCGACGAACACCTGGAGCGCCTGCGCGACTCGGCCCTGGCCCTGGCCTTCGCCGAGATACCCACGCGCGCGCACTTGGTCGCCGAGATCAAGAAGACGCTGGCGGCCAACGCCATGACCGACGGCGTCCACATCCGCCTGACGCTGACGCGCGGCGTCAAGATCACGTCCGGCATGGACCCACGCCTGAACCAGTCCGGGCCGACCCTGATCGTGCTGGCCGAGCACAAGCCGCCCGTCTACGACAAGGCCGGCCTGACCCTCATCACCAGCAGCGTCCGCAGGTCCGCCCCCGACGCGCTGGACCCCAAGATCCACCACAACAACCTGCTGACCTCCATCCTCGCCAAGATCGAGGCCAACCACGCCGGCGCGGACGATGCCCTGATGCTGGACCCGCGCGGCTTCGTGGCCGAGACCAACGCCACCCACGTCTTCCTGGTCCGGCGCGGCCAGGTGCAGACCCCGCGCGCCGTCGCCTGCCCCGAGGGCATCACGCGGGCCGCCGTACTGGAGATCTGCGCCGCCGCCGACATCCCCCACGCCGAAGCCGACCTGAGCCTGACCGACTTCTACCGGGCCGACGAGGCGTTCTGCACCGGGACCATGGGCGAGCTGGCCGCCGTGACCGTGATCGACGGCCGGACAATCGGTGCGGGCCGGGCCGGGCCGATGACCGCCCGCCTGAGCGCCCTGTTCGCCGCCCGCACCGCCACGGAAGGCCAGCAGGTCACGGATTAGGCGAATCACGGATTAGGGAGGAAGCAAGATGCACAGCAGACCGCCCACGGTTTCCGCCGACGCGCAAGGCATCTGGGAACAAGATGAGCCGAATCCAAAGCGTCTCGCCATCGCATGGGACGAGGTCATTGCCGCTGGCGGGGCGCGCTATGAGGCAGGCGACCGAGTTCTGTTCTGCGTCGAGTTCGACCACGCCTCCGGCGAGGTGCTCGAAATATTCACCGACTGGCCCGGCTTTGAGCTGATGGCGCAAATGGTGACCGATGCGCTGCCGGGGATGGCGTCATCGTGGCTCCAGAGCGTCACCGACTTGCAGCCGTCCGACCCGTCAATCACGGTCTGGCGGCGTTCCTGAACACCGAGCGCATCGCAGGAAGAGACACCATCACGCAAACAGCGTTCGTGACCGGCGCGACCGGGTTTCTGGGGCTGAACCTGGTCGGGCGGCTAACCGAAGCGGGGTGGCGCGTGACCGCCCTGCACCGGCCCGCATCCGATCTGACGTACTTGAAGCGCTTCCCTGTGACGCTGGCGGCGGGGACGGTGGAGAACGCCGCCTCGCTTTCGGCGGCCATGCCGGCGGACCTGGACGCCGTGTTCCACGTCGCCGGGGACGTCTCGTTCTGGTCGGGGGATCGGGCGCGGCAGTTCCGCGCCAACGTCGAGGGCACGCGCCATGTCGCCGACGCGGCATTGCGAAAGGGCGCGCGGCGGCTGGTACACACGTCCTCGGTCGCCGTCTACGGCTTGCAGCCCGGCCCGTTCGACGAGTCCGCGCCCCACCTGGGCAAAGCGTCCCCCATCGGCTATCTGCACACGAAAGCCCTGGCGGAAGAAGAAGTCCACAAGGCCGTCGCGCGCGGCCTGGACGCCGTGCTGCTCAACCCCGCCAACATCGTCGGCCCCTACGACTCGGCGAACTGGTCCCGCCTGTTCCGGCTGGTGGCCCACAGCAGGCTGCCCGGCATCCCGCCGGGCCGCGCGCCCTTCTGCCACGTCCGCGACGTGGCCCAGGCCCACCTGGCCGCCTGGGAGCGCGGACGGACGGGCGAGAACTATATCCTCGGCGGCGTCGAAGCGAGCTACCAGGAGGCGTTCACCGTCGTCGGCGGCCTGCTCGGCCACACGGTCCCGGACAAGCCCCTGCCTGCCTTCGCACTCGCCCTGGCCGGGCGGCTGGGCGAATGGGGTTCCCGCGTGACGCACCGCGCGCCGGACCTGACGCCCGAGATGGCGACACTGCTGTCCGCCACGGTCTCGTGCCGCAGCGACAAAGCCGTGCGCGAACTGGATTTTCAAACAACGCCGCTCGGGGAGATGTTCACGGACTGCTATCGGTGGATGGTGGCAGAAGGGATGCTCGGGGCGGGTTCTTAGTGTGCTATAATCCCCCATGCGTTTTGCGGTCCTGCGGGCTTTTCTCTTAGTCCTCGTCACCCTCCTCGCGCTCACGGCTCCGCCCGCCTATGCCTACGAGATGCCGCCCGCCGTTGCGCCGTTCGCCCAGGTGGAGACGCACCGGATACGAATCGTCAACGCCCTCGACGGCGCGATCCAGATCTCCGACGACCGGGGGCGCACCTGGCACCTGATCGGGCGCGTCACCGCGCCGGCCACCCAGAGCCTGATGGGGTACTCGGCGGCGGGCTACGCCCAGCCCGGCACGGTCTCCGCCGTCGCGGTTCACGGCCTGCGGATCAGAGTCGGCGACGAGACCACACCGGACCCGCTGCTGGTTAACATACTGCCGCGCGAGTTCGCCCAGACGCCCCACCTGTTCGGCGGCCAGGTGTCGGGGCTGTCCGGCATTTACACCAACCTCCCCGTCGGGGCTGGCATCTTCCGCGAGCTGTCTCCCTACGTCGGCAACCGCGTGTACCGCGAGACCGGGGCGGGCGGCGAGCCGGCCCCGCTGCCGCTGAACTACATCCCCGCCGTGGGCGACACACTGGTCATCCCCGTGCTGGCCCCGGCGAACCCGCTCAAAGAGGTCTTCTTTGATAACAAGGCGGGCGGCGACGTGCGCGTCTTCTTCGCCGACGGCACGGCGCGGCTGCTCACGCACGTGGTCAAGCCCCTGGTAGGCGTGGGACGTTACGACGGCTGCTCCTATACGGGCGTCGGGGCCATCAACACCAACCACGACGGCGTCATCACCGTCTCGACCGCGCCCGTGACCGCGTCGCCGCTGTTCGAGGGGACCGGGGACGAGCGGCGGGGCGGCTTCCAGATTCAGCCCGCCTACCACAACGCCCAGGGCGATGGGGCCGGGGCACCGTCCGTGCTGGTCATCGGCTCGCGCAAGCGGCCCCCCGCGCCCGAGATGGAGGGGACGCCGCCGCTGTTCTTCGGACACTTCGACCTGGCCTGGGGCGCGGACCAGCCCGCCCACTCGTGGCGCGCCGAGGTGCAGCGCGGCCACGGCCCGTGGGGGCCGATGCCCGCGATTATCGGCGACCGCCCCCTGGGGTTAGCCGACGTCACCGCCCTGCGCCTGGTGCGCGGGGCACCCGGCGACCCGGCCTGGCGCGCAGCCCAAATCCGCATCGCCGAGAAGGACTACGCCCAACGCGCCCTGGTCGCCGCCCGCGCCGGGCGGACACCGGTGCAGCGCGGCGAGATCGTCCTGGGCGCGGCCACGTCCGACCGCCGCACGGCCTTTGTCGCGTTCTACATCGACGGCCGGCTGCGCGGCATCACCAACACCGCCCCCTATGGCTTCCTGTGGAACACCCGCCAGGTCCCCGACGGCGAGTACGTGGTCGAGGCCCAGGCCCAGGACGCGGCGGGCCTGGTGCTCTCGTCCACCCGCACTAAGATATGGGTGGACAACGGGCGCGAGGCGGCGGGGGGGTAGGAACGAGCCGGGATGGGTTCTTATTATGACCTTCTTATTATGACCATTGACCAGAAGATCGGCCAGATGCTGCTGCTGGGGTGGTCGGGCGCGACGCCCGCCCTAGCGCGCGCGGTCAACGACCACGCCGCCGCCTTGGTGGACGAATTTCATGCCGGCGGCGTTATCTTCATGGGGCGCAACGTCGGCCCGCCCGCGCAGACGCGCAACACGGTCGCCGCCTTGCAGGCGCGGGCGTCGGCGCGCGGCCTGCCGCCGCTGCTTGTCGCCGTGGACCAGGAGGGGGGCCGCGTCCAGCGGCTCGCGCCGCCGGACTTTCCCGCGCGAAAGTCGGCGCGGCTGGTGGGACAGGCGCAGGACGCGGCCCAGGCCCGCCGGGCGGCCCGCGAGATCGGCGCGGAGCTGAAGTCACTCGGCTTCAACTGGGATTTCGCGCCCGTCTTGGACGTGGACAACAACCCCCAAAACCCCGTCATCGGCGACCGCTCCTATGGCCCCGACCCGCGCCTGGTCGCCGCACTGGGGGCCGCCGCCACGCTGGGCTTTCAAGAGGACACCGGCATCCTGGCCTGCGGCAAGCACTTCCCCGGCCACGGCGACACCGACGTCGACTCGCACCGCGCCCTGCCGACGATCCCGCACGACCGGCAGCGTTTGGACGCCGTCGAGCTGCTGCCGTTCCGCGCGGCCATCGCCGTCGGCCTGGGGGCGATCATGACCGCGCACATCCTGTTCCCCGCTTACGACCAGGAACTGCCCGCCACGCTCTCGCCCGCCGTGCTGACCGGCCTGCTGCGCCGGGACCTGGGGTTTGCGGGCCTAATCATCACCGACGACCTGGAGATGCGCGGCGTCGCGCACGGCTGGGGCGCGGCCAAGGCCGCCGTGCTGGCCGTCCAGGCGGGGGCCGACATCCTGCTGTGCTGCCACACCTGGAAGACGCAGCGGGCCATCCGCGACGCCCTGCGGTCGGCGGTCAAGTCGGGCCGCATTTCGGAGGCGCGGCTGGACGAGTCGCTGGCGCGCATCGCGCAGGCCAAGGCGCGGTGGGCGGGGTGAACGCCGGGGCAGGTTCTTTGGTATACTGTCCCCATCATGCCCGCCAAAGTCTGCCCGCGCTGCGGCGCGCAGTACCAAAACCTGAAATCCACAACCTGCCCGCAGTGCTTCGCCGTCTTGGTCGCCGTGGACGACGAGACCGCGCAGGAGCTGACCGAAGCCCGCGCCGAAGTCGAGCGGACGCCCGAGTTCGCATCGGTCAAGGCCGCCGACGACGAGCGGTTCCAGGAGCAGTCGTTCGGGGCATGCCTCGGTGTCCTGGTCATTACCATCATCACGCTGGTCTTGGCCGGGACGCTGATCGCCGTCGCCGCGCACCGGCATCACCCACCGACCCATGCCCTCAATGCCGTGCGGCCCGTGACTGCCCCCCCGGTTGGAGCGCCGGAGCCGCTGACCACGCTGCCGGTTGCGGCAGCCGATTTAGATGATGTCCTGCCGCCCACCCTGGGGCCTTACCACAGATCAGAGCGCGACGCAGACACCGTGCTCACCGGAACGCTGACGCCGCTGTTCCACGGCGTCTATGCCCGCCCCGGTCAGGCGGCGCTCGACGTTTACGCCCTGCCCTCGGGCCGGCCTACGTCCGAGCAGAACGAGTTCCGCCTGGGCCTGAGCCTGGCGGCGCGAGTCGGCGGCGCGGACCGCCCGCTGCTGTTCTTCGCCACCGAGTACTGGCGCTTCGCCGCCCTGGCCGCGCCCCATGCCGAGGCGGCACCGGACGACCTCCGCGATGCGCTGGCCGCCCACTTCCGCCAGCCGTGAGTTTGGGTATACTGGCGTCAGCAAAGCGAGGAAACTTCCCGATGAACAAGACCCTCAAGACCCTGCTCTGGACCGGCGCGGGGGCTGCGGCCCTGGCCGCCGCCAACAACGCCGTGTTCAGCCGCGCCAAGGCCCTGGGCAATACGCTGGGGGGCGAAGGCCGTTTCTGGCCTGGCCCCTACGGCGACCTCTTTTATACAAAGCAGGACCAAAGTCCCGAAGACCGGGGCCGGCCCATAGTTTTATTGCACGGCATCTACACCGGGGCGTCCGGCTACGAGTGGCGCAAGAACTTCGATGCCCTTTCCGAGCACGGCTTGGTGTATGCCCCAGACTGGCTCGGATTCGGGCTGTCGGACAAGCCCCGCATCCGCTACACCGCCGCCCAGTATGTCGAGCAGCTCGCCCAGTTCCTGCGCGAGGTGGTGAAGCAGCCCTGCACCCTGGTCGCCTCGTCGCTGGCCTGTGCTTACGCCGTCCAGGTCGCCGCCGACCAGCCCGGCCTGGTGGAGAGCCTCGTACTCGTCTGCCCCACGGGCTTCCGGCACCTGTCCCAGCCGCGCGGGGCGGGCGGCGAATTGACCTACCAGCTCACCCACGCGCCCGGCCTGGGCACGACGCTGCACAACCTTGGGGCCTCGCTGCCGGGCCTGCGCGCCTATCTGATGAACCAGACCTATTTCGACCCGTCCTTCGTGGACGACGCCCTGCTGGACCATTACTCGACGGCGAGCCACCAGTACGGCGCGCAGAACGCCCCGCCTTCGTTTTACGCCGGCCTGCTCAACCACGATGTCGCCGACGCCTTCCCGCGCCTGACTCAGAAGACCCTGCGGCTGGTCTGGGGCCGCGAGGCGCGTCTGACGCCGCTGTCCGACGCCGAGGCCTTCTTGGCCGCTAATCCCCGCGCCGAGCTGACCGTGCTGGACAAGAGCGGGCTGCTGCCCCACGACGAGCAGGCACAGGCCTTCAACCGGCTGATCCTCACGCTGCGGTCCGAGCCTGCGAAGACGATCTAACCCCAGGAGAACCTCACTTATGGCACGTAACGGCAACGGCAAAGAAAACAGCAAAGAAAACGGCAAGGACGCACCGCGCAAACCGCCCGTCCCGCTGACCCTGATCGACCAAGGCAGTGATGTGGAAGACGACGACGAAGACACCTACATCGTGGTCGGCGAGGCTGGCGAGGACGTGGCCTTCGAGGTCTGCGAGGACTTAGAGATCGCCCTCGGTGTCCGCGATGCCATGATGGAGGACGGCTTCACCGTTAAGATGTACCAGGCCGCCGAGGTCGAGATCATCGCCGACGACGAAGCCCCCGAGCCGGGCGGGCGGGCTGCCTAAGCGGCAGGCTCATTCACTCTTGGCACTAAGAAGCCGAACTGTGCGGCGGTGGTTTCTTGTACCGGGAGCAGTAGGAGAGCCACACATTATGAAGGTCTGGCCCCCTGCCCCCATACGGACAAATCCTGTGCCGCCACAGCGCAGAGCAGTTAATCTTGCGATGTGGTCACTCAGTCTATCCCTGGGCGGAATGCTGCTACTGGGTTTGCTCATTTTCACGTCGATTGTTATCAAGATAGACCATCCAGACACGACCGGCCAGTTGCACGAACGCATTTTGATAGGTTCTTTTTGCCTTTGCTCGCTCCTATGGATTTCTGGAGTTGTTTTGGGATTGCGCGAGTGGCAGAACCCTGTAGCGCGATGGGGAGTTGCTCTCTCTGCGCTGGGCTTGCTTCTGCTTACAGGTGCCACCGTGTTTCCACTGTTCCAGCACGTCAGAGAGCGCGCCTGATGCGCCGCCCAACGGTAGCGTAGCGGCTACGCGGCTCGACCATTCGGAAAACTTATCCCAGAGCATGAGCGATGACTATAGCATCCGGCTGGCAGACGCGCAAGACCTGGCCCTGCTCCCGCATATCGAGCGCGAGGCAGCCCGCCGCTTTAAGCCGTATGGGCTGGCCGGAGTCATGGGGGCGGTGGTGAGCAACGCGGAGGATTTCGCGGAGGCCCAGGCGGCGGGTCGGCTCTGGGTCGCCGCCGATACCCAAGACGTCCCCGTCGGCTTTGCGCTGGCCGGGGTCGTGGGCGACAACGCCCACCTAGACGAGATGGACGTGCTTCCCGCGCATGGCCGCCGGGGGCTGGGTTCGGCGCTGGTGCGGGCGGTGCATGGGTGGGCGCTTCAACAAGGCTTCCCCGCCGTCACACTGACGACATTGGACGGCATCCCCTGGAACCGGCCTTTTTACGCACGGATGGGCTACCACATCGTTGCCCCCGCCGACCTCTCAGAGCCGCTGCGCCGACTGCTGACTGCCGAGATCGCGCGCGGACTGCCCGGCGAGGGTCGAGTCGCCATGTGCCGTCCCCTATCCCCGCCGCTGTAGCCACGCCCCCCAGGCCGCCCGTACCGTGGGGCCGGGGTCGTCGCCGTCGATCCGGGTCTGCTCGTACTCGGCGATATTGGCGACCGGCTCAAGCGGGGTGCCGTCGGAGGCCAGCGTCAGCAGGACGGTGCTGGTGTCCCCTTCGGGCCTGGCTTTGGCCTCGAACCGCTTGTCATGGTCTTTGACGAACTCGGCGAGTGCCCGCGCTTCGCTCTCGGTCATGGTCTGTCTTCCCTTTCGTGCCCCCATATGGAACTTTTCCCCGCCCGCGACCTGTTTTACTCTTCAGAAGCCCGCGCGAAGGCGCGGGCACAAGGAGAAAGACCCATGACACCTCAGAAACCCCTGCGCCCGTCGCTGCTGAGCGGCGCATTACTTTTGGCCGTGGCCGGTGCCCTCGGGTTCGGGCTGCTCAGTGCCCCCAAGGATACCGAGGCGGCGGCCCAGACGCAGGCCGTGACCGCCTCGCCGCCCCAAGGGCGTCAGGTGGCGACGTTCGCCGCAGGCTGCTTTTGGAGCATGGAGGCCATCTTCAAGCAGCTCAAGGGCGTGGACAAGGTCGAGCCGGGCTACGCGGGCGGGACGAAGGCGCACCCGAGCTACGAGCAGGTCGAGAACGGCGACACGGGCTACGCCGAGAGCATCAACATCACGTTTGACCCCAAGGTGATCTCCTACAAAGATTTGCTTCAGGTGCTTTTGGAAGCTCGCAACCCGACCACGCTGAACCAGCAGGGGCCGGACTCGGGGCCACAGTACCGCTCGGTCGTCTTCTACCACAATGCCGCCCAGAAGCAGGCGGCGGACGAGGAGATTCAAGAGGTCAACGCCCAGCACGTGTGGCGCAACCCCATCGTGACGACGGTACAGCCGTTCGGCTCCTTCTGGCGGGCGGAAGGTTACCACCTGGACTACTACAACCTACACCCCGACCAGGGCTACTGCGCGAACGTCATCGCCCCCGAGATCGCCGACTTCCGCTCGAAGTTCCGCTCCAAGCTAAAGTAGCGGGCGACCTAAAGTTAAGGCCCGGCACTTCCAGTGCCGGGTCTTTCTTTTCTCGCTCTTTTCCTCCCCTGTTCTCTTCCTCCATTTTTCTCTTGAAGCCAGGCGCGCGATAGGGTATAATGCGTGGTACGCATTGGCTCTCCCCGCTTGTCAGAAAGAGTGGCCTTTTCACTATGGCAGAACCCTCGGCGCAAGCCCAGACCCCTTACCGGGTTAAAGTCCCCGACATCGACTATTGGCGCGGCAAGATCGGCTGCCAGACTGGGTGCCCGGTTAAGACCGACGCCCGCGGCTACGTCATCGCCATCGCCGAGGGGCGCTACGACGATGCCTACGCCATCGCCCGCGCCCCGAACCCCTTTGCGTCCATGTGCGGGCGCATCTGCGGTGCCCCGTGCGAGGTCAAGTGTACGCGCGGCAACATCGGCAGCGACACGTCCGGCCCGGTCGCCATCCGCGCCCTGAAGCGGTTCGCGACGGAGCAGTACGGCGTCGAGAACCTCAAAGATTTGCACCGCTCGCTGGACTACTCCAACGCCCGCGGGTCGTCCTACCCCGTCCTGGACAAAGAAAAGATCGCCGTGGTCGGCGCGGGCGTCGCCGGCATGGCCGTCGCCCACGACCTGGCCCGGCTGGGCTATCGCGTGACGGTCTTCGAGGAGCTGGAAACGCCGGGCGGCCAGATGGCGACCGGCGTTCCCGTCTATCGCCTGTCGCGCGAGCTGATGAACCTGGAAATCGCCGCCATCTGCGAGCTGGGCGTGGACCTCCGTTTGGGCGTCTCGGTCGGCAAGGACGTCACCATCCCCCAGTTGCGCGAAGAGGGCTACAAGGCCTTTATTATCGCGGCGGGGTACATGGAAGGGCGACCTCTGACGATCCCCGGCGCGGACAAAAAAGGCGTCCACATCGGCATCAATCTGCTGAAAGCCGTCAATCTAGGTCAAGAGTATACCGTCGGCGAGAAGTGCGTGGTCATTGGCGGCGGCAACGTGGCGATGGACGTGGTGCGGATGACGGTCCGAACGCCGGTCATGTCCGGCCTATCCAATCTGGCGAAGCCCAAGAACTACGCCATGACCGACATCGCGCGGACGCTGGCATTGACGGCCAAGTCCATCGACTGCATATTCGGCGAGTCGCGCGCCCAGATGAACGCCGACGAGTACGAGATCGAGGAGGCCGTGCTGGAAGGCGTCAAGCTCTGGCCGCAACGCCTGCCCATCGAGATTCTCGGCGACGAGAGCGTCACGGGCGTTCGGACCAAAAAAGTCAAGTCGCTGATCGACGCGCAGGGCCGCTTCAACCCGCAGTACATCGAGGGCAGCGAGGAGACATTCCCGTGCGACTCGGTGATCGTCTCCATCGGCCAGACGGTCAACTGGAACTTCCTGGAGGGCATCGAGGACCTGAAGCGCACCCCGCGCGGGTCCATCGACGTGGACGCCGAGACGCTGCAAAGCACGTCCCATCCCGACGTGTTCGCCGTGGGCGACATCGCCCTGGGGCCACGGCTGTTCATCGACGGCATCGCCAGCGCCCAGAAGTGCGCGGTGGGCGTGGACGAGTTCCTGGGCGGCATCACGCAGAAGCTGGTCAAGCGCGGCTATATGCGCGCCCTGCCCATCGTCAACTACGCCATGCCGACCAAGTACGACAACTTCATCCGGCAGGAGCCGCCCGAGCGCGAGATCACGGGCCGGTCGGCGGGCTTCGACCTGGTGGAATTCAATTTCACCGAAAAGGCCGCACGGGAACAAGGCATGCGCTGCCTGCGTTGTCATGTTAACGTGGTCTTCGATGCCGAGAAGTGCATCTTGTGCGGCCTGTGCATCAACATCTGCCCCGAGAGCATCCTGAAGATGGTCCCGGTGACGGACGTGGTGGGCGACGCCGAGGTGGCCCGGCTGATCGAAGCCAAGTACGGCGTCCCGCAGGAAGAGTTGCGGCCTGACGACGGGACGATCATGCTGATGGACGGGACCAAGTGCATCCGCTGCGCCCTGTGCGCCAAGATCTGCCCGATGGACTGCATCTCGATGGAGGCCTTCGAGTACGAAGAAGAGCTGGTGCCCGTCGGCACCCCGACCCGCACCACGCTCCCGCCCGAGCCGTCCGCCGTCGGCTACAAAGGCGTGGCGGCCTGACACGCAACCCCGAGGGGTGGAAGTTCTTTCGCCCCTCTCCCGATCAAAACAAGGAACAAACACCATGCCCGCAACGCTCGAAATGCCCACCACTACCATCCCCGAGACCGCCATCGGCGAGGTTTCCGCACCCGCCTCGCCGCTGACATTGACCGACGCCGCCGCGTTCGAGGTCAAGTCGCTCCTCTCCCAGCAGGACCAGGCCGGGCTTGCCCTGCGCGTCTACGTCTCCGGCGGCGGCTGCTCCGGCCTCCAGTACGGCATGGCATTGGATGAGAACGTCGAGCCGGGCGACGAGACCTTTGAGACGGCTGGCGTCACCCTGGTGGTGGACGCGACCAGCCTGCGCTACTTGGCCGGCGCAGTCGTGGACTACATCCACACCGACATGGGTGGCGGCTTCAAGGTCGAGAACCCCAACGCCACCAAGTCCTGCGGCTGTGGCTCGTCCTTCAGCGCCGGCGACGACGAGGCCGCGGGGCTGGACTCCAGCGCGGGCGGCGGCTGCGGCTCCTGCGGCTGCCACTAGTCACTACGCACCGACAGGGGCGGGCCTTACGGCCCGCCCCTTTTTTGTTGGAGCTACACTAACGGCAAGATACTCTTCCTTGCCGAGGCTGAGTTCGACGTGTTCCTGACCGTGGATCAAACCGTACCCGACCAGCAGAACATGCACGGGCGGATGATCGCCGTCATCGTTTTAATCGCCGATGACACCAGCCCCGTCACCCTCGCCCCGCTGATGCCCCAAGTCGTGGCTCTCGTGCCCACTATCCAGCCAGGGCGGGTCAATCTGGTAGAAGCAATTAGACCTCTTGCGTAAGTGTCATGTTGGTCGCCCCAAGTTGTAGAGGGCAGCAATCAGGTTGAACCGCAAGCCGAACCGCTTGCGCCGGTTGCGGTACCGCTCCGCCAAGATGCGGAAAATCTTGACGCTGCGGATGATGTGCTCGATCACGAACCGCTCACTCGAAAGCTGCTGGTTGCCTCTCTTCTGCTCTTTGGTCAGCGGGTGCAGCTTGCTCTTTTTGTCGGGCAGGCGGCTGTTCCCGTGGCGCTTTCTCAGCCCCAGGTAGCCGCTGTCTGCCAGGCACTCGGTCTGCGGCTTCATCGCCAGACGGCTCTGGACGAACAGCTTGAAGTCGTGCAGCTTGCCCGCGCCGAACGCGGTAGCTAAGATGCGTCCGGTCTTTGGATCGGCGACAACCTGCGCTTTTTGTGGGTTTTATTGGGTTGGTGTGCCGCTTTTTCTTGCCGCTGTATGCTCGGGGAGCATTACTTCGTATAGAACCGCTTCTGCTTTTTTGGGGACGTTCCACCGGACACTCAGTGGCGTCCAGGACGACAACATCGAAAACAATGTCGCTTTTGGTCAAGGCTCTCTTGTGGTCAAGGCTCTCTTGCCCGGCAAGGTGAACTCGCCGCAGCGCACCAGGGCATCTTCGACGGCGCGGACGGTGCGGCAAACGGCAGCCTCGCTCAGGCCATAGGTTTGAGCGATATGAGCATAGGTGCGGTACTCGCGCCAGTACATCAGCGTCATCAACAGCCGGTCTTCGCGGCACAGCTTGGGCGGGCGACCGAAGGCCGGCAGATGCACTTCCAAGGCCGCCGACATGGCGGCGAATGTGTCCGGCGACACGCCGGTCAGCCGCTTGAAAACAGGCGGCTTGAGCAAACAAGCTTCCGCGTAGAACATACGCAAATGATACCCGACTTATGCAAGAGGTCTATTGACGATTTAACTACATAAGTAGTATAATTGCGTCATGCTGCGCCCGCTCTCCCTCATCCTCGCCTTGCTGCTGTTTCTTCTCGCCGCCCCATGTCGATCTTTATGCATGACCGCCTAACGACACGACCGCCTAAGCGTTTCAATCCTAAGAGCCGTCAGAGGGCCGCTTGCCGAGTTCCACCCTCTGATGATCTGACTTCTGCTGCTCCGCCCGCTCCCGTGCGGCCTTCTGCCGCGCCTCTATCTGCCGCGCCTCTAATTTTCGCCCTAGCATCCTCCCCGCAATCATGCAGAGCGTCAGCAAGCCCGGCCCGCCCCACCTAAGCCCACGTTGCAGTTCAGCCTCGTCCTCGGGGTCCAAGTTCTCACGTCCCATGCTCCCAGCCCTCCACGCCAGAGTGTACCCCAAGCGGCGAACCCATTTGCTTCGCGGCCCGTTACTTCTCCTATCACCCGTCACAAGCGGTGAAAGATGGAGGACAGAAACAGATGAAAAGCAAGCCGTGTCGCTTCCGCGACCTACGGGGGCGGGACGTTGCCGCAATTTTTGCCGTGGTCGCTGCTTTGGGACTACCGCTGGTCTTGGTTCAGCCTTACCTCCTGGGGTCGTCGGGGCGCGTGTTCTCCGTGCTGTCTTCCTGCTCTGTCGTTAGCGCCAACGTACTCACGGTCGCCGGCATGGGCGTTTTCTGCACGATGCTAGGGCTGGCGATGCTCACCGGGGATCGCCTTTTGCGCCGACTCCTGAGCCGGTAACATGAACCGACGCAATGGCGATACGGCATCAGCCGCCTGACAAGTCGCTGTGACTGATATGAACGAGGTAAACTATTCACGGAGGGCAAGATCAATGGCAGTTGTGGAAAGTGAGATCGAGTCTCTGCTCGCGGACAAAGACGAGATGCGGCGGATCGTGGACGCCGAGTACGAGAAGATGGGCATCCCGTTCGACCCGACGGCGACGGCGGAACTCGCGCAGCAACTCGTCGACGAGTGCCTACAGGCGCACGGCATCCGGCCCGAAGACAATATCTTCTCGCGCGGCATCATCGCCGCCCGCGATGAGGAGTAGCGCATGGCGATTATCTTTTGGGACGCCAGCGGCCTTGCCAAGCGTTATACGCAAGAATCGGGGCGTGAGACGGTCAACGCCGTCTTCTCCGCCGTGCCATCACGGCAAATGTTCCTCACCCCCTGGGGCTACGCCGAAACATACTCGATCCTGCTCCGCAAGCGCAACGGCGGTATTCTCGATTTGCGCGCCTTCGTGACGGCGACGAACGCACTGCGGGCCGAAGTTCTGGGTGATCCAGACCTCGGCCTTTTGAGTGTCAGCGATGCGCTCGTTTTCGGCAGCCTGTCGCTGATGCAGGCGCACAACATTAACTCGGCGGATGCGGCCATCCTGGCGACGTTTCTGCGGTTCCAGCGGTCGTCCCCCGACCCGTGCCTGTTGGTGGCGTCCGACAAGCGCCTGCTCCGGGCCGCCGGAGCCGAAGGGCTGCCGAGCCTGAACCCGGAAGAGGTTTCGGCGGGCGGCCTCACGCAGCGCCTCAACTGAGCGGCCTGGTCCCGCGGCAGTTCGGGAAGGCGGGGCAGCCCCAGAACTCGCTGCCCTGGTTCGGCCCGCGCCCCGCCATCCTCTTCCGCATGGGGCGGGTGCAGATGGGGCACGTCGGCGGCGCGTCGGGCGCGGCGGCCTCCATAATGGGAACGGCCGCCGCCGTAGGCACTGCCTGATTGATCGGCGCTTGCGCGCCCTGCTGGACGCCCTGAATGAGAAGCAGAAGTGCCGCGCCGTTGACGAGTTCCACCGGCGGCTGCTTCAACGCTTCCGCCCGCGCGTCCTCGGTGAAATCGCCCAGCGTGACGAAGATGCCGCGCGTCGCCCGGTCCCGCGCCACGGCCCCGCGCAGCTCGCGGACCGTCGGGAAGGACACTTTCTTTTGTTTCCAATGCTTGCACTGCACCAGCGCAGTTTCGCCGCCGCGCCGCAGGATCAAGTCCACCCCGCCGTCCGGCCCGCCCCCGCCCGTCTCCTCCACGGCGTAGCCCTGCCGCCGGTAGGCCTCCCCGACCAATGTCTCGAACTCGCGCCAGGTCATCTCCCGCAGCGTGCCTGGGCTCCGCTGGCGGTCTACCAGCTCCCGCCTTCTCCACTTGTGCCAGGCCGCAGGGAGGGCGGGCAGGAGGACCAGCACGGCGGCGTAGGGTGCGAAGACAGCTCCCAGCAGGCGGAGCGGGTTTTCCAGGCGGAGCGGGTTCTCTGGCGGGAAAGCCAGAGGCGTCAGCCGCAACCCACCATAAACGACCGCCGAGACGAGAAGCGGGACCCACCAGGGCGTCTCGCGGTAGACGAGGAAAAGAACTCCCAAAAGGTCGTCATCTTTTCGGCGGCGCGGCATTGCCTTTCTCCTTGGCTATGACTTTCTCTTTGGCTTTGTTGTCTTCGTCTTTGTCGGCGGGGGGCACGTCCAGCCGCACGGGGGGGAAGTCGCGGAAGGTGAAGTGGTATGGACCGCCTGTGGGGGGCAGACGGAAGGCGACGGCGAGGGGGGCAGTCAGGGCGGCGTCGTCCTTGCCGGGTGCGAAGGCGAACGACCAGCGCGCGGCTTCGGCCAGCGACTTCTGGCCCAAGGCGGACACGGGCAGTCCGGCGGGACGGGCGGGGCGGGGCGCGCGGGCATCGGGCAGGGCCAGGCGGGTCAGGGCGAAGTCGGCGGGGCCGAGCGTCAGAGTCCGGCGCGTCTCGGATTTGTCGTGCAGGGCCAAGACGACCTCGACGTGGCGGCGCGTCTCGCCGTCCGCCCGGCCCGCGTAGGTTTCCAGTGTCGCACCCGTGACGGTCAGCTCCCAGCCGTCGTGGGCGATCTTCTCGCCCGTCCGGTAGACCGTGCGCGCCCCGCCGCCACGCAGGTACTTGTCGAACCAGGCCAGGCAGCGGCGCAGCTCGTCCAGGCGGTGCTGCGGCTCGCCGACGCCGTGCTCCTCGCGCGGGAAGTGGACGTACTCCACGGTCCGGCCCAGGAGCCGCAGGGCCTGGTACATCTCCTGGGAGTTGGCGACGAACGTGTTCGCGTCTTCCTCGCCGTGTAGAATTAAAACGGGCGTGTGGATGCGCTCGGCATGGGTAGAGGGGGACCGTTCGGCGTAGAGCGCGGGCTGTTCCCAGGGCGTCCCGCCCAGGTATTCGGACTCCCAGCGCGGGGCCTGCGAGTTCGACCAGTCGGTGACGAGCGAGAAGATGCCGGACTGCGACACGGCGGCCCCGAAGCGCGGCGTCTGGCCGATCAGCCAGTTGACCAGGTAGCCGCCGTAGGAGGAGCCGATCAGACCCAGGCGGTCCGGGTCGGCCACGCCCTGCGCGACGGCCTCGTCCACACCCGCCAGCACGTCCCGCGCATCGCCGCCGCCGAGGTCCAGGCGACTTGCCGTGCTGAAGGCGTCGCCGTACCCCTCGCTGCCCCGGTAGTTGGGGGACAGCACGGCGTAGCCTGCGGCGGCCCAGACCTGCTGGGCGGTGTAGGGGCTGAGGGCCTGCACGGTCCGCCCGTAGGGACCACCGTGGAGGTTAACAACGAGGGGGTATCGTTTACCCTCGACGTAGCCCGCCGGGAGCGTCAACAGCCCTTCGATGATCAGGCCGTCGCAGGTCCATGTCACCAGATCGGTCGGGGAAGGCGCGTAGGTGTCGGCCCAATCGGTGTTGACGTCGGTCAATGCCTCGGGTTTTTTGGCGTCCGGGCCGAGCCAGAACAGCTCGGGCACGTCCTGCGCGCCGCTGGCGACGTAGGCGACGCCGCCGCCCGGCCCGATGTGGGCATCGTGGATGTGCTCGCCGTCCCGCACGACCGGCTCCCACCGCCCGTCGGCGGGATCGTAGTCGAACAGGGCGGTCGTCGTGCCCAGCGCGAACAGGCCGTAGACCATCCCTTGTGCGTCCACCCACACGCTCGTTTCCCCGGTCAGGTCGTGCAGGAAGCCGTCGGTCAGGCTGACGAGCGCGCTGTCCGCGCCTTCGGCAACAGACACGCGGTACAAAACGGGCTGCGAGAAGGACAGGGCCGAGTCGCGCGGGGCGACGAACAGCAGGGCGTCGCTCCCCGGCATCCAGACCGGGTGGAACTTGCCGCCCGGCCCGTCGGCCACGGCGCGCGGGGCCGCGACGCCGCCCTCTGTCTCCAACCCGACGACCCAGACGTCAGCCTTGTGATAGTCGTTAACCTCGCCGGTATAGTTGGTCGTGAACGCCACCGATTTGCCGTCGGGCGCGACCGCGATCTCGCCAATGCCGTAGTCGCCGGCGTGGACCAGGGTGGGCTTTTTGCCCTCGCGCGCGATGCGCCAGATCTGCTGCCGAAAGCGCTCGACTCGCTCCACCACGGCGTCGTCCTTGCGCTCCCGCTTGTCCTCGTGCGCCTCTTCCAGCGGCTTGGGGCGCGGCTCGGGGGCGAGATACACGACGCCCGACGAGTCGGGCAGCCAGTCATAGACCGAAACGCCTTCGGGCGCGTCGGTCAGCCGCTCGGCCTCGCCGCCCCCACCGTCGGTCGGCAGCAGCCACACCTGCGGCTTGGGGTCATCGTCGTCGCCGTAGCCCTCGTCGTCGCGGTCGCTCAGGAACGCCAGCCACTCGCCGTCGGGCGACCAGCGGGGGTCCGTCTCGCTGCCCAGCCCGCGCGTCAATTGCCGCGGCTCGGCCTCGTCGCCGGGCCGGACCAGCCACAAGTGCTGTGTGACGCCGTTCTCGTCCCAATCCGTCTCGCTCACGCCGTAGGCTACACGCGCCCCATCCGGTGCGACCCGGACGTCGCCGGGCATTTTGAGTTCCAGCAGCGCGCGCGGCGTGACGCCCTGCTTCCGTTTTTTCGCCATAGACGCAGAGTATACCCGGACCACGCTCCGTGCTGGACGGGGAGAGGAGGAGGTCCCCTTACACCTGGTCCAGCGGCGCGAGGTATGGCTGCCGGGCGGGGAACAGCCGGTCTGCCAGGGCCAGCGTATCAGGCGAGTCAGAGGACAGGAGGCCCACCGCACACGCTTCGGAGGGCGTGTGGTAGCCCAGATAAAGCTGCGCCAGAGTTCCGATGCCCGCGCGCAGCCAGGGCGAGCCGTCCGACGCCCCGGCGACCACGCCTTGGGGCGTCAGGCGCAGCGGGCGCGCGTTCTCGGGGCGCAGGGCGTCGGCGGCAAAGACCGTGAGCGTCGCCCCGTCCTCGGCCAGAACGGGCGCGTAATGGGCGGCGTAGACGGCGGCCAGCGCCCCGCCCAGGTCCACGATCCGCAGCATCGTGTCGGGTTCTGGCGGGGCCTGAGACGGCGGCAGGCCGAGTCGGACGAGCAGGGCGGGCGACGTGTGCCATTCGACCAGGGCATCGGGCTGCGCGGCCAGATGCCCCGCCAAGCCGCAGCGCGCGTCGGCGGTCCGCCCGTGCAGTTCCAGCAGTTCCAGCGTCTCGCGCCGCTCCCAGAGCAGGTAGCCCGTGACGCCGCTGCCCTCGCCGTCCTCGTAGACCCAGGCCTCGCGGCCCGACACGGGCATTCGGATCAAGGCCCAGCGGCGGTCGTCGCGGACGCAGGTCGCCGTCCCCGCCTGCGACTCTTGGGCGTGAACCCGGCGGATCGCGCCCCAGTCGCCGTCGCGCGCGGGTCGGACGCGGGCGGCCTCGGGGTGATGAGGCAGGGCGGCGGGGACGGCGGCCCAGCGGGCGGCGCGGGTGGCATGCTCCCAGCCCGAGCGGCGGTAGAAGGAAGCGGAAAGGGCGTGGAGCAGGGACAGCGGGCAGCCCAGCTCGTCCCACAGAGCGGGGACGGTCGCCCCAATCAGGGCCTGGGCGTGGCCGCGCCGCTGCAAGTGCGGGCGCGTCGCGACGCCCGCGATGCCCGCGGCGGCGACGGGGACACCACCAACCCGCAGCAGCGCGGGAACGAGGGTCAGGCAGGAAACGACGCCCTGGCCGGGCAGGGTCAAGATGCGCTTGTGGGAGATGTCGTAGAAGGGGTCGCCGTAGAAGATGGGCCGGGCGGCGTCCGTGTCCAGCCCGAAAGCGGCGCAGAGCGTCTGGAGCGTCGCCTCGGCCTCCTCGGGCCGGGCCGCCCGTACCTCTGGGGCGGGGGGGGTTACGGCAGGGGAGGTCATGGGACGGGCGTGGCGGGCCACTGGCTCAGGAACTGATAGGACTGTCCATCCCGGCGCTGGAGCAGAGGCGGCGCGCAGACGTAAAACGAGAACGCCTCGGCGAAGCCCTCCACGGCGTCCGTCTCGGCGTAGCGCGTGACCAGGTGATGCGATTGTCTCTGCCTGTCGTAAAGCCTCTCGTAGCGCCGGCGGTCGTCCCCGGATAGGATGTTGAACCAGACGTAGTGGCCGTACTCGTGGGCGAACGTGGACATGTCGGGCAGGCCCACCGCGGGGACGCGCAGGGTGATCCGGGATGGGTTGTTCTCGAAGATGCCGTCGATCTGGCCGTCACCCCCGTGCGAATCCTGCCCCCCATCGCCATCGGCATTCTCGACGTAGAGATAGGCCTCCATCGCCGCATCGTCCAGCGGGTACACCCCGAACCGATCCCGCGCCCCGAAGCGGACGGGGATGTGATGGTGGAACCAATTCGTCAGCGCCCGCGACTGCCGCGTCGCCGGCCCGGAGACGGAGAGCTGCGCCCGCGCGGGCGACGAGGCGAGCAGGAGTCCGGCGGCCAGAAGCGGAACAAGTGGTAGCAAGCGCGTACGCATCATAGTTTCATTTTACCATAGAGGAGCGAGAAGCGCAAGAAGGCCGGGAGCAAGAACCCGCCCGGCGGGCAAGTCCGAAGCAGCCGCACCCGACGCCGTCCTCCGGGAGCGGGAGGGACAGGGTTCCCCCCCCTCTTCTCCCGTTTATGCCTCCGGCATTACTTCGCATCGGGAAAAGTACCCGGAGCGAAGAATGAGCACAGGGGGAGGAACGGGCGCAGGGGGAGGTGGGTTCCTACACCACATTATCGGCAGCCCCACGGAAGGAATGGAGAGGCGCTATGCCCCAGATGACCCAGTCCCGAGCGAATCAGCAGGCGGGCGAGGGCGAGACGGCCGCGCAGCTTTTGGAAAAGCATTTCAGCTTCACCGAGTTCCGGCCCGGCCAGGAGCGGGTCCTGGACGCGCTGGACAGGCACGGGGCGGCCCTGGCCGTCTTCCCGACGGGGGCAGGCAAGTCTCTGTGCTACCAGCTCCCCGCCCTGCGCTATCAGGGCCTGACACTCGTCGTCTCGCCGCTGATCGCCCTGATGAAGGACCAGATCGACTTTCTGACCAAGCGCGGCATCCAGGCCGCCCGGCTGGATTCGACGCTGACCGGGGCCGAGGCACGCGAAGTCACCGACAAGATAGACGCCGGGACGCTGAAGTTGCTGTACGTCGCCCCCGAGCGGTTCAACAACGAGCGATTTCTGGGGATGCTGGCGCGGACGCACATCGCCCTGTTCGCCGTGGACGAGGCGCACTGCATCTCCGAATGGGGGCACAACTTCCGCCCCGACTACCTTAAGCTGGCCCAGGCCGCCAAGGCCATCGGGGCCGAGCGCGTCCTCGCCCTGACCGCGACGGCCACGCCCGCCGTCGTCGCCGACATCCGCGCGGCTTTCGATATTCCCGACCAAGCCGCCGTCGTAACGGGTTTTTACCGGCACAACCTGAATCTGAGTATCACGCCCGTCCGCGCCGAAGATCGGGACGCGCTGCTCCTCAAGCGCCTAGGCAAGCGCCCTCCCGGCCCGACCATCATCTACGTCACCTTGCAGAAGACGGCGGAGCGGGTCGCGACACTGCTGGGGGGCGCGGGCCTGCCCGCCGAGGCCTATCACGCCGGGCTGGACAACGAGGTCCGCGCCCAGGTGCAGGACCGCTGGATGGCCTCGGACAAGGGCATCGTCGTCGCCACCATCGCCTTCGGCATGGGCATCGACAAGGCGACGGTGCGCTACGTCTACCACTACAACCTGCCCAAGTCGCTGGAAAGCTACAGCCAGGAGATCGGGCGGGCCGGGCGCGACGGTGTCAAGTCCACAGTGGAGCTTCTGGCCTGCCCGGACGACGTGCCGACCTTGGAGAACTTCGCCTACGGGGATACGCCGACCGAGCGTGCGTTGAAGTCGCTGCTGGATGACCTGCTGGGCCGGGGGCAGGACTTCGACGTGTCTCTCTACGACCTGTCCACGCGCCACGACATCCGGCAGCTCGTCCTGCGGACCGCCCTGACTTATTTGGAGATGGACGGCGTGTTGAAGCAGGGGACGCCGTTCTACGCCGGCTACGAGGTCCAGTTGTTGATCCCCCTGGCCGACGTCATCGGCCACTTCCAGGGCGTCCACGCCGACTTCGTCCGCGACCTGTTCCAGACGGCCAAGCAGGGCCGCATCTGGCATGCCCTCAATCCCGACCAGTCCGCTGAGACGCTGGGCGTCGAGCGCCGCCGCGTCGTCCGGGCACTGGAATACCTGGAAGAACAGGGCTGGGCGAAGCTCAAAGTCGCCGACGTCCGCCAGCGGTACGCGCGCGGGGACACGCCCGCCGAGGCGGACGCGCTGGCCTCCGACCTCGCCTCGCGGTTCCTCAAGCGCGAGCAGGCCGAGGTCTCCCGCCTGGACCGCGTCCTGAAGCTGGTCACGCACGACGGCTGCCAGACCAACGCCCTGGTCGGCTACTTCGGCGAGCGGCGCGACGCCCCCTGCGGCCACTGCTCCTTCTGCCTTACCGGCAAGCCCGCCGTCCTGCCTGTTCCCGACGACCCGCCCGCCCCCGACGACCTGGTAGACCCCGCCGAATGGCAGGCCCTACGCGCGTCCCAGTCCGACGCCCTGGGGGAGCCGCGCGCCCAGGCCCGCTTTCTGTGCGGCCTGACCAGCCCCGCCCTGGCCCGCGCCCGCATCGGCCGTCACCCGCTGTTCGGCAGACTCGAAGCCCTCCGCTTCGCCGACGTGCTGGCCTGGTGCGAGGGAGGCGGCGAGTAGAGAAGGTGCAAAAAAGCGGCACCAGGCGCTTCCAATACCGTTCTACTGAAGAAGAGGCTCTAACGAAAACGCTTGCGGCCCCCCTGCCCCAACTCCGGGGAGCCGGAAGTTACTTGTCTTGTTCCCCGGAGTGGGGGTTAGAGGGCTTTCAGGCGGGTTTTAGTTGGGGCCTCTTAACCTCCGCTGTGTACGGACAGTATGCCGCAGGGCAGGCCGGAAGAACCTGGACGGGTTGCGGGTACAATAGCGGCACTTTACCAACCGCCCATTCACAGGCCCGGCCACGGGGCCGGAGGAGAACGCATGTCAGTCACGGATCGGTTTTATGGCTCGGGCACGGCCAGCACCGCCCGCCCCATTCAGGATTTCGGCTTGAGCGACACCAACGGGTTGTACCAGTACACGGCCAAGCTGCGGGCCAAGGGACTGCTGCTGGTCGTCTTCTTTTCACCCGACTCGGCCCCTTCGGTGCAGGCTTTGGAGGCCGTGCAGGGGTGGACGCAGGACCTGCCGCCGCAGAAGTGGACGGCCCTGGGAGTCGGCGAGGGCGACCGGGTCGAGATGGCCGCGTTCGCCAAGGAGCACGGACTGACGAACGTGTCCCTGCTGATGGACTACGAGCTGTATCAGACCCGGATGTGGGGCGTCTCGCACCTGCCCAGCCTGTATCTGGTTTCAGGCAAGACGGGCCGCGTGTTGCAGAAGCATTTAGGCCTGGACGCGCAGGCGTTGGCGTCCATGAAGCAGCTTTTGACGGACGAGGTGGGAAAGATCGTGGCGGCGGAGGCGGCGGCCAAGAAGGCGGAAGAAGAGAAGAAGGCTGCCGACGCCGCCGCGAAGGCGTAGGCGGGCTACCCACACAAAACAAAAAAACCGCCGCAGCAAACCCGTTCGCTGCGGCGGTCGCCATCACAGAAGCCCAAAGAACTCGGGTGGCTGAGATAAGGAGATCACATCTCAACAGACGACCTGGTGTGACCGGATGTTCCCTTTGAACGCGGGTATTGTTCCATTGTAATCTGCCGTTAATAATCGCCTGCGATTGTCAACGTCGGTGGATTTTACGGCGGTGGATTTTATGGCCTCACTGCCAGCCCGCCCCGGCGAAGTCGAAAGACAGGCGGCGTGTGCGCGGCGAATAGAAGACGATCAGGTCGCGCCCTAAGATGCGCCGGCTGACCGAATATTGAACGTCGCTGTAGCGGTCCACGACGTATTGCTCGAAGGACGCGGCCAGGCCCACGCCCCAGTCGTTGTTGATGTGGTAGCGCGTACTGGCGAACAGGCTGCGGTCGTTCAACGGCAGGCCGTAGCCGCCCGAAAGTGAGACCTGAAGGCGCGGCAGTGGGACGGCGACGTAGGTGGCCGTCACGCGCTGCTGGGTCGGGGAGCGCAGCAGGGCCTCCAGGGGGTTCAGGTCCGATGACGGCGTCCCGATCTGACTCAGCAGCGGGTCGTAGCGGTAGGTGTAGTTCAGCGAGAACGAGTCGGTGCGGCGGAACGTGCGGGTCAGGCCGACGCTGAGGTTGACCGTGGGAGCGGTCGCGCCCTGCCCGCCGAAGGCCTCGCCGATCAGCAGCGAGTCGGTCAACTGTGTGCGCTTGTCCGGGTGCAGCGGTGCGGTGAAGAAGCTGAGGCTGGCGGTGCGTGTGGAGATGGGCGTGACGACCGTACCCGTGTCCGGCGACGTCTCGTTCAGTGTACCCGCTTGGACGGCCAGGCCCGCCGTGTAGCTCACGCCGGAGCGGCCAAGGACGCGGGCATCGGTCTGGAGCGAGGTGCTCAGACTCCGGCTCGATGCCGAGTAGCCGTCGATGCCCGGATCGTTGCTGCCCGCCGCGTTCAGGTTCAGCGAAAAGCCCCGGAACTGGCGCGCGGTGTTTGACGAGACGTACAGGCTGCGATGCTCGGGGTAGTCGATGAACAGCGAAGTGGTCGTCTGCGGGTCGAACCGCTGCGTATGAGTCCACTGGGCGCCCCATTCGGAGCGGGTGATGCCGTTCACCAGGAACTGCCCCGCCCCCCCCTTCCCAAACTCGTAGGACTGTTCCAGGTCGAGCGCCAGCCCATGCCGCGCGGCCTGACTGCCGAAAAACGTGGTCCCCGAGGACAGGCTGCCGGCCAGGCTCGCGCCGTTGACGGCGGCGTTGCGGAGGAAGATTGTCCCCCGGCTGTGGGGCGTGACGTTGTAGTAGTACGGCACGTTCAGGAACAGGCCCTGGGAGCCGACGCCGACGACCTGCTGGCCGAAAATCTGGTCGGTGTTGATCGGCATCACGTGGTACGGGACCGAGTACAGCTTCTTGCCGTCGCTGTAGAGCGTCGCCCGGCGGAACTGGACCTGGTCGCCCGGCGCGGCGGTGATGCCGTGGGCCGAAACGACGAGGTGGCTGTCGGACAGGTCCAGGAAGCGGTAGGGGTTGGCGATCAGTGGGAGGTGGGCCGAGTCTTCGGGCTGTGGCGTGGCTTCCAGCCCGTAGCCGGTGACGACCACGCTCTGGGGGCTGCCCGCCAGCACCGCCGTCCCAGCCTCGGTGACCAGGTCGTAGCGCAGCTCGGCGACGCGCAGGGCGTGTCTGCCCCGCTGGAGCACGGCCTGGCGGGCGAGCACGGTCTCGGTCTGGAGGTCGACTTGCATCGAGTCAGCGGTGATGTCCAAGGCCTTGAAAAAGAGGTGGGCGGACCCGGACTTGCCGTGGGCCTCGATGATGTGTGAGTCCGCACTGTAGATCAGGTATTGCGGGCAGTCCACGCGGATCCAGCGGGCGTCCCGCGCGAACAGCGATTGCCGGTCTGCGGTGAACTCCACGGTCGTCGTGCCGTCCGAAGCTCCGTTGAGCGTGTTAGCGACGGCGGCGGCGCTGACGGTGGCGATGCCCGCCGACTTGGTGCTGGTCAGCGACACGCGCGCGACGCCCTCGGTCGTTGTCACGGTCTCAGGCGTCAGCATACCCAGGGTCGTGGTGAAGTGGACCGAGGTCCCGTTGGCGGCCAGGTTGCCCCCGCCGTCGCGCACGGTCACGGTGATGACCGTGGTGCTCTTGCCGTCGGCGTAGACGACGTCCGGTGCGGCGGCCAGCGTCAGCGCGGCCCGGCCCGACGCGCACACGGGGCGCAGGCCGGACAGCAAGGCGAGCGCGGCCAGCAGAAGCCAGAAGCGATGGGATTGAAGGGGCATGGCAAAGGGCACTCAAAGCAGGTGCGGAAGGCCCTCAGTGTCGAAGCGGGGGGCCTTCCGTGTCACTCCCGGCGGAGGCTCAGTGGACGACCGGCGGGCTGGGCGGCCCGCTCGTGGTGCCGATGATCCCGGTAGGCGGGGCGGGAGGGAGGGACGTCCCGGTGCTGGGCGGGGGGTTGATGCCGCCGCCGTTGTTGCCGCCCCCGCCGCCGTGATGGGATGCCCCAATGGCGATGCCGATGGCACTGAGCAGCAGCAGGCCGACCAGGAAGCCGCCCCCGCCGCGACGGCGCTCGCTCTGCTTCCGCACGGGCGTCAACTGCTCCGTATGCGAGGCACCGGCATCAAGTGCGGAGACGATGTGGCCGGCGACGTCGTTGATGGCCTCTTGCAGCAGGCTGTCCGGGTCGTCGGTGGCATTGTAAGAGATGCCGTGGCCGGTGACGCCGACCACCTTGGCCGCGCGGCCCGTAACGGAGTTGCGGAGGGTGGCGGCGACCGTCAGCGTAACGTTGCGCGTCGCCGGGTCAATCCGAAGGGACTCGATGGTGCCGAGCAGGTAGCCGTCGGTGCCGACCTGGGCGGCGATCTTTTGGCCCTTCTGGGCATCATCATACGGGGGGACCAGATCGTTCTCGCTCAGGCCTTCGACCCGCGCCTCCTGCAAGGCGCGCTGGATCTGCGGCAGCGCGGGGGAAAAAGAGTTGGCCTTGAAGCGCCCGATGACGTTCAGCTTCAGCTTGACGGCATCCTCGACGCGCGCCCCCACGATGTCCGGGCTGAAGCCCCCCGAGGTGTCCGCAGCGGGGATGGCGTTGGCGAACGGGAACAGCAGGATCGTGCGGATAGGGCCTGTCTCGACAGGAGCGGTCGGGATACGGATACCCCCGCCGACGTTCGAGTTGTCCGAAGGCGGTGCCGGGGCGACCTGGGCGACGGGCGGCGCGGGGGCGACGGCCGGCGGAGCCGCCTGGGCAACGGGCGGCGCGGGGGCCTGTGCATAGACGGGAGCGAGCAGGCCGCCGACGGGCGAACAGAGCAAGGCGGCGGCCATCCCCAGCGCTAGGGGACGGCAAGCCAGGGGGCGGCGGGGCAGCACACGGCTGCGGTCAAGTTTCATTGTCGGGTTCCTCATGTTTGCGTCCGAGTGTCTCGGCGGCTAGAAGCGGCTACGGTGCCGCGCTGCTGCGCCGCTGCGAAGGGCGCGGACCAGGCCGCTCACGCCGGCATTGCCGTTCAGGATGAGCGCGAGCGGGTCGCTAAAGATGTACGGGTTGTTGTCCGTGCCGTTGGCGCTGTCCCGTGTGCCCACCCGGTAAAAGAACGCCGTACCGTTCGGGAAGGCCGTCGTCAGGTTGATGTTGTTAAACACGACGGCGGAGCCGGTGGCGGTCGAGAGCGTCACGCCCTGGTTGGTCGGGTTGGTCGGCGAGGCGTTGTAGGCCCCCGGCACGGCACTATATGTCTGGACGTTGGAGAAGCCCGGATCGGTGCTGATCTGGAGGATGTAGTCGTTGCCGCCGCGCGTCGAAGGCACGGTCACGTTGACGTTGGACAGGCTCGTGCCCGTCACCGAGTTGCCCAGCGGGTGCACCGGCTCGATCAGCGTCACAGGATTGGTGACGCGCTGGCCGGTGAGCTGATAGGTGATCCCGTGGCCGCTGGTACCCGTTGCGGAGCCGTTGTTGTTCTGGCCGCCGTTGTTATTATTGTTGTTATTGTTGTTGTTATTGTTCGTGTTGGTGCTGCCCGCATTGCCGGATGTGCCGGGGTTGATCCCGCCGCTGTTAATGAACGTCGACGGCTGGATGTAAAGCCCCTCAACCGAGTACGAGACGCGCTGGCCGAACTGGAGGCCCGTGCCGGGAATGGTGCCCTGGGTTGTGACGCCGCCGGCCGTGACCGCTGCGGGGATGTCGCTGACGGTGACCAGGGTGGAACTGTCGGCCGGGGTCGGCTTGGAGGCGACGATGCTCGACTTGTCGTTGGGGTCGTCGAAGATCGCGAGCTGGCTGTGGCCGCCCTGGACGAGCAGGGGGACCTGGCCGAAGCCGGACCGGGCCTGGGCATCCGTAATCTGGGCCGAGCCGCCGCCATTCTGGTTGTTGCTTTGGCTCTGCTGGATCGTCACGGTGACCGCGCCGGGCAGGGCGTTGACGCTGCTGAGGGAAAGCGGGAAGTCGCTGCGGTAGACGTGGTATTCGAGGAAGTTGTTGTAGTTGATGTTGCCCGTGTCGGACGTGATACGGACGGCAACCGGGATGTACTGCGTGGGCGGGATGGTGATGCCGACCGGAACAGAGGTCAGGGACCCGCCCAGATCGGACGCACGACCCGCGACCGCGCTCGCCGCCTGGACCGCCGCCCCGCCGAGCGACCGATCTTTGTGCCCCGCCCGGACAGCGGAATAGAGAAGGAAGCCGGCCAGCAGCGCGACGAGGATGCCCCCTACCCCGCTGAAGGCGTTCCGCTTCGTCCCGGACGAGGGCGTATCCACGGCCACATCGGCGGAACTCGCGGTCTGGAACGAGCCGACGTGCTTGTCTATGGTATAGCCGGGCAGGTGGTAGATCGCCGTGGCGCGGTCCTCGGGCTTGATGCCGATGCCCAGGTCCGTGACGGTGGCGTTGGAGTCGTTGTTGGTCACCTCGTTGATGCGGATGCGGCCCGTGATGACGCCGTTGCGGGTCACCAGCATCTCCAGGTTCGGGTACATGCCGTCCCGTGAGCCTTTGTTGACCTCGACACTGGTAGAGCCGCCGTTCAGCCCGCTGTCGCCTGACAGCAGCACGGTGGCGACGGGCAGGTTGAACTTGCTGATCTGCTTGACGGCGTTGAACGCCGCGTTGGCGAACGCCTCGTTGACCAGCTGCTCCTCATCATTGACCGGGATGGGGCGCGGGTTGGACAACCCCTCGGCCAATGCGCCGTTCAGCAGGAAGCCCGAGCGCGGGTCAATCACGCGCAGGACCAGGCTGACCTTGGCCTGCCTCCGGTCGCGGGAGAACGAGACCGAGGCGATCTCGCCCGCCACCATGGCGTCCACACCCAGGCCCTGCCCCAGGCGCTGGATGCTGGTCAGGTTCAGCGGCGGCGTCAGACCCTCCGATTGGATGCCGTTCAGCAGGTCCTGCCGGGGGAGCACGGCGTAGCGGTTCAGCTTCGCCAGCTCCACCACGAACGAGTCGGCGGCCAGCCGCCCGACATCGGTGCTGCCGTAGCCTGAAGGGTTGGCGAAGTCCAGCACCGCCCAGGTCGGCTGCCTCCCGGCGAGGCCCTGCGCCCGCGCGGGTTGGCCGGGCAGCAGGAGCAGTGCCAGCACGGGCAGGGCCATCAGGAACGAGAGCAGAAGGCTGAGGGCCTGCGCGCCGGGATGCTGTTTCATCTGTTTCAATGCGTGAGAGTCCTTCCACACCGAAGACAACGGTGTCGGCTGATGCTAGTGGTTACATTACGGCAGGGGGGAGGCGTGAAGAACCCGCCCCCCTCTTGCCTCGGCTACTGGCCGGTCGGGACACGCACGGTCGTATCCGCGAAGACCTTGATCCAATAAGCCTGCCAGGGCTGGAGCGTATCCGTGGCCGAGACCGCCTGATAGGCCGTGCCGTCGTAGCGGTACAGCGTCGGCGAGACCACGTGATTGGCGCTGCCGGTGGCGTCGGCGAACGACAGGACGTTGCCGCCGCCCATGTCGAACTTCAGGGCCGAGACTAGAACGCCCTTCAAGGTCGGAACCCCGAGCTGGTTCCAGGACGGGTGCAGGGCGACCCCGACCGAACCGGTCGGCGTTGTGCCGGTCAGGTTGATGCCCACCGCGCTCTTGAAGTATATCCATTCGCCGACGCCGAGATGGGGCGCGTCTGCGGGCGCATTCGGTTCGACGGCGTACATGCCGACGGTCGGGTCCCAGACGGCGACATGGGAGCGGTTGCCGTTGGGGGCCGTCCCCACCGGGGACGTGTTCAAGGTCCCGAACAGGCTGTCGAAGGTCTGACCCGAATAGTCATAAGGCAGCGACAGGAAGTTCAGGCCCGCCCCGAAGGTGTGGACGGAGGCCAAGCCGTTGACGCCGCTGAAGTCCACCCGCGTGAACGTGTTCGCCGTGACCGTAACCGTCTGCGGGGCCGTGGTGACGCCGCTCTTCGTGGCCGTGACGGTGTAAGTGCCCGGCAGGAGCGAGACCGGCCCGTAGTTGATCTGTCCACCGTCCGGCGCGGGGGCCGTTGTCGATGCACCCGTCGTGATGGGCGCGGGCGAGACGGCGATGCCGGTGCCCGTATTGGTGATGGTCAGGCTGATGCCCGCAAGCGGCGTCGTGCTGCCCGCTGTGGTGACTAGGCCGCTCAGGCTGCCCGCCGTGGCCGGACCGAGCAGGATGTCCGGTTCCACCGTCGGTGCGCCGCCCGAAACCACGGCGGGGGTCGGCGGGCTGTTGCTGAACCCAACCGCCGCAGCCGTGAGCGTGTAAGAGCCGGCCCCGATGGTGATCGTGTAGGTGCCCGTCGCGTCGGTCACGGCGGTCGCGACCACGGCGGTCGGGCTGCCGGTCGTGACGTAGACGGTAGCCCCGCTGATCGGCGCGTTCGTGGCCTGCGCCAGGACACGCCCGGTAATCGAGCCGGCACCAGGCAGCAGCACGAAGTTCGCCGTCGTGGACCCGCCGCTCGTCACCGTCACAGTCTGCGTCTTGGACGGCCCGAAGCCGGGCGGGTCGGCAGCGGACCCGGTGTACGTGCCGGCGGGCGCGTTCGAGACGGTGTACTTGCCGTTGGCGTCCGTCGTGGCCGTCAGGGTCTGGCCGCCGTTCGCGGGGACAAAGGTCACGCTCGCCCCGGCGATCAGGTTGCCCTGCGGGTCCGTAACCGTGCCGGACAGGCTGCCGGGGGTCGTCGCCGTCAGCGTCACGCTGGCCGATTGGGAAGCGTCGCCCTCGACCGTGAAGGTCTGGGTGGCGTTCGAGACGGCCCGCGTGAAGCCCTGGGCATAGGCAGCGAGCGTGTAGGTCCCCGGCTCGACGCCCTGGATGCGGAAGGCACCCGACGAGTCGGTGACGCCGCTGAAGGTGCCGCGACCGGGAATCTTCAGGCCGGGCGTGTTGGAGATCAGGTAGACGGTCGCGCCGGGGATGCCCGCACCGGGGCTGGTGTTGCCCGCCGTGGCCTTCACCGTACCCTGCACCGTGCCCGTCCGCAGGTAGCAGACGATGTTGTGCAGGACGTCCTGGCGCTGGTTGCGCGGCAGGTAGAACTTGGTGTTGATGTTGAAGGCCGTTACATATCGCCCGTAGTAGTCGGTGCTCAGTGCCTCCAGGCCGAACGCGGAGTAGACGACCTTGGTACCCGTGCCGCCCGCCGCCGTGACCGGGTTGTCGTAGTAGACCAGGCCGATGCCGCCCGGCGAGGAGGCCGCGTTGGGGTCGCCAATGGGGACGCCTGGAATGGTGTTCGTGTACGGGGCCAGGGTCAGGTCGGCGTGGACGTTGGTGCCGGCGGGCTTGAGCGTGTCGATCTGGCCCAGAACCGAGTTGTTGCGGTCCGTGGCGGAGCCGCCGGAGCTGCCACGCCCGCCGGGCGCGAAGGGCTGGGCATACGGCCCGAGCTGGTCCAAAGAGCCATCCGTGCGCCAGACAGGGAAGCGGGCGCCATCGACGCCGATCTGGTCGGTGAAGAAGTTCTCGCCTATGTCGTTGCCGAGCAGCAGCGGCCGCTGATAAGGGGCCGTGAAGTGGAAGATGTCGTCGGCTCCCAGCTCATAGAAATTCATCCGATTTTCGCCGTCGTAAAAGGCGACGTTGGAGATGCGGTTGTTGGCGATGTCGCCGCCGCCCTGCGCGTTGAAGGTGCCCTTGTTCGGCGTGACCAGGCTTGCGCCGAGCACGTCGACCAGGAAGCCGCCGGCCGCGTTGCTCGTCGTCCCGCCCTGCGTCAGGGCCGAGCCGACGTCCTGGCCGGTCATAAACAGGCGGCCGCCTGCCGTGACGAAGGCGCGCAGGTTGGCCTGCGTGGCCGGGTCGGTGATCGTGCCCGGCCCGACCAGCAGGTCGCCGGCGAACGGCGACAGCCAGATGATGCACCGGTTGGCGTTCGGCACCTTGCCTGCGGGGAAGGCGATGGTGGGCGTGACCGTGGTGTCGTTGACGGCGGGCTGGGTCGTAAACGTCGGCTCGTACTGCTGATAGACGGAGGCGGGGACGGGGCCGCGCGCCAGGACGCGCCAGATGCTGTACTGCTGCGAGGCGACGGCGGGGACGCCGTCGATGCGGCCCAGGTCGTCGATGTTGACGTCGTCGTAGGAGCCGACGCCCAGGCCATTCAGGACATTCGTGTTCCCATAGGATGAGGTCTGGGTGCTGCCGCCGTTGCCGAACTGGCCGGTCAGCGAGATCATCGGCAGCGTCTCTTCGATGGGATACTTGCGCCCGGCGATGTTAGCCTGGAGGTCCACGGCGTTGGGCAGGATGCTGGTGTCAATGTCGGTCAGGTAGGACTCGGCCCCGTAGAACTTGGGCACCAGGTTGACCAGGCTGTTCTGGCCGCCGAAGGTGGTGGCGGCGAACTTCTGGCCCAGCGCGTAGTCGCTGACGACCAGGATGTCGTTGTTGCCGATGTCGCGCTGGGTGCTGAAACCCCAGACGTTGTCGTAGATGCGGAAGTTGCCCCGCTCGCCGCTGAAGCTGGAGGTCCCGTTGGCGAGGTTGGGGAACTGGGCCTTGTCGTAGGCGATCACGTCCAGGTAGAAGTCGCTGCCCGAGGTCGGCGGCGTCCACGTCACCGAGTACAGCGCCCCGCCCTGCCCGTCCTGCTGGGCGTCCGGCAGGCGCGTCATCTTCAGCCACTCGGCGGGGTGGAAGGTCGTGGTCTTCTTCGTCACCTCCATGCCGGTGGTGTTATTGAACGTCATGGTCGTCGTCGTGCCGGTGAAGTTGGCCGTAGGCCGTGGCAGGTGGCCGTTCGAGGTGGTGTTGCTGAACCGTCCCCCGAAGAAGAAGGAGAAGTCCTGCACGGTCGGCCCGCCCGCGAACGAGGGATCGACGTTGAACGTTTCCGTGGTGGTCTGGCGCTCGCTGACGGTCACGGTCTGGATGCGGGTGATGATGCCCGGCTTGGTGATCGTGATGGTATAGGTGCCGGGCGGCAGCGGCGTCGTGAAGTTGTACAGGGGCGTGACACCGTCAGAGGCGAGCGTGGGGCTGGCCGTCGTGACCAGCGGCGAGGGCGTGGTCTGAACGGGCTGGCCGGTTCGGGCATCGGCGATCGTGATCGTCGCGCCGCCGACGGGCGTCTCGGACGTGTGGAACACGCCCTTCGCATCCTGGGTGAAGCTGAAGATCTCGACCAAACCGCGGAAGACGCCCGGCGCGGGGAAGCCGCTGAAAGCACGCTGGTCGTCCACACCCGCCAGGTAGTACGGGTTGGTGTAGTCGTTGGGATTCGTGTCCCCCGCGCTGCCGATGGGGTTGGAGGCGAACTGCGGGTTGACGACCTGACACTCGTACTCCGGCCCCCAGGGGATGAACACGCTGGGGTCGAAGCCCGGTGCGGGCTTGGGGTTGCCGTTCGCATCCAGGAACGGCTTCCCGTCGTCGCCGGTCGTGACCGGGTTGGTGGTGTTCTGGTTGGCGACCGGGACGGTGCCCACGCCGATCGTGTCGCCGGGGTTGCCGCCGTTGCCGCCGGTGTCGGTCTCCAAGCCGCCCACCGAGCCGCGCTGGCTGTAGCGGAAACCGCCCAGGAAGTTGAAGCCGCTGTAGCCGCCGCCGTTGAGGAGCTGCGTCGAAGAGCCGCTGTCGGGCGTGTTCAGATTCGGGTTGTTGGTCTGGAAGGCGAACTGCTGGTCCTTGGCGAAGACCTTGTGCTCCTGCCGCTGGGCGTCCTGGTACTTGCTGTCCGGGTCTTTGGCCTGGAGGTAGACGTTGTCCGGGTCCACGCCGGCCTCGCGGCTGCTCAGGCGGACGGTGACGGTGACGGGCCGGCCCGGCGTCAGGCCCGCCCGGCTGGTGACGCCGTTGGCGTCGGTGACGTGCAGCACCTCGTTGCCGTTGTAGGGGACGAGGGTCGGCGGGTCCAGGTTCAGCACCTGGGACTCGAAGATGCCCTCGTAGGTCGGGCCGACGGCCCCGCCGCCGCCGACATTCGCCCCGTGCGGCAGCGATATGGCCGTTTCAGACGGCAGGCCCGTGGCGGGGTCGTTGTAGGTCACGGAGCGGTTGGACGAGTAGGCGATGCTGAAGATGGACCGGAACGGGGACCAGGTTGGGTAGATGTCGTCGTACAGGTTGCCGCCCGTGCTGGTCTGGCCCGCGTTGTCGTCGGTGTTCAGCTTGATGGCGGCGTTCGTCGTGCCGTCCGCCTGTGGCCCTTCCGTCGACATGGTCTCCTGGAAGACCGCCGTGACCTGGTAGAAGTATTCCGTCCCGTCGGTGACGTTCTTGTCCACGAAGGTCGTGTCGGCGACGTTGGTCTTGTAGGGCGTCGTGCCCTCCGTACCCGACCCGGACGTGCTGCGGTAGATGTTGTAGAACGACGGGATGCCACTCGCCACCGTGTAGCTCAGCGTGACCAGACCGTCCCCACCGGTGGCGCTCAGGATCGGGGCTAGGCTGGCCGACGTGCCGCTGTCCCCGCCCAGCCCGCTGCTCGTGGCGGGGTCGTTGCTCGCCAGGACCTCGATGCCCTGCACGACGGGCGGGTCGCCGCCGTTCGGGGCAGGCGCGAAGCTCACCCGGATCACGCCCTTGGGGACGGTGGTGACGCCCTTGTCGTCTGTCCGCGTGAACGTGCTGACCGTGGCGTCGATGTCGAGCGTCACCGCGGTGTTCTGTCCGAGCACGGGCGCGGAGCTGACCAGCGCCTTGTTGGCCCGCACGAAGTTCGTGGACGGGACGGTAGCGGTAGCCACGGTGGGGCCGATGGTGACGGCCTGCGTCTGCGTTGCGTAGCCCGGCGCGCTGAACTGCGCGGTGTAGGTGCCTACCGTCACCCTGCCGATGTAGTTGACTAAAGCGCCGTCACCATCGGGGGCGGCGGGCGAGGCGGAAGAGGTCGCCGATGTCGTCAGGATGGCGACCGTCACCGGCCCGGCGGTCGCTGTTGCGCCCGCCTTGAGGAGGCGGACCGTCACCCCGGCCAAAGGGAGCTTGCTGACCGAGTCGGTGATCAGGCCGCCGATGGAGCCGACGGTCGCGCCGGTTTGCAGCACAAAGGGCACCACGTCGGGACTCGTAGCCGTGTTGGCGGCGGTGACGGTCGTTTGCTGCGTCATGACGCCGAGGTTTGCGCCGGAAGGCGGCGTGACCGTGACGTCATAGGAGCCGACCGGCACGGTCGCCGTAAATGTGCCGTCCATTCCAATGACGCCGGGCGGCGTGACGACGGAAACGCCCGTGGCCTGGTCGGTGACACTGACCGCCGCGCCGGTCGCGAAGGCCTTGTTGGTGTCGACGGCGGTGACTTTGAGCGTCCCCGTGGCCGAGTTCAGCGCGAAGTCGGCGCGGGCTGTGCTGCCGCTCTGGATGTTGACGACCTGCGACTCGGACGGGAAGCCGGGCGCAGTCACCGTCACCGTGTAGGTGCCCTGCGGGACGGTCGTGTCGTAATTGGTCGCCGCGTTGTTGGCCGTGGTCACCAGCGGTGAAGGCATGGTCTGGACGGGGGCACCGGTCTGATCTGTGACAGTGATGGTGGCACCCGCGAGGGGCTGGCCGGTCCCGCTGTCGGTGACCAGGCCCTGCAAGCGGCTGGGCGCGGACTGGGCGAGCTGGACGATGTCGACCGTCTGGGTCTGGTTGCCGTTGATGCTGACATTGAAGACGCGCTTGCCGGGCAAGGCGTTCTTCGGGTCGGACAGATGCAGGCGGACGATGTACGGGGCGGTCGGAGTCAGGCCCCCGAACGTATAGCTGAACGTGCCCGAGCGGTCGGTGTTGTAGATAGCGGGCGGCGCCTGCGAGTCGTTAAAGGTGTTGGTGGCCGGCGGCGGATTAGGCACGTCGGCGGTGCCGCCGATGAAGTAGTAGTTGCCGGCTGCGCCCGGCGAGGCCTGATCCGCCGTGTAGTTGGCGGCGGGGAAACGCTGGTCGGTGACGGCGGGGCCGCCCGCGTTGACCTGGTAGATGGGCGTCAGGGCCGGGACCGGCGTGGTCGCCGCCTCGTTCGACTTGCCCGTCTCGCCGCCGGACTGGATGTTCCGCAGGACCTGGAGGTAGTAGATGTCGTGCGGCGCGGTCGGGCCGGCCCCGCGCGAGAAGGCGAGATACTCCGCGCCGGGCGCGGGGTTGGTGTACTGGTTGGCGTTGAGCGACGACCAGGCGGGGCCGAAGTTATCGGTCCCGGCCAGGGTGGCCGGCTTGCCGCCGTTGGTGGGGATGCCGAAGCCGGTCCGCGCGCCGCCGCCGATCAGGAACAGGCTGCGTTTGCCGCCGGCATCGGGGCCGGCCGTCAGCAGGGCCGTCTGGTCGAAGCGGCTGCCGGACTGCTGCGTCACAGGCGACAGGCTGGTCGCCGTGGACGCGAAGGCGATGAGCTGGCCGTCGGCGGAGTAGGCCGGGTCGGTGTCGTCGCCGGGGCCGTCCGTCAGCTTGGCAGGCAAGGAAGGGTTGTTCGGGTCCGAGCCGCCCGTGCCGGTGTACAGGAAGAAGATGTGGTCGAGGCCCACGTACTGGCCCGCCGTGCTCAGGGCAGAGAAGATGATCTCGTCAGAGCGCGTGGCCGAGAACGTGGGACGGAAGACCTGGCTGAAGCCGGTCCCGCCCTGGGCCAGCGCGAAGGCGTCGGTGCGGATGGTCGGCGACGGCTGTGTGGCGACATCAACCGTGGTGGCCGCGAACGGGATGGAGAACAGGTTCTGGGTGCCCGGAGTCTGGGCGTCCGACGTGAAGGCAAGCTGCGCATTGTTGCCGGCGCTCAGGGCCGGGAAGAACTCGCCGCCGCCGGCCAGGCCCGCACTCGTGGTGAGCTGGACCGGCGTCCCGCCGTTCACCGGGATGGCCCAGATGTGGTAGCGCGCACCCGCCGTGCCTGACACGGTGCGGTTGGAGGAGAAGACCAGCATGGTCTCGTCCGCCGTCCAGACCGGCTCAAGGTTCCTGGGCGTCAGCGACGGCCCCTGGGTGGGCGTGAAGCCGGGCGTGGGGTTGAACACGTCGAACGTCTGCACCGCCTCATCCACCTGGGCCGTCGTGGCCGCGGCGGCGTTGGCCTTGCGGATCGCGTTGGAGCGCATCTGCGAGGGCCGGGAAGGATAATCCGGGACGAAACGCCCCCGGTCGGTGCGGCGCACGTTCGACGGCACGCCCAGGGCGCTGAACGGCTGGGGGTGGGCGGCGGGCATCGCCAGCCCGCGCAGCGCGGCGCGCAGGGCCAAGCCCTGGCCCACACCCCCGCCGTGACGGACGGCGGGGGCGGCCTGGGTCAAGCCGGCGACGAAGGCGGCGGGGAACAGAAGAGCAAGGGTAGACAACAAGGCAAGGAAGCGGATAGAACGCAGTGCTTTCAAGCGGATACAACCTCCAGGACGGGACGCCGCAGTGGGCGGGGCTGCCGGCCAACTCCCCAGCGGTGGGGCGGGCGGCAGGCGGCGACGCTGTGTGCGGCACGTCAGGCGCGAGAGTCAATTGGATACGATCGGGTGCAGGCGGCAGCGGATCGCTGGGGAAATCTTGGGTTCTCTGGGCGGTGGGTCTGCGGGGAAGCAGCGGCCTGCGTGTTCGCAAGCGAGCGGCCTCTCGTCGCCCACGGCTCCGGTGTGATCGTCTTCAGGGCCGGGCTGGGCACGGCACATGGGTCAACGGGATGATTATATCACGGCGGCGCGGTTTGTGCAAGCGTTTTTTTCACGAAGATGTTCCTGGGAGGAAAAGCACAGGGAAGAAAAAGAACGGCGGAAGCGACTCGAGTCGCTTCCGCCGCAGGGCCGGCCGTCGGCGGGGTTACTTGATCGGCTCTTCCAGAGTCGCGTCGGCGAACACCTTGATCCAGTAGGCGTGGTACGGCAGCAGCACGTCGCTCTGCGTGATGGGCTGGTAAACGCCCGCCGTGTACTGGTACAGGGTCGGCGACACCAGGTGGTACTGGCTGCCTACGGCCTGCGCGAAGGTGATGGTCCCGCCCGCGCCGTTGTCGAACAGCAGGCTCGACACGGGCGTCCCCACCGGGTTCGGGCTGGCGACGCCGATCTGGTTCCACGACGGGTGCAGTGAGACCGGCACGGTGCCCGCGCCCGGCACCGTCCCCGGCTGGACCAGGGCCACTGAGTTCTTCAGATAAATCCAGTAGCCGTAGCCGATGCGGAAGGCGTCGGCGGGCGGGTTCGGATCCAGCATGTACATACCCACGCCGCCCGCAGCCGTCGGGTCCCAGACCGCGACGTGGGAGCGGTTGCCGTTCGGCGTCGTCCCCGCCGGGGCGGTGTTCAGGCCCCCGAAGATGGCGTCGAAGGTCGATGTGCTGTAGTCAAACGGAGCCGAGAGGAACTGGAAGCCCGCCGCGAACGTGTGCAGGGCCGGCAAGCCGTTCGTCGGCCCGGTGAAGTCCAGCCGGTTGAACACGCCGCCCTTGATCGTGACCGTCTGCGAGATCGGTCCCTGGCTGCCTTTCTGGATGGTAACCGTGTAAGTCCCCTTGGTGAGCGACACGGTGTAGTTGAGCTGGCCGCCGTCCGGCGCGGCCGAGGCCGTGCTGCTGGTGGTGACCGTCGCCACCACCGTCTTGGTCGCAGACGCGGTGACCGTCAGGGTCGCGCCGCCGACCGGGGTGCCGCTCGTGGCGTCGGTCACCAGGCCACCCAATGTCCCGATGCTGCTGAGCAGCTTGAGGTCCACGCGCAACGGCGTTGCGCTGCCCACCGTGAACGGGGCGCTCGTCCCCGTGCTGTAGTTGGGCTTGCTTGCCGAAAGGACGTAGGTGCCGGGGGGCAGGCCCGCCAGGTAGTTCTGCGGCTGCCCGTCCGTCCCCGCGGCGGGGTTCGTCGTGGCCAGCGGAGCCGGCACGGTCGCGACCGCGGCTCCCGTGGCGGCATCGGACACCGTCAGCGTGACGCCGGGCAGGGCGGCCCCGGTAGTGGCGTCGGAGATCAAGCCGAAGATCGTCGCCTTCTGCGAGAGCGGGACGTCCACACGAGTGGACGTATCGCCAAGCTCCACGGTGACGCTCGCCGGGACGCCTGGCCCGGTAAAGTAGCCGGGGGCGGACGCCGTAACCGCGTAGGTGCCGGGGGCGAGCGGCCCCGAGCTGTAGACGCCACTGCCGTTCGCCGTGACCGTGACCACCGTGCCGCTGACAGGAGTCAGCGTCACCGTGGCCCCGCCGATGCCCGGATGGGCGGCGACGGTGTTGTCAAAGACGGTGCCGGTGATCATCGGGCTGAGGGCGGTCAGCGTAAAGTTGACCACGACCGGATTCTGGCCGTTGCCCGGCGGGACCGTGATGTGCTTCGAGACGGGCGCGGCGTACTTGGGCTTGCCCTTGGAGTTGTTCGGGCCGACGACCGTGGCCGTGTAGCCGCCGGCAGGGACGTCCTGGCCGGTCGGCGGGATGACGTAGTTGCCGTTGCCGTCCGTGGTCGCCGTGCGGACTGCCGTGCCCGTGTCCGGGGTGAACGTCACCGTCGCCCCCACGACCGGCAGGCCGGCCCCGTCGGTCACGCTCCCCGTGATGCTGCCCGGCGGCACCGGAGTCAGGGCAACATTCTGCCCCGTGAGCGCGTCCCCGTTGTTCAGTGTCTGCGGCCCCAGGGTGGCACCCATGTAGCCGTTCAGGGCGAACGTGAGCGTGTAGCTGTCACCCGGCTTGAGTGGGCCGGTGTTGTAGGTGCCGTCCGCGCCGGTCGTGGTCACGGCGCTCGTCCCCGCCGTGTTGTCGGTCGTCGTGACCTGGACACCGGCCAGCGGTGCCTTCGTGGTGGCATCCGTGACGGTGCCGGAGACGCTCGGCGGGACCGGGACCAGGACGAACGTAACCGGGCCGGTATTGGCCCCCGGAGTGACTTTGACCGACTGCGCCGGGGCAGCCGTCGTGGTGGGCTTGCCGTTCGGGTTGTTCGGCCCGACCGCTGTGCCGGTGTAGGTGTCAGCGGGGACGTTGGCGATGCTGAACGTGCCGTCCGCAGCACTGGTCACGGTCTGGGTCGTGCCGCCGCCCTGGGGCGTGAACGTTACCGTCGCCCCCGCGACTGGCTGCGCCGGGTTGGAGTTGTCGGTGACGATGCCCGAGATGCTGCCCGGCGGAATCGGCATCAGGCCGATGTCTTTGCCGGTGAAATTGTCGCCCAGCACCACGGTGACAGTGAGGGGGGCGGCACCGGGGGGCATCTGATACCCGGCCTTGGTGGCGGTGATGGTGTATGTGGTCGGCGTCTGCGTGGCCACCAGGCTGAGAGTGTAGCTGCCGTCCGCAGCCGCCGTGGTGGTGGCCGCCGCGACCGTACTGCCAGGGGCGAACGCGCTTACTGTCGCTTTGGCCAGAGCCGCCTGGCCTGCCGCCGTGTCGCCCTGCGTCGTGTCGAAAACGTGCCCCGAGACCGTGGCCGGGTTCGGTATCAGCGTGAAGTTGACCGGCTGCGTCGTCGTCTGCGACTGCACCACGACCCCCGTATCGAAAGGCGGATCGGGCGCGGCCGCCGGCATGTACTCGGGCAGGCCCTGGTCGTTGAGCGGCCCGGTGGCGGCACCCGTGTAGGTCGTGACCGGGACGCTGGGCAGGAAGTAGGTCCCCGCCGGCTGCCCGGCCTGGTTGCCACTGAACGTCGTCACCGTCTTGACGATGCTCTTGTCCACCGAAGTGAAGGTGGCGACCGCCCCGATGACCGGACTTCCAGAGCTGTCTTTGACCGTGCCGGCGATGTTGCCCGGCGGGACGGGGGCGACCGTCAGCGTCCCCCCTTGGACATTGACATCGCCCTCGACGGTGAACGCAATGCCGGCGTTGGAGACGGCCCGCGTGAAGCCGGCCTTGTAGGCGACCAGCGTGTAGGTGCCTGGCTCGACGCCGGCGATGGTGTAGTTCCCGCCGCCGTCCGTGGTCGCGCTGAAGGACGCGCGGGTCGGCGGCGTCGCGCCGTTCGTGGGCCGCAGGTAGACGGTGACGCCCTGGACGCCCTGACCAGCCCCCTGGCCCGTCCCCGCCGTCTGATTGATGGTGCCGCTGATGCTGCCCGTCCGCAGGTAGCAGACGACGTTGTGCAGGATGGCCTGGCGGACGTTGCGCGGGAATACCGGCGGGATCGTCAGGTCATACGGCGGGGCCGAGCTTGGGTTCGGCGCGTCGCTGGCATAGAAGTCGCTGCTCATCGCCTCCAGGCCGAAGGCCGCATAGGCGACGCGGCTCCCGGTGCCGCCGTTCGGCAGGGTATGGGGCTTGTTCACATCGAACGGGTCATCGTGGTAGACCAAGGCGGCATCGCCGTTCGTGTAGGTGATCGCCGTCGTCGAGCCGTTCGTCGGCGTAACGGTGTCGATCTGGCCCTGGATGCTGGCCCCCGTCGGCAGTTGGATTGACGGCACCTGGCTGAACGCGGCATCGTTGCGGTCCACGTCACTCAGCTCCAGGTGGTCCTGGTAGGGATACTGGAAGCCGATACTTCCAATGTTGGCCCCGAAGGTCCCGGTGGCAGTGAGGTATCGTATGCCGCCGTTGTTGCTCCCCCGAGAGCCGTCATACAACGGATCGCCCGTGATGCGGTTGGCTGTGGCGTTGAGCACGGTGGAGCCGTTGCCGGGCGACTTGAGCTGGGCGTTCAGCACGTCCGGGAGGAAGTTCGGTTTGGCCGGGTTGCCGCTCGGGGCGTTGCCGACGGTGCCGTTCAGAGTCAGCGCGGAGCCGACATCCTGCCCGGTGATGAAGAGGCGGCCACCCGATGCGACGTAGTTCGCGAGGTTCGTCTGTGTGCTGCTCCGGTCCGGCTGGCCCGGTATGTTGAAGGAGCCGGGGTCATCGATCGTGCCGGGGTCGGTCAGCAGGTCGCCGGTGTAGGGCGACAGCCAGACGATGCAGCGCGGGGCGCTCAGGATCGTGGCTGCGGGCAGGTTCTTCAAGGCCGGGATGTCGCTCTGGGTGTCCTGGATCGCCGGCTGCTGGATACGGGTCGGCGCGTAGGCGTTCAGGATGGACTGCGGCACGGGGCCGCGGGACAAGATGCGCCAGAGGCTGTACTTCTGAGACGTGTCAAACGTCGTGCCGTCGCGCGTCCCGGTGCTGATGACCGAGTCGGTATAAGAGCCTACGCCCAGCCCGTTCTGTGTCGGGAACTGCGAGGGCACCGGACTGCCCGGCCCAAGATAGTTGAATGGGTCGAGCACAGCATTGAAGAAGTAAGACGTGGCCGAAGTCGGGATGCCGGCGTAAACGCGGTCCGGCAGGATGCTGACGTCCACATCGGTCAGGTACGACTCGGTGCCGAACTGCTTGGGAACCAGGTTCAGGTTGGCCTGCTGGCCGGCGAAGGTGGTGGCGGCGAACTTCTGGCCCAGCGCGTAATCGCTGACGAACAAGATGTCGTTGCTGCCGATGTCGCGCTGGGTGCTGAAGCCGCCTACGTTATCGTAGATGCGCCAGTTGGTCCGTCCCCCAGAGTACCGGGAGGTGCCGGCCGGGAAATTAGGGAACCGGGCTTTGTCGTAGGCGATCACATCCAGGTAGAAGTCGCTGACCGACGTCGGGGTCGTGAACGTCACCGTGTACAGGACGCCGCCCAGGTTGTCCTGCTGGGCCTGGGGGACGGGCTGGAGCTGAAGCCACTCGGCGGGCGTGGTGCCGTTCGCCGTGACGACGTTGGCCGTGGGCCGGTCAGTGCCGTTCGGGTAAACGCCGCCGCTGAAGGCCTGCTGATCATCCACACCCGCGAGATAGAACGGGTTGCGGTAGTCGTTCGGGGACGCATCGGCGGGCGCGAGCTGGTTGCCGCTGGTGGCGAACTGCGGGTTGAGCACCTGCGCCTCGTACTCCGGCCCGGTCGGGATGAACAGGTTCGGATTCCCGCCCTGAAGCCCGGTCACGGGGTTGACGCCGCCGCCATCCTTGCCGACGAAGATGTAGGTGTTATCCGGGTTGTTCCCATTGGGGAACGGCCACTGCCCGCCATGCGCGCCGCGTGGGAACACGAACCGCGCGATGTCCGGCGATCCCGTAGCGGGTTTGCCGTAGGAAGGGTAGGTAAACCTCTGGAAGGGGAAATTCCCCGTGTTCTGGTGCTCGAAATCCGCGAAAGCCAGGCCCAAGCTGCCGTCGGCGGAGGCGCTGCCGGTATCGCCCGTGGCCGCTCGGTTGCTCTGGCGGATGAACTGCGGGTCGTGGGAAAAGACCTTGTGCTCCAGGGCCTGCGAGTCCTGGTACTTGCTGTCCGGGTCCTTGATCTGGATGTAGACGCGCGGGCCGCCGTTGGGGCCGCCCGTGTTGTCGATGCCCGCCTCGCGGTCGCTCAGGCGGACCGTAAAGGTGACGGCCTGCCCGCCCGTCGCAGCCAGCTTGTTGGGCGTCCCGGTGACCGGGTTCGGCCCCGCCGACTGGACGTGGACGATCTCGTTGTTGCTGAAGCGCAGCAGCGTCGGCGGGTCCAGGTTCAGCACCTGGGACTCGAAGATGCCGGTGTAGCCCGCGCCGACCGAATAAGAGGGGGCGTTGGTGTCCGAGGTGGCAACCGTGCCGCCCGCGCCGACCGAAACGGCAGTCTCGGTCGGGAAGCTGGTCGTCGGGTTGTTGTAGGTGACGGTGCGCCCGCCGACGACGGCGTTCCCCTGGAAGTTGCCGCTCTGGTAGGCGATGCTGAAGATGGACAGAAACGGCGACCAGGTCGGGTAGACGTCGTCGTAGGCGTTGCCGGTCGTGCTGGTCTGGCCCGCGTTGTCGTCGGTGTTCAGCTTGATGGCGACGTTGTTGGGCGCGTTCGGCCTCCCCGGCTGCGCGCCTTCGGGGGTGATGCGCTGCTGGAGGATGGCCGTGACCTGGTAAAAATACTCATTCCCGTTGGTGACGGCGGTATCCACGAACGTCAATTGGCCGTTGCCATTGTTTGTCGGCTGGACGTTGGTCAGGAACGGCACACTGCCCTCCTGGCCTGCGCCGCCACTGTTGGCACCGGGGTTGTTGACGGAGGTCGGCTCCGCCGGGCTGCGGAAGATGTTGTAGCCGGCGGGCGGCTCCGCCTGCGTGTTCGGGGGTGCCTGGAAGGTCAGCACCACCTGACCGTCGCCGCCCAATGCGGCCAGCTGGCCGGGGCCGGACGGGTCGGAGTTGTCGGAGAAGCCGCCGAAGCCGCTGCTCTGCGTGGCGTCGGTAGTGTTCGCGATGACCTCGATGCCCTCGACGATGGCGTTGCCGGTGACTCCGGTGAAGTTCAGCACCACCGTCCCGGCGGTGACGGCGACGCCGTTGTTGTTAAAGCTCTGGCGCGGGATGGTGGTCGTGAACGTCTGCACCGTGGCCGTGTTGCCGCCCGTAGAGCCATTCGTCCGCGTCAGAACTTGCGTCGCGTCACGGTTGAACTGGCCGTTGATCACCGGCTGGGTGTTGCCCTGGGAAACGTTGGTACCGGTCAGGCTGGGCGTGATCGAGTAGGTCAGGCCGGGCGTAGCCGCGCCCGGCAGGGCCACCTGGAAGTTCTGCGGGTTTTTGTCCCCGGTCGGCCCGGCCGCAGGCGACGTCGCCGCCGTCGTGGTGACGACGGCGAGGTAGTTGTTCGGCCCGGTGATGGTCACGGTCGCGCCCGTCAGCGGAACCCCCGCCGCGTCGGTGATCAGGCCGCCGAGGACGCCGGTCGTGGTGCCGCTCTGGAGCACGAAGTTGACGGCGGTGTTCTGGCCTGCGGGGAAAGTCGCCGGGAGCGTCTGCGTCGCCGCGCGGCCCACGGCGGGCTGTGCGGTCACGTTGTACATGCCCGCAGGAACGGGAACATTGGCGAAGGTGCCGTTGGCAAGGGACGTCGTCGTCGCCACGACGGCATTCGTGGTCTGGTCGGTCACAGTCACGGTCACGCCGCCGATAGGCCCGTTCTGGTCCCGGACGCTGCCGGAGAGGGTGGCGTTGTTGGGGACGAGCGTGAAGTCGGAGCGGGTGCTGCCGTTGCTGTTGACGCTGATCCGCACGGTCTGCGTCCCGAAGCCGGGGGCCGAGACGGTCTCGGTCGCGGTCCCGGCGCTGACGGAAGCGGTGTAGTTGGTCGTCGCCGCCGCCGTGGTCGTGACGGTGACAGGCGCCGCGCCGCTCGTGGGTGTGATCGTCACCGTCGCCCCGGCGAGCGGGGCACCGTTGGCCGAGACCAGCCCGAGCACCTGGCCGGGGGCCGTGCCGGTCGCCTTGGCGATGTCGAAGCCGACGGGCCTGCCCTGCGCGTCAAAGACGTTGTCGATCTCGGTGACGGGCCGGCTATTCTCGCTGACGCTGAAGACGCGCGTGCCGGGGGCCGCCGTGGGCGACGGGTCCAGCAGGTGCAGCCGGACCGTGTAGGTCGCGTTCGGCGTCAGGCTCGGGAACAGGTAGGAGAACGCCGGGCCGTTCCGGTCTGTCTGATAGATACCGGGAGGCGTACCGGGGTCGCTGGTCGTGTTGAACGGGCCGGGGTTGTTCTCGGTCCCGCCGCCCGTGGCGAAGGCGTTATCGGGGCCATACGGGGGATTGCCGCCGAACGGATTCCCGGCGTCGATCTGATAGATGGGCGTGGCGATGGTCTCGGGCGTCGTGCCCGCCTCGGTGGAGCGGCCCGTCTGCCCGCCCGCGTCGATGTTCCGCACGACCTGGAGGTAGTAGATGTCATGCGGGGACGCGGGCGTAGCGCCCCGACCAAAGGCGAGGTACTCGAACCCAGGCGCGGGATTCGTGTACTGGTTGCGGATCGTCGTATTGCTCCAGGCGGGGCCGAAGTCGTCCGTGCCCGCCGCCGTGATGCGCCCGCCGACCGACTGGAGGCTGACGGGGAGCTGCCCAAACCCGGCGCTGTTGCCCGACACGTTGCCGCCGCCGCCGTTGATAAAGAAGATGGAGCGCCGCCCCTGCGTGTCCGGGGTGCTGCTGATGACCTGGGACTGGTTCGGGTCCTGCTCGGCGGAGGGGTTGGTGGGGCCGAACGAGTTGGAGCCGTTGGGCTGGTTGGCGAACGTGCCCGCCGTGGACGCGAAGGCGATGAACTGCCCGTCCTGCGACCAGGCCGGGTCCGTGTCGTCCGCCGGCCCGTCGGTCAGCTTGGCGGGGTACGAGATGATGTTCGGTTCGAAGCCGCCGGTCAGCGTGTTCAGGAAGTAGATGTGGTTGCGCCCGCGGTTGTTGCCGGTGACGCTGAAGGCGCTGAAGGCGAGCTGGCCGGGGTTGCCGGGCGCGAACGTGGGCCGGTTCACCTGGGTAAAGCCCGTGTTGGAGTTGCCGAAGGGGTCCAGCCCGCGCATCGTGACGGACGTAATGCCGCCGGTGTTCGTGTCCCCGTTGGACACGTTCAGAGGCGTCCCGCCAGTATTCAAGTAGGTGCCGGCGGCAAAGCGGCCGGCGACATAAAGGTTGCGGACACCGGGGGACTGGGCATCGGAGACGAACGCCAGGTCGTTGTTGTTGGACGAAAGCGTGGGGAAGAACTCGCCCGTCCCGGTGCTGCTCGTCGTGACCTGGAAAGCCTCGCCGCCGTTGACCGAGATCACCCAGATGTGGAACCGGCCATCGGCCTGGACGCCACCCATCTGGGTCCGGTTGGACGAGAACAGCAGGAACGTCTGGTCGGCGGACCACACCGGCGTCAGGTTCGTCGCCGTCAGCGCGCCGATAAAGACCGGCGGGTTGGCCGCCGAGTTGGTCAGCCCCTTCGCGCCGGCAAAGCCGACCAGGGGCCGGAAGGCGGGCGGGGGGTTGAACACGTCGAACGTCTGCACCGCGCCGGGGATGGGGACCGTGTTGCCGCCCGTGCCCGCGCGCGGCTTGCGGATGGCGTTCGAGCGCATCATCCGGCGGTCCAGCAGCACACGCCCGTTGGGCGTGTGCTGGTCCCCGGTCGCGTTCGGGTTGACCGGCGTGGCGGCGCGGGTGTGGGCCGCTCGCAGGGCGGCGCTCAAGGCCAGGAACTGGCCCGCGCCGCTACGCTGCGGCGCGGCAAAGGACGGCATCAGGGCAGTCAGGAGAAAAATAAACGAGGCGAAAAGCGGGCCGGCGGTGCGCGCGGCGGCGGGCGTGGTGCGTGAAGCGTTCAAGGACGACAACCTCCCTGGTTGTAGGCGTCGCGCGAGCGTCTTGGGGGACGCTGCGGCGCGGTGCCGGGCCAATCGGCGGAACGGAACGACAAATGTCATCAGGGCACAGTGGCCCTGTGTCGGAGCGCGGAGTTATGGGTGGGGATGAAAGCGGCGGCGGGTCGTATCGCCCGTCGCTCACGTGTGATCTTGGCTCGATCTTCTGGGCCGACACGGCTCGCGGAAGTGAAAGCTATTCATTATAACATACGGCCTATCGTTTTGCAAGCGTCTTTTACAGGCAGTTTTACGGGGATTTGGGTCGCGCCCGCGCATATGCCTCTGGACACTTAGAGGCGCTGACACCAAGACGCCTTCAATATTTTTGGCCGCCGGCCTGATTATTTTCACCCGTCCAGCCGGGCCAGACTCTCTTCGCTCCGCTTCAGCGCGCCCTCGCGGACGAACACCAGCGTCAGCAGCGTCCCCGCCGTGACCAGAACGGCGGCGGCGACGAACGGCGCGATGTGGCCGACGCCGTCGTAGAGCTGGGTGCCGATAAACACGCCCCCCAGTGCGCCCACGCCCTGGGCCGTCGAGACGGCGGCGAAGACGGTCCCCCGCCGCTTCTCCCCGCCAAGCTCCGTCAGCAGGGCGAGCCACGCCGGGAAGGCCAGCACGAAGCCCACGCCCAAGAGGCCCGCCGAGGCCATGAAGCCCCCGATGCCCACGCGCAGGTGGTGCAGGATGGGAATGCCCCACAGGCCGAGCGCGCAGAGCACGAATCCCAGACGCACACACCGCGTCTTGCCCCAGCGGTCCGCCAGAAGCCCCGCCGGAACGGCCACGGCGGCGATGGCAAGAGCGGGCCATAAAACCAGCGCCCCGAAGGCCGTCTCCGACATGCCGTACTCATCCAACGCGAACTTCTTGACCAGCAGGGAGATGCACCCGATGCCCAGGAACGTCACGAACGCCAGCCCCAAAAACTGCGGCACCGTCCGCAAGGCGGCGACGAAGCCTTCCCAAGTCATCGTCTCGTCGTGGCCGTGTTCATGGGAATGCTCGTGGGCGTGTTCGACAGTCAGGTGCCGGTGATGCCGCACCTTTCCGCGCACGCTCAGGGCGGCGAGGACCGCGATGCCGAACAGCACGCTGGCGAGGATGAACGAAGGGTAGTAGTATCCCGGTTGGTGGCTCGCCAGCAGGACCGGCGCAGCGACGACGGGCGCGGCCTCGACGGGCGCAGGTGTGGTCGCCGGGTGATGCAGGACACCCCGCAGCCCGTGCCCCGCGCGGTGCAGCCCGTGGTGCAGCCGGCCCCCGAGCCGGCCCATCTGCTCGCCGAACGTCGCCTCGCGGGTGAACAGGGGGCCGAACGTGTCATCCACGAAGCCGCCGATCAGGAAAGAAAAGGCGATCCCGACCATGTACACGACGTTGAGCGCGCCCATCGCCGCGCCGCGCTTTTTTTCCTCCACGACATCGCCGACGTAGGCGTACAGCGCGGGCCACAGCGCGGCCTGCCCCATCCCATCCAGGCCGCGCAAAAGCCCGAACACGAGCAGGGTGATGACCGCCGTTGCCGCCAGCGGGTCGTAGCGGGTCGTGATGAAGACCAGCGGCGTGAAGACCGTGACCAGCGCCCCGCCGAGCATCAGCGGCTTGCGCCCGAATCGGTCCGCCAGTACGCCCAGCGGCGACTTGAACAGCACCTCGCTGATAAAGAACGGCACCATGAGGTAGCCGTAAGTCTTCGTTGGAATGTGCAGCCCCTGCGTGAAGTAGATCGGCAGGGCGGAATTGTTCAGGATGGAGATGCCAAGCTCCGCGCAGGCGGCGATCAGCACGACCGGCAGGACGGCGGCGAGCCAGCCGGACGGCTTCTCTGGGGCCGCCGACGGCGCGGGCGGGGGGCCGGAAGGGGGATCGTTCAGGAGAGGGTCATTCACAAAAGGACCTCGCGGCTCGTCTCTGCGGACAAATAAAGGGCGTCGAGAATGCGCGTCACCCGCAGGCCCTGCTCGCCCGGCACCGGCACGGGCGTCCCCTCTTGGAGCGCCCGGACGAAGGCACGCAGCTCGGCCTCGTGGGTGTTGGCCTTGGGCAGGAAGACCACTGTGGTGTCGGTCAGCGTCCCGCTTTCCTCGCGGAACAGGCGCGTGTTGGCGTCGTTCAAGGGGTCCAGATAGGCCCCGCCTTCAGTCCCCATCAGGCTGGTGCCGAACTGGTCCGCGCCGATGTTGGCCGCGAACGACGACTCGAGCGACAGCGTCGCCCCGTTGGCGAACCGCACGAAGCCCGCCGCGAAGTCCTCCACCGTGTAGGATTTAGGGTCCCACTGCCCCCGCAGGCCCAGGACGCCCTCGCGCGTCCCGAACTTGACATACGTCTGGCCCGACACGGACACCGGCTCCGGGTGATCCATCAGCCACAGCGTCATGTCTAGGATGTGGACGCCGATGTCGATCAGCGGCCCCCCGCCCTGCTTGTCCTTCTGCGTGAACTGGCCCCAGCCGGGGATGCCGCGCCGGCGCAGGGCGTGGGCGCGCGCATAGTAGATGTCGCCGATCTTGCCGTCGTCCACGAACCGCTTGATCGCCTGGGCACCGGCCCCGAAGCGCATGTTCAGGCCGACCCCGAACTGCCGCCCCGCCGCGCGCCCCGCCGCCACCATCTCCGCGCCCTCGGCGGCGTTGATCGCCAGCGGCTTCTCGCAGAGGACGTGTTTGCCCGCCGCGAACGAGTCGAGTACCGGCTGCTTGTGCAGATAGTTCGGGGTGCAGACATCCACGGCGTCGATGCCGTTCGAGGCCAGCATCTCGCGGTAGTCAGCAAAAGTCCGGGCACCGGGGGCGAGCGCGGCCGCGGCCGCGAGCGCCTCCGGGTCTACGTCGCACAGGGCGGCGATGCGGACCAGGCCTTCCTCCTGCATCTTTCTGAAGGCAGCCAGGTGCGCCCCGCGTCCGATGTATCCCGTGCCGACCATCGCAATCCCCAGGGGTTCCGCCATGGCGTTCCTGTTCGCCGCCCGCCGCGCCTTTTCCTGCTTGGACACGGGAACGCTCGCCGGATGGATCATCCGGCGGGCGTTCGGGTTTCCGTTCCGGCCCTTCAGCGCGTCCGCTTCGGCAGCCGCAGGTCGGCCTGGAGCCGCCGTACCACGCCCGCCTTGAGGACGCGCGCCCGGTGCCACCGGCTGCGCCGGACAGGCGGGGGCAGCGACATATCAGCCGCCGCAGCCGTCAGACGGCTGTAGAACGCCGCCGCAAGGGCCAGATAAACGCTCAAAGCCAAAAAAGCCGTCATGCCGTCTTTTCTCCCCTCGTTGCACCGTCGCGGAAGGTGTAGTTATAGCAATGGTATCGTGTTAAGCCGCTGCCTAAACATCAATGGCCGTGGCGGACACGGGCGAAGGCAGGAGGGCGGGCGTGAGGTCCGGCGCGCGCCAGTCGCTCTCGGCGTACTCGGACCAGATGCGCGTGTAGGTGGCGAGCGTCTGCGCGGCGATGGTGTCCCAGCTAAACGTCGTCCCGACCCGCTCCCAGGCCGCATCGGTCATGCGTTTAGCCGTCTCCGACTCATGCAGCAGCTTCAAGATGCCGTCGGCCAGTGAGCCGGGGTTGCCTGCGTAGGTGGTCAGGCCGGTCACGCCGTCTTCCACCACCTCGGGAAGCCCGCCGGCGTCCGAGACGACGACGGGGACATGGGCAGCCATCGCCTCCAGGGCGACGATGCCGAACGGCTCGTACAGCGACGGGAAGCAGGCGATGTCAATAATGGAATAGATTTTGAGCAGGTCGTCGTCGGGCACGAAGCCCGCGAAATAGACGTGCCGCTCCATGCCCAGATAGGCGGCCAGTTGAACCAGGTGCTCGCGCTGCCCGCCGCCGCAGACCAAGAGCTTGGCATCGTGGTAGCCCCAGCGGACCTTGGGCAGGGCCTCGATCAACACTTGGACGCCCTTCTCGCGCACCATGCGGCCCACGAAGAAAATGATCTTCTCCTCGGGCGCGGCGTAACGGGCGCGGAAGGCAGCCTTGTCTTCGGGGGTGAAATCGGGGAGCTGGAACTTGGCCGCGTCCACGCCGTTCGGGATGATGTCCATCTTGGCCCAGGGCGTCCCCAGCGCGTGTTCACATTCGCGCTTCATGAAGTCCGTGCAGACGATGACGCGCCAGGCCTCATTCTGCAATTGCCACTCGACCGAGTTGATGTATTCCTGGGTCGGCCCCTTGATGCCGCTGTTGCGCCCATGCTCGGTCGCGTGGATGGTCGCTACGAGCGGCAGGTGGTACTTATGCTTCAGGGCCGCAGCCGCGAAGTGGGCCAGCCAGTCATGCGGGTGCAGCAGCAGCGGCTGGTCGTCATCCTTGCCGATGATCTCCGCCACTAATGCGTCCGCCCGAACCAGCATCGCGTCGTTCAGCAATTGGACCCAGTGGATGAAGTCGTTGCCCGGACCCGACGGCGTCACGCGGTACAAAAAGATGCCGTCCTCGACCTCCTCCTCTGCCGCGCCGGGGTGCTCACAGGTCACGACGTGGACCTCGACGCCCTGCGCCGTGAGCGCGTGGGCCAGGTCGTAGACGTGGCGCGAGATGCCGCCGACGATCTTGGGAGGATACTCCCAGCTCAACATAATGACGCGCATAAGCATATATGGTCCTTTATCTCAGGTCAGAAACCTCATTTCGAGATATGTTTTTCGGAAGCGTCAGCGGTTTGCGTTCTGTCCGTACCCGATTATCTTATCACTTGCGCCGGTGGGGAGAGGACGCCGGGAGTGTGACTATGGTGATGAAGGTGGAGCTGCCTCCCGCCGCAACGGCAGAGGGAGAAAGAGGGGCAAGCTGACCCGTGCCGGTGATCCGGTACTGAGAGATCATGCCTGACCTATCGTTGACGACGTAGAGGAAGCGCCCCGTGGGGTCAACTGCCAGGGACTCTGGGGCACCATCCGGGTTCTCGGCTTCACGTTTCGGCAGAGCTGAGAGTGTGCCGTCGGCGGCGATGCGGTACTGCGAAATCTCATAGTTGGACTGGAGGTTTGTGTACAGGAAAGCGTTCCCTCGGGTGCCCGTCGTGGTGCCGCCGGTGTCACTGATCGCGATCTGGGAGCCAGGCCCGCCCGGCAGATCGATCTCCGTTGGAGACAGGGGCGACAGGCTCCCGTCCGCGCTGACGTGGTACTGGAAGAGCCTCTGGCCTGAATCCGTGACGTAGGCGGAACGAGTCGCCGGGTGCAGGGCTAGGGCACTCAGGTTCTGTGCGGGTAAGCTCACGACTGGCGCGAGTTCCGACAGGCGGCCGTCCGCCCCGACGTGGAACTGCGAGATGGAGCCGGGGGACACGTTGACGCAGTAGAGCGTCTGAGAGTTGGGGAAGAACGAGAATACAATCGGCTGTGCCGGGAGAGCAACCGGCGCACCGGACTGGGCGAGTTGTCCATCTGCCTGAATGCGATAAGTGAAGAGGGTGTTGCCTTCGTAGTCGGCGCAGTACAGACATTTGCTGTCGGGGGTGGCGAGCAGCGCGATCGGCCCCTTGCCCGAGGGAACGACGGGCGGGGATAGCGGCTTGAGTGCGCCGTCGGGCTGTACCGCGAACTGGGAGAGGGTGTTGTCGTCAGTGTTAGGGCAGTAGGCGAAGCGTCCGTCGGGCGTGAGGTAGATGTTCCCCTCGTCGCCCTTGCCAACCGGCAGGCTAGGGGGTGACAGCGGAGTTAAGCGCCCATCCGACGCGATGCGGTACTGGAAGACGGCGTTGGCGCTGCTCTTATCTAGGCCGTAGGCGAAGTGCCGGCTGCGGTCGATAATGAGCCTATCAATGTAGCCTCCACCTGCGGGAACTGTCGGTGGGGACAAGGGTTGAAGGCCACCGCCGCTCCCGATGCGGTACTGTGAAATGGTCCCAGCGCCTGCATTAGAGATGTAGAGGACCATGTTTCCAGATGCCGACGGTCGTGTTGCCGGCGGCTTTGCCAGCTTGCCGGAGGATGGCTCCGCCCAAAGATTGCTGCACATCATAAGGATGCTGCCACACATTATGGAAATGCTATACATCCCACGTGGGTGCAAAAGCGTAGTTTTCAATCCCAAGTTCATCGTCGGCTTCCGCGCGCTAAGGCACTGTGTTCAGAGTCGCAGGGGTAACGTAGGGGCTGCCGGGATCAGAGAGTCGCCTCATCATATAGTTAACCTAAGTTGTGTTTCTAGCGTCCTGCCGTGATGGTGAAGGCCAGTACGGTCAGGAAGACCTTTAACTCGAAGCCGCGCGGCGTGACGGCATGAACCGTGCGCCCCAGTGCCGAAGCGATCTG
>JAABUZ0100000915.1_pt1 | contig 62153 bp, 56 predicted proteins | sample 5562091 | NCBI WGS metagenome assembly JAABUZ01 (sample SAMN12813069, study PRJNA571459) | rock metagenome | isolation source: Antarctica rocks | place: Antarctica: Victoria Land, Linnaeus Terrace sud | collected 2015-12-21 | reverse complement strand
GGATTGGTCAACCGGCGTGTGGCGCAGAGGCCCTTGAAGACCTATCCCGTTGCTTATCCAGTCGCTTAAGCGGAGGGCGGGCGACGCGCCAAGACGCCGCACCTACTGCTACGCGACAACTCTAATAAAGAACCCACCCCGCCGCTCACGGCGGGGTGGATTCCGAAAGGCGAAACCATGGCGACCACCACCACACGAAGTACGCAGCCCGCCCCCGGCCCGGCCCCGCTCCCCGGCCCGAACGCCATCTCCGAGGCATTGGCTCAGGTGACGGCGCGGCTGCGCCTGGCGCGCTGGGTCCGCCACGCCGCGCGCGGCGCGCTGGCCGGCGTTGCCGTCGCCCTGGTCGCCGTGGTCTGCGCCCACTTTGATGTCCTCCCCGACTGGCTGCCGCTGGAAGCCGTCCTGCCCCTCGCGCTCTTGCTCGGCATCGCGGGTGGCACGATTACGACGTTCCTCAAGCCGATCTCCCTGATGGACGCCGCCCGGCTGGCCGAGGCGCGGCTTGGCCTGAAAGAGCGCCTGTCGTCCGCCCTGGAGTTCGAGCGCGCCCCGCAGGCCGCCGTCGCCCCCGACGCCGTGCTTCTGATGCGCTTGCAGCAGGAGGACGCTGCCGCCCATGCGCGCGGCCTCAAAGCCGTCGAGGCCGTCCCGCTGCGCTGGCCCTGGGAGGCCAAAGCCGTGGGGGGGGGCTTGGCTGTCCTCGCGCTGGCCCTGTTCCTGCCCACGCTGCCCATCTTCCTCCCGCCCGGCGTCTTGACCGAGCGCCAGATCGTCCACAAGACCGGCGACAAGCTGCAAAAGACGGCCCGCCTGATCCAAAAACAGGCCGAAGGGCAGCACCTGGAAGGAACGCGCCGCGCGGCAATCAACATGCAGCGGCTCGGCAAGCGGCTGGCCTCCGGCAAGCTGGACAAAAAGCAGGCGATGGTGCAGATTTCCAAGCTGACCCAGCAGATGAAGCTGGACCAGCAGAAAATGGCGCAGGCCAACAGCGGGACCGGCGCGGGCAGCAAAAGTCTCGCCCAGGCCGGCGCGCAGATGGCCCAAGCCCTATCCGGCGCGTCCGCGTCGGGATCGGGCAGCAAAACGGCGGGCGGCGGCCAGAAGTCCGGCGGCGGCAACAAAGCGGGCCAAAAGCCCGGCGGGGGCGGCAACAACGGCAGCAAAGCCGGCGCGGGCGACCCGTTCCACGGCTTCAACGTGCCCGGCGCAAATAAAAACAAGAACGCCAATCCTGCCTCGTCGCCGTCCTCCGGCCCGCCGCCCACCCCCGAGCTGCGCAAGGCCGCCCAGGCGATGCAGCAGAACGACTCGCAGGGCCTGAGCGAGCAGCTACGGCAGATGGCGAGCCGTACCGAGTCCGGCAAGATGTCCTCCGCCGAGCAGGGGCGGGCCGCGCAGGACCTCCAGACGCTGTCCGACGCGCTGAAGAACACGCCGATGCCCGAAACCCAGAAGCACACCCAGGCCGCCGCCGACGCCATGAAGCGCGGCGACAAGCAAGCCGCCGCCGCCGAGATGCGTAAGGCCGCCGACGCCGCCGAGCGCGAGGCGCACGAGCAGGCCGACCAGGAGGCCATGCAGAACGCCCAGGACGCCACGGAAGGCTCCGAAAGCGAGATGGCCGGTGCCAACAGCGCGGGCGACATCCAGGACGATTCCGGCCAGCCCGGTCAGGGGCAGGGCAAAGGGAAAGGCAAGGGGAACGGCCAGGGGCAGGGCGAGGGGGACGGGGAAGGCGAGGGGGACGGCCAGGGCCTGCCCGGCTCCCACGGCCAGCACGGCAGCGGCAAGGGCAACGGCGGCAGCGGCGGCGGCGGCATGGCCGGCGGCAAGCCCGGCGACACGGGCGAAGGCAGCAGCCCGCTCAAGCACCTGGGCAAAATGGACCCGTCTAAGATGTCCAAAAATAATAAGCTCTACTGCGGCAAGCCCGAGAGCGCCGGCCCCAGCAAGACCGGCCCCATGCGCAAAGTCGGCTCCAACCCCAATGCCACGCCGGGCCAGACCCTCAGCAAAGTGCCCTACTACGACTACGTCGCCCCCGCCCAAAAGCGCGCCGAATCCACGATGGACAAGGAAGACATCCCGCCCGCCTACCGCAGCGACGTCCGCAAATACTTCAACGCCCTCAACCCGCCCGCCGGGGGTGGGGGACATTAGAGCAAGCTCAGGAGGTAAACGCTATGGACGGCAGGCGCATAGGAAGCGGCCAAATCGAGGCGGAACTACAGGCAATTGTGGCCGTTCTGACGGAGCTCACGGGGCTGTCCTCCCGCTGGAGCGGTCATGTAGAACTTGTGCCGGAGGCCGACTTCAAAGGCAAGAAGCGGTTCACCTGTGACATCCAGATTGACGCCGATCTGGCCCAGCAGGAAGTCCGCTGGGCAACACTCATCCATGAAGCGCTTCATGCCCACTCCGCTGGTTACGTCGGAACGGATTATCGCGAATTCCCCGGCTGGGAAGAAGGTGTTGTGGAACGACTTCAGCGACTCTACCGATCGGCGGTGCTAACGAGGATCGGCGTCTTCGTTCCTGATGAGGTGTTCCGCGAGGCGGAGGCGAAGCACAACTACAACAAGTACATCGCCGCGCTGGAACAGGTACGCTCTCATCTCAGTCTGCCGGAAGGGGAGTTCTACCTGCGACTGCTCCGAGCGCCAATCAAAGACCGATCCAGCCTGATGTTCGGTTTAGGAAATCAACTGCCGGGCCAGCAGCGTGTCGCTTTTGTCTACGCTTTTTCGGCGGCGAACGCCGTATTAAAAGACTTCATCTGATAGGAGATGCAACCATGATACTGGAAGCGGATGTAAATACGGCTAGGGAACTGGTCACAAAGAAAGTGTTGAGCGCGCGAACCCTGCCGGACGTGCGGGAGGCGCAGCAAATCCTGCGTGACTGGATCAAGGCTCACCCAGAGGACGAGGGGATGCGGGACGGCTTTGAACAGCTTTCCTTGATGCAGGACATCGCCGAGGAAGAACAAGCCCAGCGCAGTGTCTATGCCATGCCGCAGGAAACTGTCGCGGCTAAATAGACCGAGGGGCGTTCCGCCGGTTCGGGAGGGCACTCATGTTCCGATTTGCCAAAGGCAATGTCGTCGCTCTCACAGAAGATTACCCCAGCCTCGGCCTCAGCGCGGGCGATACCGGCGTCGTTTGGGTTCTCTACAGCACGACGCCGCCCGCTTACGATGTCACTTTCTGCGGCGCCGATGGCCGCAAGTTCGACATGGCGCTCGACGAAGATGAGTTAGTAAAACCGGCAAGCAAGCGCGAGTCGGCGCTGGCCTCTGGCTTCCCGATGCAGGCGAGCAGCCGCTAGTGCCAACTCAGAAGGTCATGCGATTCTGAACGCAGTGCATTCACAAATGGGAATGCCCAGGGCTTCATTGCATAAAAGCTTTTGCCCTGATGACCATGCCATGAATGGCACGGCTAAACGGCGAAGACGCCAAGAACTACCGCTTCTGCACTGGCAGACCCGGAGGGTGTGGCACGAGGAAAGAGCTCTTAGCCCCTCGCCCTCCGGGTAGCCAGTGCTGACCAGTGCAGAAGCGGTGCTTTCTAGCCGAAGGCCGGTTCCCCCAATAAAACCTTAGCCGTGCCATTCAGGGCATGGTTCTCTTTACCCCGAAGCAAGCGCCGACTTGGCGGCGACGCGGACGCGGGGGGAGGGGTCTTTGGCGGTGAGCTTTTCCAGGAGCGCCCGGCTGGCCTCATCGGGGGGCAGGGCATCCAGGACGGCCAGGCGGACGGCCTCGCGCTCCGACTGCGCCAGCGCGTGGAGCAGGTCGTAGGCTTCCGGGCGGCGCAACGTGGTCAGGGCGAGGACGGCGGCGCGCAGGGGGTCGCCGGAAAGCCGCTGCACCGCTTCGGCCAGCAGGCCGGCGGCTTCCGGGGCCTGAGTCTGCGCGATCATCAGGGCCGCGTAGGCCGCCAGCCGCATGTCCTCGTGCCGCAGGTAGGGTTCCAGGACTTCGAGGGCGTGGGGGTCTTCCAGTTCCACCAGCGCCTGCATGCACTCCTGAAGCACTTCGGGCGCCTCGTTTTCAGGGTGGACCAGCCGCAGCGTCAGCGGCAGGCGGGCGGCTAGACTGCCCGAAAGGGAGAGAGCGCGGGCCGCCGCCTTGCGCGGCTCCATTTTTACCGTCGGGTCCGGCGCGAGCCGCGCGAAGCCGCTCCGGTCGAACAGCAGCAGCGCGATGTCGCGGACGCAGTCCGGGTCGCGGATCTGCGCCAGGGCCAGCGCGCAGTTCGCCCGCAGGTGCGCGGCGGTGTCGAACGGGACGCCCCCGACCGGCTCGACCTGAGTCGTGCGGATGCCGACGCGCAGCACGTCCGAGGCCGGGCGGTAGTCGAGCCGCCCCAGGGCAAAGGCCAGGTTGGCGCGGATGTGGCAGCCGGGGTCGCGCCCCGGCCCGTCTTCGTTCAGGAAATGGAACCGCTCCGTCATCGCCAGCGCCGCCGCGTCATCGGCGCTTTCGCCCAGGCTTTCCGCCGCCAGGGCCGCCACATAGGGCGACTTGTCCGCCAGCGCTTCCAGCAAAAGCGCCTGCCTCGAATCGGGGTCTGCCAGCCCCGCCGCCCGCTTCACGGCCTGGATGCGGTCCTGGGTCTGGCGCGATGTTAACTGCTTCCGAATCTGCTCCGGGTCCATGCTTGGGGGTTAGCTCCCGGCCTGCTTCGGCAGCTCGCCCGTCTTCGCCCGCCACGCCGCGATGAGCCGGTCCTCGTAGTCGTCCTCGTCACTGTCCTTGAGCCTGCCGTTCGCTTCCAGCCAGGCCAGCGTCCGGCGCGCGCCTTCGCGGAAGGGGATGGTTTGGCCCGTGTAGCCCGTGTCCCGCTTCAGCTTGCCGTTGTCGAAGACGGACGGCCACTCGAAGATCTCATACGTCCCGCCCGCCAGCCCCGGCGCGACTTCGCGCAGGGTTTCGGTGGGGATATAGACGGGGGAAAACGTGCCCCCGCAGATGGCGGCGACCCGCTGGTGATACTGGTTCCAGGTGAACCACTCATCCCCGGTGATGTTGTAAGCCTGACCGAAGCATTGGGAGTTGCCCATTGTGGCGATGAAGCCGCGCGCCACGTCGTCCACATGGCATGAGGCCCAGAGCGAGTTGCCGTCGCCCTGCACGATGATGGGCTTGTTCTTGCGCAGGCGGTCCACGAACGTGTCCCCCGGCCCGACCGAGCGGATGAGACCGCCGCCTTCCCCATACGAGTGCGATGGGCGCATGACCGTGACGGGGAAGTTTTGGTTCTTAAAGGCGCTGAAGAGCAATTCCTCACACGCCGCCTTGTTCTTGCCGTAGCCGCCGATGGAATGGAACGGCTCCGTCTCCGTGGTGGGTATCTGCGAGACGGGGCCGGAATAGACGCAGACGGTGGAGCAGTGGATAAACTGTCCGCACCGGCCCGCAAAAGCGCGGACGGCGGACGCCGAATCGTCGGGGTGGAAGGCCACCATGTCCACGACGACGTCATAGGTCTTGTCCGCGAAGGTCCGCTCAAAAGCCGCGTAGTCCTTGCGGTCGCCGCGTATCTCATTCGCCCCGTCCGGCAGGCGGCTGGGGGACTTGCCGCGATTGAAAAGCGTCACCTCCTGGCCCGCTTCCAGAAGCTGCCGGGCGATGGCCGTCGAGATCAGCCCGGTCCCACCGATAAACAGTATGTGCATGACATCCTCCGATGTCCCCCTTGTACCCTTTTTTCCCCTGTTGGCGTCAAAGTGTGCAAAACCGTCTCTGTTAGGCGGCCAGGAGTGCGGGCTGATCCGCTGAGACAGGGATGGGAGGGGGAGAACCCGGCAGGGCGCGGTTGCCGCCGGTGGCTTTGGAGCGGCGGACGCCGTCGGCGGCGACCGCGAGGAGCATATTCGGCTCGGAAAGGGAGTCGTCGAGGACGCTGACGCCGATGCTGACGGTGAGCGCACTATGGCGCCAGTCGGCCCGGGCCAGCGCCGTCTGCACACGCTCGGCGACGATGGTAGACCCGACTGCATCGGCTTCCAGCAGCAGCAGGGCGAAGGTGGACCCGCCATAGCGGGCGGCCAGGTCCGTCTCGCGGAGGGACTGCTTCACGACCCGCGACACGATTTGCAGCGCCACGTCCCCGGCCGCCGATCCGTATTCGGCGCTGTACTGCGGAAAACGGTCCAAATCTAGCAGGAGCAGCGACAGCGCGGAGTTGTGACGACGCGCGCGCCGTACCTCGATGCCCAGTCCTTCGTGGAACGTGCGCCGGTTCTTCAAGGTCGTCAGGCCGTCCACAGTCGCCAGCCTACTGAGCGCCTTGTTCATCTGCTGCAGCTGGATCTTCTGCGTTTCCAGTTCTTTGTTCTGCATTTCCAGCCAGAGCGACTTGTCCTCCAGGGCAACCGCATGCTCATCCCGCTGCTGCTCCGCCTGGATGCGGTGCGTGATGTCGGTGAGGAACAGGGACAGCCCCAGGGTGGAAGGAAACGCGCGCACCTTGAGCCAGAGGCCCAGCGGCTCAAAGCCGGCCTCGAACTCCACCGGATGCTCATCAATGCGGACCAAATGGCAGCGGACATGGAGCGGAGTGGCGGCCAGTTCCGGGAAGATCTCCCATATCACCTGGTCCAGAAGCTCGGCGCGAGTCTTTCCGAGGATCTGCTCGGCGGCCTCATTCAGCAGCGTCACGCGCCAGTCCTCATCGAGCGTGAGAAACCCTTCCGCCAGGCAATCCAGGAGGGAGACGACCTGCCGGCTGCGCCGGCTCAAGGTGAGCAGGTTCTTGTCCAGCGCTTCCTCGTAACGGCGGCGCTCGGTGAGATCGCGCGTGACGGCGGAAATGCAGTCCAGAGCGCCGTCTTCGGTCTGATGCGCCGTCAGCGCCTGCGCGATCGGAACCGCTTGCCCGCCGGCCTCCTGAAAGTCGCGTTCTCCTTCCCACGCGCCGTCGCGCAGAACGGCGGACCAGGCCGCGGGCGGCCAGAAGTTCCCGAGCGACGGGGCCGAAAGATCATCCCGCAGGTTTAGCCCGTGCAGGCGCCGGAAGGCAGAATTTCCATAAAAGGGCCTCCCGTGCGGGTCAGCGAGGGCGAGAGGCTCCGGCGAGGCATCCAGCAACGCGGAAAGACGGCGCTCCCGGCGCTGTGACGTACCCAGACAGCGCATCAGGAAAACGCTGGTCAGGAACGACAGGGGAAGAATCAGGGCGCCGGCCGCCACCAGCCGCGCGGCAAGGACCAAATGCGCCTGGCTGCGGGCCTCCTGTCGGGCCACCTGCCCGCTCGTCGCGCGCTTCGCCTCCGTTGTCTTCCCAGTCATTCGCCCCGCCCGGCGCTCGGAACCGCTCAAGTCGGCGGCGTGCAGAGGGACGGCCTGAAATTCGCGCGCCGCGGCCTGTCCTTGGATCATCGCCAGCGTGAGCAGGAGAACCGGCAGGACCGCCAGCGCCGTGACTAGCCAGGCCATCGTATGACGCCTGCGGAACAGCCCCAGCAGCAGGGACGTGACGATGCTATCCCACACGCAGATTCTCTCCCAAAAGGCTTGCATAATTTACCAAAAAGCGCGGAAGGCCCCGCGCTTTAGCGCAGGGGATGGATAGCGCAGGGGAGCGCAGGGGATGGATAGCGCAACGTCTTTCCGCAGACGTTCTCTTTCCGCAGACGTTCTCTTTCCGCGTTTAAGTCTGTGCTTGCTGGGGGATAATTCCCTCAGCACCTTGAAAACGAGTGTTCCTGCGGTTGTCGGTAACGAAGCGTTAATCCCACCGACGTAAAACACTTGGGGTAGTGCCGTAAATAAGTCCTTAAATAAGTCCTTTGGACAGTTGCAATGGGGCAACATTGCATGGGTTGAGATACCCTAGAAGCCCCGCGATTTATCGCTGGGGAGTTGTCACAGCTTTCGCCTATATCATCGGCGAATGCAGAAAAATCCACAGGTTGCCTGCGCTAAGAGACTGTATAAAAAGGAGGACGGGGTCCCCCCGCCCTCCTCTCTTGCCCCCGCCCTTTTCCCCTGCGTCCATACTTTTTATACAGTTTCTAAACGAGACGTTATTCATATTTCGGTAGTGGTTTCAGCCAAAGGGGAGCCGGCGCGGCAGTCTTGATGCTTCAGGCCGACCCAACGCTGATGCCGGTTTGAAGTCCATTGACTTACTGATTTCCGCCCGTGCTTCAAGAAGCCGCCGCGCCGGGTCTGCCCTGGCGATGACGCAGCGCATGATCTCGGCACCTCATGCGTGATGCTCTCGCTGAAGCCTTCCACAGCGGTCTTCACCGCATCCCCAGCCTTCTATACAGCCTCCGCGAGTGTTCCAACAAAGCCGTGAGAGCCGCTGGTGATCAGCACACCTTCTCCGTAGGTCGAGTACGAGCTGACTGTATTGGGACACGACCTGCCGGCTCCTATCCTCCCGCTCTAGACATAGATCGTGCAGAATGTGAGCGGATTTTAGCCACAAGGCAGCGTCGCCGGGGCGTGTTCCTTGATGTTGCGGGAAATCAGTTGCCTGAGTGTGAACTAGGCAACAGTTATGCCTGTTTGTATCCGCGTCTAGAGAGCAGTCTGCCCGGCGAAAAAAGAATCAACGCACCCTTGACAGGCTATATCTAGTGTGATATACTAGAAATCCACACAAGATGTAGGCGAGACGTGTCCAAGGAAGTTGAGGGAACAAAGCCCCTGTGAAGTGCCCGTACTGCGGCCATGACAACGACGCCGTGCTGGACTCCCGGCCGATGCGCGACGGCGAGGCGATTAAACGACGCCGCGAGTGCAAGCACTGCGAGCGGCGCTTCACCACGTTCGAGACCATCGAGGAGATGCAGCTCACGGTCGTCAAAAAGCCGGACCGCGACGGCCATCAGCGCCGCGAGCCGTTCGACCGGAACAAGCTGTTGCGGTCCCTGCGCGTGGCCTGCCAGAAGCGCCCGATCTCGGAAGAGACGCTGCAAGACATCGCCGACGACATCGAGCGCACGCTGACCAACCGCCTGGACAAAGAAGTCCCGTCCTCGGAGATCGGCGAGATGGTCATGGAGAACCTGCGCCGCATTGACCAGGTCGCCTATGTGCGGTTTGCGTCCGTGTACCGCCAGTTCGAGGACGCTACCCAGTTCCGCGACATCGTGAACCTGCTCAAGAAGCAGGGCAGTCGTATGCGAAAAGATTAGCCGAAAGATTAGAATAGAACAATAGGAGACAGCATGGCAGAGCGAAGCAACGGGAAAAAGAGCACGTCCGGGACGACCCTGGACCTTATGGGCGAGGAGGAACCGGCCCCGCCGCGCGCCGCGCGCAAGGCCGCCGCGCCGGCCCCGGCGCAGGCCGCCCCCGCCGAAACCGGCGGTGCCCTCTTCGGCGGTGACGAAGTGGATTTAGACGCGCGCCACCCCGCCGATGTCCCCGTCGGCAACTTCCCCGCCCCGTCCCAAATTGCTCAGGCCGCCCCGGCGGATGCCGACGCCGGCGACCCGTTCGCTGAGGATGACCCGTTCGAGGACACCGTGATGGCCCGGATGCTGGCCGACGAGCCGGCCCCGCTGGCCAGCCCCCTGCGGGCCGCGCGGGAGGAGTTCAACCTGCGGACCGACGACGAAGCCCCGCCCGTGGAGGAACTGCCGGCGGAAGATGCCCCCGCTTCTCTCATCGTGGAAGCGGCCCCGGTTATGGAGGCCATCACCGACCCCGTCACTGAACCTGCCGTGGAGGCCGTTGCCGAACCCGATCTGGAAGCCTTTGCCGAACCCGTGGCGGCGCCCGAAGTTGAACAGAAGGTAGAACAAGAGAAGCCAATGCCCCCCACTTCACCCGCTCCTGCGGCCAAGCCGACTGCCCCACCGAAAACGGCAGCCACAAAAAATGCCAAAACGAACGCGCCCGGCCTGACGATCCCGCGCCGCTATACCCAGCCCGGCCAGGACGTCTGGAGCAACGTCGAGTGGGAATTGCGCACCGCCAGCATCGTCGGCAGCGACGGCACGGTCGTCTTCGAGCAGAAGGGCGTTGAAATCCCCAAAGCCTGGTCGCAGCTCGCCACCAACGTCGTCGTCTCCAAATACTTCCGGGGCCAGATCGGCACACTGGAGCGCGAATACAGCGTCAAGCAGCTCATCGGCCGCGTCGCCGACCGCATCTTAGAGTGGGGCAATCAGGGCGGCTACTTTGCCACCGACGCCGACGCGGACGCCTTCCACGACGAGCTGCGCTTCATCCTCCTGCACCAGTACGCCGCCTTCAACAGCCCCGTCTGGTTCAACCTCGGCTGGTCGGGCCGGAAGCAGGCGGCGTCGGCCTGTTATATCAATGAGGTGGACGACACGATGGAGTCCATCCTCGACCTTTACAAGACCGAGGGGATGCTCTTCAAAGACGGCAGCGGTTCGGGTTTGAACCTGTCCACTTTGCGTTCTTCCAAAGAACCGCTGGAAGCCGGCGGCAGGTCCAGCGGGCCGATCTCCTTTATGAAAGGTCTGGACGCCTCGGCGGGCAGCATCAAAAGCGGCGGCTCGTGTTTGGCGCCCTGGACCCGCGTCTACACCGAGCGTGGTCCTGTTGCCGTGAGCGATCTCGTGGGGAAAGACTTTATCGCGCTCAGTTATGACCCGCCCGCCGGTCGCTTCAAGGCCAAGCGCGCCCAGGCCTGGCACGCCGGGACTAAGCGCGTCGTGCGCCTGACCACGGACAAGGGGCAGTTCGACCTGTCCTACGATCATCCTGTGCGGCTTGCGGACGGGCGTTACGTCCCCTGTGAACAGATCCGGCCCGGCCAGTCCCTGTTCCACTGCAAAGTGGACGAGCAGATGGGGTATGTGCGCGTCGGCCTGCGTAGAGGCCGCCGTGACAGTGAACACCACCGCAGGCTGCACCAGTTGATTGCGGAGGACGTGCTCGGCTGGGATTTGCACGGGATGTCCCTGCATCACTGCGACGCGGACAAGCACAACAACGACCCGACTAACCTCAGCCTGATGGCACAGGCCGATCACGCCGGCCTGCACAGCCGGAGCCAAACGGCGGAAGGGAGCCACGTCTTCCAGAACCGGCGGTTCAGCCCCACCGGACAAGACAACGGCATGGCGGTTGGGTCCGCCTTCTGGCAGGATACGGAGAAGGCGGATCGCTACCGGCAGGTACAGGGCCGTGCCCTGCGTGAGTCCGGGCGTGCTCCCAAGATGCACACCGATGCGATGCGGGCCAAGATGCTCAACAAGGCTTATGCGGTTCTGAGTGAAGGACTGTCCGTGGATACCCCCGAAGACTATTTCCACGGGTGCATCCGAATCGGACGCCGATGCCCAAGCAAAGCGCAGTTCCTGGACGCCGTGCAGAACAATTTTGGCGGGTATGAGGCGTTCCTTGCGGAACTAAAAGTCCACAATCACCGCGCCATCTCCGTCGAAACCCTCGGCGTCATGGACGTTTATGACGTGGAGGTGGACTGCCCGACGGCTGACGACAAATCACCGCAGACAGGACACAACTTCGTCATCTGGCCGGATGACTCCCGGTTTGGAACGGGCATCGCCGTGGCGAATACCCGACGCGCGGCGTGTATGCGCGTCCTAGACATTGACCACCCGGACGTCAAGGAGTTCATTGACTGCAAGAAGGACGCCGAGGAGAAGGCCCACGCGCTCATTGACGCCGGCTACTCCGGCGCGTTCAACGTCGCGGGCGGCGCTTACGACACCGTGCCCTTCCAGAACGCCAACCACAGCGTCCGCGTCACCGATGCCTTCATGCAGGCGGTCGAGGCCGACGCCGCCTGGGACACCAAGTTCCGCCTGTCCGGCAAGACCGCCGAGACCTACCGCGCCCGTGACCTGATGCGCGGCATCGCCGAAGGGACGTGGGTCTGCGGAGACCCCGGAATGCAGTACGACACCACCATCAACGGCTGGCACACCTGCGCCGACACCGACCGCATCTATGCGTCAAACCCGTGCTGCATCACAGCGGACACGCTGGTCGCCGTTGCGGATGGCCGCAATGCTGTCGCGATCAAAGACTTGGTCGGCTCGGAAGTCCCCGTTTACGCCCATGACCATGCGACGGGCCACACAACCATCTCCCGCATGTGGAACATCGGCATCAAGCGGGAGAGTGCGCCGGTTCATCGGGTCACACTGGACGACGGCTCAAGCTTCCGCGCGACTGACGACCATCTGATCATGTTGCGTGACGGCTCCTACCGCATGGTGCGCGACCTCAATCCAGGCGACTCTCTGATGCCGTTCCATTCCAAAGTGCTAACGCCGGCGAAGACACGGACGAAGCGGCGCTACTACTGGACAGGTCGTTCCTGGAAGCCGCAGTATCGCGCCGTGTGGGAGTACGCCTACGGCTCTCAGCCGGACGGCTACCACATCCACCATCGCAACTTTGACGCCTTAAACGACACCCTGGAAAACCTGTCGCTGATGATCGCTGCGGAACATCAGGCTTTGCATGGCGAGAAGATGCGGGGCGACAACAACCCCGCTCGCCGCCTGATGACCGAAGAGTGGCGGCGCAACATCGGCGAGGCAGTGCGCGGCGAGAAGAACGGCAACTATGGCCGAACTCACTCGGAGGAGACGCGCCAGGTGATGCGCCAGAAGGCGGCGGTGCGCTGGAGCAGTGAGGAAGAGCGTGCGCGCTCCGGTGCCTCCATCAAAGCGGCTCTGGCACAGACCAAAGCGGAAGGCCGCCCGGTCGGACGCCCGGCAGGGGAGCGGTACGAGCGCTGCTGTCCCGTGTGCCGGGACAACTATGTGCCTCGGCGCGTCGAGCAGATTTTCTGCTCCGACGCCTGCCGGTGCAGCCCGATGGGACGTCAGATGAGCGGCGAGAAAATCTGGGCGCAGAACCGTGGGCGGACGCTGTCCGCCGAACACCGCGCCAGACTCAGTGCCAGCGTCAGTGCCGCTAGCGATCCCGAAACCAAGCGCCGCGCCGCGCAGACCAGCCACCGCAACACGGCACTGAAAGCCGCGCGCCTGCTGATGGACAATGGCGTTGTGCCTTCTCTGGAAGCTTGGGACGCCCTGCGAGCTGAAGCGCGGGCTTTTGGGGCTAGCCGTGTGCCGACGGCGGCTACCGTGCGGCAGCACTTCGCCACCGACGCCGATCTACAAGAAGAAGCGGCTTTGTACAATCACAAAATCGTTACGGTCGAGTTCTGCGGCCACGAGGATGTCTATGACGGCACGGTGGACACCCATCATAACTTCGCCATCCTGACCTCATCGGAGGCATCCTGCGCGGAGGGCGCTCAGAACTACTCCGGCATCTTCATCCATAACAGCGAGTTCATGTTCCTGAATTCGACGGCGTGTAACCTGTCCTCGCTGAACCTGATGAAGTTCCGGCAGGAGGGCACGGGCGCGTTCGACACCGAATCGTTTGAGCACGCCGTCGCGGTGATGATCACCGCCCAGGAGATCGTCGTCGGCTTCGCATCCTACCCGACGCCCAAGATCGAGCAGCGCTCGCACGAGTACCGGCCGCTCGGCCTGGGCTACGCCAACCTCGGCGCCCTGCTGATGGCGGCCGGCCTGCCCTACGACAGCGACGCAGGCCGGGCCTATGCCGGGGCCGTCACCGCCCTGATGACGGGCCGCGCCTACCACCAGTCCGCCGCCATCGCCCGCGACTGCGGCGGGCCGTTCTCCGGCTTCGCCCCCAATCGCGCCTCCATGCTGCGCGTCATGGGCAAGCACCGCGCGGCCGTGGACGACATCAGCCCGGCCCTGATCCCCGACACCCTGCTCGCCGCCGCCCGCACCGCCTGGGACGAGGCCGTCGCGGAAGGCCAGGCGTCCGGCTACCGCAACGCACAAGCCTCCGTACTCGCGCCGACGGGATGCCTCGTTGCCGGGTCGCTCGTTGTCACAGATCGGGGCGTCATCCGCTTGAACCGGCTCGGCGATGTGGACGGCGCGCAGTGGCAGGACGTCGGCTTCAGCGTTCTGACCGATGAAGGCCGGCGGCAGGCGACCAAGTTCTACGTCAACGGGCGGGACCAGACGCGCCGCGTCACCACCCACTGCGGCTACGCCATCCAGGGGACGCCCAAGCACCGCGTCAAAGTCGTAAATCCCCAAACAGGCCAATGGGACTGGAAACGGTTCGCGGACATCGCCGCCGGCGACATCGTCCCGCTCTCGCTGGGACAGATGATCGGCGCGGCCCAGGCCGTCGCCCTGCCGCCGCTGGGCGAGGAATACTGGACCGGCGACTACGCGACCCGCGTCCCGCGCACGATGACGGCGGACCTGGCCGAGCTGATCGGCTACTTCATGGGTGACGGCTCGATGCACTCCAAAGGCCCGCGATTTTGCGTGGCGAACACGGACCTAGACGTTGCCGAGCGCGTCAAGGTCCTGGTCAAATCCCTGTTCAACCTGGACGCCCATCTCACGCCCCAGCAGGGGTACTGCGAAGTGGCGGTGCATTCCGTGCCGCTAACCCTCTGGTGGGAAGCGTGCGGCTTCAGCAAGGCCGCGCCCGGCCCGGACCATTCCGGCAAAGGCTACCTGCCGCGCATCCCCGATGCGATCCTCGCGACCAACGATCCCGCCGTCTACGGCGCGTTCCTGCGCGGGCTTTATGAGGCGGACGGCACGGTGACAGGCGGCATCCCTTGCTGGAGCACGGTCCACCGCGAGTTCTCCGACGAGGTCAAGACACTCCTGCTGGCCCTGGGCGTCCCCACCACGACGCGCCGGACTGTGGCTGGATGGAGCCGGTCGCCCATCTATGTGCTGCGGCTCCGTAACGCTTCCTACACAGGGCGTTACCTGGCGGCAGTGGGTTTCATGGGGGCGCGCAAAGCCGAATCCGTCAGCCGAGGCCAAAGTGAGCAGACGGCCCGCCACGATTATGTCTATCTGTCCCCGGCTGTGCTTCGCGAACTCCTGCCCCGGAGTGGGGAACTCGCCAATGCCCTGCTTCTCGCCATGAAGCGGCACGAGGGGACGATCACACGCCGCGCCGCCCAAGCGCTTCTGGAACGAACCGGCGATTCCCGGCTCGCCCACGCCCTGCGTTTCTTCTATGACGCCGTGACGGCCAACGAAGACGGCGGCGAGCAACTCACCTACGACCTGTCCGTGCCCGGCAACGTCACCTACGTCGCCAACGGCTTTGTTAGCCACAACACCATTGGCTTCCTGATGGACTGCGACACGACCGGCATCGAGCCGGACATCGCCATCGTCAAGTACAAGTCACTGGTCGGCGGCGGCATGATGAAGATCGTCAACCAGACCGTCCCCGAAGCGCTCCAGCGCCTGGGCTACGATGAGGCGCAGGTCGAGGGCATCCTCAAGTTCATTGACGAGCACGACACGGTCGAGGGCGCTCCCGACCTCAAGCCCGAGCACCTGCCCATCTTCGACTGCGCCTTCCGCCCCATGAACGGCACGCGCTCGATCCACTACCGGGGCCACATCAAAATGATGGCCGCTGCCCAGCCCTTCATTTCGGGGGCCATCAGCAAGACCGTCAATGTCCCCAATGACGCCACGCCGGAGGACATCGCCGAGACGTATCTGGAGTCCTGGAAGCTGGGCATCAAGGCCGTCGCCATCTACCGGGACGGCTCCAAGCGCACCCAGCCGCTGAACACCAGCAAGGAGAAGCCCGCCGAGAAGACCGGCGCTGCGGCTCCCCCGGCGGAAGACACGGCGGCTCCCCTGACCCCGCCGAAGGCCGTCCGCCGCCGGCTGCCCGACGAGCGCGCGGGCGTCACCCACAAGTTCAGCATCGGCGGCCACGAGGGCTACCTGACCGTCGGCCTGTACCCGGACACCAACCAGCCCGGCGAGATCTTCATCCGCATGTCCAAGGAAGGCTCCAGCATCTCGGGCCTGATGGACAGCTTCGCCACGGCGATCTCGCTGGCCTTGCAGTACGGCGTCCCGCTCTCGACCCTGGTGGACAAGTTCATCCACTCCCGCTTCGAGCCGTCCGGCTTCACCGGCAACAAAGAGATTCCCATGGCGAAGTCCGTCATGGACTACATCTTCCGGTATCTCGCCCTGCGCTTCTTGCAGAAGGAGGACCGCCACAACGTCGGCCTGCTCGCCGACCAGGACGACTCGGCCTACGCCGCCCCCGCCCCGGCCAAGCTCCCGGCCCCGCCGCCCGCGCACGACGCCAACAGCGGCAGCCTGAGCAACGGGAACGGCAAGAACGGCAACGGCCCCGTCTCCAAGAGCGGGGGCGGCGACCTCGCCCACCTGGCCGAAAGCAACACGGCGGCCATCACCGACCACGAGCGCGAGATCTACCGGATGCAGTCCGACGCCCCCCCCTGCCCCGAATGCGGCGCTATCACCATCCGCAACGGCGCCTGCTACCGCTGCATCTCCTGCGGCACCAGCTTAGGCTGTTCGTAAAGCTACTCGACTTTGCCCATTCTGTTATGCCCCGGTAGCCGGAACTGCCGGGGCTTTTCCTTCCTCACAAATGCCAGATCAACTCCTCAGCCAAAAATTAAATGGCCCCGCTGGACATGGCGTGACTCCGGCTGGTGGTTTGCGGTGTTCGGGGCAGTCTTTGGTGCGGTTGTATATGTTCAGCCTGCCACGTCAAGACATCCATTCTGGGTGCGTCTTGGTATCAGTCTCGGTTGGTTTGCGTTATCGTGCATCCTGCTCTTAGCGGTTGAACATCTGTTCAAAACCTGTTTGGTCATCATCAGTAGATTACGGGCTTACAATAGCCTGTATGATGTCGCCGAGCAGCAAGCCCGACAAATCGCAAGAGCGCAGGAAACCATTCTGGAACTGTCTCAGGAGTTGACGAGCGGCAGAAGGTTTGAGATTGAGAAGACCCTTTACTACGATAAGACATTGTACGTCGTACTCAGGAAGAAAAGGGGCGCACGTCTGGAAGTTGGACATAGGGTAAGAGTTATTGACACCCAAGACGGTGGTATAATGGGGGTGTTTGAGGTGAATGAAGTTCGTTCGGATGGATACCGGGCACGCCAGACTGGCGATGTAGACCCTATTTGGCTGGGTTTCGCTCATCAGAACGACAAGGCAGAGACTTCTGCGCCGCCCAACACGATTGCTCTTCTCATGCTAGGGGATCAAGACAATGATTAGTGAACAGCCGCTACACTCAACATCTCTGGCACATAGCAGAGAACAACTCGTGGGTCGAGTTGCAAACATCCTCAATGCTAAGGAATTAGTAATCAACATTGGAGCCAACAAGGGTGTTGTTCCAGGGATGAAGTTTGCCGTGATGGCTGAGTCCCCGATGCCGGTAAGTGATCCAGAAACGGGTGAAGTGCTGGATACAATAGATCGTGAGAAGGTGAGAGTTGAGGTAATCGAAGTCAGAGAAAAAATCTCCATCTGTCGGACATTTAGAACAAGAGAAATTCCTGCGGGTTTTCTCTACGGCGGTGCTTCTGCTTTTAGCGGGTTTGCGGGAGCATTCGATCCCCCTAAAGTCATTGAAGAAGACCTGAAAGTGCAAACTGCTTCACTCCCCCCGCCGCTTCCTCTAGAAGAGAGCTACGTCAAGATCAAAGATCGCGCGATCCAAGTGTCTTAATGTGGCTGCGGCCTTGCTGTGCAGAAAGCCCTGCGCGATTGCGTTGTGGCTTGTTAACTGCAAAATAAACTCTATGCTCCAGAGTCAGCCTGTCTTCTGCGGCGACAACCTCCAAAAAGTGCGCGAACTGCCGGACGAGTGCGTTGACCTGGTCTACATTGATCCACCATTCAACATGAAAAGGGCCAGCGGGGTCTGCGCCCCGCCGGCCTTCTTGCCTTCCAAAGTGGGTCTTGTCAGGACCAGGTTCGCAGGATGGCGTCAATGCGCGCGAGTTCGTCGGCGCTGAACGTGAGGTTGTCCAGGGCGGCGATGTTCTGCTGAACCTGCTCAACGGTAGACGCCCCAATCAGGGCGCTGGTGACGGCGGGCAGCCGCAGGGTCCAGGCCAGCGCCATCTGGGCCAGCGTCTGACCGCGTTCTTTGGCGATGTCGTTAAGCTGCCCCAGCCGGTCCCAATGGCCCTTTTCTTGCTCCTGACGCCACCAGCGCTGGCCGTCCTCGCCGCGCTTGCCCTGGCGCGAGTCCGGCGGCAGGCCGTGGAGGTAGCGGTCGGTCAGCGTGCCCCCGGCCAGCGGGCAGAAGGCGATGACCCCCGTGCCGTGAACGGTCGTGTGCGGGAGCAGGTCCGTCTCGATGCCGCGACCGAGCATGTTGTAGTAAGGCTGCTGGATGGTGATCGGCGCCCAGTCGTGCCGGCGGCAGACCTCGACCGCCTGGGCGTAGCGCGCCCCGGAGTAGCTGCTGACGCCGACATACAGCGCCTTGCCCTGCCGGACGATCAGGTCGAGCGCGCCCAGCGTCTCCTCCAGTGGGGTCTCGCTGTCAGGCCGGTGGTGGTAGAAGATGTCCACATACTCCAGCCCCAGCCGCTGGAGCGACTGGTCGAGGCTGGCGACGAGGTACTTCTTGCTGCCCCCATCGCCGTAAGGGCCGCTCCACATGCCGTAACCGGCCTTGGTCGAGATGATCAGCTCGTCGCGCGGCATGTCTTTGAGTATCTCGCCCACCACGCGCTCGCTGTTGCCGGGCGGCGGCCCGTAGTTGTTCGCCAGATCGAAGTGCGTGATGCCGCTGTCAAACGCCGTGTACATGCACCGGCGGCAGACGTCTTCCATGCCCGGCTCGCCCAGCGCCTGCCAAAAGCCGAGGGAGATGAGCGGCAGCGTCAGTCCGCTCTCCCCGCAGCGGCGGAAAGCGGCGTTCTCATAGCGGTCGGGCGCAAATGCGTGTGTCATAAGGGTGTTGTCTCTCCTATGATGCCGCTGTTCGCCGCTCGCTCCCCGATCTCCTTCCATCCCGCAATCGAATGGAGATTCGCCTTGCCCGACTTGACGAAACCGCGTCGTGACGCAGCGGCTTGTGTCACAGTGTCACATTGCCGAGGGGAAAGACTTCTGGGTGCGCGACCTGCCCAAGACCGAGCAAGAACTGCGGCGCTACCCGCCGTTTGAGTTCGAGAACTGGGCCGTGACTGCCCTCAACACCGTCATCAGCAACGGCCATGCCATCGCCAACCGCGCCCAGGTCGGCGACATGGGCATTGATGGACGCATTTACCCCGCCAGCACGGTCAAGGAGAAGAACAATGGTCAAGGAGAAGAACATCGGCTATGACCTGTTCGGCGAGACCGACCGCTGGTATCCCGTACTGGTAGACGCTATGGCAGGCGCGGCTTTTTCACCTTGATATCGCGCCAGGCGGTGTAGATGGCGAGGACGGTGAGGGCGCCGCCGAGGCATATCCAGGTCCCGGCGCGGGGCCAGTGGCCCAGCGCGAGGTAGGAAACGGCCAGAAGAAGCCACAGCCCCAGCGCCCTCGGCAGGGCCTTTTTGATGATTGCCGGGAGCATCAGGGGTTGTCCTAAGCGATGGCGGCTTCTTCGACTTCTTCGGCGGCTTCGAGCGGGGCTTCTTCAGCGGCCTCGGTCGGCGGCTTGCCGTTGCCGGCGGCGATGGCGTGGAGGACGCACTCCTGCTGCGCCTGCTGGGCGTCGTCCGCCATCCCCAGGCGCTGGCTGTGCTCCAGGCGGCCTCCCGCGTCGGAGGTCTCGGTGAGCACGTCTTGCAGGAGGTCCAGGCGGCCCTTCGTGTAGTCCTGCTCGCCGCTGAGGACGTGGATCAGCCACCGATCCCCGCGCGGCGGGGCGGAGCGGGGCGGGGGCGGGGCGGGGCGGTGCAGGGTGGACTCGAGGATCGTTTCGGGGAAAACGACGTAGCGGCTGCAAAAGCGCCGGTCCGTGCCGAAGCGGCCGGACAGGATGTACAGCCGCTGCCGTCCCAATGCGCCGATGGTCCAGCGGGCGGCCAGCGCGGGCAGCAGCAAGTCCAGGCTGACGAGGCCCGGCTCCTGCGCGGCGCGCGCCTTGTGGGGGGAATTATTATTCAAATTAGTATTCATAAAGAACGTGTCAGGAAACTGCCGCCTCAAGGCGACAGAGGAATCAAAGATTTTCAATGACACCCTGTCTGCCGAAGGCTCTGGTTTCCTTCTCCTTTCGTATCAAGTATTGACTATATGAGAGTAAAATGGGTATAATAACCCTGTCGTGAAACTCACCGCACAAGTTAAACTGGTCGTCACCAAGTCGCAGGCAAAAGCCTTGAAAGAGACGCTTGCCCGTGCCAATGCCGCCTGCAACAGCATCAGCGAATGGGCGTGGCAGAACCAGACGTTCGGGCAGTACGCCCTGCATAAAGGAACGTACTCGGCGACCCGCGCCGCCTTTGACCTCGCCGCGCAGGTGGTCGTTCGGTGCAACGCCAAAGTCGCCGACGCCTATAAACTGGACAAGAGGGTTCAGCGCACGTTCAAGCCTGACGGCGCGATTGCCTACGACGACCGCATACTTCGATGGTATGTTGACAAGGGTGAAGTCTCTATTTGGTCGATCACTGGCCGCTTGCGTCTGCCTTTCGTCTGCGGTGACTATCAACGCGGTCTTCTTGCCTTTCAGCAGGGCGAAAGCGACCTTGCCTTTCACGGCGGCAATTTCTTCCTGCTGACGACCTGCAACCTTCCCGACCCGCCGCTCATGGAGACGGACGGCGTTCTTGGCGTTGACCTCGGCATTGTCAACTTGGCGACGGACAGCGAAGGCCGCGCCTATTCGGGTGATGCCGTCAAAGCCGTCCGCAGACGCGCCCGACGTATCCGCGCACTTTTGCAGAGCAAAGGAACGAAGAATGCCAAGCGTCACTTGAAACGCATGGGCAGGCGCACGGCGAACTATCAACGCTGGCTGAATCACAACATCAGCCAGCAACTCACGCAGAACGCGCTTTCCTCTCGAAAGGCACTCGCAATGGAGAACCTTCAGGGTATCCGTGAGCGAGGCAACGGCTTCAACCGAGAGACGAGATGGCAACTCGGAAACTGGGCATTCTTTCAACTTCAACAGTTCGTATGCTACAAGGCAAAACGGGCAGGCATTCCCGTGACGTTCGTTGACCCGCGCAACACGTCCCGAACCTGCCACGCCTGCGGGCATTGTGCTAAGGAGAACCGAAAGAGCCAAAGTGTTTTCCAGTGTCTTTCTTGTGGCCGCGTTGCCAAAGCCGACGAAAATGCGGCCTTGAACATCGCGGCACGGGGCGAAGTAAACCGCCCTATTGATGCACCCGCTCTCGGGTAGTGTCAAAGCCGCCCTCTTTAGGGGGCGGTCGTTTACATGGGTGTCCAGACGCAGGGCCATGCCGGATAGTCGGCGGCAGCGCTTGACATATTATACCCGGCCGGGGCGTCATTCCGGTTTGAGGAGCGATGGACGGGGCGTTTTTGCTCTCGGTGGGGGCGGAACTCGGTTGAAGGCAGGTTCGCGAACGTGCTGCGAGCAGGAATAGGAAGATAGAGGAATAGGAACGGGTCGCGGCGGATAATCTATGGGCCGATTGTCCCACAAGACCTGGCTGGCATCGGTGGATGGCGACGATAAAGCCCCGGCAGGTGTCAAACCCTGCCGGGGTCTTTTCTGTTGGGGGAGGCGGGCTGCTTCGGTCTCAGATTCGGTCTCAACCGGCGCGCGCCATCAATCATGTAGCGGAAGTCGCGGTCCTTGCCTTCTTGCGCTTGGCGGCGACGACCAGCCCGCCCAGCCCCAGGGCCAGCAGCAGGCCGAAGGAAATCGTCGTGGACGCTTCGGGCACGGCAGCCGGGAAGAACGTCAGGTCGAGCGTCACGTTCTGGCCCGGCTGAAACGTCAGGTTTCTGAAGTTAGCGAAGATGTCCGTGGAGTCCAGCGTCACCTGGCTCCTGTCGAGGCCGGTCACGTTCGTCGCCGGGTCAATGCTGAAGCCGGTGATGGTGGTGGGGGAGCTGCCCGTCTCCGAAACAACGAAGCCGTTGAAGCTTTCGGAGGTGGAAAAGTCCAGCGCGGAGAAGGATGGGGCGAGGGAGAACTGAATCTGGGTGGGCGTGACGACCGTGATGATGCCGGAGGTGTCGGTGAAAGTGGCGCCGGTTGGGGTGACGGTGCGCGTGCCGTCATTTTCGACAACCGTGGTCGTATCCGGGAACCGCTGGGTCACCTGGACCGGCTGGCCAGTGAAGCCCTGGGCGGCGGCGGGACGGGCGGCGGCCAAGCCGAGGGCCGCCAAGGCCGTAAGCGACAAGGCGCTTCGAGAAGAGCGAGAAGAAAGGGTCATGTCGCGTGTCCTTTTAAGCGTGGAGAAAGACGGAAAACTCAAGACAAAGGCCCGATCTCCTGCGGTGGGGAGCGTGCGGGCCGCCGGGGACGATTCCCGGCCACATCACAGTCATTCTACCCGAAGAAGGCTGAATTCCAACAGAAATTTATCTCAGCATTGCGCGGGCATCTTCGGGAAGGATTGCGCCGAATGCTCTGCCTCCCGCAGCAGGCGCTCCGACGCGGCAAGCAGTATGTTTTCCCATTTCCTTTCGGCATGGCGGCATTCGCTTTTCGGGCGATCCTGTTCCCGCTAGTGCCTCTTTAACAGACCTGTTGTGCCTCGTTCTTAGCACGTAGGGGCGAACCAAGGGAAGCTTATAAGGGAAGCCTATTCCGGCCAGTTCTCCCAAAGTACCTGGCCCGGCTTCAAGTCCGCCGCTTGCAGCGCGTCACCCAGAACGGCGAAGGCGGCGGGGCCGGGCAGCGTGCCGATGACTTCGCTCTCGACGACGGACGTGCCGAGGGCGCGGGCGCGTGCCGTGACATGCCGAAAAACGGCCAGCAGGGGCGACTCGGCGGGCCGGGTCAGGTTCATCGAAACCTGCGTCAGACCGCGCGAGGGGAGCCGCAGGCCCAGAGCGCGGACGCCGGGCAGGGCCGGCAGGGCGCGCAGCTCGCGGGCGACGGCGCGGGCGACGGAAAGGTCGGGGGTGGCGAGGACGACGTTATAGGCAATGAGCGGCCCCCGCGCGCCCACGACAGCGGCTCCGGCTGTGGGGTGGGGGACGGCAGGCCCAAAGTCCGGCGTCAGTGACCGGAAGGCTTCCTTGCGGACAAATGGCAGGGAATGGCCCTTGGGTGCGGCGGCCTCATAAAGAAAAACGGGCAGATCGTGCCGTGCCGCCAGTTCCTGCCCGACCTCGCGGGCCAGCGCGGCGCAGTCGGCCAGGGTCAATCCCGCAAGCGGCACGAACGGCAGCACGTCTAAAGCGCCCAGACGCGGGTGAACGCCCTGATGACGGCTCAGGTCAATCCGCGCAACGGCGGCGGCGGCGGCGGCCAGCGCGGCGGCGCGAGCCTCATTGGGAGGGCCGACGAACGTCACCACTAGGCGGTTGTGGTCCGGGTCGGCACTCCAGTCCGCCAGCCGGATGCCGGGCGTCTCGCGCACTGTGTCCACAATGGCCGCCACGGCTTCGGGCCGGCGCCCCTCGCTGAAGTTGGGGACACACTGGATCAGCATGGGCTAAGGGCTGGGCGCCGTGTGGTGATAACTTTGGTCAAAGCCCTGGACGAAGCCCTGCCGGAACTCCGGGCTGGCGATGGCGATGACGACCAGCAGCAAGGACAGGGCCAGAAAGACCGTGCTGATGATGCCCAGAATCTGGCCCGCGTTGGCCGACCCGCGCTCGTTCGGGTCCGCCTCCCCGCGATCAATCGCCGTGACCGCGTTGCCGCCCATGACGGCGGCGACCGGCCCCAGCAGGTTGCAGACCAGCAGGCCGAGGATGCCCAGGGTCAGGATCAGCCCGCCGTTGACCGAGCGCAGCGGGCGCTGCGGATACGGCGGATATTGCGGGTACTGCCCGCCAGGCTGCGGCGGCCAGGGGGGTGGCGGCTGTGACATGTCGGTTCCTCCGGGGGTTCGCGGCGGGGCCGGGCCGCTAGGCGGGCGGCGCGAAGCGCAGAAAGGTGATGCGCGGGTCATCGGTAGACGTGACTTCCAGCACCTCGTCCACGTTCACCTCGTCGCTAATCAGCCCCCGCGCGTTCTTGTGGTAGACATGGACCGGGTGGGTGATCGCGTGGGTGAACGAGTCGGCGGTTTCGCCGCCGACGATGATCTGGATCGCGCCCTCCCCGCCGCCCTTCTCCTCGAACGAGATACTGACGAGCGGCTGCCCTTCCAGCGCGAATTCCGGGTCGCTCTGCGGATCGTGAATCAACTCAAGCGTCGCCCGTTCCCCAGAGCGGGTCCGACTGAACTCGTCAAAATACGTCTTCCATTCGGAACGGGCGATCTCGCGGGTCGGCATGGTATTCTCCTCTGGCGGTCTGGTTCAAGATGCGCCGGCCGGATTCCTGCTTCCTCAGCAGGAATCTTCTGAGGGCAATTGGCTCTTTAGGGAATCCAACCGGCGTGGGGCAGCAAGAACTTCATCGCGCAATCAAACCAGCTTCCCGCTGCTGTCTTAGGCGTAGCCTTTTTCCCTTTCTTCGGCTTGGCGGGGGCCTGCCGGGACGCACCCCGGACCCTGTCCGTGACCGCGCCGACCCCGCCCCTGGCCTTGATCTGGACGCTGTCGCCCTCGATCTGCAAATGACCGGCGGCGTACAGCAACATCGCGCAGGCAAGATGCAGATTGCCTTTAACGGCGGCGATACGGGGCATGAAACGCAACTCCGAGGCACATGCCTCGGAGCCGCTTCTGTTTGTCTAAGCCCGCGCTCCAAGCCCCTCCCTCCCCTCTGCCTCCCGAAAATTTCGCCGCGATTTAACAAAGGGTTAATATCGTCTTAATGCTCCGTCCTCATACTATTACCGGCTTCCGAAAACTGCTCTCGTTTCGAACACTCAGCTCCACCGGGACGCTCGCAAAGCGGCGAAGACTTAATGAAGACTTAACCAAGGCTTAACAGCGTCTTTATGTTAGGCTGTCATAATTCTCCTGTTCCGCCGCAGGCAGGGTTCAGAAACGGGCACCTACTCTCCACCGGGTCACATCGGGCGAGAGGCTGCCGAACCATCATGAACCCTGCACCTGCCCTACAACTTAGCGTGTGCTGCTGACGGCGGCTTGTTCAGCGCCCTTCACCTGCCCCACGCGGTCGAAGTACATGAAAGTCCGTTCTGCCTCATTGGTCACGACCCGTCTCCGCCCGGAGACCTTTCTCGGCCCCGAACAGCACTGTCCGGGGCACTCGTTAGGAGAAAATACATGAACATTTTGAAGAATACCGCAGCCGGCTTAGGCGCCGCCGCCCTCGCCCTGATGCTCGGCGCCAGCGCCCGCGCCGCCAACGTGGTGAACTTCGCCGCTGCCGGCTCGTCCGCGCAGTTCAGCACCTTCACCCAAGCCTTTCTTGATCAGGGCTACACCAACCACTACTCCACGGGCAGCAGCAGCAGCTTCCAGATCGTGGATCCCGGCGCTCCCAATGAGAGCGCCCAGGTCGCCATCTACTGGCAGGGCAGCCCCAGCAACTACCAGATCGCCGTCTTCTACCAGGTGGACTCGACGGTCGGCGTCCGCGCCTTCTTCAACAACGACACCCTGACCGCCTCCGCTACCCCGCCGGCCCCGGCCAACCTCGGCCAGCCTGGTAGTGGCGACGTGATCCCGCCCGCTGAGGTGCTCGCCGCTGTCAATGGCTTCGCCGTCAACGTCGGCGCCACCGACATCACGCCCGAAGATGCCCGCGTCGCCACCGAGCGCACCATTAACCTCGGCTATAACAACACAGGTAACCCGGTGAAGGGTGCCACCAACTCAGGGGTTGCGACCCCGGTCCGCTTCAGCCTGGCTTCCAAGCCGTTCAGCCTGGTGCCCCTGGGTGCCGTGCCGATCGTGGTCTTCATCAACAATGGGCCGTCCTTCGGCACCATCGGGACGGGCGGGACAAACCCGCCGGCCTACAACCTGAACATTGACACCTTCACGCTGGCCGGCTTCCTGAGCGGGCAGTTCAACCGCACCTCCGACCTGATCCTGGCTCAGAGTGCCAACACGAATCCCAATCCCGTCCATGTCTATGTCCGTGAGCCTCTGTCGGGCACCTACAACACGATGGAGTATACCAACCCGGAGAGCCTGGCCAAGCTACGCTTTACCAACGGACGGCAGAGCGGGTCCACCCAGGCCAGCGGCGGCCAGGAGCTGAACGTGTCCGCCACGGCCAATAACCCGCTCAACGAGCCGGCCACTGGCGCTCCCAATGGCGTCGGGGGTGCGGGCCGCATCCGAGCCATTGGCACCGGCCAGCTCGTCGGCGCCGCCAACCGCGACACCGTGGATGCTCTGGGCTACGCCTTTTATAGCGCGGGCACTTTCACGAACCTCAAAAACACCAGCAACCCCCCGGTCGTCATCCCCACCGTCCTGCGCTACCTGACCGTGGACGGGGCGGACCCGATCCAGGACAACTACACCGGCGGCTCGTTGACCAGCGCGACCGTCACCTTCCGCAACATCCGCAACGGCGGCTACCCGCTGTGGTCCATCCTGCGCGTCGTGGAACCGCAGAACGCCCCCAACACCATCACGAACATCGTCACTCAGGCGCAGAACGAGAACAGCGGGACGGATTTCGTCACATTCAACACACTGCGCGTCTTCCGCTCCTACCACCAGACGCCGTTCACTCCGCCTGCCCCTGGTCAAACCGGCCTCGGTACGCCTTCCAACGGCAACAACGGCACCCCAGCCAACGGCGGCGATGTCGGCGGCGCGGTGTTCACAATCAACAATGATGTGAACTACTTTAACGACTTCGGCAGCGAACTGACCAATCAGCGCCAGTAAGACAATCGTGGGGCGCGGGCGGACGGTCCGCCCGCGCCTCCCGGAAAGGGCCGAGATGTACTACGGCTCCCAGCAAGACTCATCTACTCCTCTCGACGTGAAAAGGAACACAAGCACACCATGAACACTTCTCTGAAAGCGACCCTGGCGCTCGGCGCCGCCGGTCTGTCCCTGCTGTCGCTGGCCGGCGCGGCCGGCGCGCAGAGCACCATGCCCGATCCCAACCTGACCACCGTCTTCAGCACCGTCGCCAGCGGCCGCGTCCCCAACTTTACTGGTGCCGCTCTCGGCGTCGGCTTCGACACGAATGGCGGGAACGGCTTTCTGACAAACTCCATGACGGCGGCGACGGCCCAGTCTGTGTTCAATCAGTTCGTGTACGACAGCAGTGCGGCGGGCACGGCTCCCACGGTCGCCGCCGGCAGCACGGCTCAGATCGAGCTTTTCGCGACCAACAACAACATAGCCTCCGGCGCAGCGGCGAACACGTTCAACGCCTTTGCCACCTTGTTCGCCTTCAACCCGAACGCGGCTGCCGGCACCGTGCCGGTGACCGGGCCGGACCTGTTCGGTGCGCCGCAGCAGGTCACGCTGGGCCAAACTGGTGGCGGCTTCTTCAGCGGCGACTTCACCCTGGCGGGTTCCCTCGTCGCCGGCCAGCAGTATGTGCTGGGCGTCACGACCCTCACCGGGAACACGCAGGACTTCGCGACTGTCGCTAGCAGCTCGTTCTCCGTCGCCGGCATCACCAACTCGGCCGACCAGACCATTGACCGGACCAAGTTCGTGACCGATGCCAACGATCAGGGCAGCCCGATGGGGCAGCCCTTCTCAAACCCCGGCGGCAACAACATCGTCGCGTTCCGGCTGCTGGCGGGGACCTCCGCGCCGGTGCCCGAAGCCTCGTCATTCGTCTCGATGGGCCTGCTGCTGGGCCTGGGCGCGGCGTTCGTCGCCTTCAAGCGCCGCCGCTCGGTCGCCAAGTAAGGGACGTGCAGCGACAACCCTGCTTCTGACGGGGCAGGCGGCTACAAAACACTGTAGCCGCCTGCCCCCACATTCACGACAGACGCCCATAGCATGATTACAGAAAAAGAGAACGTCGTCTGCCAAAAGGATATCCCTTATGCCCACTAAATACAACCGGATCAAGGGCGGCTTCACCCTGATTGAACTCCTCGTCGTGATAGCCATTATAGCGATTCTCGCGGCCATCCTTTTCCCGGTTTTCCAGGGCATCCGTGAAAATGCGCGCCGCACCCAGGGGATGTCCAACGCGAAGCAGCTCACCCTGGCGATCACCCAGTACATCCAGGATACCGATGAGCGGCTGCCCATGGCCGGCCACACGGAGAACGACCCCGACCCTCATTGTGAGCAGGCCGAATGGCAGAACGCCATCTATCCGTTCGTGAAGAGCGACGGCGCTTTCAAGGACCCGAACGACAGTGTGCCCACCGGGGGTGCTCCCAACCAGGACCCAAATGCCATCTTGGGCGCGCCCGGCGCCACGCCGATCAGTGCGACCAGCTTTATCATGGGCTATTATGAAACAGATACGGCATCAGACACCATCCATCGCATACCGCATTCACTGAGCGACTTCACCACGCCGACGCAGTTCATCCTACTGCGCGAAGGATTCCGAGGCTTTGAAGGCGGCTATGCGAAGGGCTATAACGTCCCCGACCACGCCGGCAACGTCAGCACGAGCTGGCTGGCCTCCTATGTTGAGACCAAACCCAATGACACGGAGTATATGTTCAACCAGTGCGGCAACAGCGTGATCAACGGAGCTGGCCTGCCCTATCACAAGGCTGGTGAGATCTTCGCCTTTTTGGACGGCCATGTGAAGTTTGCCACCATCAACGCCAATAGTCCGACCGGAGATTTGAACGGCAAATTCCCGCCCTGCCAGTACACCCGGCCCCAGGGCGATGACCCGTCGTGCAGCCCGGCGACGCCGCCGTCCGGCTTCTTCACGCTTTGGCAGCCTGCGCCTGGCTGCAACAGGTAAGGGTGGATAGCGCGATGAGGGGGTGCAAGTGGCCTCTTCATCCGCCGTCGAACAGTGCAGATAACGATCATGCACAGCCCGAGGACTATGATGAGAAGCGTCAACTTAACCCTAGCAATTCTGTGTGCCTCCGGGTTCACACTGCTCGGCGGCTCGGTCAAAGCCGCCGATGTAGTGGACTTCGCTGCCGCCGGCTCGTCCGCGCAGTTCAGCACTTTCACCCAGGCGTTCCTTGATCAAGGCTACGGCAACCACTACTCCCTGGGGAGCAGCAGCAGTTTTCAGATCGCGCCTGCCGTCCCAGCGATCCCCGCTGAGGCCGGGGTGCCCAATCAGAACGCGCAGGTCGCCATCTACTGGCAGGGCATCCCCGGTAACTACCGCATGGCTGTCTTCTACCAGGTGGACTCGACGGTCGGCGTCCGCGCCTTCTTCAACAACGACACCCTGACCGCCTCCGCTACCCCGCCGGCCCCGGCCAACCTCGGCCAGCCTGGTAGTGGCGACGTGATCCCGCCCGCTGAGGTGCTCGCCGCTGTCAATGGCTTCGCCGTCAACGTCGGCGCCACCGACATCACGCCCGAAGATGCCCGCGTCGCCACCGAGCGCACCATTAACCTCGGCTACAGCGTCGGCAACCCCGTCAAGAGCGCACTAAACACTGCCTCAACGGTGTTCCCGGTTCGCTTTAGCCTCAGCACTCGTCCGTTCAGCCTGGTGCCCCTGGGCGCCGTGCCGATCGTGGTCTTCATCAACAATGGGCCGTCCTTCGGCACCATCGGGACGGGCGGGACAAACCCGCCGGCCTACAACCTGAACATTGACACCTTCACTCTGGCTGGCTTCCTGAGCGGGCAGCTCAACCGCACGTCGGACTTCCTGCTGGCGCAGGGCGCAGCACCGGTCCACACCTATATCGGTGAGCCTCTGTCGGGCACCTACAACACGATGGAGTACACCAACCCGGAGAGCCTGGCCAAGCTGCGCTTCACCGCTGGCAAGCAGAGCGGGTCCACCCAGGCCAGCGGCGGCCAGGAGCTGAATGTGTCCGCCACGGCCAATAACCCGCTCAACGAGCCGGCCACCGGCGCTCCCAATGGCGTCGGCGGCGCGGGCCGCATCCGGGTCGTCGGCGATGTCGAGCGCATCAAAGCCGTCGCCAATGATCCCGTGGATGCTCTGGGCTATGCCTTCTGGAGCGTGGGCAATTTCACAGCACAGGCTAATATGCGCTACCTGACCGTGGACGGTGTGGAACCGCTCCAGGACAATTATACCGGCGGCTCATTGACTAGGGCGTTCGTCACCTTCCGCAACATCCGCAACGGCAGCTACCCGCTTTGGAACATCCTGCGCGTCGTGGAACCACAGAACGCCCCCAACACCATCACGAACATCGTCATCCAGGCAGAGAACGAGAACAGCGGGACGAATTACGTCACCTTCAACACACTGCGCGTCTTCCGCTCCCGCCATGTGACACCGTACACGCCGGGCGCTGCCAGCAACGGCATTACAGCCGATGCCAATGGAGGTGCCACAATCGTTCCGGTGGGTATAAGCGGCGAACCGGGCGTGGGCGGCGATGTGGGCGGGGCGGTGTTCTCACTGAACAACGATCTGGATACATTTAACGACTTCGGCGGTGACTTGACGAACCTACGCCAGTAGCAAGAGAGATGCAAGAACTAAACTTAGCGAATGACAAACTGAGGACACCAAGAAGCGCCATTCGTGCCGCTCTGCTCGGCGGCTTGCTCTCGGTTGTGCCAGCCTGCGGCTTCTTGGGGGCGGCGGCGGCACCGACGCCAAAGCCGGTGTCTGCTGGCGACATCGCCCTGCATGGCAGGCACCCGGATGAGAACTGGACGACGCCGACGATGGCGGGGACCCGGCTGAAGCCGCAGACGCCGCTGGTGGCCGAGAAGGACGACCGGCCCACCTTTACGCGCGAAATGGTCTCGGTCGGGTGGCGGCCCTTTGATACGTTCCACCTGTACGTCGTCAAGCCCAAGGGCGTCGCCAAGCCGCCGGTCGTGCTGTACCTGTATGACTACAAGAACGACACCAAACGATTTCTGAACGACGACTACTGCGAGCGCCTCACGCGATCCGGCTGCGCCGCCGTCGGCTTCGAGTCCGCCCTGTCCGCCGACCGCTTCCAGATGCGCCCGATGCGCCAGTGGTTCGTCAGCGAACTGCCGGAAGCGCTGGCCGAGTCCGCCCATGACGTGCAGATGGTGCTGAACTACCTGGGCACGCGCGGCGACCTGGACATGGGCCGCGTCGGCATGTTCGGGCAGGGGTCCGGGGCCAGCATCGCCATCCTCGCCGCCGGGGCCGACCCGCGCATCAAGGCGCTGGACCTGCTCAACCCCTGGGGGAGCTGGCCCGCCTGGCTCCAGAAGAGCGCGGTGATCCCGACCGCCGACCGCCCGCGCTTCACCCAGGCGGCCTTCACCAAGTCGGTCGCGCCCCTGGACCCGGTCGCCTGGCTGCCGCGCCTGGCGGGCCACAAGGTCCGCCTGATCCAAGTCAAGGACGACCCGGTCACGCCGGCCGTCTGTCAAGCCGCGCTTATCAAGGCCGCCCCCGGCGGCACCCAGATCGTTCAGTACGACACCAACCTCGCCGTGTACGGCGCCCTGGGGCACGGCCGGCTCTTCTCCTGGCTCGGCGCCCGTGTCAAAGCCGCCGGCCCGTGAGAGGTTCCTGGCCGATGCCGCCTTACCTGAAATCCCGTGGAAAGGAAAGTTTTCCGATGAAGGACGCGCAGGCGCGGCGTCAGACGGGTGGCGTTCCCGTGCGCCCGGCAGACGCCGTGGCGCCCGCCCCGGCGAGAATGAAGAAATACCGCGACTGGCCCTTCTACCCACGGTTCCGGAGCGACTGTGCCGAGGCAGCGGCGGGCGACGTGCTGGTGACGCCGCCGGTGGCCGCTGCGATCTTGGGGTACTCGAAGGTCCGCATCCGCCGCATTCTCGACCAGGAAGATATCCTGTCCTGGGCCTGGTACGAGGCGGACCAGTTCCACGCTTCCGAAGTCTTTGTGTCCGTCCGCAGCCTGGTGCGGTTCGGCCTGAAAAAAGGCCGGCTGGGGAAGTATGAAGACGAGACGCCGCTGCGCGCGGTACTGGATCGGGACGCTTACGAGCAGCTGCGGCAAACGTCAGACCTCTGAGAGAAGTCAACGGCCCTGTCTCACTTGAGTATCGCCGCCCTGCCTTTCGGCGGAACGCCTTCGGGAACGGCATGACAGAAAAGCCCCTGCCTCTCATCCAGAGGCAGGGGCTTTTGATGCAGAAAGGACTACTCCAGCGTCTGCGCCACCTGCTGCCAGGAAATGATGTCGTAATGGCTGCCGGTCGTCGGGAAGAACGGCGGCGGCGTGTTACGCATCCGGGCATCGTAATTGAACTGCGTGTTGAAGCCGTTCGTCAGATGCAGGTCGCCGCCGAAGACGCCGAACGTGCCGACCGTGCTGGACAGGTAGCCGCCCATGTTCTCCCACAGCCCGACCGGGCGGTCGCCCCAATGGTCGGCGTCGTACAGGCCCGAGGCCAGGACCGTGCCGTCCATCTGGAAGTTGTTGAGCGGATTGCCCGCCGAATCCGTCTTGGTCACCAGCACGTTGTTGGAGATCACGCCCAGTGTCCCTGCCTTGCTGGTGAAGGTCGGGTCCGTATCCTCGGAAACAAAGACGGGCGTACCCTGGGTCGGATCACTGGTGTGGTTGCCGTTGACGTCAATGTAGATCGGGTTGCCGGAAGCGTCTTTGGCGACCTGACGCTGGGTGTTGTAGACGACGCTGCCGTCCAGGTTGCAGTTCTTGGTTTGGGGCGTCGCGATGGTCAGGGCGTTGTGATGGAGCTGGTTCCCGCTGGCATCCAACTGATTGTCAGCCATCTGGCCGTGCAGCCCGCCTGTTTTGGGATCACCTTGCGTCCCGATGTTGCCGTCACAGTAAAGCACGCCGTTGGTCGTGCCGGTGAGGGCCGAGACGTTACTCCAAGTGCCGTCGCTTTGTTGTTGTTCCAGCGTGGTCTGGCCCGTTGTCGGGTTGATCGTGACGCGCTGGACCGTGCTCCCCTGCGTGACGGTGATGACCTGGTTCGTGTTATCCGTTCCCGATGTGCTGAGGGCCATGTCGCCCACGTCACCCTCGATGTAGATGCCGCCGCCGGGGCAGAGGGTGATGCCCGTCGGGTTCAGGGCCGCCCCATGCGTGGCGGCGGTTAATTGCAGGGTGCTGGACGTAGGGAAGGGGACGACTGGTGTTCCTTCCTTGACCGTGCCCGCCCCGCCCGCCGCGACGTTGAGCCACTGGTTGGTCCCATCCGGCAAAACCTGCGGCGCGACGTTCGGGCTCCAGTCTTTCCACCAGGTGATGCCGTTCGGGTTGGAAACCGAGTAAGCGTCGTCGCCGGTGTAAGCGAACATCGGCGAAGTCCCCCCGTTGTTTGTCCAGAAGACGTTCTCGGCCACGCCGTTGGTATTGTTGTCATGCACCGGGCCATCGAACGTTGTCAGGCCGCTGACCCAGAAGTTATTTGAATTGTTCCACGAATCGAGCAGCACGAGATACTTGCTCAGGCTTCCCTGCCCGACATAGGCTTGCACGATCGTGGTCACGCCGCCGCTGACGCCGACCGATTCGATCAAGAACTTCTTCTGCGTACTCGTCGTGCTGGTGAGGTCGTTGTTGTACGAGTCGGGGTAGATACGGACCGAGAAGTAGCTGCCGGGATTGGCCGGGTCGGGATAGACCTGGGCGCGCGCCGGCGTCCCGACCATGCCGGCGCCCCACAGGGCCGGGGCGAACGAGCCGGGGTTGCTGGGCGGGGCGGACTGGGCGCTCAACCAAGAGAGCGTGTACTGGATGCCGGATTCGGCCATGTTGAAGGCGGCGGCGGACTGGGATCGGGCCTGGCTGGCCTGGATGGCGTTGGCGGCCGTGCCGAGCATCCCGCCGTACCCCTTGCCCCCCGTGGTGGCCGTGACTCCGATCAGGGTCATCGCCAGGATGCCCATCAGCACCAGCATCACGACGACCATTCCCATGCCGCGCTGGGTTTTTCGTTTGCCGCGCGGGGTTCTTCTTTTGATTGAATGTTGCATGACAGATTGCCTAAGTCTCGCCCTTATTTCCCAGGGCTGAACCCCTGGGCTGGAAAGTGCAGGAACCCCGCCTGCGCGGGCTGAATGCCATTGGCATCAGGCTCTTGCGCCCGCGCAGGCGGGCAGCGGGCACTTATTAGCCCCGCCGTTCAGGGCGGGGAACTTATGCTAATGATGCTGGAACGGGTTGTTGCTGCTCTGCGAGATGTTCGTCCTCTTCTGAGGGATGGCCAGATGATCGCGCATGTAGACGCACTTGCCGACGATCTGGCTGCTGGTGTCGCCGTTGCCTTCCTCGTTGGTCTGCGTCCCGTTGATAGGGCTGTAGTAGCCGCTGATGATCTTGATTTCGAGCTGGTTTGGCTCCGCCAGGCCCGCATAGGCCGGGCGGACGAACTGCACGCTGTTGGGCGCGGTGGAGACGCTCTTGCAGAGCGCGGTCGGCGGATGCAGGGCGGGGTTGAAGGAGCCGTCCGCAGGCATCGCGTACTGCCACAGGTACGTCCCGGCGTTCTTGACCGCACTGCCGGTCGGATCGGGGTCCGGCGTGCCGTCCGGGTCGCCCCGGTAGATCAGGCTGACGGCGGTGCCGGCGATCTGGCTGTCGTAGGGCGGGCTGGTCCTCCCCGCGCCGTTGAGGGAGAGCATGGAACCGTCCAAACGCTGAACCTGGATGCTGCCAATGCCGGCCTTGTAGTTGTTTTCGGCGGGCGTCAGGCTGGGCGGAGCGGTGATCTCGACGGCGGAATTGACCGTTTGACCGTTCAAGAGGGTCGAGAACTGTCCGAGCGTCGTCCCGGACGGCGTGATCCAGCCGTCCTCGCCCGCCCCCGCCGTCTGGCTGGTGGGCAGGCAGAAGCCCTGCGCTTCCCGGATCTGGCGAATGACCGCCTGGATGCTGTTGGCGGCATCGCCCGTGGCGAATATCTGCGCCTGTGTCCGCAGCGTGGTCCGGGACGAGGCGATCATCAGGTCCATCGCGCCGAGAAACAGCAGGGACATCAGGGAAATGGCGATGAGCATCTCCAGCAGGGTGAAGCCGCGCCGGCTCCCCCGCCTGCGACGGGGCCGGCGGACAGATCTGAGGGAAATGGGCCGCTGAGTCGTTGTCATCACTGAGAGTCCTTCGAGATGATCGCCGAGACCGAAGTGGAACCGCTGGAAATGCCGCCGCCGACCCAGCTGATCGTGACCGTGACATACGCCAGCGTCCCCGCCGGGACGCCGCTTGTGCCGGAGGGAGCGGCTCCCGCCGCATAATCGCTGACCGTGACCGTTCCCGTGCTGCCGGCGGCGAAGTAGCCCTTGGTCGTGCCGTCGCTGACGAGGCTGTCCACGCTCGTGAATGAATAGGTCGTCGCGCCGTTGCTGACTATCGGGTAGCCCGCCGGCTGCGGGTTGTCTATGATGCCCGTCGGCGCGAGCTTGGCCGGGTCAACGAGCCGGATGTACCCGGTCGTGCGGAGCTGATCCATCTTGTGCTGGGCGAGCATCGTTCCCTGGGCGTAGTTGCTGCTATGCTGCGCGCCCCGGACGGCCATCGGGAAGACGGCGGCGAACATCAGAGTCATCATGGTGAAGACCATCATGGCCATCGCGACTTCCATCAAGGTGAAACCGCTGCGCCCCCGCCGCCGTCGCCTTGCGGGGGCGGCTGGAACGGCTAGGGTCGGGACGAAGCGGGTCGGTTGCATGTACATCATGTGCATAAGGGTTGCTGCCTTTGCTCGTGTGAGCGCCTAGGCTGGATTATGGCGATTCCGGCCGCCAGGGTTATCCCTAAAATTACGGGGTCGCTAAAATTACGGGGTCGCGGCAGGCATCCTCTAGTAGACCTCTTGCCTAAGTCTTCCTCTTTCCCAGGGCTGAACCCCTGGGCTAGAAAGTGCAGAAACCCCGCCTGCGCGGGCTGAATGCCATTGGCATCAGGCTCTTGCGCCCGCGCAGGCGGGCAGCGGGCACTTCTAAAGCCCCGCCGTTCAGGGCGGGGGACTTCAGGGCGGGGGACTTCAGGGCGGGGGACTTCAGGGCGGGGGACTTCAGGGCGGGGGACTTCAGGGCGGGGGACTGAGGCAAGAGGTCTAATACCCGTGATACCACCTGCCGCCCGGCTGATAGTCCGGGCCGGCGGAGGGGTCCGTCGCGATGTTGCACGTCGGGGCCGCGCTGACGCCGCCGGGATCATATTTGCCGCCGGCGGGGCAGGCGGGGATGGTGCGAATGTAGTTCGCGCTGCCGCCCGACACCGTCAGTTGGTACGTCCCGTTCGGCCCGGCGACCGTCGGCGTGACCCCATTCACGCTGAACGTCGCCGTCGAGTCGGCGGCCAGCTTGTTGTCCATGACGCACTGGAGCTTGGCGTTGTTAATCTGGTACAGGTTGGCGACGCACGCCTTGGCCCGGCCCGTCTCGCGGGCGTTGACAAAGCTGGGCATGGCGATCGCCAGCAGGATGCCGATGACCAGGACGACGATCATCATCTCGATCAGCGTAAAGCCGGCCGTCCGCGCGCGGCGCGGGAGGGTGGGGGGGTTGGTAATCATCACAGGTCTATTTCGGCGGATCGGCCGCGTTTCTTGAGGGTGCTTCGCCAAGTCCAGGCGAAGCCGTCAGGGAAAGATCGCCCCCTAACCCCCACCCCAATAAAGCCTTAATTCTGGGGGGACCGGAAGGGATGCGCCCGTAGGGGTGCGATTCATCGCGCCCTCCTCCCCTCTTGCTCCCCCAGAATTGGGGGCCGGGGGGTGATCCTACTCCCCTCTCCCGCTTGCGGGGGAGGGGCCGGGGGTGGGGGCCATCTGGAGGCGCAGCAAAAAGCGGGGGCGCAGAGGCGCCCCCGCTGGAAGGAACAGGTCGAGCCTTGACAGGTCAGGGCCGGTTCGTCAGGCTTAGTTGGACAGGCCGTGGTAGAACTTGCCCGGAGTCGTAACCGGCGTCGAGCTGTTGGGGCCGGCGTAGTCGCCGGTGCCGGCCGTTCCGACATCGCACTTCGGCACCGTGACAACGCCCAGGCCGGGATCATAGTTGCCGGCGGATGGGCAGACGGGTATGGCGCGGATGTAGCCGTTGGTCCCGACGAGCTGGTAGTTGCCGCCTGCAGCGGGGGGTGTGGTGCTGGGCGTGGTGCCGTCAATCTTGAACACGGACGTGGCATCGTTGCCGGACAGCTTGTTGTCCATGGCCGACTGCTGCTTGGCGCTGTCGATCTGCTTGAGGTTGCCGACGCAGGCTTTGGCGCGGGACGACTCGCGGGCGGCGACGAAGTTCGGAATCGCGATCGCCAGCAGGATGCCGATGATCAGGACGACGATCATGATTTCGACCAGGGTGAAGCCGGCCTTCTGATTCTTGGGGCGGAAAAACTTCATACGAAACTCCTTTTTCGGGACAGACAAGATGTGTGTTCGGCCTCGGCGCCCGCGATTGCGTGTTGTGGCGGGGGCCTCCTCCGGTGACAGTTCTAGTATCGGCGTGCCCCCGGCGTCTCTTTAGGGCGCGGCGGCCTCGATTTTTACCGGGATTCGGGGGAACTTTGCATAAGAGGCGGCCACAGAACAAGACAGAACAAGAAGGGCGGCCACAGAACAAGAAGGGCGGCCACGGGGGGCCGCCCCTACGCCCGCGTCTGCGGCCCTGTAGGGGCAGGCCCCCGTGCCTGCCCTCCTTGCCCCCGTGCCTGCCCTCGGAAAATAAATCCGCCGCCGCTGCCCGTGTCCTCTTGACAATCGCCCGCCCGCGCGTGTATACTATGCCAACTTCCTTGCCTTGCTCCCGCGATCCCCCCACGATCCGCCGGACACGGCAGGCGGTCGGGACGAGGTCGTACCGCCCGCTTTCGGAATATTCCGGCTCCGATTCCCGCGCATCGCCGCGCCCTTTCCCCACTCTGTGCCAGAGGCAAGCCGACACCGCCGTCATCCCGACGGCTCTCGTGTCGCCGCTTGGCCTCTTTTTGTTTTTGAACGTCTGCACAGAAACGGAAGACAGTGTGATGGATGCCGTCAGAACGGAACCCGCAAACGCGGAAGGTATGCGAGCGGAACCGGCCAAAACCGAGCCGATCAAGGTCGTGATCGCCGACGACGACCCGCTGACGCGCCTGGACCTGCGCCATAGCCTGGAAGACTTAGGGTTGCGCGTGCTGGGCGAGGCCGAGGATGGGCGGCAGGCGCTTTCCCTGGCCCGCACGCTGCGCCCGGACCTCCTGATCCTCGACATCATGATGCCGCAGATGGACGGCCTGGAAGCCGCCCGGCTGGCCCGCAGCGAGCAACTCGCCGCCGTCGTGCTGCTGACCGGCTATGCCGAGGAGGACATGGTCGCCAAAGCCGATGCAGCAGGCGTCCTCGCCTACCTCCGCAAGCCGTTTCGCCCCACCGATCTCGGCCCGGCCATCGCCATCGCCCTGGGCCGCCACCGCGAGCGCCAGGCGCTGGAATCGGATGTCGAAGCCCTGAAGGAAAAGATGGAAGCGCGCAAGCTGGTCGGCCGGGCCAAAGCCCTCCTGATGGAGCGCCACCACCTGACCGAGCGCGAGGCGTTCTACCGCATCCAGGCGCAGAGCCAAACCCTGCAAAAGCCCGCCCACGAGATCGCCAAAGCCATCATCACCGCCAGCGAGCTGGGGATGTAAAGAAGTTGTAGAGTTTTCATAAAGATCGCGCGCAAGCGCCTCGAAGCGCGAAACCACGGCAAAATTATCAGGTATGATGAAAACCGCCCGCTTGCTCACAGGCGGCACGCTTTCGATTCGCAGCGTAACTCACGCAAGACAGCGCACCAACGACCGTCACACCAGGAGGAATGCAACTTTGCGACCCATCACGCTCAAGCCTTTAACTTTCAAGGCCGCTCTCGCCCTCGGCCTCGGGCTGGCCGCCCTCGGCGGCGGGTCCGCCGCGTTCGCCCAGGACGCGCCGCCCACGCCCGCCGCGCCGCCCGGACCGGCCACCCAGCCGGCCCCGCCGCCCGGCACGACCCAGCCCGCGCCGACCCAGCCCCAGGCCGCGCCCGCGCCGCCTGGAAGCGCCACCGCCCCCGGAGCGCCCGCCGCCCCGCCGCCGCCCCCGAACTACAAGCTCCAGTACAACGGCCTGGTGGACGGCTACTACCTGTTCAACTTCCGCAACCCGAAAGACGTTTCGCCGGGAGCCGGCGAACCGTACTATGACACGCGCCACAACTCGCCCGCGCTGTCCCTGGCCGAGCTGAACGTTTTCCAGAATGCCGCCCCCAAGAGCTTCGGCTACAAGGCGACGTTTATGACCGGCGACACCGCCGACATCAACCACTTCGGCGTCGGCTCCTCCATCGGTGAGGCCCGCTTCAAGAACGTCCAGCAGCTCTACGGCACCTATGCGTTCGGCGCGGACGGCAGCGGCGTGGACTTCGGCAAGTTCTACACGCCCTTTGGCTATGAAGTGACCGAGTCCAACGGCAACTACAACTACTCGCGCTCCACCGCCTACAACTACGTCCCGTTCTACCACGCCGGCGCGCGCATTTACACGCCCGTTCCCGGCCTGGCCGCCCTGACCGCCACGCTTTACCTCGTCAACGGCGTCTTCAACACGGCGACCATGGGCGTTCAGAACGACAGCAAGCGGCCCGGCTACATGGGCCAGCTTAACTACACCGACCCAAAAGGCAAGTTCACCCTGATCTCGGAACTGGGCCTGGACAAGCAGAAGTTCTACGGCGCGGCCGGCCCCGGCACCAAAGTCGTCGTCAATGACAACAACTTCACCTACAATTTCACCGCCAACAGCCTGGCCGGCCTGGACTATGTGTACCGCAAGACAACTCCCGACGGCAGCGGCAAGGAGACGGTGAATGCCTACGCGATCTACTTCCGCCAGGCACTGACTCCCAAGACTGCCGTGGCCCTGCGCTTCTCCGGCGCGCAGGACAAATTTGAGGGGGGGATCGGGCCGAACCTCGGCGCGTACAGCGACGGCACAACGCGCCCCTATGACATCACGGCGACCTATGAGATCAAGCCGACGGCCAACTTCCTGACGCGCATTGAGTACCGCCATGACCACATCAACTACAACGGAGACGGCACTGGCACTCCTGTGAATGCTGGCTTCTTCGGCGGCAACTCGCTGGCGACCCGCAGCGACCAGGACACCATCAGCCTCTCCGGTGTGTTCACGTTCTCGCAGTAACACAGTCAAGCCCGGCCTTGAAAGGCCGGGCTACTCTCAGTGGAAGTGCCTCCGGCACTGAGGAAATGCTTCCGAACGGTGTTCCTCAGTCGCGAAGCGACTTCCATTCCGGGTAGACCGGCACTTCCAGTGCCGGGACCTCCACATGTAATCGCCCGACAATAAGACGCCCGGCACTTCCCGTGCCGAGCGTTTTTTGGTATAATACTCCCATGTCCACTCCCGCCGTCACGGACGATGGCCCCATCGTCCCCGAAGCCGTTTCCGAAAACGTGCCCTCCGCTCCTCGTGCCACGCCCCGGCTATGGATGCCTAGTGACGAGGCTGCATCCGACCCGCCGCCCGCCTTCGCCGCGAAGACGCCCAAGCGTAAGGCCGCTGCTCCCGCCCCGCAGGGAGAGAGCCGCGAGCGCTACAGCCCCACCATCAAAGAACTCCCCGCCGAGGAGCGCCCCCGCGAGCGCCTCCACGCCTACGGCGCCCAGGCGCTGACCACGGCGGAACTCCTCGCCATCCTCATCCGCACCGGCAACGCCGAGCGCAGCGCCGTCTCGCTCGGCGAGTACCTGCTGGCCGAGTTCGGCAGCATCAAGGGCGTCGCGTCCGCCTCCCTGGAACAGATCGCCCGCGTCAAAGGCTTGGGCGAGGCCAAAGCCGCCCAGATCAAGGCCGCCATCGAGTTCGGCAACCGGCTCGCGCTGTTCACCGAGGACGCCAAGCCCAGCATCGGCGGCCCGCGCGATGTCGCGAACCTCCTCATGCCCGACCTGCGCTATCAGAAAAAGGAGCACCTCAAGTCGCTGCTGATGGACACCAAGAACCGCGTTCTAGCCGTCCGCACCGTCTCCATCGGCGACCTGTCCTCCTCCATCGTCCACCCCCGCGAGGTTTATAAAGACGCCGTCGTCGCCTCCGCCGCGAGTATCATCGTCGCCCACAACCACCCCTCCGGCGACCCCACGCCCTCCGCCGAGGACGTGGCCGTGACCAAGCGGCTGATCCAGGCGGGCGAGATCATGGGCATTGACCTCCTGGACCACATCGTCATCGGCGACGGCGTCTTCGTCAGCCTCAAAGAGCGCGGGCTGATCTAGGCCGGGTATAATGGCGAGAGGAGGCAACCCAATGACGATTACGCTGGCGCCACAGGTCGAAACGCGCCTGCGCCGGAAAGCGGCCCGCATGGGAGAGGACGCGAATAAATTGATTGAGGCGCTTCTTCTGGATGCCCTGGCCGATGAAGCGTCGGAAGAGGAACTGCGTGAGGAGTATCACCAACTTGTCGCCCTGGAACTGAGGGGTGAACTCTCTGACGCGCAGGCCGCCCGTCTGCGCCGGGTGATGCAGGAACTCGATGGCCTCGACACGCACAGCCCGGCGGCCCAGGCCATGTCCCTACGCCTGGAGGAGACAGGGCGCAAACTCGACGAGATGCTGGCGCTCCTCCGCAGCCTTCCCCTGGCAGAGCAAGTGCCGTGATCTTCCGCCGCTCCCCCGATGTGCCTGTGCTTAACGACTATCGCGCGTACCGCGACCCCTACCTGCGCCCGGATTTCCAATACCGCTGCGCCTATTGTCTGACGCACGAGTTCTACTTCCTTCAAGGCGACGGCGGCGAGATAGACCATTACCGTCCGCTTCACGCCAAAAACCACGACTTTTCACATCTCAAGAACGTGTATGGCAACCTTTACTGGACCTGCGGCCAATGCAATCTGGAAAAGGGAAACCTTTGGCCCAGCGATGCAGAATATGTGGATGGCTTCCGGTTCCTGGACCCGTGCATGGAAGACCATGACGACCACTGGGACACCCACGCCGACGGCACAGTAACGGCCAAAATGGACATTGGCCGCTTCACCATCCTCTTCATTCGGCTGGACCGGCAGCGGCTCAATGACCTGCGCCGATTTCTCTATGTCTATCAACAGAAAGTCGTGGCTCTGGAAGCAGAACTAAACCGGCGAAACCTCAGCCATGAGCAACGGGAGGCTCTACTGGCTCACCTTACGGACATCAGGGCGCTCGTGGAACCTCCTGTGTTTGAGAGATGACCCTTCAGCCCTGTCTCTCGCGCATTCCTGATAGAGCTATCAAATCAAAGTTGCACAGTCGTTTTGCGGATTCGAGAACCAGCCTTCGGCATGAACGGGATTGGGTTACCTGGTAGTCACCAGACCCTGCAAAGTTAAAATGCTAGCTCTATGAGAAGGTTCAAACATCAACGGAAACTTTACAAGACACGCTCAAAAGTCTCTCGTTGGACACGAAGAACCGGGTGCTGGCCGTCCGCACCGTCTCCGGCGAGGACATGGCCGTATCGTCATCGGCGACGGCCTTTTCGTCAGCTTCAAAGAGCGCGGGCTGATTTAACAGGTTCTTTCTTGTACATAATTTGTATGTACAAACAATAAGATTTCTGGTATACTTGTCTTAGAAGGGAATACCTATGTCTGTTACAGTGGAACATGATCACGACCTGGAAACCCGGCGGGAGGCTCGGTTTAACTGCCGCACGACCCCCACCAACTTGCTGGTACTGAAAAAAGCGGCCTCACTGGCGGGCCTGTCGGTCTCGCAGTTCGTAATGAACGCCTCTCTTGACGCCGCTTACGACCTGATCCAAAACCGGCATCACACCCTATTGAGCCGGCAGGATTGGGCCGCCTTGACCGACATCGGGGAAAATCCGCCCGCGCCGACTGAGGCCATGCAGGATCTCGCCGCCCAGCATCGCGCCCGGACGGGGAAAACTCGTTGATCCGTGAACTCCTGAGCGAGAAGCACCAACGCCGCAAGTTTCGCTGTGAGAGCGAAGCCTTGACGGTTTACCTGCGCGCCCATGCTCTCAAGAATGACCGGGAAAACCTGAGCCGAACGCATGTCGTGGTGGAAAGTCCGGGAGACACCCGCATCATGGGCTACATGACTCTGGCTAACGGAGCGGTGTCCCCGGAGATCATTCCCGAAAGCGGCCCGCCCCCCTATTCACGCGGCACCCTGATTCTGGCGCGGCTGGCCCGCGACCTGGAGTTTCGCGCTGCCGGGGTGGGGCCGTTCCTGATGGCCGAGGCTTTGTCTGTCGCTCTGCGTCACGCCGCCGATTCCGGCATCTTTGCCGTGGAAGTCATCGCCAAAGACGAGAAGGCACGGGCCTTCTACCAGCGCTATGGCTTCCAACCGCTCATTGATGACCATCTGCATCTTTACCTGCCCCTTACCGCGATCCCAGATGAGTTCCGGCTTTAATCGCGAATGGCGGTCTGCGATCATGGGCATTGACCTGCTGGACCACATCGTCATCGGCGACGGCGTCTTCGTCAGCCTCAAAGAGCGCGGGGTGATCCGATACTGCGTCTCTCGCCATTTGCTATCTACACTCAGTTGTGATACAATGGGCGTAAAAAAGGCTTGTTTTAAGCCGCCGGCGACAGAAACGCTCGGTTTGGCCGATACTATTGTTGAGCGACACTATTTCAACCACCTGTAGGGAGCCAAACTCGTGACACGATCCTTATGTTCCTGCCTTGCCGCCGTCTCGGCGACCGTCTTCCTGGCCGCACAGGCGACGGCAGGCCCGCACCTGCTGCCCCGGCTCCGGCTCCCAAAAATCAACATGGGCAAAGCCGTGAGCGCCGTGGCTTATCCGGTGACAAAATCCGTGGTCAATGGCGGCAAGACGGTGCTCAAGACGGCGGCGACGGCGGAAACGATAGGAGTGCTGCCGAGCATCGGGCCGCCCGGCGTGAATAACGTGGCGAAAAAGATAATCGTGGGAATTGGCAGACACTGAACTCGGATCGGGTTTGCATCCGCAGCCAAGGCCGGAACTCTTTCCTAGAGTTGCGGCCTTGTCATGTGTCAGGCTGATGTCAGGCTGAAAACGCAGGCGTCCGAGCCAAAGGGTCAACGCGCCGAGCCGAAACGAAATCAGCGGAAGCCGCTGCTCCTAGAAACCAAGCAGGCGTGACCAGACCGCGAGAGGTTCGGCCAGGACATGCCTGACGCCGGCGACTAGGGCTTGCCGCTGGCAGCGTGATGACATGGGCTGTGCGCGAACGCGCCCCAACTTGGTATAATGACTTGGGAGACGCCGCGCAAGGTATGAGCACTGACCGTTTTAGCTATTTGGAGTTCGGCGAGGAAGAGGGGCTGGCCCCCGACCGTACCCTGCGGGAGGATGCCCCGGAGCCGACGCCGCGCGAGATCGCGGCGGAGCGGCTGGAGGACGGCACGGCCCTGGCGGAAGTGCGCGTCACCGACCCACGCGGCTACCGGCTCTCGGAAAAGGCGCGCGAGGACGAGGAAGACGGGGTCGTCAGCTTGAGTTCCCTGGCCGTCCCGAAGCCGGGGGCGCCGCCCAAGCTGCGCGTCACCGAGGTCTTCGGCGCGCGCGGCGCGGGGGCGGGGGAGTTCGGCTATCCCGCTGGGATGGCCGTAGACAGCGGCGGCGTGCTGTTTGTCGCCGACTCCTACCACCACCGCTTGCAGCGCATCACGCCGGGGGGCGGCGTTGCCGTCATCGGCGGCAGGGGCGTGGGGCGCGGGCAGTTTGGGTCGCCGCAGGGGGTCGCCACCGACGAGGAGGATTCGTTTTACGTCATCGAGCAGGGCAACGGCCGGGTGCAGAAGTTCACCCGCGAGGGCGTCCTGTCCCTGGTCTTCGGCAAGCCCGGCAAGGGCGAGGGGGAACTGAACGGCCCGACGGCCCTCGCGGTCGCGCCCGGCAGCGGCGACATTTTTGTCGCGGATACAGGCAACAGCCGCATCCAGCGCTTCAGCTACGAGGGCCGCTTCCTGGGCGTCTTGGGCGCGACAAGTCTTTACGGCCCCGGCCTGAGCAGCCCGCAGGCGCTGGCCGCCGCGCCGGGCGGCGGCCTGTATGCGGCGGACACGGGGGGCGGTTATGTCGTCGGCTTCGACCCGCTGCGCCGCCCGGCCCGGCAGATCGGCGGGACGCGGACGCGCGGCGGGGCGAACGAGATGATCCCCCTGTCGCTGTACCAGCCCCGCGCGCTGGCCCTGGACCCGGTGGGCCTGCTGTATGTCGCCGACGGCGGTGAGCCGGACCCGATCACGGGCGAAACGCGCGGCCGGGTGCAGTGCCTCTCGCTCGCCGACGGCAGCGTCCTCGCCACGCTGGAAAAGATCGGCCGCTCGCTGGGCACGTTGCTGCGCCCCGGCGGCCTGGCCGTCAGCCCTGCGTCCGGCGGGGGACATGCGCGCGGCGACCTATACGTCGCCGACACGATGAACCACCGCATCCTGCGCTTCGTTTGGAGCTAACCGATGGCCCTCTTCCAAAAGCATTTCACCTTGACCGAAGCCCGCGCGGCCCTGCCCGTCCTGCGCCGCTGCCTGCTGCGCATCGGCGAAGCGCTGGCCGAGGCCCGCCGTGCCCAGGAGACGCCCGGCGCGTCCCACGTCGTGATCCTGCGCGGCAACGGCAAAGGGCCGATTGTTTCGGGCGCGGGCCGCTGGAAAGAGGAAGCCCAGCGCCTGATCGAAGAGATCGCGGACGAGGGCATCCAGATCAAGGACTTGGAACGCGGCCTGGTGGACTTCCCGCACTTTCGAGGCGGCGACCCAGGGCGCGAAGTCTTCCTCTGCTGGCACTTGGGGGAAGACACGATTGACTATTGGCACGAGATTGACGCCGGCTTTGCCGGACGCCGCCCCCTCTGAACCATTAAAAGATAAAATCAAGGCCGAAGCCCTGCGTCTCGGCTTCGCCCTGTGCGGCGTCACGACGGCGGACCCGCCGCCCCACCACCGCCACTACGCCCGGTGGCTGGCCGAGGGCCGCGCGGGCGAGATGCTGTACCTGGGCCGCCAGGAACCGAAGCGCGGCGACTTGTCCCTGGTCCTGCCCGGCGCGCGCTCGGTCGTCTGCGTCGCGTTCAACTATTCGCCGGAGGATGGTCAGGAACCCGGCACTGGAAGTGCCGGGCTACTCGTGAATGAAAGTCGCTCCGCGACTGAGGGAGTGCCGTCCGTAGGCTTGTCTTCAGTGCCGGAGGCACTTTCACTCGACAGTAGCCCGGCACTTCCAGTGCCGGGACAACTCACCGGCACCGTCGCCCGCTACGCCCGCTTCGACGACTACCACGAAACGCTCTGGGACCGCCTGAACGCCCTCCTCGCCTTTATCCAGGCGCTCGCTCCCGATGCGAACGGCAAGGTCTACTGCGACACCGGCCCCGTCACCGAGCGCGACCTCGCCATGCGCGCGGGCCTGGGCTGGATCGGCAAGCACACCAGCCTGATCTCGCGCCACCTCGGCAACTGGTTCTTCCTCGGCGAGATCATTCTCGACATTGAACTCCCGCCCGACGCGCCCGAAACCGCCCACTGCGGCACCTGCACCCGCTGCCTCCCCGCCTGCCCGACGGGGGCGATCACCGCGCCCTACGAACTCGACGCCCGCCGCTGCATCTCCTACCTGACCATCGAGCTGAAAGGCAGCATCCCCGTCGAGCTGCGCCCGCTGGTCGGCGCGCGCATCTACGGCTGCGACGACTGCCTCGCCGCCTGCCCCTGGAACAAGTTCGCCGTCCGCGCGACCGACCCCGCTGTCGCCCCCCGCGCCGACCTGACGACGCCCGATCTGCTGGCCCTGCTCGCCCTGGATGACGATGCTTTCCGCGCCAAGTTCCGCCACAGCCCCATCCGCCGCACCAAGCGGCGCGGCCTCCTCCGCAACGTCTGCGTCGCCCTGGGCAACCTCGGCGACCCCCGCGCCCTCCCCGCGCTCCGCTCTGCCGCCGAACATGACCCTGAACCGCTGGTGCGCGAACACGCGGCCTGGGCCGTGGCGCAGATTGCCCTGAACGGGGGCGAATGCTAATGATATCGCTAGAGGCCATCTCCCTGCGGCTGAAAACGGCTCTGTCACGATGCCGGCGTCGATTGCAAAGGCATAGCTGGCTCCCTGGTGCAATGCTCGGTTTCTGCGTAAGCGCAAAGCTTTATTGGCCAGCGCTTGTGTTGTTCTGCGTTCTGTGCTGGCTCACATACCCTTATTTCGTATGGCTGAAAAAGCTAGGAACCGATAAAGAAGTCGCGGCGCAATTTGTCTGGGTCGCTGGCGGAACGCTATGGGGTTCCAGTATTATGCTGCGGGCGATCATTTCGCAGCCCTCTGAAGACATAGCCCTCATTATGAGTGTCCTCACTTATGCAAGCTACCTCTTCATCTGCTTCGGCTTTCTCTCAATCGGCACAAGATCACTTTTGTCCGTTTTATTGCTTCGGAAGAACTTGCTGCTGCTACGAGACCGCTACGGGATTGACGTTCAGTATCCGATTGACAGGTTCCCGATATCATCTGAATCCGTTAAACTTGACGGAGAACGACTGAGTCAGTGGCAACTCGCAGTCGCCGTTTCTACGGTGGCTGCTGAGATAAGAAAGCTGCCGGACGCATTGGTGGAGCGGTGCGAAATCCGCAGGATTGTCCTTTGCTCCCGGTTTTCCGAGGATGGGCTAAGAATGGGGGGCATGTGCTTTGCCCGGCAGTACGCTCTGTGCCTCGATGTCTTCAGGGCCGTTCCCAATCAAGGACGGTTGAGCAGATCGTTCTACCACGAACTTTTCCACATGATCTATGCGCGAGATGATAACTGGCGCAAGAAAAGTGCCGTATGGCTGGGGCTAAATCCGCGCGATTTCGATTACGGGCCAAGTGCGCGGAACATGATTCGGGAAGGGATTGACTTCCAACCCCATGACACACATCTTGGCTTTTTGACACAGTATTCCAAAGCGGATGCGGAGGAAGATGCCGCTGAACTCTTCTCATACTTGATGACGAGCTACGGCAAGGTGAAGCGTAAAGCCCAGCGCGACCGCTTTTTCGCAGCCAAGGTACTCTATATGCAGGAAAGGCTTGCCTACTTTTGTCCTGATTTAGATGAACGCTTTTGGTACAAGATCGCGAAGAACGGCTGATTTTCTTCGGATAACCCAATAGCAGACCTGCGCCAGCACAGCATTGATTGACTTAGCCCGTCCCTTTGGTTTATAATGGCGAAAGTTTCAGGAGCGGAGGCAAGGAAGCTGGCGGTAGAAGCGGAAGAATGGGTAAGAGTGTATCACGGCAAAGAGGGTCGGGCGACCCGCCCCCACGGGGCAGAGCGTAAGGGCGGCATCCCCCGCCAAACTCCCCCAGAATTAGGGTTTTATTGGGGTGGGGGCCAGGGGGCGATCCGGTCTGCCTCTTCAGCAGGCGGCGTTGTTCAACCGGCATATTGTGAGATAGCCCTATGAAAACAGACATCGGCCTTCAGCAAATACTCCATGCTATGAACGGCTTACTTCCGTCGGGAAGCGCTCAGGTGAACGCCGGAAATGTCGTCTTTGCTTGGGAAGAAGATGTGAAGTTCCAAACGAGGCCATATCAGGTGCCGCAGGCCCGCCTTGTCGGGGCGGAGGACTTTCCAGGCCCGTTTACGTCCGCGTTCTCGGCGGGGCCGGATTGGATCAACGCCAGCGCCATTCCTTTAGAGGATGGTCGTTTCCTGATTACCATTGCCGCCGGGCGCGGAGTCGGCAATCCGCGCCCCAGCATCAACGTCAGCCACGAACTCGATAAGCAGGCCGACATCATTGTGACGAAAGACCTTATCGCAGTCAACTAAGGAGACAACACATGGCGGAAGTAGACTTTAAAGAGCTGGCGGCGCAGCTCCGGGTGGACAGCATCCGGTGTACGACGGCGGCGGGGTCGGGGCACCCCACCTCGTCCATGTCGGCGGCGGACCTCATGGCCGTGCTGCTCGGCAAGTACCTCAAATACGACTGGGCCAACCAGAAGAACCCCGGCAACGATCACCTGATTTTCAGCAAGGGACACGCCTGCCCCCTGCTGTATTCCATGTTCAAGGCGGCGGGCGCGATCTCCGACGAGGAGCTGCTGACCCTGCGCCAGTTCGGCAGCCGGCTGGAAGGGCACCCCAACCCGCATGTGACGCCCTATGTGGATGTCGCCACAGGGTCGCTCGGCCAGGGCCTGCCCATCGGCGTCGGCATGGCGCTGGACGGCAAGTATCTGGACAAGCTGCCCTTTAAAGTGTGGGTCGTCCTGGGCGACTCGGAAGTGGCCGAAGGCTCCATCTGGGAGGCCTGCGACCACGCGCAGCACTACAAGCTGAACAACCTGATTGCGATTTTAGACATGAACCGGCTGGGCCAGCGCGGCGAGACGGATTTGGGCTGGGACGCGCCCGTCTACGCCGCCCGCGCCCGTGCCTTCGGCTGCCACGCCATCGAGATCGACGGGCACGACCTGGACGCCATTGACCGCGCCTATGCCGAGGCGCTGGCGCAGACCGACAAGCCGACCTGGATCATCGCCAAGACCGAAAAAGGCCACGGCGTCTCGTTCCTCGCCAACAAGGAAGGCTGGCACGGCAAGGCGCTCAACGCCGACCAGGCCAAAGACGCCATCGCGGAACTCGGCGGCGAGCGGCACATCATCGTGGATGTCGAGAAGCCGAGCGATCAGGCCCCTGCCGCGCCCGCCGCGACCGGGCCGCTGAAGCTGCCTGTTTATGATCTGGGCACGAAGGAAGCGACGCGCAAAGCCTACGGCGACGCCCTGACCGCCCTGGGCGGCTTCCGGGCGGATGTCGTCGCGCTCGACGGCGAGGTGTCCAACTCCACCCACGCCGACGAGTTCAACAAAGCCTTCCCGGATCGCTTCTTCGAGATGTACATCGCCGAGCAGCAGCTAGTCTCGGCGGCGGTCGGCCTGGCGACGCGGGGCAAGCGCGCCTTCGCCTCAACCTTCGCCGCCTTCTTCTCCCGCGCCTACGACCAGATCCGCATGGCCTCCATCTCCAACGCCAGCCTCAGCCTCAGCGGCTCCCATGCGGGCGTGAGCATCGGGGAAGACGGCCCCTCGCAAATGGCCCTGGAAGACCTCGCCATGATGCGCGCCGTCTGCGACAGCACGGTACTGTACCCCAGCGACCCCAACCAGACCGCCAGATTGGTGCTCCTGATGGCCGATCTGCCGCACGTCTCCTACATCCGCACCACGCGCGAGAAGACGCCGATCCTGTACGGCCCCGACGAGACCTTTGAAGTCGGCGGCTCCAAGCTGGTCCACCACTCGAACGGCGACCAGGTCGCCGTCGTGGCGGCCGGCATCACCGTCCACGAGGCCAACAAGGCTTACGACCGGCTCAAGGCCGAGGGCATCGCCATCCGTCTGATTGACGCCTACTCCGTCAAGCCCATTGACAAGGAGACCCTGCACCGCGCCGCCCAGGACTGCGGCGGCAAGCTGGTCGTCGTCGAGGACCACTGGTTCGAGGGCGGCCTGGGCGACGCCGTGCTGGACGCCTTCGTCGGCGTCGGCGACCACGCCCCCACCGTCGTCAAGCTCGCCGTCACCCACATGCCCGGCTCCGGCAAGCCCGCCGAGCTGCTCCACGCCGCCAGAATAGACGCCGACGCCATCGTCGAAGCCGTCAAGTCCCTGCTGTAGACCAATAGTTCATCAGAAAGGCCGCTCTTGCCTCGCAAGGGCGGCCTCTGCTTTAGGGTGAGGAAAATTCATGGCCGAAGCGGAGGTTGTGAGGGAAGTGGTACACCTGTCTTTTGAGGCGAAAAAGCGGCAGTACCAACAGTGCTCCGGCTTCCGCCTCTCGGAAGTCGGCCCGCTGACGTGGCTGCACGGGGTTCCGGGCTGGTACGAAGTTGACGCCTTCTACGCCAGGGACTTGTCGCCACTGGAATTTGTTGCCGCAGTCCGGCCCACTCATCCGCACCCCAACCATATGATCACCTTGCTCGCCGATGAAGCGCCGGCGGCGGTTGTCATGGAAGAATACGCGCGCCTCGGTTATAAACCGTTGCCGGAGCCGCCCCAACCGTTGATGAGTAAGCTGCTCATTACAGGGCCTTCGGTGGCGTCCACGCATAAAGTCCGCCGGGAGCAAGAAGGGCCGGACATCTTTGCATACTCGATCTCTTGTGACGGGGAAACAGCTTGTACGGGCACATGCGTTTGGGCGTCCCCGGAAACGGTCTACATTTTCGCGATGCAGACGCGGGCGCTGCACCGGCGGAAGGGGATGGCAAGAGCGCTGCTCGACCGAGTCCATAGGGATGCCGTCAGCAGGGGAGGCGTACAAAGCATTCTTTGGAGTTCCCCACTCAGCTTGCCGCTGTATCAGAACTGCGGATATTCCCCTGTTGTCACTGGATACAGCTTTATTCCAGCCGATTGAACAGACTCGGTAATGGTACAGCCACACGGCAAGGAGAACCATATGCAGACACTGGAAGAGTGGCGGGAGAAGCGGCGCGAGAACGCCCTGCGGCAGAACATCATCGAAGGCTGCCGCGAGATGTGGGACGTTTATGTGGACACCGAGCGGGACTTCCATCCCCTGGAGGAAGAGGCTGCCCGTGCAGAGGGCCAGGCGAACGACCCGGACAAGCGATGACCAATTGGAGGTCCCCATGCGTCGTAGCCCTATTCTTGCCCTGCTCTTGATCTTGCCCCTTTGCCGCCCTGCCCGGCCCGACGCCCTGCCGCCCCCCGTCATCCCGCAGTGCGTGGGCGTCAACATCCACTTCACGGGCGCTCCGGCGCGGGACCTGGACGGGCTGGCGGCGGGCGGCTTCGGCTGGGTCCGCATGGACTTTGTCTGGGACCGCGTCGAGAAGGTCCGAGGCCAGTACGATTTTTCGGCCTACGACGCCCTCGTCGCGGGACTGGCCGCCCGGCACATCCGGCCGCTGTTTATCCTCGATTACGGCAATGACCTGTACCAGAGCGGGGCGCCGCGAACGCCGGAAGCGCGGGCGGCGTTCGCGCGCTTCGCCGCTGCCTCAGTAGCCCATTACAAAGGCAAGCCCATCCTGTGGGAGATCTGGAACGAGCCGAACGGCGGGTTCTGGCAGCCCCAGGCTAACGTCGCCGAATACGGGCGGCTCGCGTTCGAGACGGCACGGGCCATCAAGCAGGCTGACCCGGACGCGACGGTGCTCGCGCCCGGCACATCGGGTATCCCGCTGGACTTTTTGGAAAGCGTCTTCGGGACGGGCTTGCTGCGCTATGTTGACGCCGTTTCCCTGCACCCGTACCGCGGCGACCGGCCCGAAACGGCGGCGGCGGACTACCCCGCCGTGCGGCGGCTGATCCAGAAGTACGCGCCCAAAGGCAAAGACATCCCGCTCGTCTCGTCCGAATGGGGCTACTCGGCCGTGAACGTCACCGAGGAGCAGCAGGGGCAGTATCTCGCCCGCCAGTGGCTGTCCAATCTGGCCGAAGGCATCCGCCTGAGCATCTGGTACGACTGGCACGACGACGGGCTGAACCCGAAGGACCCGGAACACCACTTCGGGACGGTCCACAACGACTACGCGCCCAAGCCCGCGTTCCTCGCGGCGCAGCGGCTGACTCAGGCGCTCGGCGGCTATCGGTTCGTCAAGCGCCTGCCGCTGGACGCGGACCGGGACTACCTGCTGCTGTTCGCCAAAGGGCCTGCCGTCAAGCTGGCCTACTGGACGACGGGGGACGCCCATGGGGTTTCGCTGCCCGTGCCGAGCCGGACGCGCCTCACGCTGACGGGCAGCCCGCAGTATCTGGACGCCGGGGCAGATCCCGCCCTGCGCGCCGCCGCCGCCTGGTCGGTCACGCCGCTCAATCTGTTCTACTCGGCGGGTCAAACGCTGACGCTGGCCGTGACGTATCACAACGCGGACGGCCGCCGCCACCGCGCCCGGATGCGGGTCGCCGTCACGACGCCGGACGGCGCACGGCTGCCGGCCGAGGGCCGGGAAGATGCGGGGGGGCCGGATCGGATTCTGCGATGGGCCGTGCTCGTCCCCGGTCTGGCGCGCGTGCCGGGGCGGGTGCAAATCGGGCTGACTCAGGACGGCGTCCGGCAGCCGTACTCGCAGAAAGTCTCCTTCACGCCGACCGATCCTCTGACACTTTCGATCATGCCGCTGACAGGCAGCAGCGTTCGTGTGCAGATCGCCAACCCTGCCGGGACCGCGTTTACGGGCCGGTTAAGCCTTTCGCCCGGCGGGCCGAGCGCGGGGCATCCGGTGCGTCTTGCGACGGGGCAAACGACCCTGGACGTGACCTTACCGGCTCCTTCGCGCCTGGGTGCAGACTGCCTGCTGCGGGACGCGGGCGGTCATCTGGTCGCCCGGCTGCCCGCGATGCGGTTTATGCCCTACGCTGCCGCGCTCCCCTCGCTCCATGCCCTGCTGGACGGCGATCCGAAAGTCCCCTCAACTGCCCATCTCGATTCTGCGTCCGCGCCGCCGGGCGGCGGCCCCGCCCTGCGCCTGGATTACAGTTTCGCGCCGGGCTGGTCCTTCGTGCGCGTGGTCGAGGCTGGGCCGGCGCCCCTGCCGGGCCGGCCGCTCGGCCTGGGGCTGTGGGTCTATGGGGACGGCAGCGGCAACGCGGCGCGGATGCGCTTTCGGGACGCGACGGGGCAGACGCTGCAAGCCAACGGCCTTCCTCTGACCTGGCGCGGCTGGCGCTTCGTGTCGTTCCGGCTCGTCCCGCCGCCGGGCGGGGCCGCCAACCTCGGCTATTGGGGCGGGGCGAATGACGGCCAGGTCCACTACCCGGTGGTCGTGGACACGCTGTTCCTGCTGGACTCGCGCTCGGTCACGGGGCGGAACGCCGGGACGCTCTGGATCAAGCAGCCGACGGCCATCTACGGCGTCGAAAAATGATGGTGTTGCCTCATCAGAACGCGGGTGGGGTATAATCATTGGGTGCTCCACAAAGACAGAGTGAAAAACAAGACCATGACCGGCAGCGAGGTTTGACCCAAATGTTACAACGTCATGTCCCGGCACAGCGGCGCAAGTCCTATGCGGAAGAAGCGATCGCGCTCAGGACGCGGATCGCCCTCTGGAAGTGCGTCCGGCGCGACCGGCACTTCCTCAGTCGCTCCGGCAAAACGATGGAGGAACTGGCGCAGCGCCTGCACATTCAGGCCGCGCGCGCCCGGCTCCGCGCCGACCACGCGCAGGAATTGAATCTGCCGGATCTGACCGCCGCCGACCGGTGGTGGAAGAAGCAGTGGCGGCAGGAAGACACCCGCCACCGGTAAGCCACGCCGTCTGCCGTCCGAACGCCCGGTCCCACACGCGGGCCGGGCCTATTTTTTGCCTGACGCCTTTTTTGCCTGACGCCTTTTTTGCCTGACGCCTTTTTTGCCTGACGCCTTTTTTGCCGGGCAGACGCAAGCGGGGCTTTTCGGCAGGAATCGCGGCGGTCCGAGCCGAACTGGTTTGGGCGAAAGACAGGCGCTTTTTGGTGAACACCGTGAACGAGAGCCAGCAGCCGCCCCAGGAGGCGACCGGCGAAGACACGCCCCTGCCCGCCGGGACGGTGACGTTCCTGATGACCGATGTCGAGGGCAGCGTGCGGTTGTGGGAGGAGTCCTCCGCCCTGATGCGCCGCGCCCTGGCGCGGCACGACGCGCTGGCGGGCGCGATCACCGCCCGCCACGGCGGGCGGCAGATCAAGAGCCGGGGCGAAGGCGACAGTCTGTTCCTCGTTTTCCCCGCCGTCGGCGACGCCCTCCGCGCCGCCTGCGCCCTTCAGCAAGCCTATGGGGCGGAACCCTGGCCGACCGCCGCCCCGCTCCGAGTGCGTATGGCCCTGCACGCGGGGGAGGCCGAGCAGCGCGACGGGGACTATTACGGCGGCGTGGTCAACCGCTGCGCCCGGCTGCGGTCCGCCGCCCACGGTGGGCAGGTGCTGCTCACGGCGATGGCGCGGGATCGAGTGGGGGACGATCTCCCCCCGGAAGCTGCGCTCCGAGACCTCGGCCCGCACCGCCTCCGCGATCTGGGACGCCCGCAGCAGGTCTATCAACTTCTGCACCCCGCCCTGCCGGCTGCGTTCCCCCCGCTTCGCTCCCTGGACGACCCCGCCCTGCCCAACAACCTGCCCTTGCAGCTCACGTCGTTCGTGGGCCGCGACAAGGAACTGGCCGAGGTCAAGGCGCTGCTGGGCCGCACCCGCCTCCTGACCGTCATCGGCGGCGGCGGCGGCGGCAAGACCCGCCTGTGCCTCCAAGTCGCCGCCGATCTGCTCGACGACAGCGGCGAAGGCGCGTGGCTGGTCGAGCTGGCCGCGCTGCATGACCCCGCCCTGGTCCCCCAGGCCGTCGCCGACGCCCTGGGCGTGCGGGAGGAGCCGGGCCGTCCGATCCTCCAAACGCTGACCGACGCGCTGGGGGCGAAGCGCCGGCTGATCCTCTTGGACAACTGTGAGCACCTGCTGCCCGCCTGCGCCGCGCTGGCCGGCGCGCTGGGCCGGCACTGCCCCCATGTCCGTCTCCTGGCTTCCAGCCGCGAGGCGCTGGGGGTGGCGGGCGAGCAGACTTATCGCATCCCGCCGCTGTCCCTGCCCAGCCCGAAAGAGGCGCAGGCCGAAGATGTGTCCGGCTCCGAGGCCGTGCGTTTGTTCGTCGAGCGCGCCCACCTGGTCCAGCCTGCGTTCGCCATCACGGACGGCAACGCGGTCGCCGTCGCCGAGGTGTGCCGCCGCCTGGACGGCATCCCGCTCGCCATCGAATTGGCCGCCGCCCGCGTGCGCGTCCTGGCCGTCGAGCAGATCCGGGCGCGCGTGGACGACCGCTTCCGCCTGCTGACGGGCGGCAGCCGCACGGCCCTGCCCCGGCAGCAGACCCTGCGCGCCCTGATTGACTGGAGCTACGATCTGCTGGACGCGCGCGAGCAGGCTCTGCTGCGCCGCCTGTCCGTCTTCACGGGCGGCTGGACCCTGGCCGCCGCCGAGGCCGTCGGCGCGGGCGCGGACATCATGGATTGGGATGTGCTGGACCTGCTCACCAGCCTGGTGGACAAGTCCCTGGCCGTCTACGACGAGGACGAGGCCGGCGAGTCGCGCTACCGCCTGCTGGAAACGGTGCGCCACTACGCCGCCGATAAGCTGGGCGAGGTTGGCGAAGACGCGGCGGCGCGCGGCCGCCACCGCGACTGGTTCCTCGGTCTGGCCGAGGAGGCCGCACCGAACCTGCGGGGGCCGCAGCAGGTCCAGTGGCTGGACCGCCTGGAGGCGGACTACGGCAACCTGCGGGCCGCCCTGGACTGGTGCCTCGCGCACGGCGCGGGCGGGGCGGGGGACGCCGAAACCGGACTGCGTCTGGCCTCGCTGTTGAGCGCCTTCTGGCTGATGCGCGGGCATCTGGCCGAAGGGCGAGCGGCGCTGGACGCCTGCTTGTCCTTGCCGGGGGCGTCCGAGCCGACTCTGGCGCGGGCCAATGCGCTCCATTCGGACGGCATCCTGGCGACCACCCAGGTGGACCTCCCACGGGCGCAGGCGCTGCACGAGGAGAGTCTGGCGCTGTTCCGCCGGGTGGGGGACCAGGAGGACGTCGCCGGGGCGCTCGAAAATTTGGGGATCGTGTCACGGCTGCGGGGCGATCTGGCGGGGTCACGGGCGCTCCTGGAGGAGAGCCTGGCGATGCGCCGGCGGCTCGAAGACCCGCGCAGCATCTCCCTTTCCCTCCTCAGCCTCGGGAGCCTCGCCGCGCGGCAGGGCGACCTGGGGCAGGCGCGCGCCCTGCTGCGGGAGTGCCTGCCGATCCAAAGTCAGCTCAAAGACACATGGACCGTCACCCTCTCGCTGGACTGGCTGGCCCTGGTGTTCCAGGGGGAGGGGCAGGTGGATCGCTCCGCCCGGCTGCACGCCGCCGCCGAGGCCCTGTACGCGGCCATCGGCGTGCCGATGAGTCCGATCCTCAAGGAAGCGCGTGATCGGTCGGTGGCCGCCGCCCGCGACGCGCTCGGCCCGGAAGCGTTCGCCTCGGCCTGGGAAGAAGGGCGGCGGATGGCGTGGGAGCGGGCCGTCGAGTACGCGCTGGCGGCCGGCTGAGGGCGCCGCGCGAAAGGGGGGCTTTCAATTTGACAGGCGCGGCGAGTTTTTGGTAGAATGCCCTCCAAAGCCCCGATCCGGCCGTTTCCGTCGTAGTATGTCAGGGACGCAGCGCCATCAGAAAAGGAAAACCCATGGCAGAAAACAACCCATCCACCCCCGCCGATCTGCAAGATTTCGATGTGCGGCTGACCGAGCTCCACAACGCCGCCAGGGCGTATGCACAGGCCACTGAAGCGTATGCGCGGGCCGCCGATGCGCTGGGTCGGGCCGCCTTTGACGTCTACGGCGACGCGGACGCCCTGAGCGCTTTTAAACCGCCCTGCGTGTGCATCTGCGTTCGCCCGGCTGAGTCCGCGCCGGACGGCCCGGATTCCCGGCAGGACGCCCCGCCGGCAGCGGACCAGGTGTAGTCGGCCCGATGGAAGGCGAGGGAAGATGCCGCAGGTACGCCTCAGCCGCGCGGCCGGCCTGACGACGACCGAAACCGGCGTCCTGCTGCGCTCCGATCTGGGCGCGTTCGCGCTGGAAGGCCGGGACGTGCAGCAGTTCGTGAGCGCGCTGGCTCCGCTGCTGGCCGACTGGCGGGAGCCGGACGCGCTGGCGGCGGCCCTGCCCGGCTATTCCCCCGCCGGCGTCCTGCGCTTCCTCGCCCTCTTGCAGCAGCGCGGCCTGCTGGAAACGCGGGACGCGGAGGAATCTGCCGAAGCGCCCGACGAGCGTTTATCGAACGAGCGGTGGCGGGGACAAGAAGAGTTCTTCCGCCGGTGGCCCGACCCGCCCGGCGGGGCGCCCGCCTGGAACCACATGGAGCGCCTGCGCGCGGCGCGCATCCTCGTGGCCGGCCTGGAGCCGTGGGGCGTCGTCGCCGCGACTGAACTTGCGGCCAGCGGGGTAGGCGCGCTGCACCTATTGGATGGGGGCGTGGTGACGCCCGACGATCTGCTCTCGGTCCGGCTTTGGGACCGCAGCCATCTGGGCCGATCCCGCGCCGACGCCCTGCGGGACGTCCTGGCGGCGCAGGCGCCGTGGTGCGCGGTGGCGACGGGGCCGCTGGAACTGGACGCGGCGGGCGATCTTCCGATGCCGGACGGCAATTGGAGCCTGCTGCTCGCTGCGACAGCCGGGGACGACCTGCGCGTCCTCCATGCCGCCGCCCGCCGTGCCGACGCCCTGGGCCTGCCCTCCCTTTACGGCGCGCTGGAAGGGCTGGAAGCCCGCATCGGCCCGGCCGTCGTGCCGGGCCGGACCGCCTGCTGGAACTGCTGCCGTCTGCGGCTGCTGGCGAACGCCGACCCGCCCGAATCGGCGCATGAGTTACAGGCCGCTCTGCTGGCCGCGTCCCCGCTGCCCCGTCTACGCACCTACCTCGCTCCGACCGCCGCCCTCCTGGGCCACACGCTGGCCCTGGAAGCCATCGCCCTCGTCACCGAATACACCCGCTCCACTCTGACCGGCTGCCTGCGGACGCAGAACCTGGTGACGGGAGAAACGGAACGGCGCCCGATCATTCGGATGCCCTGGTGCGACGTCTGCGGCGGGGCTGCAAGTTCGGGCGACCCCGTGAGCAGCCCGGTGGACTCGCTCGGCGACGCCCGCAGCCCGGAAGAGCTGCGCAGGCGGCTGGCGGGCTGGGTGGACGCGCGCACCGGCATCGTCCGTTCCCTGCTCCTGCGCCCCCTTCCATCTGATGACCCCGAACTGCCCCACATCGCCGTCGCCGTCCCGGCGCGCTATACCGAGGGCCGGCCCGATCCGCAGACGCCCGCAATCAGCTCCGGCCACGGCCTGTCCGCCGTTCGCGCCCTCCTCGGCGCGGCCGGAGAGGCCGTCGAGCGCTACTCGGCCAGTCGCTTCCGATTGGCCGACATGCGCCGCGCCCGCCTTGCGGATCTGCCCGGCCCCGCCCTGGACCCGCGCCTACTTTGCCTCTACAGCGATGACCAGTACGACGCCCCCGATTTCCCGTTCGCCCGGTTCTCGCCCGACCGTCCCATCGCCTGGACCGAGGCGCGCTGGCTGGATTCGGGCGAGCCGGTCTGGGTCCCGGCCCTGCCGGCCTATCTGAACTTCCCCGTTCCGCCCGAAGAAAACTTCTGCCAGGTTTCGTCGAACGGCCTGGCGGCCGGGAGCGGCCTCGAAGACGCCGCCCGGCGGGCCGTGTTCGAGCTGGTCGAGCGGGACGCCTTCCTGCTCACCTGGCTCGCCCGCCGTCCCGGCAGGCGGATCGTGCTGGACGGCACGACCGAGCCGGGTGTTCTGGAAACGGTCCGGCAGCTCGAAGGGCGGTCGTCCGCGCGGGTCGAGCTGTACTTGCTGGATGTGGGCCTGTCCCTCCCCACCGTTGTCTGCCTCGCCTTCGGCGATGGCCGGGACTGGCCGGGCGCGACCCTCGCCCTCGCCGCGCATTCCAGCCCGCGCGTCGCCCTGCGCAAAGCCGTCTTGGAACACGGCAGCGTCGGCACGTCCATCCGCCGCGCGATGGTCGAGGGCAGCTATCCCATCCCCGCCCGGCCCGAAGACGTACACACCTTAGAAGACCACGCCCTGTATTACGCGCCGCCCGATCGGGCGAGGGCGTTCGACTTTCTGCGCGGAGGGAGCGCGCCGGCGCCGCTGGAGTCCCTCGTCGAGCCGGAGGCGTTTTCCCTGGACGACTGCGCCCGAAAGCTGTCCCAGGCCGGTATTCGGGTGGCGATCGCCGACGTCACCAGCCCGGACGTCGCCCTCGGCCCGTTCCGGGTCGCGCGCGCCCTGGGGACGCACATGCAGCCGATTGACTTCGGCCACCGCCTGCGACGCCTGGGCAACCCCCGCTTACAGGCGCTGCTGACGGACGGCCCGAACCCCGACCCGCACCCCCTGGCCTGAACGGCCTGCGGAGACACGCCGCGCAGGGCGATCCGCTCGGCCGCCCCGCTGACGCTTGATGGTCTCCGCCGCCTGTGCTAGAATGAGGCATGAACAGCCTCGTCCCCCAGCTCGCCGTCCAGATGTATACCGTGCGCGACTTCACCGCGACGGCCGCTGACATGGCGGCGACCCTCGCCAAAATCCGCGCCATCGGTTACCCCGCCGTGCAGCTTTCCGCCGTCGGGGCGATGGCGGGCGACACGCCCGCCGTCTCCGCCCCCCAGGCGCGACGGATGCTGGACGACCACGGCCTGCGCTGCATCGCCACGCACCGGAATTGGGACAATCTGGCGCAGAACACGGACCAGGAGATTGTCTTCCACCACGAGCTTGGCTGCGACTTCGCCGCCGTCGGCAGCCTGCCGCGCGCCTATGCCGAGGCGGGCGCGGCGGGCTACGCCGCCTTCGCCCGGGACGCCGCCCCGGTCATCGCGCGCCTTAAAGAAGCCGGCCTCCGCTTCGGCTACCACAACCACGCCCATGAGTTCGAGCGCGTCGGGTTCCAAAACGGCGTCCCGCGCACCCTGTTCGACATCTTGATAGACGAGGGCGGCCCCGACCTGTGCCTGGAGCTGGACCTCTACTGGGTCGGCCATGCTGGGCTGAACCCGGAGCGGCTGGTCGCGCGGTGCGCGGGCCGCGTCCCCGTGATCCACGTCAAAGACAAGGAGATCGCCGGCGGCCAGCCCGTTATGGCCCCCGTCGGCGAGGGCAACCTGGACTGGCCGCGCCTCCTGCCCGCCTGCGCCGCCGCCGGGGTCGAATGGTACGCCGTCGAGCAGGACGTGTGCCGCCGCGACCCCTTCGACTGCCTCGCGTCAAGCTTCCGCTTTCTAAGCGAGATGCGGTAAGTAAGAAAAACCGGCACTGGAAGTGCCGGTCTACTGTTGAATGGAAGTGCCTCCGGCACTAAAGAGAGGTCACCATACGCCTATCCTTAGTCGCGGAGCGACTTCCACTCAGGAGTAGACCGGCACTTCCAGTGCCGGTTCTTGCATGTCTTACGAAAGCCCCCGCACGAACTCCAGCACCTGCCTGGCGTGCTCTTCCACCTTGACGCGCGGGTAGACGCAGGCGATCTTGCCCTCTTTATCAATCACAAACGTCGTCCGCTCGATGCCCCAGTACGTTTTGCCGTAATTGTTCTTTTCCTTCCACACGCCGTAAGCCTCAGCCACCGCGTGGTCGGTGTCGGCGAGCAGCGGGAAGGGCAGGGCGTGTTTCTCGGCGAATGCGACGTGCGAAGCCTGGTCGTCCGGGCTGATGCCCAGGATCGTCCCGCCCGCCGCCGCAAAGTCCGGCCCCATGTCTCGAAAATTGCACGACTCGGTCGTGCAGCCCGGCGTGTCATCCTTCGGGTAGAAATACAGGACGACGGCCGATTTGCCCCGATAGTCGGCCAGGGACAGCCGCATCTCGCCCTGCCGGGTGACGGCGGGGATGCGAAAATCAGGGGCGGGATCGCCCACGGTCAGTTCAGCCATTGAAGAGTCTCCTGAAGTATGCCGGGCCGCTTGACGCCCGGCGGCGTGTGTGTTAAAATAGGGCTGCACGAAAGGACAATTTGAACCATGCAGTCTCTTCGACGAATCATAACCCTCTGCCTGCTGGGGGCCTCCGCGCTCCTCCTCCTCGCCGGCTGCGGCGGGGGCGGCGGCGGTAACGGCAACACCACCAGCCCCGGCACGACCGGAACCACAGGCACGACGGGAACCACGGGCACGACAGGAACGACGGGGACCACGGGCACGACGGGAACCACAGGCACCGGCGGCGGCGGCGCCCCAAACTCGGTCAGCGTGGTCGAGCCGGACGGCCTGACCGCCACGCTGACCGAGAACACCAACGCCATCAGCGTCGGCGGCAGCGTCACCTACACCCTGACCCTGACCAACGCCACGCCCGCCGCCGTCTCGATCCACTACAGCAGCGCCGTCCCGACCCATCCACCCGCCGGGTTTATTGTCCGGGACGCGAGCGGCAACATCATCTTTACGCCAGTTCCCGACCCTCCGCCTCTCGACACCCTCTCGCTCGGTCCCGGCCAGTCCCTCACCAGCACTCAGACGGTTTCCGGGTACACGGTGCATGGCGCCTACAATGCGACCGCGACCTTCAGTGACGGCGGCGCCTTCGTCACCCTCACCCCCCTCTCCGTCGCTGTGCAGTGACGGGAGCGGGTAGTTGAAACCGCAGGAGTAACCGGCACTGGAAGCGCCGGTTACCCAGAGAGCCTTAAGGCGCCTAGATTTATCTATGGGGATATAAGGCTCCATGCCTTTCCTGCGAAGCAGGAACTAGTTCCGAAGTGAAGAATGAACGCAAGGCATGATATTGTCTTAATCTTT